>Ga0209972_10000601_pt1 | contig 35737 bp, 34 predicted proteins | sample NOAtaG_7_FD_187302 | JGI IMG/M metagenome (GOLD analysis project Ga0209972, IMG submission 187302) | Freshwater lake microbial communities from Lake Erie, under a cyanobacterial bloom - NOAA_Erie_Diel1S_2200h metaG (SPAdes) (version 2) | ecosystem: Environmental > Aquatic > Freshwater > Lake ...
GACAAGTGGCATAGAACGAATAGAATCGAAGAGACTAACAGAGTCGATAGACCGGATAGATCATATGATTAGAGAACTAACTGAACTTACAAAGAAGGAGAACAATGATGGAAACTAGCTATCTTAAGTTAATGAAAGGGAGCCGCCTGACTAACTACATGCGATTAGAGATGGCCCCGGGAACCGAAGCTATACTAGGTAAGAATTATCTACACTTAGATATTCCACTTATAGGGGCTCAGACCGAAGAAGGAATTAGCATGCAGGTTAAACGTAATCAACATGTATGGATTAGATCTGCAGCTACGGTAGATATGAAGGGTAGAAACTTTATTGAAGTAGAACCCAACTCCGCCCTAGCAGAAATGGGGCAGGTACAAGGTATGTATCGAGTACATCCAGACTCAGGCAAGAAAGAATTAGGATTCTGGTTTACAGCACGTAAAGATGTAGACTTGACAGAATTAAAATACGCTGTTAGGATTTATATGCCAGCTTAATTACATAGTCCTTACGGGACGAGGAGGCACATATGCAACTTAATATACTAGACATCGCACAGAAACTAATTGACGAGCTGTTAGAAGAAGAGCAAAAGAATCGGCACCGGGCCGAAGGAGCAGCTATGTTATTCCACAGAATTCAGGAAGCACATGCTGCGGCACAGCAAGTAACAGAGGCCCCATCAGCTGAGGTAGAATCTACCAATGTCGAAGGATGATCCAGAAGAAATGAAAGCCAAGATTACTTCTATTGCTGATAAACGCAAGCAGAAGAATGAACAGGTACGTAAAAGTTATATGCCCCTAGAACAGCGAGTAGCTGAACTAGAGGCAGATATGGTACGTATTATAGATAGCTTGGCAGATTTGGATCAACTGATTAGTACACAGGCCCGAATAACTAGACTACTAGTCAAGGCCATATCACACCTGGCCAGTAGGGTACCAGAAGATAAGCCTAAGTCTTAGGGCTTGCCAATAAGATTTACAGACTCTTCAGCCGCAACGAACTCTTCGGGGCGGCGTTTCTTTTTACGACGTTCAGTAGAAGACAGGCCGCCGGTAGCGTCAGCCGCCACAACGTCACCTGTCTGATCGAGATCTACATCCTCAGATTCGAAGCCCTGCTCACCCGGGAATGGAGTTAGAGAAGGAGCACCCCTCTGACGAAGCATACCTAGAATCCTGAGATTCATTTTATCCCTGTCCTTTTTCATCATCTTTCTTTACCTCCGGGGCAGCATCATCATGCAGGCCCAAATCACGAGCCGCTTCTCTAACAAGCAGGTCGTCTTCGATTGTCTTAGTTTTGCGGGATATTAGTTTAAAAGGTAGGAGCAAGAGTCTGCGTAAGGTCTTCCCCGTTAGAATCGCTAGTACCGCAGACCCCAGCCCCATACCAATAAGCATATATAATTGTTGCTTGTCTGTCAAGGAAATATTAAATAAATCCATAAGTCACCGTAATTATTTACTATTCAGGCTTCTCGCCTGTGATAAAAGTAGGTACATCCTCAGTTAAGAATCGGTAAAATCCTGCTCCGGGAAAGTAAACCTGAGTCGCTCTCCCTAGTCCTCGAGATACCTCGAGTGCTTCTGCTTTTGAAATAGGAGTTATAATATCTTTCATAACTACATCTACTGCAGGCGGAGTAAAGATATCGCCCCGAGTAAAAGCTGCAACTGAAGTAATAGGTGCGGCCTTAGTTATACCAGTCTTGCCTAATAGTTTTTGCAGCCTATCACTTTCTTCTAGCTCCTCACGCATCATGTAGTCTACTGCAGCAAATGCCATCAAAGGAGCTGCATATCTTTCTGCTACACGTCTAGTGGCAGCGTTCATCGGCTTAGTTCTATATTCGGAAATAATCTCTCCGGCAATTGCAGTAGGCCATTTTGCAAACGTAGCAAAGATTGGGCCGAGAGTTCTACCAAATTCATATAGAGACGGACGGTTGTAGTTGAAAGCGATTGTACTATTCATATGTCGCATTAGAATATTTTCAACTTCTTCTGTACTTCTAGCTCGAGATACATCACGTTGTACTGATGAGGGAAATCTTTTAAGAGCCTTTTGTGCGCTTGCAACCCCATTGCCTAAATCGTGAGTCATCATCTTTGCCATACCTAATAAACTAATCCTGTTTAATTCCTCGGACTTGGTATACAGAGACATGCCTAATGCATTTAACTTTTCTAATCCTTGTACCGGAAGGTCTACTAGACCGGAAGCACGGATACCATCAGACAAAGCTTTCTGTCCCGTACGTGTCCATTGTCCGGGAACGTATCCCTTGTCTATTAATTCCTTAGCTCCGTTAGACCAGTTTTGTCTAGCCCATACTAATCCTCGGGCATATGTAGTATATCCATACGTGCCGCCAAGTTCTGGAGCAGCACGAGCAATACCACTAATTGCATTAGTTAGAATAGGAACTGCTCTCCAGCCGAGAAGGTTGGGATAAATTTGATTAGAAAGAAAGTTGGGAAGATCTACCATTTCTTTTAGAGTGGTATACACAAATGCTTTAGTATCTTGTCCCTTGGCTAGGGCGTCATCTATTTTAGGATTTAGAAGTCTAGCTACTTGGCCCTTAGCATCCCTCATAAAGTGGGCAGCTGTTCCCTTACGAACACCGAGGGTATCTTCTACAATATTTTCTATATACTGAGCTTCATTTATTGCTTGCCTATCTCGAAGAATTCTAGCTACGGAACGTAGTTCCGAAAGCGGCTGCCTCTGATACAAGTTAGATAGCATGTCCTGAGAGTATCTATCTAGGATCTTATATATATCTCGCTCTCTTACAAAGTTTGGAATGGGCCTATCAATGGCCACACGTTCCATAGAACCACGAGCAACCTTATCTAGAATCTTAATATCATCTTCAGATCTAAGAGACTGCCTGATTGTAGATCCAAGCTGTGCTCCGTTAGATATTTTTACATCGGCATTCTTAACCCAATTTGTATACTCTTGTAAATTTCTTATAGAAGAAAGTTCTTGTACTTCTTTTTGTGCAAATTGAGATGCTGGCACCTGAGAGATGTCTGCATACTTAGTTCCCAACTTTTCATTAATTTCTCTGACGGCTTTATTTAATTCTAGTTCTATAGTAGCCAACATGTCGGGAACTTCTTTAGTCATACGAGCAACGTACTTATCTAGTTTAGGAATATTCAAAGTACGTATACCCAGTTCGGCAGCCCCTTTAGTAACAAAGTCATAGATGCGATTAAATTCTCCTACAACCGCCTTAGCAACATCATCTTCTCCCTTGTCGGAAGCGGTAGCAACGCCCTCTACAATGTCAACTATTTTACCAGTCTTAGCTGCCTTACGGACTCCAGCCTTGGTAGCCAGATTGTCTATGGCCTCTATAGCTTGTTTATCTTTTTCTCGAATTGCGCCCATTAGATATCGGTTCTGGGACAGACGATCTAGAATGTCTGAAGTATTTGTTTTTAGTTTCTCATCAATAGTTCGAAGATGCATTTTGGTATCACTTAGTTTACCTAGGATCTGTCCAATCCTAGATTCAGGAGATTGATCCGTAATACCTTCGGCTTCCATCTTTTTAAGTATACTTGTTTCTTTTAAGAATTGACGAGTCTCATCTTTTACAAAGTCTTTTCCCTGTACCTGTAGCTTTTTCCATGCCTCAAGAATGGATTTTGGATCTTTAACTTCTTCCCCAGTAGTCTGTTTAAGTACTGCAGCTCGTCCGTTATTTACAATATCATCTAGTAGTACTCGCTTTGCAGCAAATTCAAAGGATATATTTTTAGCGAGATCTGGATCTATTTTATCCATTAATATATTTTCTTTTGATGGAATTAAATAGTATTGTTGAAGCTTTTCTCCATAATTTAACTTCAATACCTCATCCATTTGCTCTTGAGTCAACTTGTTGGGAAGTACAGAACCTTCTATTAATTGCTCAGTAATTTTACTTCCTTCTTCTTCTAGCTGTTTAAGAGCTTGCTGTTCGTACTTATCAAAATCTATGCCAGAAATAATCTTAGTTTCTTCTTCTGTTAGTTTTCTTCCTGCCTTAGCAGCAAGTTTGTTTGCAAGCTTACCTACGGCTCCACCTATTACAGCTCCGCCCACAGTGCCTATAGCCGTTCCGGATATTTCCTCTCCTGCTTTAGACTGGCCGAATCCACCCGCCGCACCAAGTACGGCACCTGTAGCCGCCGCTCCTTTAACTCCCCCACCGGCAGCCTTAGCTACCTTGCCTAGCCCTACTCCGGGCACAAGGAATTCTGCACCGTATTGTAAGTAAGATTTACGTGCATCGATAAGTTGTTTCAGTTCGTCTAGGGCCGCTTCAGTCTTAGGATCTTGAGCCATTCTCATTAACTTCTGAGGAACGCCCAATGTAACCGCCTCTCCCGCAAAGCCAGCAACACCTTTGACAACATCCGAAGGACGTATATTTTCTGGCATGCCTGCCATTGTAGGAAGTATGTCTCTTAGTTTTTCTGGAGAGGCTCCGTACTTAGAGGCTATCTGTTGTAGCTCTGTATCCTTAATCTCTTGAGACAGGAGGACATTGCGGTCGAAAAAACTGCGTTCTTCAAGTTCCTTCTGAATTGCATCCGGTGCTGGCTGATCCGCTACGAATGAATCAGGTACAAACGAATCCTCCGGGGAAGACGCTTTTTTCTTAGCGACTACCTCGTTATCTGGCTCAAACGAATCTGGAACAAATGAGTCTGCCATTAGATTCTTTCGTATTTATTTGGATCGAAGTCTTTCTCTAGCAAGTTGCCCGTGCTTCCGTCAGACCTTCTTCTAACCCTGATTGTAGCAGGCGGTAGGGGCTGCTGTCCAGCAGATTTAGAAGTCCCTGCTCTAGACTCTAAAGCCTTTAACTGGTCCAGTATGCTGTTAGTTGCTGCGGTTTTTTTGTCTATAATTCTTTCTTGAATCAGTTTATTCTTATCTTCTTTATTTAAAGTGTCCCAGATTAAACCTTTTTTAGTAGCATCATTTTCAATTTGTTTTAAATCTAAGGCACTTATGCCTGCCTTGGCAGCAAGTCCGGGTAACTTCTCTTCTAATTTTTTCATTGTTTTATCAGACAAATCTGGTTCTGAAACAAGAATATTAGCAACAGAAAGGGCCGCCCCTTGTTGTTCTTGGGCTAATTTAAGCTGGTCTCTAAGATTTCTTTCGGTAGTTTTTCGTTCTTCTTTTTGTTCAGAACTTACCTTACCTGCAAGCTCTCGTTCTCTAAGTCCAAATTCTTTTTTCCACCGCTCTTCTTCTCGGGCCCTCTGAGCCTGCTTTTCTTCTCGCTCCTGTTGGCCTTCAATATCCCGCAGTCTGCTTTCAAGTAGTCGCTGTTCCTGACCAGTCCTAGCCTCATAGTCAATACCGGGAATCTGAATCCCAGCCATCGATCTGCCCGTCCGCATTCCTACCTGAGCCGCACCAAATTGAGTAACAGCTTGGCCTAATACCTGAGCTAATTGAAGCCATTCGTTACGATCCTTAGCCTCACTGTACATCTTATAGGCACGATCTCGTTCTTCTTTAAATCTGTCTACCTGCTCAGGAGTAGCATTGGCTGGGGGATTTTTTGCAACCTGATCTGCCTGAGCTAATTGAGTCTTAATATTCTTCTTAAGCTCTGGAGTAGATTGTTTTTCTAATGATTGTGCATACTGCTCGCCGCTGGCGATAGGCCCAATACCTTCTGATGCAGCTACGGCTGGCTGTCTAGTGTCAGGAGAAATGGATTTAATGCGTTCCTGTTCCTGTTCGTATGCCGTTCTTTCTGGTCCCCACAAAGGAGATGTATCTCGAGTATCAAATTTTAAATTAGGCCCACTTCTAGAAAACTGATCTAGCTTTTCATATTCGGCACTAACTGCTTCGGGAACCGATGCAATAGCTCGAGCTGGAGTTATTACTGCCGACTGTATTCCAGAAGCAATACGTTTGCCGAGTGGTTGCTGTGACCATAATTGTTCTATTTCCGCATCAGTAATATCAGGATTAAGTTCTCGTTGCTGATTTGCAAACTTCTCAAATCCAGTTGTAAGTTTAGTAGCCATATGTTCTCCTATTGTCCGAAGCCGGTCTTAGCTAATGTACCTAAGCCTGCCCCAGCCTGTGCCCCAATCATAGCTCCGGTTGCTGGATTAATTGCTCCCACAGTAAGTGGAGCAAGTGCCGCTCCCGCTACTGCGCCTACAACCATTCCGCCCGAAGACCACATAGCTGCGCTGTTAGCTGCCTTAGCCTTCTTACGTTCCATAGCAGCCTCGGCTGCAGCTTTCATTCTGGCTATTTCTTCCTTGGCCGCCTGATCTTTTCTCTGTTCAGCCAATGCCCACTTCTGCTTGAGGTCTTCCATTACAAGATTAAATGCAGTCTCGGTAGCCTGTAGATCTCTCCTTGCAAGTAACTGTGCCTGCTGTGCATAGCCTTTGTACTCTTCTTCCGACTTAGCATTACGAATAGCATAGTCAGCTAGTTGTCTTTCATTGAAAATAGTGCGACCTGCTTCATCTTTTTTAAACTGTAACTCTTTGTCGTATAATTCTCGTTTGGCTGCTAAATCCAATTTGCCAAGACGGTCAACATTGGTGGCCTCTTCTCTACGGGCGGCTTGTTGTGCTTCGAAGGCTTTCTGTTGAGCAGCCATTTGTTGCTCACCCAGCTGTAGCTGTCCGACTTGTCCAGCCTGCTGAACCATCTGCTTGGCTGCTTCTACTTGAGCTTGTCCGGTCTGGGCTGTAGCAGCAGCTGCTGTCTGTTGAGCTGCGGGAGCAATGGCACCGCCGGTAGGAGCCTTAGCTACTGCCTGCTGTAGTTGTATGTCTCGAGCAGCCTGTATTCCAGAAGCTACTTTTTGGCTGGCTACAGGTAATTGTTTCTGCAAATTTTGTAATGCAGTCATCTTGTTAGTTTGTGGTACTGGTGCTGCCATTATGCCTCCAATGTTCCCGGACGAGTATTATCTAATACCATTCCTTCACTTATTGCTTTTTCGGTTGGAGAAGGAGTAGATTTGAATTTACCAGCTACGCCAATACCTGTAGTAATTAGTCCGCCTACTGCCTGAACTTGACCAATTTCTTTTGCCGACTTGATATCATTATTAATAATTTCCCAAGCATTCTGTATGCCCATGTCAGCCATCCTTTTAGTAAACTCCCTATCATTTGCCTCAAGAACAGACCTATTTCCTAATTGTCTTTCTAGTATAGACTTATTGTCTGCTAGGGTAGAAAGAGCTAGCTGTTGTTCGAATTGTATTCTGCTATTTAATCTAGCACGATCTCCCTGCCTCTGCAGGTTATCTACATACTCTTTATTGTCAAGACGTAGATTAAAACCTATCTGTTCTAAGTTAGATTGAAATTTACCGAGATCTATACGACCTCGACCTTGCTCTAATTCCTGTAGCAATTGATCGGTGCGAAGCTGGGTCTGCATCTTATTGGCTTCACGGGCCTGTGCAATTTCTTCCTGTTGCTGTCCCGCACGTTGCTGCACTTCTCTCTGTTGCTGCTCTTGCGCCAGCTGCTGAGTCTGAGCAGCTTCTTGTACAGGCTGCATAGCCTGAGCTGTCTGAGCAACGGCGGCCTGTTCTTGCTGGGTAGACAGTGCGGTCGAAGGGCCAGAGACTGCCTTGCCAGATTTAGCACGAAGTAATGTAGCAAGTCCGGAAGTGGTATCTTCCATCTGAGGTTGCTGCTGTTGTAGTGCTTGTAGTAAATTTGCCATTATCTTTTCCAACCTTGCTTTTCATAGTAAGACTGATTGCCAGCTTCTACTTGAATGGTTTCTTTTCCCTTTTTCATAGTAACTAATAGTTTGCCGTCTTTTGTTCGAGTAGGTGTCTTTTCTGCAAGAGAAGAAGCGGAAGCGGGAGGAGGAGGCGGTGGTAATGGATTTCCTTGTGCGTCTACACCAAATGGATATTTAGATCTCTCTACAAGATATTGATTATTGATTGTTCTTCTTTGAGCTGCTGCCTTATTAAACTCACCTATAAGTTCTGGAGTTAGTAGCCCTAGATTTTTTAATCTTTCTAAAGAGTTATCCATATATTGAAATCTATATCTACCAGATTGAAACTCACCCAAAGCTGTTCTAGTAATTAAATCCCTAACCGTATCTACATTTACTTTACGAGGATCTACATCTTGTAGTAACTTAGCCCATCTGTCTATATCTAGAGCGGGATCGGTATTTCTTCTATCAGCTCCACCAACTTGAATAAATAGTTCTGCAGTATTATTTTCTTTACGTTTAGCTAACCTAGCATCCAATGCAGACTTATCTACCTTGGCTCCCGGACGATCTGCCAACTCTCGAAGTTTTAATAAATCATCCCAAGTAAGTCTAGATACTCCGCCTCGTGGATCATTAATATCATCTGCTGACAGACTTCCATCTGCCAATTCAAATCGTAAAGTATTGTAAATAGCTAAATCGTCTGTAGCCAAATCTGTCGGACCGTTTTTAGGTTTACCAAATTTAAGTTTTTTAACTTCCGGGACATTACCCGCAGCAGCATTAGCCACAGATACGTTATCGCCTAAACTATTTACTACTTGCTGCTTAAGGGCTGTAGGATCTAAACTTGTTAGTGCAACTCCAGACTCGAAACCTAAAGCAGTCAGGGCATTTCCTTGTTCTATATAATCTTGTGCAACTTCTGCAGATGGTATGTCTTCATATGCCGCTGCAAGAATTCCATTTACATCATCATCTTTAAGGGCTCGTATTGCATTTACCCGCTCATTATGACTGGTCATCTTATCCCAGTTAGATCCGGGCTGACCTATACCAAGCTTAACTAGTTCTTCTTTAGATAACTTAGCTACTTCCTTAGCAAGTTCTGGATTATTCAATGCAAGAGCATTTAGGGCATCAGAGGCTTTCCTCTGTGCATCGCCAACTAAGGTATTTAAATAGGCAACAGTAGGTATGTCAGTTGCACTAAATTCTCGTGCTTGCGGCTGTGTAAGCGCCGTAGCGTATATCTTAGCAGCGTCGTCAGACAGATTAACTGAGGTATATCTAGATTTGTTGGTAGACTGAATGTTACCAAATTTAGTTTTACTTATATCTAGATCAGCCGCTGCATCCTTAAGGGCAAGTTCGTTGTCTGTAATAAATCTATAGAAATCTTTTGCCTCAAGTTCTACTTGCTTGCGGAGATCTGAACCCTCTGGGGAATCTACTATTTGTTTAACTAATGCAGAAATCTCGTCGTCGCCTAACCAATCAGCTACAGATCTAGTCTCGCCAAATAAATTAACTTGATCTGCCCTAGCCACAGAATCACTAAGACGTTGCATGTCAGCTTCACTTGCACGAACCCCTACTGCAGATAGCTCTCTGCCCGCCTCACGAGCCAGCTGCCTTTCTGCCGCCCCCATAACCGGAGAAACTGCCTGTTGTTGCAGCTGTTGTGCTTGTGTAAAATCCTGAGTAGTTACTTCGTTTACTTTATTTTGTAGATCCTCTAACGAGTATCCTTCTACATCTTTTGCAGTTACGCCTAGAAGAGTAGCTAGAGATTGTGCATCATATCCCAACTGCGGAAGAAACTCAGCTGCCTTAACAGCACTAGGATCTCGAATAAGACCCTTAGCAACATTTCCAATTGCAGTGGCTGCTTCTGGAACTAATTTAGCTACATCATCTAGCTTTTGTCCAGATTGAACTAGACGTAACATAGCGTCCATAGCCTCTTGACTATTCGGATCTTTTTTAATTATATCTAATTCTGCATTGAAGTCCACTTGTCCAGCAGTTCCGGCTGTCTTTTTAAACTCTGCCGTAACCATGTCGGAGACTCGATCTCCGAGGCCACCAAGCTTCTGCATGTCTGCAGACTTCTGCATAGCAGCGGCTTCTTGTTCAGTAGCCTCACGTCCGTATTGCTTGGTGCGAAGTGCTGTATCTAATGTGGCTTGCATTTGTTGTGGGGTGCCAGCCATTTTTGCAGCCTGTGGTCCTGCGCCCATAAGCTGTGCAGCTAGTGGTGTTGTAGGTCCAACTGCTACTCCAGTTTGTTTAGTTGCTTGCTGTAAGGTAGGCGTACGTTGCAGAACACCGCCCGGCCCACGAGTAAGCTGGTCGTCTGCTTTAGGTAAGCCTCTTAATGTCTGTTGCAAAGTAGCCATTTACTAGCGTTTCTCCGGGGAAGACCGTTAAGTAGGTCCGGCCCATATCCTGTGAATTGTACCACTTATCGGGGCCTTATGTCAATTAAGTAACAGCCCGGCCCCTATATGTTACATATTGTTACTATTAGTAACTAATATGCTTCACCCTTTGAATGGCTTAGTAAGCCAATTGTATCGGGTTTTATGATTCTGTCAAGCCCTAAGTCTTGGAGGCCGACTTAATACCCTTAGTATCCAATGCACCGACACGGTAATCCAGACCTGCTACTTCTACGTTCTGATCTAAGTTGCTGTTTTCTATACGAATAGAGAAGTATACGCCCTTACGTCGGTCTAAGGAATGGCGTAGTGTTACAACATCTTTTTGTACTAAGTCATCGAGACCGTTAAGATTTTCTGCAGTTCCTGCCACCCTAAATGGGGTAGTTGCAAAGTATTCCTGTTCTAGGTCTACGGCAAAGAGCATAGTATTGCTGGCTGTTTTAGTACCGGCTCGATAGCTTGCTACCACTTTGTCCAATATTTTACGGATACCGGAGTTCCCGTAGTCGTTGGGACGAGTATCCAGCCTAAATGTAATTGCCTCATTGGAATCCCGGAAATCGGTCCCTGAGCCAGTAGAGCGAAGTTTATATATGCTCCCACCAGTAGATGCCCAGAATGCGTCAGAAGCGAGATTAGCCCATCCTATTGCGGTATGGTTATCATAACGACTCCACGCACCTAAATGCTGCTCCTCGTCTTCCTGTGTATGGTTATATACATAGACTTGGGAAGGTTCGATATATCCGGTAGTCTCATTTTGTGTATCGGCAATTGGAACAGACAGCTTATACATTCGACCCACACTATAGTGATGACCTTGTGCTATCTGCAGTGCATCCCTGTCAACTTTGCTAGTCCAATTACGTTCCATAAATTTGCCAATATATTCAATAGCTTGATTTCTACGTAAACAATATATACCGGAATTGTTAGCAAACATTATGCCATTCTTAGTAACAGAAATACTGTAGGGGGCGGTACACCCAAGCCCTTGAGTTTCCAGACGCTGCACTACTAAATTACTTCCAGATACTTTCTGATTGATATCGACTAGGTAAATAGAATTAGTCTTGAATACTACAAGGATGCCCGCTTGTTGAGCTGCAGTAAATGCGGTTTCTCCGAAGAACGGAATTACGCCTGTGATTTCCTGACCATCAGCCGGGTTAATATCTATGGCCGATAGGGAGTCCGAGTCTAGAATAACCGTAGGGCTGTCAAATAATTCTGGATTATTTTCATAGCTAATAAGTACACGGCTGGGGTAAACACGCTCCGATGCCGGAGTATTATCCCCAGTTTCTACTGGCAAAGAATTTACATATAGATCATAAGCAGTGAAAGTAGCCTGTATTGAAGGAAGAATATCGGATTGTTGTGGCGCTCGAACTAAGATTCGTCCGGCCCTACTAACATCGTTGCCGCTTCGAGCAATCAACCATGGGCGGAATTTTGCCATTGCCGGAATGGTAATATCAGTCATTCTCATTACCGAGTTTAAGGCAAGCGCAAGACGGCGGGTCGCATCGAAGGTATCATTAGTTACAGGGCTCCCGCTATCTCCATTATCCTGCCCCAAGTTTCCATCAGTACCTAAAACTACTGGCACTATTCCAGAGTCAGCAAATGCTGCTCGATTTGGATATACTGCAGGAGTTCCCGCACTGGCATTTTTATATGTAAATGTAATGGTCGTTGAAGTTCTACTGAATACTTGCCACCATCCAGAATACTTTAAAGGTTGCCCAGTGTTTAGTACTTGAGAGTAATACAAATATACCCAGTCACCAATTGCCGCCGTATTATTTACCGTTACAGTAAAAGAGGTATTAGCAACTCCGACTAAATTAGTAACGGCTATAGAACTAGATGCTTGAACCCATTTAAAGTTAACTCGGTCTACCATATTAGAAGAAGACGCAGAATCTGCAAAATTCTTACGGAATAGAAAGGTATTACCCACAAATTTGGAAGCATCTAATGCAGTAGAAGCTCCGTCTATTTGAATATCAAATTCTGGATAATCACTGACATTTGCAAGGACAAGTCTATTTGCTGTTGTAGTAATATACTTGGCTCGTAAAGGATCACTCCAGCCAATACCAAGCTCTGCTCCCGCTTGAGTAACTAGAGGGTCTAAATTGTTTCTTAAAGCAATATTATCATCAGAGGCAGTGTCTGTATATTCTATATATCCATCGCCATTATTAAAGTTTATATGCTCGCTACCTAATGTAGTTACTTTATAAAATACAGGTGGAACAGTGCCTGTAAGTAGGCGGGTTCTATATATCTCAATTTCGATACGGTCATAGTCGTAATTGTCTAGAGCTGGCAGACCAACCATTTTTAAATTAATTGCTGCATCCTGCGACATACGTACCGTTAGATCTTCCGAAGAAGTCATCGCCGAAGCTATTCTGTTATTATTAGCATCTATAGCATTGAGCCTAATATAGTATCGATAGTATCCTACTTCAGAAATGGTCCCAATATTTGGAATTGCAGGATTTAAGGATTGACTAAAATGAACAAAAGCTTGGTTAGCCTTGTCTACATAATCTTGCACTGTATATATCTTAGTGGTATCTCCAGTTATTTCTACAGTGCTTCCCGGAGGCAACAACCCCGCCTCTTCAACCTTGGTCAATTCTAATGTACCTGAACCCGGTTTTGCCTTATATGCCATTGATCTAAGGTTCACTACAATTTTAGGAATACCGACGCTGGTATCTCGGGTAACAAATAATCCCGGCTGCCATGCCGGAAGCCCGGCCCGGTATATGCTCTCCCCATCAAACTTCATTACCTCATCCGAACCATTAGTCAGATATAGGTTATCGGCAACCATTGTAGATCTAATAAACGGCTGAGCCGAGTATTGAGCCGAATCGAAATATCTAACATATGTAGATGGAGTTAAGTTGTATGAATCATCAGGAGCTTCAACGGGAACCCATCTACGAGCCACTTGAAAGCCCGCCTGATCCCCCACCGTATCCTGCCACGTCAGCTCCTCATCGATTTCAATGGTCTTCCCCGATAGAATTGCAGTAACCCCCAGCTTAGTAGAAGTACTTTCAAATGTAAACTGGGTAGATGAAATTACATTGGTAATAGTCTGAACGCCTGAATAATCACTAGCTCCAATTATTACAATCTTTTGTCCAGCAGATAAATAAGTGGTATCGGATACAGTACAGGTTGCGGTTGTACCATCTCCGGAAATAGAAGCAGATAAATCTGTCCCCGCATTTATAGATAGTACTCTAAGGCTCCGGTCTATGCCAGTATAACTGAGCATATCGCCACGAACAAGATTAGCAACAGAGTCTGCTAAGGAAGGCAAAGATTCACGTAATGGAATAACAGAGGAGGTGCGGCGACCTGTAACAAGAACACCGATAGCAAGTTCTAATTTTTGATTAAATGGACCGCAAACAGTAATGCCGTCATCGCTAGAATATACTTGGCCCAATTCAGACCCAGATAGAAGTAAAGTATCTTGGGGAACATAAGAAGCGTCTGTTGTCCATGTAATTCGGTCGGTGTAAATTCCCGCATATCCGCCAACAGCTAGATCATCCCAATCGGACGAATTGTTTGAATTCTCTACCCAAATTTCTAACTTCTCTACTCCGGGAGTAACTTGTCTAATTCGGAAAGTACCCTCATGTCTTTTGTAGGACATGTTGCTTACTGTTAGCCAGTCTTCTAATCCGGCGGTATTACTTATAATTGTAGATAGTGTACCCACAATGTTCATATCCGGTACATCTAGAGTATATTTAGTCCACGTATTTGCCGGATCATATTGGACAGCAGTAACGTAAACTTGTCCCGTACCGCCAATACTTGTAGTTATATATCCTCTAGTTCTCTGTGGATTGTCTCCAGTGTCATAAAACACAGGTCCAACCGAAAGAGCAGCAGATGTACGAGAGTACAAGGAGGGATACAATGTCGGATAGAGATATTGACTGCCGGCTTCGGAATACTCTCTGGCTGCAAATAAATTGCCGCCCAAACCGCAAATAACTCGCTGCTCCCCGCTACGTCGGTAAGTATCTATATGTGTAGCCCAGCCTTCTCGAACTGACTTATCTGTATATATTTCATTGTGATCTAGTCCCCAAATAGTGATCTGAGGAGAAGTATCCGTACTGTCTACAGCTACAGCAGTATCGTATACACACAATACGTTACTTCTAATATCGCCATATTCGTAGTGTATTTTATAAGATTGAGCACTATATGTATCAAAAGTTAGAATTAAGGAGTTTGTATCATTGTCATAATCTATGGCGTTAGCTTCAACACGCTCATATTCTGTAGCATTTTTTCTAATATATATATTATAGAACATCCAAGGACGGACTAGGTTTGGTATAGATACGGTCTTTTCGTCTTCGGCGGAAGATATTTGTCCCTCGACTACATTGGTTGTAGCGGCGGCAGAGAGTATAATATGGTATGTAGTGGGGGAAGCCGCTGTCATAGTAATTAATACATTACCATTATTGTCAATAGTAAACTCATCTTCAACAACTTCAAGCCACTCTCCGGTAGAATTTCCGGGATTTGTGTCCTGATATATTTTATATACAAAATTATAGTTTGTAAGGTTGTGAGTAGACGTGGGGATAGGCAGGGAACTAATTCCACCCGGATGAGCCCACGTAGTTGTATATACGTCTCCAGCTGAAACGGCTCGATCTAAGTAATATACAATTGCATTCTTATTCTGAAAAACAGTATAATCAATATTTACATCGTAAGTCATCTTATCAATACGTAGCGCATTTGTATATACGTCAGTAAATGACTTGTCAGTTAAAGAAGTGGATTCTACTACATTACAAAAAAAGTTAGTACTTCCCAGACCATGTTCTGTGCCGGAAATGTTTAATGTCCCGCTCGGGGCAAATAGCTCTTTGCGAATAGGAATAGTAAATCTATTGTAATAATGAGCGGAGTCTCCTGCATTTGTAATAGGCCCAGTAGTCTGGTTAGACGAGCGGCCGTATACAATAAGTGGAGAACTTCTTACTGATTCTAAAGAAACGGTAGTATTAAGGGAGACAACGCTATCTAAAGTTAGGCACATCATCCGCTTAGTGGGATCTACGTTGTAGTCGTAATCGAGGCGGGTAGCTCGAACTGGAATATTTCCAGCATAAGATTCGTAGCCTGTTCGTTTGCGGACGCTTTTCTGAATTACGTCTGCATTTAGTAGGTCTCGAACAAAGCCTTCACCAATTTGATTTTCAGTAGAGCGAGCATCAATGCCTCTACTAAAGTCTACTTCTGGGACGATTGTATATTGAATTGCCATGAGGACCCCTTACTTGAGTCTTTGGCGTAGCTTATATTGCCTTGACATAGAGCGGTCGGCTATATCGCCAATCAATTGTTTTGTACCTTCGGGCAGTTCACCTGCGGCACAGGTCTTATCTATGTATATACAAATAGCTAGTTCCAGTTTTAGTACACCACGAAGAAACTCTACATTGCAGTCTCCCGCCTCACGGCTACATTGAGATGCAAGCTTAAGGGCTTCGGGAATAATAGCAAGGGTATCTACAGGTCTATCGGTAGTGCCTATTATACGCTCAACCACGGCATCGTAGTCTGTCGCCGCCGCCTCGTAGGAAGCTGCAAATAAGTCGTGATCTGGAACAAAAGACTTGCCTGTACAATTGTTATGGGCATGTTGTCCATACATCTGCAGTGCTCGAAGGCCGATTGCAAGTCTATCTAATGACATATATTACCATGCCTTACAGGACCAATATCCTGCCGAGAGTTTAGATTTCTTTTGGTCACATTTGTGACGGGCCCTGAAAGACTTGCGACGTGCTGGCTTATCCTTTTTAATAGTCATGTTGGCGTCTCCGAAGCGAATGATCTTCTCTTCTCCGTCCTCACATGCCTTAACTACAGACTTCTTACCGCCCTTTACATCCCGACGAGGTTTGTTACACGGCATTCTGTCTTTCATTTTACCAACAACAGCCATGGGCATTTATCCTTTTTTCTTCTTAGGCACACAGTTAGGTACCTTCTTTCCGCCTTTGCCCTCTTTCATTCCGACCATTTCGTAGTCTTTCCAGCAGGGCATCTTATCTCTCATTTTCTGTATAGCCGCCATAATACGTTAGTCCTTTTTTCTAGACTTACCTGCTTTTTCGAGAGCAATAGCTACAGATTGTTTTTGTGGATATCCTTCTTCTCGCAGCTTGCGAATGTTCTTCGATACAGTCTTATCGCTAGATCCTTTAGCTAAAGGCATAGTATGTTTCCCTTCTAACGGCTCCAGTTAGCACAGGTCTCGTTACCTCGACCAATACCTGAGTACCGGGCATTCTCGCCTAACGGCTCCAATACCACCAGTAGCGGCGAGTATTGGTTCCCCAGACATTTGACTTTTTCTTGACACGAAGTTCCTGCTGACGACCTACCCAGCTTCTTTCAACCTGCTGTTCGAACTTCTTAAGGATAGCTTCCTCAGTTTCTGCCTGTCCACCAAGCTTACGAGTAATCTCAGATACAGCGTACTGAATTAGAAAGTTACTTGTAGGACGGCCGAAGTATGGCACACAAATGCCGTCAATGGCACAGATGTAGTCATCTGGCTGAATCTGTATATCTTGTAGAGTATTGCCAATTTCTCTATTAAAAACATTAGTACGTGCCGGAGAGGCCCTAAAGGTAATCTTATTGTCTACAATAGATTGTATCTGAAGTGATCCCTTAATTTCACCAGTCTGCCCATCAATCACATTTACATAGGAGGCCAATTGATCGGACTGGGTTGTAAGGTTTCCATCTGCTTCGTCTACAATAATATAATTACTTGCAGAATTAATAAGAGTTACTCGGCCTTGCGGCAAGACAAGTTTCTCCGGATTACGTATATACCACATGCGGGCATCGTAGGAGCCAGATGGCTGCGGTACGATTCGAATCTTTCTTCCGATAATGCAGTAGTATAGGGGGAATGAGCTAATAGCTGCGGATTCGTAATTGGTAATATCTCGGTAGCTAATCCGTTGGATTTCTATATAGTTGGCACGACCTGTACCCACCGGCACAGTTGTCTCCAACTTGAGAATACGATCCTCGAAGACATCTTCGGGAATGTCATATTCGAATACACCAGCTTGCAGATCCAGTGTAGAATACTGCAGCAGTGGCTCCGGATATTTGCGGCTGAGAATATCGGCAGCAAAGTCCCAGCCACGATTGAGAGTAGGAAGTATGTCTGCTTCTGTGGAAACAGAGTCCCTATTCATCTCATCGAGCTGTTGCCTTATTTCTTCTACAAGGTTTTCAACAGTATAATTTAGTCGTGGCATGACTGCCTCCGATTGGACTTACGCCTTCATTTTACTCATTAGGCCACGCTTCTTAAGTTCGGCCATAAGCTCGTCGTCGGAAAGAGCGGACAGATCTAGTGGCTCCATTTCCTCGCCTTCAGCTTCCATCTCTGCGCCTTCTTCGGCGAGTTCTTCACCTTCCTCGGCTTCGAGTTCTGGCAACTCGAGAGGCATTTCTTCTCCCTCTTCTTCTGCCATTTCTTCTCCGGCAGCTAAATCTAGCTCCTCAGGAGCTGCTTTTTTAGAAGCAGGCATCTTCATTTTCTTCAATTTATTTAGCATATTAGTGACCTCCTACAGTCGTGTATATTCTACCCCATCTGGGGCAGCTTGTAAATAATTATTTTATAGCACTGTAAACTGTTGCAATTGCTGCAACAATTCCTATAACCCACGCCGAAGCTGTTATAACAGTCTGAACCGTAATAACGTGAGTTCTAATTGGTTGTAAGGCTTCGGAAAGTTTATCAATATTACTTTCTGCAATAGCCGTCCGACGAATATGTTCCGCTACATCCACTTGAATTTGTGTCTGTACTTCTACTAGCTTATCCAGCTTTTCTTCAATTCTGTCTAAACGGCCATCCATGTGTCCCTCGACTATATACCTACATACGATATGTATGTGGATAACTTGGTTATCCCAAGGCTAGTACGTGCTCTACAAAAAGCAAGTCTCCGCCCGAATGCGGCTTAATATTACCCGGCTCTCCCCAGACAATACCGACATCGTTATCGGCCCTCTGAGTACGCCATTCTTCTGTCCAATCGTGTCTAGTGGGCAGCCTGTCGGCAGGCCATTGCGATGCTAGCTCGGCCCGTGCATCGTCATGCCAGCCCGCTAGGGCTAGGGCTAATGCATTTCTGGGCGAGTGTTTTAATATCCTTCGTAGAACCTTATGTTCCCATGATACAATCTCACCACGAATACGTCTGTTGAGATAAATATGTAACATGGATAGGTGGGATGGGTATCCCGGTGTGGAGCCAATTGGCTGCCATATATTAACTAGGAACCTAGCTAATCTAGGTCTTCCCCGAAGATGAGCTATAAGGGCATATAGTAGTAGAATAAGGCCGGGTGTAAACCATGTCCTGTTATCCTTAATACGCAGTTTCCATTTGATATAGGGAATAGCAAATTCTACTACACGATTTTCTCGGCCCATTTTCCAACCATGCTTCCAGCCGTAAGACTTGACACCTTCTAGGATGTCTAGTCGGCTGAAGTGTAGGCAGTAGCAGAATAATCCCATGAACATATCCCTACTAATTGTAGATTCACGAGGTCCGAGAAGTCTGCCCTGCGCCATGTCGGGGTTGCGGAATATCTGTCCGTCTTCCCGAATGAAATCTTCTACAGCAAAGTCTTTTCCCGTAGCCACTGCCTGTAGCGAGGACCACAGTAGGCCGTCCCCGGAGTTACGGAAGTAATCCGGATGTGCGGCTTTCTGCTTGTAGACTTCTAATTGGGTCATTATATTTATGCGATTCTTCTTGCAAAAATAGACGCTGTAGCATTTACGGTTCCATTATGCTCAACTCGAATTTTTGGCCAATAAGTTATTGTTGATCCGCTTGGAACTACTACCCTATAGATAGGAGTTGAAACCCTATCAGAATCACTTCCATTACCTATTTTGCTTGAAAATTGATTAGTAGCCGCTGCCCTTGTGTAATCCACGCCAATTTCATCATTAAGTGAACTTGTGCTTAAAACGCCTAAGTATTTAGTAACCGACGTTCCTGATGCGGCATTAATTGTATAAAATCCTTGTATATCCCAAACTCCCGATGTCAATGCAACACCAGAATTTCCAGTTGCAGTAAAAACATTATTACCTACAGCAGTATAATTACCTAAAGCTTCTTTATATTCTCCAACATATCCAGTTGGTACGGCTGTACCGTCACCCGCTGATTGTAATTGTGCTTTCTGTGTCATATGCTGTATCTCCTATGTGTCATTTGACACCTACGAATGTGTGTCATATATTCCTCCCATCCCGCAAGGGATTATGTAAATTAGGCGATTCGTGTGGCTTGTATTTTTCCGTAAACGTTTGCAGTACCACCTGAAAATATTGCATAACCTACAAGATAATAGGTTGTTGGTGAAGATACTGACACTCTAATTGTAGGCAACGATGCCTGATAATTGCTTGATGATAAGTTTCTGCTTGATCCATCTTGTATTCTTGAATCATCTGGTGAAGCTAAGGTGGCACTGGTTGTTCCTATTGATGCAGCAACTAATGTCAATGATGTAGCCGATCCAGACAATCCAATAAATCCGTTCAAATCCCACGTTCCTGCTTGTATTGTTAAAGCTGTTGCCGTGACGTTTGCGGCTGTTGCACTTGTTAAAGACAGTGGGCTTGCAGATAATCTAGATTGAGACACAATCTCCCCCAACATCCCAGTCGGAACAGCAGTACCAGATGTGTCACCCACAATGTTCCGGGTTGATATTGGGTAGCCTACTTGGGCGCCGGAAGATACTTTGCGGAGACGCCATGACCAAGTTGAGTTCCAGTCTTGTGCTCCAGTTGGGTTTGCAAATGTTGTGTTTGAACTTAATGCTTTTGGAGCAAAATAGATATTTACAGTGTTGCCGCTTATTGTTGTGATTGATGCTCCAAACTCAGCCGCCCCCTGCCTTGTGTATTGATAACCACTATTAGATGCATCAATCCACGGAGCAGATGTTGATGAACCAAATCGAATCTCAAGGAAAAGCTTATCAGTTGGCAATAAGTTACTTAATAATGTTATTGTTTTTGTTCTGCCAAGAGTTAAAGCACCACCCATAGCCGCACCATCTGGCCCTGTAACTGTCGTAGAACTATTTGCGTCCCACGTTCCTGATGTTGCGTAATACTCCTCCAACGCTCTATCTGCTAGAGTTGTGGTACCGGAGCCGGCCCATTCATTTATTACAGCCCAAACATCAAAAACTATAACCTCACCGGCTCCACCCCATCCGCTACCGTTAAATGTACTCTGTGGGTTGTCTGATGTAGAAAAATTACCAGATGAAAAATTGATAACATTTGATCCGTTTGTAGAATATAAATGACCTGTTTTTATTTGAGAAGATGCAGTGGTAGCTCTAGTCCATAATCCATTTGTCTGGACTGTGACACTTCTTGCCGTCAATCCAGATGGAAGTGTAAACGACGCTGCCGTTGCCGATGTGCTGGCTGTTAAAAATCGACCTCTTACTTGAATGGTATCCCCTAAACGTCTCCATTCATACAAAGATGAACTAGTTGTGTAGCCAGTTATTGTCGCCGGAGTATAAGCAGTCCAAGCCGTAACCACCGGCACATTTACTGGCACCTCAGTAGTCACTTGTGTAGTTGTTGGGGTAAATGCTGATGATGACATTATAAAGTCTCCCTAATTAATATGCCCAAGTTGGCTTGGATTCTAGTTCAATGTCTCCGCTTACTCCGTAAACAGTTGTTGCAGCGGATGAATGATTTAAAACTAACGCTGATGAATTTGGACTTGCATAGCAGTAACCAACAGTTGCAGATGGCACATCAAATTGATAACCAATAATTGGTTGAAACATTAGACTAGTGTTTTTAATAGTTATTCCATTAATAGAAAAATCAACGCTAACTCTAGTTAATCCGCTTAACTGAACATTAAAATTTGCTTTTAACCTCCACCTTCCATCTTGAAGTTGATAAGGAATAAAGCTTGATCTTATAACGCTAGTTAAACTACCACCACCACCAGTTAGCGTAATTGTAGGAGATACTCCACCATTATAAGCAGTGCCGTGAAGATATGACTTTAATCCCATTCTAGTGGCTTCTGCGTCAGCATAAACTGTTGGCGATGGAAGTCTAGCCGCCGCAACAGTACCACTCAAAATAGTGTCAGCATTTACAGTTAGCGGGAAACTTGCGCCAATAGCAGGTGCATTGAGAGCATAATTGATCACGCTTGTGCTGCCTGAGCTTGCTGGCAATGTTACCCGAATTATTCCTGTAGTCGTGATATCAACCAAAAAACCAGTTGGAGGTGTGTCGCCGGTAGTAGAGTAACTTAGGTTATAATCTCCACCTGATCCAGACTTAGCAAATTTAGCAGATAAATAAAATCTTACAGGAGCTGCACTGGAGATAAATACCCATCCGGTAATCTCGCCTGCATCGTAGCCAGCCAAGTTCTGTACGTTAGTAGTAGCTCCCGAAGTCAGGGATACCTGAGCACGGGCATTAGTTCCGCCAACTACTGCACCTCTCTTCGGTGCAACATACATAGTGTCTGCGCCTACCGACCTAACACCTACGGGTACCGATACTTGACCGATAGTGGTGGGCTCGGTGATTGTCATCTTACCAGCTGTGGTACTGAGGAAGATTGCCTCGCCTACAGCAGGCAGTGCGGCTTCTGTAAAGTTAGCTGAAGTAAGTCCCGAGATTTCTCCGGACAATGTAAGTTCAAATTGATCTACACCTATTACTCGGCTAACTACACCTACAACTTCTGCGGTTGCCGCTGCGGTTGCATTGGCCTTAGCGTAGGTAGAGCCGTTCAAATAAAGAACGTCGCCTACAACAAATCCGTGAGCAACTTGTGTAATTAGATCTGTAGTTCCGCCACCGCCAATACCGGACCATACACCATTGGCATAGCCCTCAAAAGAACTGGAGCTTGTGTTGTACCTAATCATACCTGCTACTGGGCTTGGGCGCTCTGCCTGTGTACCGGATGGAAGAGTAAGGGCTCCGGTAATTGCTCCCGTACTGGAGATGAGTTTATTAAGGAGAGTTTCCGAACCAGCTAGGGTAGCAAGTGTGCCGCTAGTTGGAAGCGTGAGAGAGGTAACGCCGCTTGTAGAAAGTGTGATATTGTTGGTACCGTAAGTAAGGGTACCGCCGTTATTAATTCCCGTACCGCCCTTGGAGCCCGGTACAATTCCGCTCAATTGAGATGCAGAAATGTCTGTGAGTACAGCTACTGTGCCTGTACTTGGAAAGGTAGCGGAAGAGTTTACACCTGTACCGCCATTGGCTGCAGGCAGAATGCCTGTAATAGAGGCAGCTGGAAGATTAGTCAGAGTGTTGCTGGAACCACTGATTGTCTTATTAGTAAGGGTCTGAGTAGCTGTAGTAAGTACAAAATCTCCAGAAGCATCTGGAATTTGTGGGGTTCTATTTGCAGTAACAGTGCCCGGGACAGAAATAGCAATAGAGTTACTATTATCAAAATCCCATAAAGTTAAAGAATTTCCACCAAATAGGTATACTGGGGAATATATCTTAACCGTGCCGCTTACTGCGGTAAGTCCTAAATCTCCGGCAGAAGAAATATTTGCACTAGATAAAGTTAAACTGCCTACTCCAATACTGGTCTTATTACTTAGTGCTTGTGCTTTTGCTTCTGTTACTATTGTATCATCTGTAGTAAGAACAGGAAGAGACACAGTTACGTTCGCTGCCTGAGATGCATTCGGCTTCAGAGTAACAGTGTTAGATCCCTTGCGGTAAACTAACTCTACTAACTCTTGTATACTACCAAAAATTTTCACTTGTTACTCCTTCGTGTGCATTGGGTTGCACGGTGGTCCCGGCATGCTCCGGGTATTATATTCTATTAGAGAGCTAAAATCAATACTCTCCAAGCCGTTGCTGGGGCCTGACTTGCGGTTAGGGTTACTAAACTTAATCCGGAACGAACTGCACTATCTATTTCAATAGTTTCTCCGGTTATGTTATCGAATACTTGAACAATTACATCTCTTGTGCCTAGGCCGTGATTAACTAGTTTTAAGGCACCGTCTGCAGCTAACCATGTAGTTTTATAGGAAGATACAGATGCCGGAGGTGTAGTCCACTGTGGAACACCAGCTACTGTTTGGAGGACGTAACCATTTGTTCCTGCTGCTAATTTTGATACTGCAATAGCTGCAGATGCCGATATCTTGCTGTCCGTGATAGCCCCAGCTGCAATTGTAGCGGCCTTAGATTCTGATCCGGAAGCTGGACCGGCAGTTACATCCCCGGTCAACTCGTTGATTGCATTGACAGTTACAGCCCCCTGAGCTCCATTAACTGAAGTTACTGCAGAAGTATTGTCTACGTGTTCCCATACATTGGATTGGTTATATATAACCCAATCGCCGATGTTAAATTCTATTGGACCAGAGCCCAAATCTTGAGTTCCGGCAACGGAAACTACATATATGTCGCCGGGATCTGCCCCAACCATCCCATCCGCTAGGGGTGGGGTATTGGTATCGGCGTCCCACGTACCGTGGTAGTTCATTATATTAGTATCTAGGTACGTATTGTCTATCTTGGCAGAAGCATTTAGTGGAGCATAACCATTAGCTATTCCCCTATTAGCTGCATTCTCCGGCGTAAAGCCGAGTGCATCCTGCTTACCGTTCCACGTAGACTTCTCTGTATCTGTTACGAATCGGAAGCTGGAAGTTTGTACTATGTTTGCGGGGTTTGTAGCGTCCACATTTGGAACATCTCCCAGCTGTACGTCGGCTGGAAAGAGGGTCGGAAGATCTGCAAGTACAAGAGCACGGAACGTAGGTTGCGCTGCTGCTCCCGTTGCTGGGCCCGCATAGACTTGGTTACTTGCTTGATTAGCTTTTGTAAATGAGAGGGTGCCGGATGTCGTAACCGACGGCCCCGGAATAAATTCTGATGGCGTACTAAGACCCACTTCGGTAACTGAGCCGGAACCTGCGGACGACCAGCTGAGGTTACCCGCCCCGTCTGTAGAAAGGATGGCATTTGCAGCCCCGTTATCACTAGGCAGGCGGAGTATGATACTTTGCGTTTGACCGCTCGATGCTGGCGCAAGCGTCGTAAGGTGTGTGCCATTGTCAAACTCCAACACAGTAGAGGTTCTAATATTCTGAGCACCGAATTGTGGAACAACTTTAGTTCCAGCAATAGCAGCAGTTGACGAGATGTCTGTATTTATAATACCATCTGTAAGTTCAAGTTTACTGTACGCAATAGCTGCTGTGGGACTTACATCTGCATTTGTAATAGAATCTGAAAGATCCAAATTACCATAAGTAATCGGAGCACTAGGGTCAATATCGCTATCTTTAACGCTACTCGCAAGATCCAATTTGCTATAACTAATAGCCGCCGAAGCTGATACATCCGCATCTACAATACCGCCCGTCAGGTCTAACTTGGAATATTCAATACCTGCCCCTGCCTTAACTTCGGCATTGGAGATATTAGACAGGGTATTCTGTTCGGCATCAATTGTTTTATTTGTTAGGGTCTCTACGCCATCTACTGTTGACAAAGTACCCGAAGTAGGCAATAATAAATTTGAGGGGCCGGAGACGTTTAGTACTAAATTTCCACCTAATAATTGGAGATCACCCCCCAGTACTAGGCTTCTGTCGGCCCCTTCCACGTCTAGAGTAAGAGTGTGGTCCGACGGATCTACTGCTCCATTTGTTGTGGAATTATATAATAAGCCGAGCTTACCTGTGCCGGTAGTGGCCTGATCTAATAAATTGAAAGCGCCGTCGAGAAGTAGCTCGTCGGCATGTACAGTAAGAGATGATACTTTTCTGTCGGGGTCGCCAATAGTGACAGATCCCTGCCCCGACCCGCCCAAGTCTGGGGAATTGGGGTCGATGAGGATATCTGATTGGGACCTGATGTTTAGGGTATTAGTAGAATCTACTAGGAATGTGGCTCCAAGTAGATCGATTCTTTGTAAATTATATTTTGCATTAGCTGTGAGATTGGAATCAACTCGCAGCTTTAGATTCTGAGTAAGAGTCGTAGCCATTTCGTTCTCCGGAGGGAGGAGGCCCTGTACCTGCCCCAACTAGGGGCAGGCCATCGGGTGGATTAGATTATGCTTGAATTAGGGACCAGCAGAGAATGTGATCTGTAGATGGGTCGCCACTCATTACTACTGTAATGCTGTTTGTACCCGCTGCCGCTCTAACTACAGTGCGGGGGGTTGCTCCTGCAGTCTGCAATGTAACAATAGCTACGTCAGCAGCGGTTGCACCCGGAACTGAAATAGTCTGTGTTGCATTACCGGCGGCAGTAGTAAACTTGCCTGCACGTACTGCATTGCTTACAGATTGAAGTAATTTTCTTTCTCTCTGATTGAAGCGTTTTTCTGGGTAACTACCAGCGGCAGCAGCTTCTGTCCTTAGTTTTGGTGAACTCATTTTAATTTCCTTTCGATTTTATCATCTTTGTTTCAGGGGTGATTGGCCCACACTAATTGGTGCTGGTCTCTCCCAGCTGTCACACCACTCTACACTCAGGCTATTACGTCGTAGACTTGCCTCTCCCAAGGTGTCGGGAGCCCTATTCGAATTTACCTGCCCCTACGGGAATAGGGGCGAACAGTAAATTAGGCGGGGAGATTACTTGCATATTGGAATGTCCAGCCTTTATTGTGCTTACATCTCCAATTTGGACGAAGGGCATTTGAAATTGCCGACCTGCTTCCTAGACCATCTGCTGCTGCATGACTTGCACTTAAGTACCAACGCTGTTCTCCACTTTTTACATGGGTAGCAACTATTGGTCTCCTGAGTTTCAAGTTGTTTCGAGCACATGTTCCATTTGCAGCTGCGGCCTTTCCGCCCTTTACCCAAGCACTTCGATCGGTTTTCTGTCGTGCCAGTTTTGCTAGCTCAGAAGTAAACCCATCTCCACCATTTTGGATATTTGTTAGCCTTATTCCTAAACTTCGAGCATGAGCAATAAACTCAATTTCTAATTTATTTAAACTAACTTCATCCGTTCCTTCAGCCAGAATTGCTACTTTGGGCAACTTTCCACATCTTTTCAAAACTGAATTTACCCATTTATTTTTATATGTTCGCTCCGACTTTAAGGTCGAAGGATAAAAATGTTTTTTGGGCCTATTCATTCCTGTTATAGATTTTCCAATATACCTAAGTTCGTCTGTTTCCGGATCGACTAGTCCATAAATAATATACTGCATTACCGTATCTCCTATCTATGAACCAGCCTAACATGATCTCTGCTAGTTGTCTAGCATTATCCTTAACTATTTGAAAAGTTTCGGATAATCGCAACTGACGCCGGATGTTTACAGATAACTACGCCGATTGCTTGCATATAGCTTACAACAGTAGCAACGAAACCGGAAGCACTTGGCTTCAAGTGGAAGTCGCCGCCGCCCGGAGCCTTGACTGTTTTGAAGTCAGATCCGTGGAACTCGAGAACCTTCTGACCAGCTTTGCTTTCAGGAAGGATGTAGATTCTCTTAGGTTGGCAATACTCGGAAGTATAGCACTCGAGGGAATCATTCTGGTGCTGGTATACGAACTTCTTCGTACCACGAGCGCCGTCTTCCATAGACATAAAGCGACGATCAGTTTCACGGCTTTCGATCAAGGAGTCGAGAGTCTCAGGAGCTTGTACCATCATTTTCCAGCTGTACTGATCCTGACCAACTTTAACTTTAACTTGGCTCATTGCTCTCTGAATGTGGCGAACGTCGATTGGGTTTCCACCTGCATCAAGTTCGGAACCAGCGATTGCACCGCTCATTTGCATGCCGTGGATCGTACGACCGTCAGCAGCAACAAGAGAAGGCAAACCAGCCATAACTTGAGATACAGTTCCGTAGTCGGAAATAGAAGTCAAGTTAGGGATATCAGAGGAATCAGCTTGTGCCTTGCGGTACAAGACTTCGCCAGCTGCTGGAGCAGCAGACAATGCGGTGTTTGCACCTGCAGTGTTTACAGCTTGAAGAGTAAGAATTTGATTCTCACGGTCTTTCTGAACAACTACAAAGTGAGATAGTGTACCAGTAGCAGCAGTTGCAGCAGATGCGCCACCTGCAGCAGTTCTAGCTACAACTTTTTGGCCATACTCGAAAAGACCGACGTGGCCACGAGCAGAATCAGATGCATCGAGAGTTACAACGCTTGCAAGAGTAGAGCTTGCAACTGTACCGAGAACACCAGTACCGTCAGCATGGAAGTCTGCAGCGAGACGACGTTTCGAAGCAGACAGTTTGCTGTCCATTTCTACTTTAATCGGCTCACCATACTTCTCTGGAGACTGGATAGCACGTTCGAACAAGTCGTACTGTACTTCGATAGTAGCACGAAGTTCTTTAAACTTAGCTGTGTACTCTTGTAGGCTGGAACGATCAGCAGATGGGAATGTGCTGTCGATTGTGCCGGGGTTAGCATAGTTGATTGCGTCAACACCAAATGCGGTCAAGAGCATGAAGCGGAGTTCACGAGCTGCCGAGTTGGATACCTTTGCCTTGAGAACCATTTCCCAGTCACGGAAATCTTTCGAGATCTGATTTCTGATACCATCAGAGAATTTGATCTGGAGCAAATTACCGAGTGCTGGTACGTCAATATTACTAAAAGCCATTGTTATTTAATCCTTTCTAGATTATTTTTTGCCACTTAGTACTTTACTAAAAGTGGACCAATTTTTGAATATACTGCCGGTGTCACCCGACTGAATAGCCTGTTTCAGTTTCTCTGCATCGCTGCTTGAGGCTGAACTAGACTTGACCTTGGACTGCACATTCTCGATAGCTTCTTGCTTCTTCTGTGCAACTACCTGACCTGCTTTCTTTTGAGCCTGCGCCCCGATACGATTACGTAGTGCGGTAGCGACATTCTTAAATTCACGCTCGATCAGTTCCGGAGAGAGATCCAATCCTCTTTCCTCATATTGTTCCAATCTTTTGAGAGAGCTATTCCATAGCATCTCATCGAATAGGTGCTCATCCTGTGCGTTGCCTAGTCGATCTGCAAAACGATATTTCTCGAAAACTGGATGTACTCGAGATTCCATCGAACGAAGTTCGGTTTCTTCTCTTTCCTGCTGAATCTTCGCTTTAAACTCTTCATTCTCCTTACGGATCTTGTCAAGTTCCTTGCGTGTCAGATCAGCTTGCTCCTGGGCCCTCATAGCTTGGAGTTCATCTGGGCTTGCATTTTTCAGGAATTCACGCCGCTCAATTTCCTTATTGACCAGCTCCTGCCATGCTCCCTGCCGCCCGCTTAGGGTGTCAATCAAATGTTCGTGACCTTTGGAGAATGCTTCTTCCAAACGGCCCCAGTCTGATTCACGTTCCTTTAGCTTGGCTTCCAGTTCCTTACGAGAAGAGATTTCACGATCCCGCTCTGCTTGGAACTTTCTCATACCCGCAGCCGCCGCAGCCATCTTCTTGATCTGCTCTCGGTTGGAGTAATCGATTTCTACTTTACGCTTACGTCCCGTCTCGTCCGTTACAGTGATTACTTCCTTCTCACCAGATGTCCCCGGAGTGGCTTCAGTTTTTCCAGTAGCCTTACTGGATTCAACTGTCTCCTTGGAGTCCTGAAGGGTGTCTTCACTTTCTCCTTCTAATTGGATTCCGTCTTGCGTAGATTCTTCAGACCGAACTACAGTATCGTCATCCTCTGATGCACTGCTTAGTGGTCCGAAGTCGGCAACTAATTGCGTATCCCCGAAGGCTTCTGCAAATTTGTTACCTTGTTGAGCGCCCGAATTACCTGTACTCATTGTACTTTTCTCCTGCCGTCCCGTCGCAGTTGGATGGGGATAGGCTGTTGGATATTATGTCCCCGGATAATCCGGAAACTTATATACAGAATACTAATACTTAGGGCCACTGTCAACAAGTTATACACTATGTTTAATAAAAAGTCAAGGCTTAAATACCCTGCTGCCCGAACGTGGGGGTACAACTTGCATGTGTACCCAACCCTTTGTAAATGCTGGATCTTCTAGCCATATACCAAATTCTTCTAATAATTTCAAGTTCTTAAGACAGTATTCCGCCAACTTTCCGTCACTGTCTGCGAAATCAACCGCTAAACAAACAGTATGATTTGATTTAGTAGCTGCGCCCTTAACTGTAGCATTAATGGCTGCCGGACGGTAGCCCGAAGTTACCTTCATTGGTTTGCCCCAAACGGCACGAAACTTGTTTACTGCACGTAGTAGCTTTTCTAGATTGACCTGCAGAGTACCGTCTAGAGGATACTGCTTGTCTCGGCCCATTAGAATTTCGTCACGAGATATCATTATCTGCAGTTCCGGAGTCTCCGGACTTTTTCTTTTTAGCAGGAGGCGGAGCAGTGTATCCAAACATCTCACGCAGCCGCTCAAATACAGATTTATTACTGTCTTCCATTTGTTTCTTATCATCAATACCAAGCTTCTTATTGTAGCTCTGACGAAGTTTTTTTAATTTTTCTTCATAAGTATCCATGTGTTTACCCCTGTGGTAGTGGTGGTGCGGGAGGCATTGCTCCTCCCGGAGGTTGCGGTTCTGTTCCCGGAGCTTCCATTGGGCCTGCCGCCTGTCCGCCCTTTTCCTTAACAGCCAATGCGGCTCGGTCCTTGTTATGTTGCTTGAGTAGTGCTTTAACTTCTGCAGACAGTGCAGTAAACTCCTGAGTCATAAAATATCTAAGAGACCATGCAATCATGTTCTCGTGATCCATTTGCTCTTCGGGTGGGATATAAATATTTGTAGCAATCATCTCATCGAAGATTTCTTTCTGTCTGTGTCCTGCCAATTCGAATGCATCGAAGATACCTTCGAGATCATTGAGCCTCAGTTTCTTAAGAAGTACCCGGCTGTCTACTCCGGCTTTTTCGAACAGAGGTTGCAGTGTAATAATTTGTTGTTGGCGGGTAATGGGGTCTAGGGACAAGGTAGTACCGTATTCGCCTACAACATCGAAGCCGCCATCAATATCCATACCCTTGACATCGGTAGCTTCTAGGGCTTGCTCTTTGCCGAGGACGTGAATGGTTCGACTGATAGACCAGTGCTTACGTGCTAGGTTTAACAGCGCCTTATATACCGATTCCACACACGCTACGTATTTATTAAATAGACGGTGACGAATCATGTTACCTTGGTTGGTAGCATACTGCATAGATGCGCCGGATTGCTCACGAGATTGCTGACCGAACATGGACTCATTGACGCCCATGACATCATTGATTCCCTGAATGTAGTTGTTTCTTTCGCTAGACAGTTCTGGAAGCAATTGTGGTGCCGACATAAAATAAGGAGGCTGGTTGCCTGTAATCTTAATTACATCCCACGGACTGTTACCTAATGCGTCATCAGAAATTTCTGCCGATTCCGGTAGGATCATACGAGCTGCGCCGTGTGCCTGAATATTATCTAGCCTGTTGGCATCGAGACGATTCAGGTTGTTCTGCAGCGTCATAGCATATTCAACTGCCGACTTGCCCCACAAAGTATTAGGCACATCGAGGTCCGTAATAAAATGATATGGAAGATTTGCCTGTTCTGGTAGTTTCTCAATGCGTCTCATCTTAACTTCGTCGGGAAGATCAGATGCTTCTATTTTCGAAGCCGCACCTTGTCTCTTAAATCGGAAGGGACTTGGGCGTGGGGACTCAATGATTTCGCCAGAGACTGTGGTAATACAGTATCGACCTAGATATCCGTTAGTGGGCAATCCAGTTTCCCAATATTCCAATAGCTCTACGGAGTTGTAGTGCATGTCACGAAGTTCGGTTTGCTGTCCGGTAGAAGTAGGTGTCTTTTCCTGCACACGAGCCTGATCTAGTTCATCCCGTTTCTCAGGCCATCTAGACACAGCTTCTTCGTAGTCAATATAGATACGCTCAATTACCCATTTAACGTCGTCCCAGCTGCGAGCATCTGGATCTATAAAGATATTCCATGTGGAAGGAATAGTAATATCTATGTCGCCCTCGAGAGTAAGCTCTCCGGTCTCCATGTCTGCCTCGATGATGTCGCCTTTCGAGGAATCCCAGACAGTCTTAATGAGCCCTGTACCATACACAAGAGTCATTAGATTGACCTGATCGAATTTTTCCTGCAACTGATATTTACGTAGTGCCCACTTGACGATACGATCTGCAGCGTCAGCTTTTCTCTGATCGTCCTGATCGGAAGTCTGAGGCCGGACCGCAATCATTGGTGGATTAGAAGACATCTGTGCATGAATGAAGCGTAAGTTCTTCATTACATAACTTGTCGATACATCTGCATTTGATTGGTCAATATTGGATAGGACTTCAGTAAGAGGGAAGTCCAGAGTCATATTAGTTGATAGGGAATTACGAGTTCCTAGAGAGGAATATACTGTTCTCTCATTCTGACGCCAGACAGCTTCGTGAACTGAGCGATCCCTAGTAGCATTGCTAAAACGCTTTAGGATTTCTGCCCTAGCCTTGTCATTATTCCAAATACTAATTTTGAGAGCCACTGGTTATTCTCCCTTTTCCTCAACCCCGTGCATGCCATACTTTTGCAGCACTGGATCAATCATACTCATTAAGTTCTTACTACGAGGATCTTTACGATTTCTCAATTCCCGAGCAAGCTTATTAATCATCTTCCACTCTATATAAGAATCGTGGCCGGAATCAATTAATTCCAAAGCCTCACGAACATCGTCTTCAATGCTAGGCAAGTCGTCCTTGCATGCACAGTCTTTTGTTTTTTCCTTGGAAGGTGGTTCCGTGGCTAGAAGAATTTTCAACTGCATACTACCTCCTAGTAGAGTATTTCCATATTGAGACAAGAATTTTCTTAGTTCTCTTGCGCTCGTCTATGGCTCGTTTAGCGATAAGAAAGTGAACGGGCAGAAGTATTGTAAGAATGTACAACCATACTATCGCCACATGACACCTCGTTTAATTCTAGTGGGTCTTCCCCGGGGTTTCGCTTGTTTTTCCGCAGCCTTTTCTTCGAGCTGCTTTCGCTTCTCGTTAGCCTGTAGAAGTGTAGCATACCACTGATTAACTGTAAAGGATTGCAGCTTTTTTTCTGCAGGGGGTAGAGTATCCCGTGCATATTGTGCAGAGTCTAATAGGTGATAAGTACTTGAATTTACTATCTTTCCCTCCCCACGGTCAGACCATCTACAGTTCTGCAATTCGTCTATAAGTCCCTGACAATTTGGAGTAATTATCATATTCTTACCGAGGGATTCTTGTAGATTCTTAATTAATTCTTCCTTACGGCTAGCATTTTTGGAGTCTACCGTCATATAGGTCACGCCCATAGAGGCAGCTGTGTTGACATACCACGGGGCATAATCAGAAATACGTCGAACTATGTTCACCTTAGATGTATAGTACTGAACAGCCTTAACAATGTCGGTAGGCACCTGAATGCCCTTGATATACTCGGATAGGATGCAATACCATTTGGAGGTATCTGGATTTTCGGCCCAGATTGTAAGGCCAGTAGCTGAACTTATAGCTGGATCTACTGCTTCTACGTGACGCCACATGGGACTATAGCCTTCCGGCATACCTACCATTGTCTCATAGTCGAAATGGTACACCTGATCCTCAGCCGTCATCCAGTCGCCCTCGAAAATAGCATCTCTCTGGTACTGGGGAAGGTGGGCGTAACGACGAATCAGCTCCTCACGACGCTGTGGGTCGGAGTAGAGAGGGTTATCTAGCATTTTAAATCGGTAAACCCTACCCTCCGGAGGCTCGATTGCATCTACAAATCTCTGAATGCCTACGTTTACGGTAAGTGGGGTAAATGAGAATATGGAGTAACCATTCCGGGCCTGAGTACGAACCAGAACCTCTCTAATAAGGTCCAGCGTGGGGGGCAATTCGTCTACCCATGTGACATGGGCAACGTAGGATTGCAGCCTCTCACGGGCAGTATTGGGATTTTCTAGGGACTGGAACACTATTCTGTTTCCATTGTCTAGTTCTAGACGTTGTATGGCGTTACCCATACGAACTTCTTTGTAGGTTCCCGGTTCTAGGTAGCTACGAATCTTCGGAAGAAGCGAATCTTCCAGCTGCTTTCCGGTACGACCTGCGACGATTGCAAGTAGTGGCTCACTGCCCCATCCCTGCTGGCCTGATTCGGCCCGTCTCTTTTTAACTAACTCGTGATCTTCTAAAAGAATTTGAGTAAGCATGCGGGCAGCTGTTTGAGATTTACCGCTATTATGAGTAACTAATCCATTGGCTAGCAAATATAAATTGGTTGAAGAGTCTACATGGATATCATAAGTCTCTACTTCTCGAGTAATTCCGGAAGGACCAATAGCCACATTACTGCTGCTACTTCTTTTCCCGCCAATACTGCTATACTCTTCTTTCCACTTCTTTTGTGGGGATGCAAGATAGGGATTTAACTCATCTAGAATTTCCTTAATAAAGTGAATATTTCTAGTATACGCAATATGGACTGGTCCATTCTTATATTTTTTTCTAGAATCTAGGGATCTATTTAATGGTATTTGCCATAAGGCTAATACGGCATAGGCAAATGCGTCTACAACAGACTTTGCCTGCATGTTTAAAGATAAGGTAACATGATCTTTTGCGGAATACACAGTGCCGTCTGTATCAATTAGCCCCGCTACAAATTCTAATAGGGAATTCCTATCCCACTTTTTAAGAACTTCTAAATCTACTATTTTTTCATGAGCATATTTGCCTTTACACCATTCTGCATAATAGGGAATATCTACATATCCTACTGACCAAGTATAATTACTTTCATGTAATTTACGTGCGGTGCTTTCGCAAATAGAGGCTACTTTATTTGGAACTTCGGGTGTGCCTGAGCTAATTTGAAGATATTTGTGGGTTTGTCTGGAACATCCGTCTCCCAGCATGGCAGCCAATGCATATGCTTGAGGAAAACTAATTTTACCTAAAGGGGCCTTTACTTGGACTCGAACCACCTTATCGTCTCTTCCAAAATCTTTAACAGCTTTTTCTACTAAATGGCCATAAGGTGTAATTACTTGAAATACATGATTATCTGTAGCAGATGCCCACCTAACATTTCTGTAAACTAGTTCTTGCACAGATTTAACTCCGTTAGAAAAAGTCTTTAATACAGAAATAGGTTGACCGTGTTCTGAGTAAACAATATCTCCCGGTTTAATTTTTTCAATTTCCACTGGGCCTGTAGGCGTAGCCACTAAGGTGCCTTTAGCTAAACACTGGTTGCCGGCCCTTAAATAATACTGCTTATATACACCGAATTCATTGAAGAATTCTTGTTGTGCAGCAGTAGGTCTGGAATCTAAATGTGCAGGATCGAAAGCTTCCTTGCGCTGAATAGCCTCAAGGCGCTCTAGTGCTAGAGCTAGTAGCTTGTCCTGTGACATATCTTACAACTCTTCGAGAACTTCGCAGAGATCTACACGTACTGCATCGCCGGCATTGGTTGTCGTTACAACAACTCGACATTTGTTAAGCAAGGGCAATACTGCTTGATCGCCAGATACTTCAATATTCCAACGGATATACTGAATACCGGCTGCAGTAATTGCTGTTCCGGACTTTACATCCACCCAGTCATTACCATTAGCTGTTTGCAACTTAGGGGTAATTGTACCTACCTGAGTTACTGCACTCACCTTGAGTTTGATAACGCCGTTGAGTGCGCCACCTGCAGAGTTTGGAAACTCCTGAGTGACGGGCTCGTTAGTTACCACGCCCGATATGCTCTTGTTTGCAAGAGCCACATTTTTTGCTGACCAACCATTAGGCATATGTACTTTACTCCTTTATTTAATTACACTGAATGCAATTTGACATTTCTTGTGGAAAATGTCAACTTCTATAGATACTCTTTTATCTTAACAATCCACTGGTCAATTCTCTCTTGAGTGGCAAAACCACTCGGAGTTTTCTGAGACAAGCGATAAATCGCCGTAGGAAAAGCGCCGTTTTTAAGACGTATCAGAACGTCAGTAAACTCGTCAAACATCTGATCGGATTGCTCCGTCGTCATACCTTCAAGTGTATTGTCGGCTAGTAGGTATTTAATTAGCTCGTCAGATTTTTTCTGATACTCCTCAAGCTTCCCGGCAACCATTTCTCGTGGAGTCGGTACAATTGGCGGCCTCGTGTAAACAGAAAGCTTTTCCTGCCAAACTTCTTCCGGGGTATCGTCTGGAAGTTCAAGTTCGCCTATTTTTTGACCAAGATAATTTAATACGTTTCTAATCATGTCGACCTCACAAATTTGCTACGCATGATCCACCGTTACCACCAGCCCCGCCCGTTGTTCCAGACCCGGACGCCCCAGTCGCACCTGCAACACCTATGATTTCAAGGCCAGAGTTGGTCACCACGTTAAACAATTGTATTC
>Ga0209972_10000605_pt1 | contig 35618 bp, 25 predicted proteins | sample NOAtaG_7_FD_187302 | JGI IMG/M metagenome (GOLD analysis project Ga0209972, IMG submission 187302) | Freshwater lake microbial communities from Lake Erie, under a cyanobacterial bloom - NOAA_Erie_Diel1S_2200h metaG (SPAdes) (version 2) | ecosystem: Environmental > Aquatic > Freshwater > Lake ...
CTGCGCGATTTCGTGCTGCCGGGCCCGGATCTGCTAACCGATATCCAGACTCAGAAACGCGAAATAGATACCCAGGAGCTCGAAACCAGCAAGAACCTGATCATCGAAACCCTGCGCAACTACAATATCGGCATCTCCCAAATCAAAGCCAGTATTGGTCCGACCGTTACGCTGTACGAAATCGTGCCGGCACCAGGCGTGAAGATTTCGCGGATCAAAAGCCTGGAAGACGATATCGCGTTGAGCCTCGCCGCCCTGGGCATCCGCATCATCGCGCCCATACCCGGCAAAGGAACCATCGGTATCGAGGTGCCGAACAAGCAACCTGAAATGGTGAGCATGCGGAGCGTGATGAGCAGCCGCAAGTTCATAGAATCAGATTTTCAGCTGCCCGTGGCCTTGGGTAAAACCATCAGCAATGAAATCTTCATTGCCGATCTGGCCAAGATGCCGCACCTTCTGATGGCCGGGGCCACTGGTCAGGGTAAATCGGTTGGTCTGAATGCCATTCTGGTTTCGCTGCTGTACCGCAAGCATCCTGCCTATGTGAAGCTGGTATTGGTTGACCCGAAAAAGGTGGAACTGACGTTGTACAACAAGATTGAACGCCATTACCTGGCCAAGCTGCCGGGCGATGGCGAAGCGATCATCACCGACAACCAAAAGGTGATCAATACACTCAATTCGCTTTGTGTGGAGATGGACGATCGCTACAAGCTCCTGCAAGACGCCATGGTGCGGAATATTGTGGAGTACAACGAGAAATTCCGCAACCGCAAGCTGAACCCGAACGACAAGCACCGCTTCCTGCCTTACATCGTGGTCGTGATCGACGAAGTGGCCGATTTGATGATGACGGCCGGCAAGGAAATCGAAACCCCGATTGCGCGCATTGCCCAGCTGGCGCGTGCCGTGGGCATCCACCTGATTCTAGCTACCCAAAGACCGAGTGTGAACGTAATCACCGGTATAATCAAAGCGAACTTCCCGGCGCGCATTGCCTTCCGCGTTACGAGCAAGATCGACAGCCGCACCATTCTCGATAACAACGGAGCCGATCAACTCATTGGCAAGGGCGATATGCTGTTCAGCGGCGGGCAGGAACTGATTCGCCTGCAATGTCCGTTTGTGGACACGCCCGAAGTAGAGCGCATTTGCGAATTCATCGGCAGCCAACGCGGTTTCAGCGGGCCTTATTTGTTGCCTGAAGTACGGGAAGAAAGCGGCAGCGGCGGAAGTGAAGATTTTGACCCCAACGAGCGCGATGCCTTGTTTGAAGAAGCGGCCAGAATCGTGGTGAATAACCAGATGGGCAGCACTTCGCTGATTCAGCGTCGCCTTAAAATAGGCTATAACCGAGCAGGGCGGCTGATCGACCAATTGGAGCATGCCGGCATCGTGGGTCCGTTCGAAGGAAGCAAGGCCAGACAGGTACTTGTTCAGGATGAATACAGTCTGGAACAGTTTTTGAAATCACTGAATCAATAGTTTTTCAGAACTTTGCAACGACCAATGAAATCACTCCTAAAACCTGCCCTGATTATCGCCGGCATGCTGGCTGCCACTTTCGCTGTAGCCCAGGGTGACCCCAAAGCGAACGAATTGCTCAATAAGGTGAGCAAGAAGTATCAGGCTTACACCACCATCAAGGCAGTATTCAGTGTGACCACCGAAAACCAGACCGACAAGAAGAAAACCACCGAAGAAGGAACCGTAATGTTGAAAGGTGCAAACTTCAGGCTGGATTTTGGCGGACAGGAAATCTATTGCGATGGCAAGACCTTGTGGACTTATGTCAAAGACGCCAACGAGGTCACCATTGAAGCCTACAAGCCCAAGGATGGTGCGGTAACGCCGAATGAGATCTTCAATATCCAGAAGAAGGGCTACAATGCCATGTACGATGGTTCTGTTAGCCGCAACAACAAGACCTTTGAGGTATTGAAGCTTTCTCCCAAGGTTCCGAAAAAGGCACAGCTTTCCTATGTAAAGGCGGAAATTGAAAAAACCACCAACCAGATGGACCGCATGCTGATGTATTACAAGAACGGCATGGTGGTTACCTATACGGTGAAGACCTTTACTCCGAATGGCGCGATGGCAGACAATTCATTTGTCTTTAATGCCGCAAGCAAGCCGGGTGTTACGGTGGTTGATTTGCGCTGATTTCAGACACCCAATCGTTGCAGACCTGCCCGGGCCTTCTGTTCGATGCCGTTCGTGTACTCGGTATTCGCCGGAAAACCGGAAATGGCTTTCTGATACCAGCTTTTGGCTTCAGCTTTGCGCTGTTGGGTTTCGCATAGCATGCCCAGGTGCAGGGCGGCATTGGCGGCAAAATATCGTGGCAATGTTGTGCCCAACTGAATGGTGCGCAGGTACCAGGTTTCCGCCTCTTTGCTTCTTTTGAGATCATCCAGAATGCGGCCCATGCGGTAGCAGTATTCAGTTTTCCGCTCCGGGTCAGGATAAGACGCTTCAGTTTTACTTTGCAGGGTTTGCAATGCCAGGCTGTGATAGGCCCCATCGGAAAGCAAACGGGCTTTGAGCAAGACCGGATCGGGGCGTTTGCGTTCCCAGGCATCGCGGAGCGCCTGTTTGTCTTCTTCAGCGTCGCTGTGGCCAAGGGTTCGGGTGAGGGTCATGTTGGCATCGTAAGCGGCGCCATCGTTCCGGAGCCAGGCCAGCCAGGCAAGGTTACGCGCAGCAGATTTATGGAAGTTCCGGCCTTTAAAATAGACCAGGTAGCGCCTGAAATGTACTTCCGCAGTGGTGTCGAGCTTCCGCATCAGGGCCTGCCCGTGCAGATATTCCAGATACCAGAATGGATGCGCGTCGCTGTTCCATTTCGGCCCGTTCAGAATCCGGATGGCTTCGTCGTTTTTACCGGCCTGCATGGCGATATTGGCGCGTATGAAGCGTTCCGCAGGAATTAGCGTTGCAACCCCCAGCTGGCTCTGACAACGCGTCCAGGCGCCTTGCGGATCGCGCAGCAAATGGGCCCGCAACCACAATCCGATCAGACGGGCTTCCCGGTGGAAATAGACAAGGTTCGGATCTGTAGGAACAGCCGCAGCCATCAGTTCAACCCGCTCCAGGCCTTTGCGCAGATTGCCGTCCAAACCTGCCAGCGAGGCCACACTGCGGTAAGCGTCTGGAACAGTTCCGGCGGCTGCTTCAATCAGCCCCAGTGATTTCTGTGTAAGCCTGAACTGCGGGTACAAGCGGAGGTTCTCGCGCAAATCGGCATTGGCACTGCGCAGGTAGGTGAAAGCTGTGAAGTACTCCTTGAACTTGAATGCCGCGAGTCCCCAATGCAGCTTTGTTTCCGCCAGACAAAATCGTTTCCAGGGGTCTTTGTCAGACAGCCTATCAAAGCTCTCCAACCGTTTGATGGCACGCAAACGCCCTGCTTTATAGGCAGTGGCATCTTCATCAATAAAAACTTTCAGGAAGTCGATATAATCGGCCAGAAGCGGAGCCGCCAGGTTATCTGCAGGCAAGCCGGCCAGAATTTTCTCAGCAGCCAGAAAACGGAAATTGTAGACATGTGCATGCGCATCGCGGCACAGCGTATTGAACTCAACACGTGGTGCTGCCTTCACCGTGAAAAGGGTAAAAAATAAAAAGAGGAATACCAGGGTACTCCTCTTTCTGCGCCGGTTCATGGGCGTAAGGTTATTATTCGGCTTTGGCGCCCAGTTTCAGGCGTTTGCGGGTGGCGGGTTTTTCCTCCTTCACCTCAACGATTGTTTCCTGACCGCTGATGGTAACGTCTACCAGGATACGGCCGCAATGTTCGCAATCGATGATTTTAAAGTGGGCACGGATATCGCTTTGGCGCTGGGGAGGAATACGGGCAAAACAGCCGCCGCAGGATCCACGAAGAATGCTCGCTACTGCGATGCCGTTGATCACATTCTTCCGGATGCGGTTGTAGGCTTTCAGCAGGCGTGGATCTACGTCTTTCTCAGCTTTCTCGCGATCGCCACCCAGACGGTTCATTTCTTCTTCGTTCTCCTTTTCGATGGTCTTCAGTTCCACACGCTTGAACTCCAGGTCTTTCCGGCGGTTCTCCAGGGTTTCACCGGTTACGCGGAGGATTTCCTTCTGCGTGTCCAGTTTCTCCTGCTGCATCTTGATAGACTTTTCCGCCTGCAGGATTTCCAGACCGAGAATTTCAATTTCCTTGTTCAGGGCATCGTATTCACGGTTGTTTTTTACCTGGTTCAGCTGTTCTTTGTACTTGTCTATCTGCTGATTGCATTCCTTGATGCGGGTGCGGTATGCGTTGATGCCATCCTGAATTTGCCCTATCTCGCCTTCGATGTTGGTGAGACGGGTTTCAAGTCCGATGATTTCATCTTCCAGATCGGCTACTTCCATCGGAAGTTCGCCCATCATGGCTTTGAGGTTGTCGAGCGCGGTGTCTACCGCCTGCAGTTCGTAAAGGTTGCGGAGTTTTTTTTCTACGGTCAGATCCATAGTTCAGCTGTAATACTTCACCGGATTCGTTTCCGTTTCCGATAAAAGAACCGCGAAATTAGGGAATTTCCCCCGTATAATCTCGCTGAGGAGCCCGATTGTAAATTTTTCGCTTTCAAAATGGCCAAGATCACACAGCAATAATTTGTTTTCAGCCTCGAAAAACTCGTGGTATTTGATATCGGCTGTGAGATAGGCATCGGCTTGCCGCAAGGCTTTGCCAATCAAAAAGCTTCCGGCTCCGCCGCAAACGGCAACTTTGTAGATCAACCGACCGTCGCCTTCAGCAAAGCGCAACTGGCCGACTTGCATGCTTGTTTTTACATGCTTCAGAAAATCCGCCACCGGCATGGGTTCCTGCAATTCTCCCAGCAATCCGGATCCTGCTTCCTGCCATTGGTTCAGGAGCGGAATCAGATCGTATGCTACCTCTTCATAAGGATGTGCCTCGCGCAAGGCCTTCATTACTGCGTTTTCCAGGTGCCGCGGCAGAATCACTTCTATGCGCTGTTCAGCTTCGGTATGGCGTTCACCGTGCTTGCCAACGAACGGATTGGTTCCTTGCCCGGCGCGGAAAGTTCCCAGGCCTTCTGTGTTGAAGCTGCATTCGTCGTATTGCCCGATCCTTCCGGCTCCTGCAGCAAAAATGGCCTCCCGGACTCTTTCAGCCTGCTCGACGGGAACAAAGGTGGTCAGCTTCATTAAACGTTCGCGCATGGGAGCGAGGATGCGCAGGCTGTCAGCCCTGAGTCCGATCTGTTGTGCAATGCGCTCGTTTACGCCTCGGTGCAGCACATTGTCGAGGTTGGTATGGATGGCATAAATGGCGATATCGTTTTTAATGGCTGCTATTACCGCCCGCTCCACATGGTTATTGCCGTTGAGCCGTTTCAATCCGCGGAACACGATGGGATGATGGGCCACCACAAGGTTGCATCCTTTTTGTACCGCTTCCATCACCACAGCTTCGGTGCAATCGAGCGTGCACATGACGCCTGTAAGCGGCACATCATACTGCCCGGTTATCAATCCGGCATTGTCGTATGATTCCTGCAATTCGCACGGGGCTATCCGCTCCAGTTCCAGTATGACATCGGCCAGGGTGAGAGACATGCGCCAAATTTACGCGCAGTTTTCTCAGGCCCGAGCTCAGGATTCATTGGCCAAGTGACGAACTTTGCAGGCTATGCAGACAATAGTGCTCGCCAAGGGCAAGGAACAGGCGTTGCTGCGCGGTCATCTTTGGATCTTTTCCGGAGCCGTGGCGCGTATCAGCGGAGAGGTGCAGGAAGGCGATACCGTGGCTGTTCAAACTTCCCGAGGTGAACACCTGGGTTATGGTTTTTATGGAAGTGCTTCCATCGCGGTTCGCATCGTTACCCGCGGCAATGAAGCGCCGGGGCCTGACCTTTGGGCTGAACGCCTGCGAACAGCCTGGCAATGGCGCCAACGGCTCGGATTGCCTTCCGAAAGCGCCGGCAATGCATTTCGCCTGTTTCACGGTGAAGGCGATGGCATACCGGGTCTTGTGATCGATGTGTACGGGAATTCGGCCGTAGTGCAACCCCATCATGCCGGCATTTACCGCCTGGCAGATGAAATTGGGAATGCACTTTTAACCTTGGAAAACGAGGGGGTGAAACTGGATACCATCTACCTCAAAGCAAGCGGAACACTGAGTGGCGATGTGGAAGATCGCTGGCTGCATGGCGATGCCCGCGAGGCGCTGGTGCGTGAAAATGATTTTGCCTTTCAGGTGAATTGGGCGGAAGGTCAGAAAACAGGCTTTTTCCTCGATCAGCGCGAGAATCGTTCCCTCCTCGCGCGGTATGCTGCCGCTAAAGAAGTATTGAATACTTTCAGCTATACGGGCGGATTCAGCTTGGCTGCGCTGAAAGCAGGCGCAACAAGCGTTTGCAGCGTGGATGTTTCCGCCAAAGCCCTGGCCATTGCCGATAAAAACGCCGAAATCAATGGCGTGGCTGATGCGCATGGCAGTGTTTGTCAGGACACCCTGAAATACCTCCAGGAAAACGAAAAACTATGGGATATCGTAGTACTCGATCCGCCGGCATACGCCAAAAGCATGCACAAGCGGCACAATGCGGTGATGGGGTATAAGCGGCTGAATGCGGCCGGAATGGCGAGGGTAAAACCGGGCGGCTTGCTGTTTACTTTCAGTTGCAGCCAGGTAGTAGACAGGGATTTGTTCCGGAATACGGTGGCCGCTGCCGGTATGGAGCTTGGCCGTAACATGCGCATCCTGCACGAACTCAGCCAAAGCCCGGACCATCCGGTCAATCTTTTTCACCCGGAAGGTGCTTACCTCAAAGGCTTGGTGTTGGCGCTTGACTGAACCGTGCAATTGTCAGAAAATCATCACGTTTGTCGAATAATGGAGAATAATGTGCCGGATTAAGCAACGAATTGTGCTTTACAGTGTCAAATAAATTGAATCAACCCAAACTGCGTATACGTGCGAATCCTTACCCTTGTCTCATTTCTGTTTCTCACAGTTGGTGAACTGGCAGCATCGGCCGGTACTCCTGCGTTTCATTGGTATTTCAGGGAAAACAGGGGCCAATGGGAGGGAGACGTACGATTTCGCTGTACCAACGGGGAGCGCGACATTGCCTTCTATAAAGATAAGATGGTATTCAGCACCCGCAAGACCATCGATCCGGGTTTGCCGCAGGAAGGCGATTTGCCGCATCAGCAGCGATTCGCCAAGTATGAGTTTCTTACGTATGCGGTGCATTTTCCGGGCTCAAACCCCAATGTCGAAGTGGCCGGGGTTGGGCAGTCGTCTGCCTATGTGAATTACATCACCACCAATAACGCCGGGGCACCCATAAGGAAAGTGCCCGATTACGAGGCCATGGAGTACCGCGACCTCTATCCCGGCATCCACCTCCGCTTTTCGGTGAAAGATTCCCTGCTGAAGTACGATATTTTCCTGGAACCGGGCGCCCGTCTCGAACAGCTGCGCATGGTATATGAAGGAATCGATAAGCTAGAAGCCATGGGCAGTACACTCAAGGTGAAAACTGCCTGGTTTGAGTTGCGCGAAATCATCCCGGCAAGTTTTACCGGTAATGGTGAAAACAGCAAGGAAATACCTGTGCAGGTGAATTATCACTTGCTGAACGATACTACAGTAGGGTTCACAGCGCAGGGTTACCAGCCGGGTCAATGGTTGCTGATCGATCCCATGCACATGGACTGGAGTACGTATTTCTACGGAAACATTGCCACCAACAACAGCTGGGTTTATGATGTCGATGTAGATGAGAAAGACTACGTCTACATCACCGGTTATACAACGGATAAGTTCCCGGGCAAGCCCGGAATCTATGATACCACTTTCAATGGCGGAACGAGTGATTGCTATATCTGCCGTATGCCGCTGGAAGGCAAAACCATCGATTACTTTACATATATCGGAGGCAGTGGTTACGAATATGGTTTTTCACTTGCATTGACCCTGGATGGCAGGGTGTTCGCCACGGGTATTACCACCTCGTCGAACTTTCCCACTACATCCGGCGTGATGGAGCCAAGTGCAAGCGGTTCAGGTTGGTCGGGATTTTTGTTTGGTTTGAAGGGTGACGGTTCAACACTGATTTACAGTACGTATGTTGGCGCTGGCGGTTCTACCTGGTCTCTGGGAATGGATGTCAACGAAAAAGGAGAAGTGTTTCTGGCACCTTACACCAATGCATCGCTCACCGTTACGCACCCGATGCTGCCTCCCGGCTTTGTCACCACCAATCCGGATTGCTACATACTGAAAATCAAAGACGACGGGTCGCGCCTTCTGCAGAGCACACGGTTTGGCGGGGATGGATTCGAATACACCACTTCCTTGTTCGTAGACAAACGAAACAACGTTTACATCACAGGCTATACGACTTCGCAGAATCTTCCGGCTACCGGCGGATTTGCCGGTTTCGGCGGACTGTTCCGCGGGCAATACGATGGCTATTTGTTCAAAATCGATTCCGGCTTCACCCGTTGGATGGTGAGTAAATACCTCGGTACTACGGGTTTCGACTACACCACTTCCGTAACCGTAAATGATCTGGATGAGATTTTTGTTACCGGTATTACCAATGGCACCGGTTTTCCCAATCCGACCAATTCGCCTTCCGGCGGTGGTTATCAGGCATTTGCCCTGAAAATGAAAGCCGATGGCACCTATCCGTTCTGGACGACGTACGTCGGAAGTTCATTTTACAGCTGGCGTCAACGAATAGCGGTAACAGCGAAAGACGAGCTCATTATGACGGGGAATACCAATTCAACCTCTTTCCCTGTGAGCAATGACGCATTTCAAAAACTACTCAAAGGCAGTTCAGATGGTTTTATTGCCAAGCTAAACCCCCGGGGTGATATGGAATATGCCACGTATTATGGTGGTTCCAGTTGGGACTATTTGTATGCCGCAGCCGCCCGCCGCATTGGCTGCGTAACCCATTTGGTCATGGCCGGTTATTCCAATAGTTCCGATTTTCCGACCTTGAATGCGTGGAAACCTTCGGTAAGCCGCCTTTCCTATTCCGGAGTGGTTGGAAAATTCAGGGATACTTTAAAAATCACGGATATTGACCTGGGTTCAGACCGGGTGTATTGCAATACGCTTGCACAGGTGCTGGATGCCGGAAACAAAGGTGCCAGTTATCGTTGGAGCACCAACGACACAACGCGGAGAATTACAGTGCGCAAGCCTGGAACCTATACTGTAAGAGCCAGCTACGGTTGCGGCTGGCGTTCAGATACCATCAAGCTGGAACTGAACTATTCACCGCGCAAACCCAATCTGCGCGATACCCTGCTTTGTAATAACGACAGCGCCCGTTTCGATGCGCGCAACGATACCATCCCGCGGGTTACCTATCGCTGGACCAACGGTGATTCGACCCGCTTTGCCAAGGCTACCGATACCGGTTGGCTGGGTGTAACCGTTACAACGCGCTGGTGCGGCCGGGTGCAAGACTCCGCCCGCATTACCAAGATTTTTACACCTGTTGTCGATCTGGGCAAAGACACGACCATTTGCATGCCCGGATCTTTGTCGCTGGATGCCGGAAACGAAAACAACCAGTGCAAATACAGCTGGAACACCGGAGATACAACTGCGCGCCTGCCCACGACGTATACCTGGAATTATCAGGTGACGGTTCAAAACCGCTGCGGTGTGGCAAGGGATACCGTAGAGATTTTCTACGATACCTTTCCGGTTTCCAAACTTCCCCGCGATTCCATGTTCTGCGATGCGGTCAATATGCGCCTGCTGGCCGGTTCGTCAAACAATTGGGGTAAAATACGCTGGAGTACCAACGACAGCGGATCGCTGCTGGTGGTGCGAAAACCCGGTACTTATTGGATTTATCAGTACAATGCCTGCGGGAACTCATCCGATACCATCAAACTGAGCATGGTCAAAACACCCACCGCCGCGCTTCGGAACGACACCTTGTTGTGTACGGTCAGACAACTCAGCCTCCGCACACGCGGTATGGACTCGGCCCGCTATGAATGGAAGAACAACAGCGGGCCCTGGCAAACCGGCGATACCATCTGGAATGCCAATGCCGGTGGAAAGTGGTTTGTTCGCGTGAGCAACCGCTGCGGTTCTGCCGGAGATTCGGTCTTGCTCCGTTTCGACAGCATCCCCAGGGTGAATATCCCGTGGACTGATTCACTGGTATGCAATCTCGGTTCGCTGCAGATAGAAGCAGCAGTAACAGGCCTGAGCCGCAATATTGCCTGGCGCCACGGAGGTAGTTCGGTTATTGCGAATGTTTCCAACGATGGCACCTATCTGATCCGCACATGGAATGATTGCGGTGAGACTTCTGATTCCGTGCGCGTGCGCTTCGATGTAGCACCGCAAGTCAATCTGCCAAACGGCGAACAGTTTTGTGATGTCATGCCTGAGCGGGTGCTGGACGGAACAAGCAGCAGCGGAAAAAACGTTCGCTATGCCTGGAATACCGGCGAATCTGTTCCGGTTTTGCGGGTTAACAACGCAGGATTTTATCGCGTTCGCGCCAGCAACGATTGCGGCACAGCAGCCGATAGTGTAAGGTATATCATGCTGGCGAGTCCACAACCACAATTGCCGCCTGATACCAGCTTCTGTGGCAACTTCAGTTATGCTCTGGCGCCGCTCAATGCAGATCCGGCATGGGTTTACCGCTGGAACGATGGCTCAGGTTCAGCCAACCGTATGGTGCGCGATTTTGGTTTGTATGAATTGGAGGTTGCCGACACTGTGGGCTGCAAAGGCAAGGCTTCCACAACGGTATTCAACAGCTGCAATACGCGCGTATGGGTTCCTGATGCCTTCACTCCCGGCGTAAGCAAGGGAATGAACGATGTTTTCAAAGCGGATATTTACGAGACTGAATACATGGAATTCCGGGTGTTCAACCGCTGGGGGCAGGAAGTCTTCTTTACCAAAGACCCGGCAGCAGGCTGGGACGGAACTTTCAATGGAAAGCCTTGCGCTGAAGGCGTTTACGCCTGGTCTTTGTATTACCGCGGAGGGTTTTTCCGCGGCAGTATGAAGGGAACCGTGCACCTGCTTCGTTAAAGCATTTGCAAGCGCAAGGTCAAACAATCTGCTTGCGGGCTTGTTCGTAGAATCGTTGGCATTGCGATAGTTTTACTATTGTAGATTGCCTCTTCAAACTGCCTATGCAAAGAACCATTACCCTCCTGGCCCTGGCCTCCGTAACCATTTTTTTTGCTACCCGTTCTCACTCTTCCAGTGGAGGTCCTGGTGGAGGTTACACTGGTGCGCCTTCAGAAGGTGATTGCACATCCTGCCATGCCGGAACGCTGCGCACAGCAGGCGCAAAGTGGGGCCGCATCCGCCTGATTGATAACTTCACCGGCAACGGATACATACCGGATTCAACGTATACCCTGGCGGTATCGTACCGGGAAAGCGGACGTTCCAAGTTCGGATTTCAGATCACCTGCCTGAACAGTTCCAATGCCCCGGCCGGCACGTTTACAGCGACAAGCACGCGCGCACAGCGTGTTACCCGCACCATCAACAGCCTGACGCGCGAGTACATTGAACAATCCTCGTCCGGAACCAGTGGCGTAACCAGCGACAGCACGATATGGTTCTTCAGCTGGAAAGCTCCTTCCACCAACCAAGGGAACCTCACGTTTTACGTGTCGTTGAACGCTACCAACAGCAACAGCCAGAACAGCGGCGACAGCATTTATACCAAGAGGTTCACGGTTGGTCCGAGCAGCTTGCTGCCCACCGCCAAGGCGGGTGCCGACGCCAGTAGTACCTGCACCAATTACCAGTTTCAATTCCGGGGCACCGGAAGCGGGTCTCCGACTTCCTGGTCATGGTCATTCCCTACCGGCAACCCCGCCAGTTCTACCGCTCAGAATCCACTCGTGAGCTACAGCAGTTCGGGTAATAAGCTGGCCATCCTTACCGTGCGCAATTCCAAAGGCGTCAGCCGCCCCGATACGTTCCGTTTCAGCGTTTCGCAGTCGCCTGTAGTATCGATTCTTGGTCCCAACAGCATCAGTCTCTGCCAGGGCGACAGCACCCAGCTTAGCTGCAGCCAGACAGGTGCCGTGCGGTATTTCTGGCCGGCACTCAATGCAAGCACGCGGACGGTTACTGTGAAAGACAGCAACGACTACCGTGTGGTGCTAACCAATACCATTACCGGATGTTCTGCCGTTTCCGCTCCGGTGCGCGTACGCGTGCTTCCCAGGCCGGTAGTCGCAATTACCGCCACACCCGACTCTGTTTGCAGCGGGGAACCCTTCAGCCTCAGCGCCACACCTGCCGCACTTGATTCTTATTACTTCTACCGCAACGGCAAGCTGGAGAGCAAAGGGAAATCAGCCTCCTACAATACGACAGCCATTCAAGGAGAAGTACTCGGTGTGCAGGTGCGCGCTGCCAATGGTTGCTTTTCATCCGCCCAGGCCAACGCGAAGCTGTATATACAGAATCCCTTGCCCAAACCTGCGCCTTTCCTTGTGCAACGCAGTACCGATGCCGTTACCATTGGATGGCAACAAGTGCAGGGGAACCTGGGTTACCAAACGAGTGTTGATTCCGGGAAAACCTGGAGTGCAAGTTTCGCAGATACTGCGGCCACATTCCGCAACCTTAATCCGGACAGCCGGTATCGTCTGCGTGTGCGCGCCATCAGTTCAGCGCCGTGTTCTGCGAGCGATTCAAGTATCGAAGTGCGCACCCTGCCATGCAGCGGTTTGAAGTTTGAAGTGCATTACGATAGTTTGCTTTGCGCCGGCGACACCGGGCAGATACGCATCGCCGGGCTCTCGGGCAGTCGCTTCAGCCTGTCGTTGAACGGAAGTGGCTACAACCGCGATACCATTTTCCGCATGGCACCCGACCGCAATACCGATTACCTCTTGCGTGTGAAAGACAGCACGGCGTTGGCTTGCCCGGATATCCTGCGCAATCTTCCGGTTAAGGTTACCCAACCGATAGCGCTTTTATTGAGCCCTTCGCCGGCAGCCGATAAACTGTGCTCAGGCGATACACTCAATCTTCAGATCCCGGCCGGGTTTGATGCTGCTGTCTTGTATGTGAACAAACAAAACGGGATCAGTTTCAATAACAGCATCCGCATTCCCGGGTTGAAAGCTGGAGATTCCTTGTATGTTGTGGGCGAAAACGGCGCGTGCAGTGCCAAGTCGCCGGTATTAAATATACAGACTTTGCCCTTGCCCGATGCGCGGTTTACGATCCAAACCGGCAATCCGCATGTGTTTGCTCCGCTCGATACTGCACATACCGGTTATAACTGGAACTTTGGAGATGGAAACACGAGCAACGCGCGTACCGCTTTCCATGCTTTTGCAGCTTCAGAAACAGGGAAGACCTTACAAGTAAAACTGCGTGTGACCGGCAAAAATGGTTGCGCAGGTGAAACAGTTCAGTCGTATCAGGTTCCGGATGTTAGCGCAGTATTGCCCGCATTCTGGCGCAGTCTGCAGGTGTATCCTGTTCCGGCCTGGAATGAGTTGAATATTGATCTTGCGGGAGCTGGACAATTGGATGTCGTATTGTACGATGCACGGGGAGTTGCATTGATGCAACAGTCCGGATCAGGGAAGCTGCTGCTTTCAACCATGGGTATACCTTCAGGTTTTTACTCCTTGCGCATACAATCCCAGGGCCAGCTAAAGTACGTGCCGATTTACATTGCACATTGAACCATGCTCTAAATAGCCAATCTCAAAATCTGGATAATGAAGCGCCTTCGGTCTTGGTCAAGAACTGAAGGCGCTTTTTATTTTTACGGGTTTCATGCAGTCTGATTGAGGTGCGCTTAAGGCGCAGGTTTGTTTTCGAAAGGTTGCGCAGGCAGAGATGATGTAATTCAAGTAATATGGCGCGCTTTGCTGCGTTGTTGTTTATCGCGGCTGGGGAGATCAGCAGTTTGAGATAAGTGTATTTCCGTGAAGAAAACCATGAAGTGATAATGCGTATTTCATCCATGGTGGGCTTATCGCTATGCTTAGCGGCGTGCATTTGGGAATTGAATGCGCAGGCTTAACTGGTCAAGGGCCAATGGTACTACCAAATCCAGGAACGATGCGCAGGCCACTGCGTCCAAGGTAATTTGGAAAATGGAGCTGTTGCAGGTAACGGATTACCTTACCAGATCAACTGCACCGTTCCGTCGAAGGTGTTCAGACGGGAGAAAGAACCGAGGTTCAGGCGGTAGCTGAAGCGCCAGGCATAAGCGCCTGGTTGGCAGAGTTCGCCGTTGGCTTTGCCATCCCATGCGAAGTTGCCATCTGAACTTTGGAACACCTTTTCACCCCAACGATTGAAGATGAGCAGGTTCACCGGTGTGATTTCTTTGCCTGTGATTTCGAAGAATTCATTGAAGCCATCACCATTCGGTGTGAAGGCGGTTGGGATGAAGAGGTTGCAGATATTGTCCTGCACAAAAACATTCACTTCATCTGTGGCTGTGCCGCATGGGTTGGAAACCGTAACGCGGTAAGTTCCGGCCTGGGCAGCCATGATCACGCTGTCGCGGCTTCCGGTGCTCCAAGAGTAGGAGGAAGCAGGCCAGGTAGCGGAAAGGAACAGGAATCCGCCTTTGCACAACGAAGTGTCTGAAGGCAAATTGATGCGCGGTGTACGGCCTATGAATACGTTCACCGTATCGCGGCTTTCGCAGCCTCCGTTGGAAACTTCCAGCCAATAGCTGCCGCTGCGGTTTACGGTGATGGAGTTTCCGGATGAACCATCGCTCCATAAGTAGGTTCCGCCAGCTGTCGAGCTGAGCAATACAGTGTTGGATGTGCATTCTACGACGTCTGCGCCCAGGCTGAACACCGGCAAAGTTTTTATGCGGGTGCGTTGCATGCTGGTATCGGCGCAAACGGTGTCGCTGACGATATAGGTTATGTCTTGAAATCCGGGTGTGATGGGGTTGAAGTTGTTCCCGGAAATGCCTGAGCCATAAAAGAGTCCACCTGGTGTTACGGGCGTCAGGAGGGCAGCAGGTGCAAATTGGCAATACGCGGTATCGAGACCGCTGAAGCTCGGGTCGGGCGCACGGGTTACTTTCACAGTGAAAGTGTCGTCGCCAACACAACCTTGGTCGCTTTGGGCGCTATGGATGACAGTGTAAGTGCCGGGTGCAGCATATTTATGGGTTGGAGCTTTCAGCGTGCTGGTATTGCCATCGCCAAAGCGCCAGTTGTAGCTGACGATGCTGGGTGTGAAGTTGTCGAATTGGAAAAGCTGGAATTTTTCACACTGCACCGGATCGTTCACATAGCTGCTCGTTGCGGGATCAGGCTGAACGGTCACATCGAGATAGATGGTGTCGCGACATCCCGTGGCATTGTTGCTGAAATAGGTTTCCGCGGCATGCATAATGCGGAATGTGCCGGCTTTGCTGTATTTCTTCTTGGGCGCTGGCAGCGTATTGCGTTCACCGTCGCCAAAATCCCATAGATAATCGAAACTCAGTTTGTTGAAAATCCGTGTGGAGTCGCGGTTGATCATTTGGAACTCGTTGTTCTTCAGGCACTGGATGGTGTCGTTCACACCGATGCGCAGGAACATGTTCGGTATTACCAGCAGCGCTTTATTGGGCGCATAAGTGCCAGGGCAGCCGTTGTTGGGTGTAATGGAGAGTGAAACAAAATAATTGCCGCCGTTGGCGTAGGAGTGCACCGGGTCGGTAGCGTTGGATGTATTGCCATCGCCAAAGGCCCAGACATAATTCAGGCCGGTGTAGGAAGCGCTGCTTTTGTTGGTGAAGGTGAATTCGTTTCCAAACTGGCAGGAATCGGTATAACTCACATCGAAGTCGATGTTCAGGAATTGGGTGCGCACATTGCCACGTGCGGGGTTTGAGCTCAGGTAATCCGGCAGGATATTGTCATGTTCGAATACAGCAACATGGTAAACGGTATTGGGCTTCAGGCCGGTAATCGTGATGTTGTTGCCCAGAAAGCTGTATACGACAAAGTTGCCAGTTCCAACCTCCGAACCTGTTCCGAAGGCCGAAAACGCCGTGTATACGGTTCCGTCTGAAGGCACATCGTCTACAGCGGCTCCTTCCTTGACGAAAACGACGCATCTGGCACCGTTTCCGCGCGACCAGTTGATGCGCAGCGAGGTACAGGTGATGTTCTGAAAAGTTACATTGCTGGCCTGTACGGTTGGTTCAGCGGCATATACCGTTTGCGAATCTGTAAAAAGCCCGGCGGCTAGTGCCAGCAGAAACAGAGTCGATTTCCGGAGAATCATTCTTGCAAATATACCTTCCTGTTTGTCAGAATATTGCAGGTTATGGCTTGATTTTTCGTAGGTTAAGGAGGTTTTATGTCACTTTAGACCCCCAAATGAATCTGGTCGTATTCCAACAATGGTTTTCCCATGTAGCGCAACAAGATTTGCGCGACGGTTAAAACGTCTTTCTGGCAGTAAACACGGATGCGTTCCAGGTCGTTTTCTACCCAATAAACCCTGCCGACCTGGCTGCCGTCGATATCGTCTTTCGGCGTGGGGACGCCAAGGGTATGCGCCAGCAGATTCAGGCTCGTATAGCTCTTGTAATCGCCAAACTTCCAGAGTTCCATGGTGTCGAGGTGCGGAACTTCCCAAGGCTTTTTGCCCGCTAAGTCGAGTGCGGGTGGGAGCGCGATGCCGTGAACCAGCATCCTTCTTCCCAAATAGGGGAAATCGAATTCCTTGCCGTTATGGGCCACAAGTCTGGCATCGCGGTCGCTGAAATGACGGCGCAACAGTTCGGCAAATGCTGCGAGTATTTCCCGTTCGTCATGCCCGAAGAAAGACCGTACCCTGAACTGTATCGGTCCGCCGGCGTAAGCAAAATAGCCGGCAGAAATACAGATTACCTTGCCGAATTCGCTGTAAATGGAGGCGCGCTCCCAGGCTTCTTCGGGCGTCTGGTCTTTGGCGATATGCCGTGCCTTCAGCTCCCATAACTTTTGCCAGTCGTCGCTCAACTCGCCGAAGGCAGCTTTACCAGGAGCCGTTTCGATGTCCAGGAATAACAGTTTGGTAAGGTCGAGGTGCTTGAGGAATTCCATGCGGGCGGATCTGTTGGTGAATGCATTACATGCTGCGCACGTACACTTCGTAGCGGTAGGTGATTTTTCGTGCTTCGCCGGGTTTCAGATCGGTTTCCCAACTGAGCTTATTCCATTTATTCAGGCCGCCGCTCATCTGGAGCAAGGATTCTGTTTTCCAGGCCTCGCTGCAGCTCAGCGGATTGCCGTGCAACAAACGCGAAGCGCGGTAGCGAACGGTTTTGTTGCTGTAGTTGCGTATTTCAAGTGTGGCATCCACAGTCAACAGATCCCAGGATTGGTCGCGGTTTGCGCGCACTTGTTCCTTGCGGGCTGATTCGCTTTCCGTGTGGTTGCTCACTATATCCGGAGCGGTGCTTATGTCGACCGTTGCCACGGCTCCATTGGGTGTATAACGCAGGGGTGACTGCCCGATGGCGGTGCGCTTGTCTTTGTCTGCTGTTTCAATCATCACCGGCGCTGCGGTGAGCGGTGCGCCCAAGGTATTGGTGAAGCGGATGCGGTGCATGGCCGCCAGGTTCTCCTGGTTGGCGTAAGGGTAGGCGCTGTAAGGTACATTGTCGTCGCCGCGGTTCACTGCCAGCTCGGTTTCGTACAGATGGCTGGTTTTGATTTTCCCTTCCAGCAAGCGGTATTGCATTACGCTGCTGTGGCGCATGGATGTGTTCTGCAGGCTGTACATGTAGAAGTCTTCCACGGCAGAACCGCTGAAATCGCTGCTGCCGTCGCCGTCGGCAAAACGCTCGAAGGAAACGGCTCGGTTGTCGTAAGCGAATCCAGGTGCTTCAGATTCGAACTTGTAAACATTGCCTTCAATACCTTGTGTAATCAGGGCTTCGCGTCCGAATTCAGAAAAGGCGGCTTGACCTATCACAAGGTTCAGACTGGTACCTTCAAAGGCCGGTCCGGCATTGGCCACTTCGGCCTGCAGCACAAGGCTGGCTTCGTCGTTGCCCAGCAATTCAAGCCGGTAGGAGGGGTGCCAGCTCAAGGATTGGCTGAGGTAGGTGATGCCGAGGTCTTTTTCCTTGCCCTGGCCTTTGAAACGAATGGCCAGGTTTTCAACGGCTTTGGGTTGTTTCAGGCTATCGTTGGGTTTGACACTCCATTCCACCGCGCGGATATCGCTGCCCTGCAGCACCTTCCAGCCGCTGCCGGTGCGGATACCCAGTTGCCAGCTGCCACCAAATTCGCGCAAGTTGGCAAACTCATACCCATAGAGTTTTTCGATCGTGCCTTCGTGGCGCTGCGGCGGCTCGCCCTGGGTGATTACGATGGCCTGTTTCCCGATATTGGCTTTGAGCAGGGCTGGCAGGCTGATGGCTTCCTTCGGTGCCAGCATCGAATCGCGGTAACGCTCGGCGCTGATGATGCCGTCTTTGGAACTGAACCAGATGCTGCCGGCTGCGGCTCCCGGGATATCGGCGTCGCGCAGGATATACCGGCCCGATTCGGTATTCACTTTGCCGCTGCGCTGGATATAGGAAGCGCCGTTCTTATAGATATGGATGCTGCGCGTTTGCAGTCCGACCTGTGCACAGGCACTGACAGCCGAAGCAAGCAGGAGCAGGGTGAGGAGTTGGGGGCGTGTTTGCATGGTTTCGGGTTCGAATATAGCGCATCGACTTGCCGGCCGGAACAAATTACGCGCTTATAAACGCTTATATCTGTTTCGTTTTGTGTATATTGTTATCGTTAGAATGTCAAAAATATTATCATGTTACTGAACTGTCACAGCTGGTTCAGCCTGCGCTACGGGATACGCTCGCCGGAGCAATTGCTGGATTGGTATTACCCGAAGGAAGGGGAGGAGGAAGCGGAGCGGGAAGTGTTGCATCCGCTTGAACAGTTGTTGCCGGGTGCCTGGCGTGCGCGAAGGCAGGATGAACTTCAGGATGCGCTGCCGGGCATACCGCCGCTGCTGGCGCTGACGGATATCAATGCGATGTCGGGGATTCCTGATTTTTTTCGTCTGGCAGCGGCCCGCGGTATCCGTGTGGCCGGCGGGGTCGATTTCCGCAACGGCGCGCGGCAGCTCTATGTGGCCTTGCCTTTCAACGCTGCAGGCTATGAAGAGATGAACCGCTGGCTGAGTGCGCATCTCATGGAGCAGCGTCCTTTTCCTTCCCGCGCGCCTGCTTTCGAACATTGTGCAGTGGTTTATCCGCTTGCGGAGGTGTTGAAGGGCGACTTCGCGGCAGGCCTGCGCAGCCATGAGTATATCGGCGTGAAGCCATCCGACATGAAAAGGCTCCCGCTGCTGCGCCTGGCCTGTCCGGAGAAGATGGTTGCACTTTGCACTGCCACGTTCCGCGACAAGATCGATTTCAATACGCACCGCCTCCTGCGCAGCATCGATGCCAACTGCCTGCTCAGCCGCCTGCCCGAAGCGCATTGTGGCCGGCCCGATGAGCTGCTGCGCACGCCTGAACAGGTCTTGCAGGTCTATGCCGACTATCCGGCCCTGCTTACCCGCGCGGTGAATCTGTTGGAACGCTGCTGTTTCGCACCTGAATTCGGTGAAAACCAGAACAAGCGCTGCTTCAGCGGTCAGCCCGACGAAGATGTGCGCTTGCTGCGGCAACTGGCAGAGGAAGGCTTGCGGGATCGCTATCCGAAGGTGGACCGCAAACTGCGGCAGCGGTTGGACAAGGAACTGCATACCATTATCGGGTTGGGGTTTACGGCCTATTTCCTCATCAGCTGGGACATGGTGCGCTACGCCCGCAGCCGCGGCTATTTCCATGTCGGGCGCGGCAGCGGGGCCAACAGCCTGGTGGCTTACTGTCTTTACATCACCAATGTAGACCCGGTGGAGCTCGATCTCTATTTTGAGCGCTTCATCAACCCGCACCGCAGCAGTCCGCCCGATTTCGACCTCGACTTCAGCTGGAAAGACCGCGACGACGTGATCCGCTATGTGTTTGAGCGGCACGGGCCGGAACATACGGCCTTGCTGGCCACTTACAGCACTTTTCAGACCGGAGCGGTGGTGCGCGAATTGGGCAAGGTGTTTGGATTTCCGAAGGAAGAGATAGACAGCATCCTCGACAAGCCCTCGTACCGGAGAACGGCGCTGCGCAGGCCTGAGACAGGCGACCGCGACATGCTGGGGCTGATGTTTCGCTATGCGCAGCGCATCCACGACATGCCGAATTACCGCAGCATCCACGCCGGTGGCATCCTGATCAGTCACCGCCCGATTTTCGCTTACAGTGCCACCGACCTGCCGCCGAAAGGCTTTCCGACGGTGCAGTTCAGCATGCTGGAGGCGGAAGACCTGGGTTTGCACAAGTTCGATGTACTCAGCCAGCGCGGGTTGGGCCATATCCGCGATGCGGTGGACATCGTGCAGCAGAACCGCGGTATAGAATTGGATATCCACCGGATCAACGACTTCAAGCGCGACGAGCGGGTGGCGCGGCTGATTGCACATGGGCGCACGATGGGTTGTTTTTACGTCGAAAGCCCGGCCATGCGGCAGTTGTTGCGCAAGCTGCGCTGCTGCGATTATCCGACGCTGGTGGCGGCCAGCAGCGTGATACGGCCCGGTGTGTCGTCGAGCGGCATGATGCGCGAGTACATCCTGCGGCATACCGATCCGCAGCAGCGTGCCAGGGCGCATCCGGTGCTGATGGAGTTGATGCCCGACACCTATGGGGTGATGGTGTACCAGGAGGATGTAATCCGTGTGGCGCATCTCTTTGCCGGGCTCGGGCTCGACGAGAGCGATGTGCTGCGCCGCGGGATGAGCGGGAAATTCCGCAGCCGGGCCGAGTTCAAGCGTGTACAGGAACGTTTCTTCGAAAGCTGCAGGCAACGCGGTCATGCCGAAGAACTCATTGCCGGTGTATGGCAACAGATCGAAAGCTTTGCCGGATACAGTTTTGCCAAAGGCCACAGCGCCAGTTATGCGGTGGAAAGCTATCAGAGCCTGTACCTGAAGGCCCATTATCCGCTGGAGTTCTACACGGCGGTAATCAACAATTTCGGTGGGTTCTACCGCACCGAATTCTATGTACATGCGGCGCGGCAATGCGGAGCCAATGTGGAGGCACCCTGCGTGAACCGGAGCCTGGCGCATTGCCGGCTGGAAGCGCAGACGCTGTACCTGGGCCTGTCGATGATTTCGGGTATTGAGCAGCAGACGGTGGAAGCCATCCTGCGCGCCCGGGCGGCCGAAGGACCTTTTGCCGGCATGGCCGATTTTGTGGCGCGCACCTCTTGCGGACTCGAGCAGCTGAAGTTGCTGGTGCGGATCGGTGCCCTGCGCTTCGCCGGCAAGTCGAAGAAGGCCTTGATGTGGGAAGCCCATTGGCTGCTGAACAAGCAACCTGCGGTGCCGGCCTCACAACCGCTGTTCCGCGAGGCGCCGCGCAGCTATACCTTGCCCGAGCTGACGGAGCTGCCGCTGGAGGATGCGTTCGAACAGCTGGAGCTGCTGGGTTTTCCGCTTTGCGACCCTTTTGCGCTGGTCGACCCCTCAGCGCGCGACCCGCAGGCGGCCGGAGCGGTGGATCCGGAACGCTTGGGCGTGGGTGCGCGCATTGTCTGCGAAGGCTATCTGGTTACCGTGAAGCCCACGCGCACCCGCAAGGGCGAAGAGATGAATTTTGGCACCTGGACAGACCGGCGGGGACAGTTTTTTGATACCGTTCATTTTCCGCCATCCGTGCGGGCTTTCCCTTTCCGCGGGCGGGGTGTTTACCGCATCAGCGGCCGCGTGTATGAAGATTTTGGTGTTTACGGCATCGAGGCAGACCGCATGGAACGCCTGCCGTATGTGCATGATCCGAGGTATGGGTGAGGGGTTATTTTTCTCTGAATTGTTCAAAGAAGCTCAAGTCAGGCTCGTAAACAACTCTTGGAGTAACCCCAAGTTCTTTTTTCTCAAACATCTCTACCAACTTCTCGCCATCAATTAATTCGAGCTTGATGTTGTTTCTTTCAATGTCCAGAGCGGCTTTGGCAAAGGTGCCGGTTGTTATAATGAGACCTTTCTCAACGCTCCGTTTGTTAGTTTCCATCACGCCAATAAAAGCCTGTACTTTTTCTGTGGGAACCGTTCCACTGTAGCGTTTACACTGGAAGTAGACACTCATATTGACAAACGGGTTCAGTTTCAGATTGGCATATCCATCAATTCCACCATCATGAGACATTTGGGTTATTTCGATGTTTTCGAAATCATATTCACGAAGCAGTCTTCCACACAATTGCTCAAATCCTTTCGGAGAAAGGCTTTGTAATACTTCAAGAAGTGTTGGTTTTATACTGGTGTTGTTGGCAGAAGGTTCAAGTTCGTCCTGTATTTCAACTATGGACTGCGTATCGATAGTTGTTGATGCTCCGGACTTTCCGTCGCGCATATCCTGAAATATTTTCACCCATTTCAGGAAAATAGCTCTCGCTTGTTCTTCGTTCAGGTGGGTTTCCCATCCTTTGTGGCTAAGAGCCCAGACACCATACTTTGAAGAGCTTAACAATTCTTCCCAAACCAAATACTGGCGTGCCCATGCCAGTTGATTCTGGAATTTTAAGACACCTGATTTTTCATGACGTTCATTCAGTATATTTTCACTTAAGTTGAATTTTTCGCCTATCCACTCAGTTACTTCTTTTGGGCGAGCTGATCCTCCCAGATCTCTCAGGGCATCCAGAATAGGTCCAAACCACTTAATGAATTCACTCTTACGCGCTTTTGTGTTCTTGGTCATTTGCGGTACAATATTCAACTTAGTTTATGAATGACTTGATTCAATGTTCTTGATCAGAGCAGATATTTCATCTCGCAACATGGGTAGATGGTTGTCCACTACACTTTGAATGGTTTCATCGGAAATGCTGTCATAAGCGTGAATGATAAGATTACGGAGCGCAATTATATTTTTTAGCGTTAGTTATCGGGTATTCTGGGGCAACGTGCGTGATACGTCTGACTGCTTCACCGATGATTTCTAAATTTCGTTCAATAGCTTTTTTCTGCATAAGTTGACCAAGGGAGTCCTTGTTATGCTGAAAAGATGGTGCTTTGAAGGATTCTATTTCAGCACAAGCTAAAGATATATCATAAAGATATTTAAGAATCTTCTCTTCCATAGATGATTCGTTTATCCCGATCCACCACCCTTCTGAAAACCGGATTCCGGATGGCCTGGTTCTCAACGAGATCAACCTGGCGATGGAACAGTGCTTCCAGTTCTGATTTGAAGTTCATGTAATTGCTGAAGTATCCCGACTTGTCTATTGGGTTGAATTGCACCAGCAAGTCTATGTCGCTGGTGTCGTTGAATGAAGGTGTGTTAGCGGATCCAAACAGGTACAGTGATCTTACATTATGCTTTTGGCACAAAGTATAAAGTTGCGTCCGGTAAGGGTCTACCTTGAACATGCAACGAAAATAAGCATAACATGCCGCGTTCCTGCAGGGGTTTTCCGGACAAGCCGGGTGTGTTTCTCCTTCTGTGACAAGTGGAATTCATGGCAGTATAGTGCCCACCCGCGTTTTATCCCCTACCTTTGCGGTCTTAATACCAACGATTGAATCCCTTTGAACAACTGGGTGTGAGCAGCGAAATACAGGCTGCCATCGCCCGCCTGGGTTTTGAACAACCCACGCCTATCCAGGAACAAGCCATTCCCGTTCTGCTCGAAACCGGCCGCGATCTCACTGCCCTGGCGCAGACCGGAACCGGAAAAACAGCCGCATTTGGCATTCCCCTTATCCAACTTTTGGATGCAAGCATCAACCAGTTACAGGCCCTGGTGATTTGTCCGACCCGCGAACTGTGCCTGCAAATTTCACGCGATCTCGAATCGTATGCCGTGAATATTCCCGGTGTCGAAATCGCTGCAGTCTATGGCGGCAGCAGCATCGATAAACAGATCAAGGCCATTCGTGGCGGCGCCCAGATTGTGGTAGCCACCCCCGGCCGCCTGATGGATCTGATGAGCCGCAAGGCCGTGCACCTCGAGAAAGTGCGTTTTGTGGTGCTCGACGAAGCAGACGAAATGCTGAACATGGGTTTTGAAGAGGATGTGGAGCATATCCTTTCCTTCACTCCGGCCGTGAAGCGCGTGTGTCTGTTCTCGGCTACCATGCCCCCGGAAATCCGCCGCATCGCCAAGAAATACATGACCGATCCGGTGGAAGTGGCCGTAGGCAAAGCCAACTCAGGCAATGCCAATATCGAACACGAATATGCTGTCGTGCAGGCGCGCGATAAGTATCCTACCTTGAAGCGGGTGCTTGACTACACGGGCGATTCATTCTACGGCATCGTCTTCCTGACGACCAAGATGGAAACCCAGGATATTTCGGATAAGCTTATCCGCGACGGCTACAGCGCAGATTGCCTCCACGGCGACCTGAGCCAGCAACAACGCGATAAGGTGATGAACCGTTTCCGCCACAAAGCCGTTCGTATCCTGCTCGCTACCGACGTGGCAGCCCGCGGCATCGATGTAAGCGGACTCACACACGTGATCCATTACAACCTTCCCGATGCGATTGAGAACTACACCCACCGCAGTGGCCGGACTGCCCGCGCCGGAAAAAGTGGTATTTCCTTTACCCTTTTGAATGTGCGCGAATCGTACAAGCTGAAGGAAATCGAAAAGAAGTCAGGTATCACTTTCAAGCGGATACAGATTCCCAGTGCCCGCGAAGTGCTTGACCGTAAACTGCTCAATTTCACCCAGCACATAGCCAGCCAGTTGGTAGACGAGAGCCTGTTCGATGCTGAGAACTTCCAGAACATGGAAGTGCTGATGGCCATGGAAAAACAGGATCTGGTGAAGAAGATTCTTTCGCTGGAGCTGAACCGATTTGCGGCTGATTACCTCGATGCTCCCGATCTGAACGTGAGCGGCAAGACTGCCGAATCGATGGATCAGAGCGAAGGCGGCGGATCACGCGTATTTGTGAGCGTAGGCAAGAAAGACGGTTTCGATACCCTTGGTTTCAAAGATTGGGTTGCCGATCTGTGCGGCCTGAAGAAAAAACAGCTCCATGTGTATGTAAAAGGCGTTTACTCGTTTGTGGATGTGACGCCAACCTTGGTGCCTGCTGTTTTGGAAGGACTCAATGGTGCACAATTCAACGAACGTTCGGTGCGTGCAGAACTTACTGCCTCCAAGGCCGGTGGTTTTCAGCCTGAAGGTTCCTGGAAGAAGAAAGACGATGGAAACCGCGGAGGCGGTGGCGGATATGGAAAGAAGTCTTACGGCGACAACAAAGGCCGGCAGGGTGGAGGCTATAAAGGCAAGTCTGACCGCAAGTCTTACGGCAGCGGAGAGTCGCGCGGGTTCAAGAAGCGCGCTTACTGATTCTGTTCAATAGCCGTAACGGTCGGCCCAGCGGCTGCGCAGGAATTTTCTGATTTCTTCTTCGCGTGCATTCTGCCCGGGATCGTAGAAAACGGTTCCGCGCAGCGCATCCGGCAGGTATTCCTGCAGGGCAAAGCCACCGGGATAATCGTGCGGGTATTGGTAGCCACTTCCATAGCCAACATTCTTTAGTAAGGAATTGGCAGCATTCCGCAGGTGGATTGGCACGGGTAAATCTCCTGTTTTACGCACGGTGTCTTGCGCCATGCCGATGGCCAGGTATGCCCGGTTGCTTTTCGGGCTCGAAGCCAGGTACGTCGCACATTGGCTCAGGATGATGCGCGCCTCGGGCATGCCGGTCATTTCCACTGCCTGGAAGCAAGCCGTTGCCAGTGCCAGGGCCGTTGGGTTGGCGTTGCCAATGTCTTCTGAGGCCAGGATGAGCATGCGCCGGGCGATGAAACGGATTTCTTCACCGCCTTCCAGCATACGGGCCAGCCAGTAAACAGCCGCATTTGGGTCACTTCCGCGGATGCTCTTGATGAAAGCGGAAATAACATCGTAGTGCATCTCGCCCGATTTGTCGTACGCGGCTTGTTTGTGCAGCAGGACGGCGGCCACTTTTTCGTCGGAGATTTCTACGTTGCCGTTTTGGGCCATTCCGGCAAGCAGTTCCAGCAGGTTCAGCAGTTTGCGTGCATCGCCGCCGGCGTGGTGAAAGAGTGCGGCGGCAGAGCGGATTTCGAATTCCAGTTCCTTCAGTTGATCATCTTTTTCGATGGCGCGTTTGAGCACCGCAGACAGGGCTTCCTCACCCAACTCCTTTAGTATGTAGGTCTGGCATCGGCTCAGCAGGGCCCTGTTCACTTCAAAGCCCGGGTTTTCAGTAGTGGCGCCTATTAACGCTATTTCACCTGCTTCCACAGCACCGAGCAGGGCGTCTTGCTGCGCTTTGTTGAAGCGGTGGATCTCGTCGATGAAGAGGATGAGTTTCCCGTTGGTGCGTGCCTCATCGATCACTTTGCGCAGTTCGCTTACGCCGGCGCTGATGGCGCTCAGTTTACGCAAGGGCAGGCCGGCTTCATTACCCAGGATATTGGCGAGCGTAGTTTTCCCCGAGCCGGGTGGGCCCCAAAGGATCAGGTTGGGAACGACACCGGCATGCAGAGCAATCCGCAGCGGACCATTTTCACCTGTCAGATGTTCTTGCCCGCAGAGTTCATCCAGTCTTGCGGGCCGCATGCGTTCGGCCAGGGGGATGGAGTTCACGGTGTAAACATAATGCAAGATCAACCTAGGTGACTTCACACATCTTTCGATTGCTTGTTTTCCAAGGAAAGCAAAAGCTTTCTGCCGGTTATATATTTGCCGACCATGTTGCTACAGGGAAAAACCGCATTGATTACCGGGGCGACCCGCGGAATTGGAAAAGGTCTTGCACGCCGCTTTGCGGCTGAAGGCGCCAATATTGCGTTCACGTATGCTGCTTCAGCAGAAGCAGCCGTGCGCTTGCAACAAGAACTGGAATCGGAATTCGGTGTAAAAGTGCGCGGCTGGCAGTCTGATGCTGCCGACTTTGCTGCTTCTGAAGCACTTGCAACTGCCGTTATAGCCGAATTTGGTAAAGTAGACGTATTGGTCAACAACGCAGGCATTACCAGGGATAACCTGTTAATGCGTATGACGGAAGATCAATGGGATGAAGTAATCCGCGTCAACCTCAAGTCTGCCTTCAACCTCACCAAGGCTTTCCTGCGCCATTTCCTTGGGAATCGCAGTGGTTCCATCATCAATATGTCTTCCGTTGTTGGCGTTGATGGCAATGCAGGTCAGGCCAATTATGCCGCATCCAAGGCCGGATTGATCGGATTTTCCAAGAGCATAGCACAAGAACTCGGTTCGCGGAATATCCGCTGCAATGTAGTAGCCCCCGGTTTCATCGAAACGGAGATGACCGAAAAACTCGACGAGCAAGTGAAGAAGGGTTGGGTTGAGAATATCCCACTGAAACGCGCAGGCACACCGGATGATGTGGCCAATGTTTGCGTGTTCCTTGCCAGCGATCTCAGCACTTACGTGACCGGACAAACGATTTCCGTTTGTGGTGGTATGCTGATGAAATGAGCCTGAACCATGCCGCTCGACCAGGAACAAGACGAAACCGAAGTCCGCGATTTCCCACATGAAAAGAACATGTCGTTCTTTGATCATGTCGATGAACTTCGCAAACACATCATCCGCGCATTCCTGAGTATCGCTGTGGGCTTCGTGCTCGCATTCGTATACATCAAAGAGGTGGTTCACGGTATCATTTTCGCGCCCTTCCGCCAGGATTTCTTTACCTACCGCGTGCTTTGCGATGCCGGTAAGAACTGGTTCGGCGACAACAGGCTTTGCATTGCACCGCCCGCCGTTCAGATCCAGAACCTGCAGCTTCAGGGGCAATTCGTTTCCGCATTTAAAATCGCTTTCATCGCCGGATTGATGATTGCATTCCCATATATCGTATGGGAATTGTGGCGCTTTATTCGTCCGGCGCTTTCGCTCAAGGAAGTGAAAAAGACGCGCGGAACCATCTTCTTCGTCGCTTTGCTTTTTGCCTTCGGTGTGCTGTTTAGTTATTACATCCTGGTTCCGGTATCAGTGAATTTCTTCGTCAATTTCACCATCAGCGATGAAGTACAGAACATCGTTACCATGCAAAACGTGGTGAATTATGTAGGCTTCCTCTGTCTGGCAACCGGTCTGGTATTCGAGATGCCGGTGCTGATGTATGTACTCGCGCGCATCGGTTTGGTAACAGCGAGTTTTTTAAGAAAATACCGTCGCTATGCGGTGGTTATTATCTTCATTGTGGCAGCTATCGCGACACCTTCACCCGATATGCTCAGCCAGCTTATCCTTGCCATTCCCTTATATGCCTTGTATGAACTGGGCATCCTGATAGCATCCCGCAACGAAACAAAAGAAACGCCATGAGCCAGAATTATAGCATTGCCGTCGGAGGCGACCACGCCGGATTCAAATTGAAAAACCAGTTGCTGGTTCACTTGCTGGAACTGGGGCATGAACCGGTCGATTTCGGTCCGGATTCAGCAGACAGCGTAGACTATCCTGATCATGCGCACGCCGTAGCCGAAAGTGTTGCCAAGGGAGAGAATCAATTGGGAATCCTCATCTGCGGCAGCGGAAACGGTGTTTGCATCACAGCCAATAAGCACGCCGATATCCGGGCTGCCCTTTGCTGGAAGCCGGAGATAGCTGCTTTGGCGCGGCAGCACAACGATGCCAATATCATTTGCCTGCCTGCCCGCTTCCTTTCCGTGAAACAGGCATTCGAAACGGTTGAAGCCTGGCTGAATGCGGAATTTGAAGGTGGCCGGCATCAGAACCGTGTAGCCAAAATCAATTGCTGAAATGGGGCTCAAATCCTGGCTTGCGAAACCATTGGCCCGCAGCGTCAGGCGCTCTATCTCTGCATGGGCAGCCGATGGGGCCAAGGCGCAAGACAACCAGTTCAGGTATTTGGTGCATAACCTGGCGCGTACGGCATTCGGAAAAGCGCATGGCATTCGACCGAATATCAGCCGGGATGAATTCAGGAAACAGATTCCGATTGCCGACTACGAAGCGCTCCGGCCCTGGATTGAGCGCATCATCGCCGGAGAACGCGATGTGTTGTGGCCGGGCAGACCGAAGTATTTCGCCAAAACCTCAGGAACCACATCGGGCGTAAAGTTTATTCCGATCACAGCGGCCAGCATGCCGCATCATATTGCCGGCGCCCGGAATGCCCTGTTGTGCTATATCGCCGAAACGGGTAAGGCAGATTTTGTGGATGGTAAACTGATTTTCCTCTCCGGTAGCCCTGTGCTGCACAAGGAAGGCGGTATCCTCACAGGTCGACTGAGCGGCATCGTAAACCACCATATTCCCGGATATCTGCGGCGGAGCCAGATGCCAACCTACGACACCAATTGCATTGAAGATTGGGAAGTAAAGGTGAACCGCATTGCCGACGAAACCCTGGATCAGCGCATGACGCTTATCAGCGGTATTCCGCCCTGGGTGCAGATGTATTTCGATACGGTACTGGAGAAAAAAGGAGTTTCAACGGTGAAAGAGGTTTTCCCCGATTTCAATCTGTTTGTTTACGGTGGAGTGAACTTTGAACCCTACCGCAAGAAGCTGTTTGATACCATCGGCGAGCGCATCGACAGCATTGAAACCTATCCGGCGAGTGAAGGCTTTATTGCATTCCAGGATCGCCAATCGGATCCTTCCTTGCTGATGCTGCTGAACAGCGGGATATACTATGAATTTGTTCCGGTTTCGGAATACCATCAACCCAATCCACCCCGATTCGGCATAGATGAAGTTGAGGTTGGCGTGAATTATGCGGTTATCATGCATACCAATGCCGGTTTATGGGGTTATAGCATAGGCGATACCGTGCGCTTTGTGTCCAAGAATCCCTACAAGATATTGGTGACAGGCAGGATCAAGCACTTCATTTCTGCCTTCGGTGAACATGTGATAGGGGAGGAAGTGGAACGCGCCATGGCTGCAGTCTGTGCCCAGTTTGGGGTTTCTACCGTTGAATATACCGTAGCCCCCGTGGTTGCACCTGCGAGCGGTTTGCCGTATCATGAATGGCTGGTGGAATTCGATCGCCGTCCGGTTGATATGGGGGTGTTCAGCGCGGCGCTGGACCAGGCGATGCAGGAGCAGAATATCTATTACCGCGATCTGATCAGCGGATCCGTGTTGCAGTCGCTGCAAGTACGCGAAATGCCGCAGGGCTCCTTTATTGCCTATATGCGCAGTATTGGCAAGCTGGGTGGACAGAACAAGGTGCCCAGGCTGAGCAACGACCGCGAACTGGCCGGTAAGCTCTTTGAAGCCAACGGTCTCAAAGACTGACGTATTTTTCTTGTGAAGGCAAGGCCCGGTGTGCGAAATTTGCGCCATGCTCGGACTGAAAATGGCTACCGACCCGCGTTGGGTGAATATTGCAGAAAAAAGCATTGAAGAGATTCTGACCGATCACGCATTTTGTGAACAGAAAGCCGCCAGCAGTGGTATTTCGCTGATTGTGCGTTATCCTGAGCGCACCGAAATGGTGGAGGAGGTGACGGCTGTGGTAGCCGAAGAATGGGGGCATTTCAGAAAGGTGCTCAAGGAACTGAACAAGCGGGGGCATTCGCTCGGGCCGCAGCGCAAAGATGAATACGTCGGTGCTTTATTGAAGGTAAAAAAGCATAGCAACGACCGCGACAAAAATCTGGTGGAAGATTTGTTGGTCTGTGCGATGATCGAGGCGCGGAGTTGTGAACGTTTCCGGCTTTTGTCGCTGCATATCAGCGATCCGGCTTTAAAGTCTTTTTACCACGAATTCATGGTAAGCGAGGCGGGGCATTACCGGATGTTTCTGGATCTGGCATGCAAATACCGCCCGGAAGCTGAGGTGAAAGTCCGCTGGCAGGAGTTCCTCGATGCCGAAGCAGCGATCCTCGCAGCGATGGAGTTGCGCGGTGATCGCATGCATTGATCAGAAGGCCGACCAGATTTGGAGGAGGCGTTCCCAATTCCAGTAAGGCCCTTCCACGCAATACGGCCAATGCAGGCTGGCGGGAATTACAATTGCTGCACAGATGGCGACAAAACTTATAATGGACAACCGCACGGCCGGCCGGTGCCAGGTATCTGCAAGCGGGCGCATCATGGTCAGTACGAAGAGCGGATAAAAGTCTATGAACCCGCGATGGCCGAATCCGCAAGCCAAACCCCAGGCCCACCAGGATGCATAGGTGAGGGTAATGAGTGCAAAAATCCCGCCGGTGGTAAGTGCGAGCGATCGGTAGTTGCCCGCGGTTTTCCGCATCAGGATGAACAAACAGGGGATAAGCAGGAGGAAGAACGGACTCATGGGGAAGAATCCGTTTTCCGGGGCGAACAGCACTTTCCATACATGAGGGGAACGCCAATAAATGAACCCTTCCTCGCCATAGGGTTCAAAACCATGTTTTTTCAGGTAAATACGATACAGGAGCCAGGGTAAAACTGGTATGGCGGCTATTGCAGCGGCGCGGAGCCACAGGAATATATTGCTGAAACTTTCGCGGCCGTGGAATACAACCCACCACAGCAGGAAAGGGGAAAGGAAGAGCATGTTCACCGGCCGCACGCTGAAGATGAGACCCATAGCCAGGGCAGCCGCGTAGAGGTGTAGAGGTTTTTCAGACAGCTGAAATAGACGCAATTGCCAGAGTAACCAGGCCATCAGGAAGAAGGAATAGACATGCGATAGTCCGGGTTCTTCGACGATATAATAGAAAAGGTTGGTTCCGAGCAAGGTGCCGGTTACTCCCAGCCATGCCATTTTTCGGTTATTGAGCAACAAAAGCAGGCGCCATAAGAAGTACAAGCCGGCAAAAGCATAGGTTCCACCGGCGATGATGGCGGCGGCATGGTAAGGAGGCGAGAATCCGTCGGCAGGTACGCCACTGATATGTGCCCAGGCATGCGCAGCCAGAAAAAAGGGAACGCGCATGATGGCGACGCCGGGCGGATATTTGGTTAGGATGCCGTTGCGCCAGGCATCGGTACGAAAACCGCCGCCCGTATTGTAGTCTGCACCCGGAGGCATTTTGGCTGCATCCCAATGGTAAATGAAGGTTGCGGGCAGGAAGACATGGTATCCGGCCTTGTCGGCCCAGATTTCGTCGTGATAATTGTAGAAGCCGAATTTCCAGTTGCGGTTAAAAGCCAGGAATACAAAAACAGCAAATAGACTGAACCATACTACCCGGTTTGCATTGCGCATGGGAGTTACCATGGCTCAAAGCTATTGACTGGTAGGGTTTTTTTGAAGTATTAGTGGAGTCGAAAAAAAATATTTGTATTATTGAAACAGGAATGGCGAGCATAACGGAGCAGAATTATCTGAAAGCGATCTATAAGCTGGGTCATATGTACGGCAAGACGGAGGCCGTCAGCACGGGCGATCTGGCGCAGGAATTGGGTACAACGGCTGCGACGGTAACCGACACTTTACAGCGTTTATCGCGAAAGCGTTGGGTGGAATATGCACGTTACAAGGGCGTGGTATTGACAGGCGAGGGGCTTGGAATGGCTGCTGAATTGGTTGGATTGCATCGCTTGTGGGAAGTGTTCCTGGTTGAGAAGTTGGGCTATGCTTGGCATGAAGTGCACGATATCGCAGAGCAGCTTGAGCATGTTTATCATGCAGAGCTGGCCGAGCGCCTGGGCAATTACCTCGGGAATCCGACGCACGACCCGCATGGTGATCCCATTTTTGGCAAGGGCGATGAAAGTTTGTGTAAGTTGTCGGAGTTGGAGGAAGGCTCCGGTTTCTTGATCAGCCGTGTGGATGATCAGGATCCGGAATGGCTTGTTTTCGCGGCGGAACAAGGATTGCTGCCGGGCGTTTCGGGCAGGTTGATGCGTTTGCGGCCGATTGACGGAGTTTTTGAATTGCTGCTGGGCAGGAAACAGGTTTTCCTCGGCACCAATTCAGCGGATAAATTGATGGTTAAAGTATTAGACAGGGCCTGATATGCTGGATCAAATAAAAGATTGGTTTCTGGCCTTGCATCCGGTGATGCAGGGGTTGCTGGCAACGACATTCACCTGGATGATGACGGCGGCCGGTGCAGGTTTGGTTTTCTTCTTTCGAGACATGAGCCGCAAGTGGCTGGATACGATGCTTGGCTTCACAGGAGGCGTCATGATCGCGGCCAGTTATTGGTCATTGCTTGCTCCGGCGATCGAAATGGCCGGAGATACGTATGGAGAGACCTGGGCCTGGATACCTGCGGCGGTGGGTTTTGTGACAGGTGCCTTATTCATTTATGGATTAGATAAGGTGTTACCGCACCTGCATCTTAACGCAGCCATGCAAAATGCAGAAGGGCCAAAGACGGATTGGAACAGGACGCTATTGCTTGTTATGGCGATTACCCTTCACAATATCCCGGAAGGCCTGGCGGTAGGTGTTGCTTTTGGGGCCGTTGCACAAGGGCTTCCCCACGCTGATTTAGGTGCTGCGGTGGCTTTGGCTTTGGGCATTGGTTTGCAGAACTTCCCTGAAGGGCTGGCTGTGAGCATGCCGTTGCGCAGAAGCGGACTCAGTGCGCGCAAGAGTTTTTTCTGGGGTCAGTTGTCGGCCGTTGTTGAGCCATTGGCCGGCGTAGTTGGTGCAGCGGCCGTAATGGTCGCGCAACCGGTTTTGCCTTATGCCTTGGCATTTGCAGCCGGTGCAATGATTTTCGTTGTGGTTGAAGAAGTGATACCGGAAACGCAGCAGGATAAGCATGCTGACACGGCAACCCTTGGCCTGATTGCGGGCTTTGTGGTAATGATGATACTCGACGTCGCGCTGGGTTAGTATTTTAGGTCACCTCAACTCAAACCTGTCCAGAAATTGTTTTGACTTTTTTGTTTGTAGTGCGTAAACTTGCACTCAGTCTTTTGGGCCTTTTCGAACCTAAATAATCGACAGGCCATTTTCCATGAAACAATCCATGAACAACAACCTAACCAATATTGAAGAAAATCCACAGTTGCTCGATCTTATGATTGCCGATATGGAGCGAGCGCCACAGGAATACAAACCAACCAATTACTGGGAGTATAAAGCAAAGTTTTTCCTTCCTGCTTTGACAAAGGAAGGATTGAAAGATTTTCGCAGAAAATCTGCTTCTGTATTTAGTTCATTCGGAGGTGTGGATGTTTGGCCTAAATACTGGTTTGATTTACGTAAATCAAGGCTATTTAATAACAGGATCTTTAGTAAAATACCAGGTTGGCAGACAGTTCTGCAAACCGGATCCGGAATCATTGACACCGTTATTAAAGCATTGGCTCCCGGACTCATCAGGAATAAAGTACTTATTCCCTATAAAGTAGCGAAGGATGTAGAAAAGAAATATAGTGCTCCGGCCATTGATAAGATCGAGGCTTCGTTGGTGGCAAATCCGGAATACGTTTTTCAAGTGAATGGAAAGAACTATACAAATAACTTTGTAGATTATTACATACGGTATGCCTATTGCTGCCAATTCGTAGATTTTTCCCAAATAAAAATAATAGTTGAATTGGGAAGTGGTTCTTGTAAATTGACTGAAGTAATTAAAAAGTATCATCCCGAAATCACATTCCTGAATTTCGACATTGCACCGCAGCTTTATGTTGGAGAAATGTATTTGCGTTCTGTTTTTCCCGGTGATGTTGTTTCTTACGAGCAAAACCGTGGTTTAACTTCATTGCCGGCATTGGAAGCTGGAAAAATGTATTTCTTCGGAGCTTGGCAATTTCCGATTTTAAAAGATTTCAGCTATGATCTGTTTATGAACCTAACCAGTTTTCAGGAAATGGAACCTGACATTGTGGCCAACTATATTGGCTTCATAAATGGCAACAGCCAGTATGTGTATTTACATGAACAAATGGCAGGTAAAGAAGTGGCGCAGAATAAAGGAGATTTTGGCGTTATGAAGCCAACGGTGCTGCAGGATTATATAAAGAACTTTTCCAAATATGACCTGATAGACAAGATACCATCTATCAAAGAAACCGGTGAGCTCAAATGGGTGGGTCACATGGATACTTTTTGGAAACGAAAAGAATAATTACAGGGAGTGTTCAACGAACTGTTTCAGCAGTTAAAATTAGTTAATTCTTTCAGTCATTGTTGCTAACAGTGTATAACAGGGGGGCTGGGGGAGTTGGTAACTTGTGAATTGCTGTGAATAGGTTGTTAATTGGGGATTCGACCTTCGAAGATGATGGCCAGTTGGCCGTATACCAGAAGCCAGTTGTGGACAGGCTTTGACCATCTCTGTAAGGCTTTTTGGGTCGTTAGGTACATGATCTCGATGAGCGCCGTGTCATTAACGAAGGCGCCTTTGGTATTGGTGGCTTTTCGCAGCATCCGTTGGAAGGCTTCTACTGTGTTGTTGGTGTATACGATGTGGCGGATGGGCTCTGGATATTTGAAATTAGTGGACAGGTTGTCCCAGTTCTCGAACCAGCTCCTTGTCAGGGTCGGATAACGCTTAATCCACTTGTTCTTCAGCAGTTCCAGCTCCTGATAAGCGACTTCCTTATTGCTGGCCTGATAGACCTTCTTGAAGTCGGCAATCACTTCCTTTACGTCTTTGGTAGCCACGCGC
>Ga0209972_10000609_pt1 | contig 35541 bp, 37 predicted proteins | sample NOAtaG_7_FD_187302 | JGI IMG/M metagenome (GOLD analysis project Ga0209972, IMG submission 187302) | Freshwater lake microbial communities from Lake Erie, under a cyanobacterial bloom - NOAA_Erie_Diel1S_2200h metaG (SPAdes) (version 2) | ecosystem: Environmental > Aquatic > Freshwater > Lake ...
CAACCTCTGACGCAAAACGTAAGATTAAACTACCGTTTGCCCCTGCTACTACAAAGCCTTCAACGTAACCGTTGTTATTAGTTGTATAAGGGCTTGTAGCGTTTGAAGTAGCGGGTAAATCTACGGCATTTAAGTTGTTGAGTGTGTTTGTAGTCGCCGTTAAAGAATACTGTGACTGGTAAGAGATAGCCGTAATCGATGTAGCTCCTACCGTGTTTACCGTCCATCGGGAGCCTGTCGTGCCTATCGCTGCATCGTATCTGAATATAAATTTAAAATAGTATGTCTTGCCTGAATTAACTGGAAAGCTTAAACCTGTCACGTCTTGCAGTGTGTTAGCTACGGCGTTGTTATTAACTACATCCGAAGCAAGAACCACAGCATTTAAAGCACTCCCTGTAGCATTACTGCCTTGATTGATGCTTTGCTTTAATGCCCCCGATGTGGCATAAACTACCCAGCCGTTTTTGTCGGTGTATTGCAGTTTTTCATTAGGTGCAAGGGTTGCCTGAAATTGTCGTCTAAACGTACTATTACGATTGTAGCGTACCGTTACCGTAGCACTTGCGGTATCATTATTGAAAATACTTATTTCATCAATCACTCGTTGCGTTGACGCACTTGGAGCCGATACAAGCGTTACCGCTGTTGTTCCGTTAGTGGATGTGTCCGACGTTCTAGGGTCGAATGTGGTAGTAGTTATTTCCCTAAACGAAGCCGTGCAATCGAGTTGATTGGTTATAATCGCTCCTGCTAAAACTACCTCTAAAGAATCTGTCGTTGTGCTTAAAATCAGCATTATAATGCGAGCCTCATTACTTGTTGTTGTGTTAAACCACTACCACTAATCACAATATCACCACTGCCTAAAACGCTTGTGCCGTTGATTGTTTTGATATTCGTTCCGCTAACTAGGGTATCTTGCTTGGAAGTGGCAAGCCCTGAATACAAACTATTGACGGCGTTGTCGCCAGTGTTCGTTCCACTTGTATTTGATACAACCGTTTGTTGGGCATCTGTAATAAACCGTTTATTGCTTGAATCGGTTATGTTGGCAGTCGTCGTTGTATCGGCGTTTACTACGTTGCTAAGCCCCACGGCGGTTTTATTTAAAGTGGCAAGGCTTAAATCACCTCTAAAGTATTGCGAAATTGTGCCTGTCGTAATTGTGTTCTGCTTCGCATTAAGTGCTGTTTGCACAGCAGTTGAAATAGGTTTGTTTAGATCGGAAGTGTTGTCTACATTTGAAAGCCCAACAGCCGTTTTATCAAGTGTTTGAAACGTTTTGTCACCACGAAAATACTGGGCGGTCGTGCCTGCGGTTATCGTGTTTTCCTTGGCGTTTAATGCGGTTTGAGTTGCCGTTGAAACAGGTTTATTTGCATCGCTTGTGTTGTCTACATTATTAAGTGCTAAATCTGTTTTTAAGTTGGCGTTAGAAATGACTTCCACGTTACCCGTGCCAGCCGTGCGACGCCCTAACACGGATGCGGTCGCCATTGTTGCCATTTTAGCAAGTGTGACCGCATTGTTTGCAATAGTTAAAGCGGTCGAACCTGTCACGTCGCCTGTATGCGTGGCGTTCGTAACAAGCTCATCAAGTTTTGTTTTATCAGCGGGTAACATCAAAGAGGCGTTAGTGTTTGACCCTGCTATGATTGTGGCGTCCGTGCCTGTGTCGCTAGTGATAATCCCTTGCGTTGAAGAGGCTGTATAACTTAGATTTGTAGCACCGCCACCTCCTCCGCCGTTAACCTCAATTACACTAGCGGTTAAAATCTCAATAATCTTAGCATCGTTTAAAACTTCTACAATGTTACTCATCGTGAGGTGTCCCCTTCCACCGTTATAGTGCCACGGCACAAGGTGTCCACAATGCCACCCGCATAAGCAACCTCTAAATCATAAGAGCCAGTCGTCCAAGCAATACCGCTCCAATCGAGTATGCTTGCAGTTATGGTGCTTAATGCTGTGTCAATGCTTAAGTTAAAGGTGTATAAAATATCGTTAGATGCGGGTATGGCTCTCAACTGCATCCTTGCAGTGGCTCCTGTTAAATCAACAAGCTGACGTGTTGAACGATTTTTCACACGAAAAGCTTTTACAAAGGAATCGCCCTTGTAAATCCTGAAATCTGCTATCGGTGGTGTGTTGTCAATTAAAACCATTGTGTGCCTCCTATGGTGTTATATTGAATTGGGTCATCAATAACGGAGTCGTTGTGTTCACAAGTTCGACTGGGTTAAGTGTTGCCATTACACGACCTCCTCAACAGGGAGCAAAGGTTTAATCTCTGATATTGGCACAACTGAAAACTGTGCTAAAACATCAAGGGTTAAGTTCTTAATGATATGGTGGAAGATGCCACCCTCCTGTGCCTCTGTCATAACATCCGCACAAATAAACACCCTGCCGTCTGTTAAAGGCACTGGGCTAATAAGGTGCTTGTTATTTTCAGGGATGATTTCCCCTTGAAGTTGAGCATAAGCCTCTTGACTAAAAACTAAAGCTGTGCTTTTTAAATCTTGAGGAATCCCCTCCCTAAACACCACTTCTATCATTTCTTGAATTGTTGGCATTGCAAAAGCCCCCCTATGGTATCGCCGCTGCATAAGCGTTTATTAAAGTGGTAACGGCTGTTTCAAGCTTAGTGAGGTCTATTGCTTCGCCTATTGAATAAAAAGCTATTCTTTCAGCACTTGGAGTCGATAAAGCATTCGCAGTCGTTGATGTCCCAAATACAAGCACTTTTCTATCTATAGGTGCTACAGAAGTTGCCGTTATGGCTTGGTCTGCACTGTTTGCTCTAATAGTAAAACCTATAGATGAAGAACGGGAACACCCTGTAAATGGCGTAGAAGGGGTTAAGCTCGTCCCTTGGTTAGCGTCTGTTCTATTTCGACATTGGCGTGTTGTTGCTGAAATGTTACTTCGTCCTGTTGCGCCTGAAGCTGTACCAGCACCCATTAAGAAGCCACCAGTTACAAGCTCCGTCCCATACACAGCCATGTGGAAACTGTCTTGAGGGTCTGCGTTTGAGTTTCTATTTGAGTCTAAATACTTGGTTGAGGCATCTCCTTTTAAGCCTGTTTCTCTATTATAATCACCACTCACAAAGTTAAAGTTAGTAGGTGCTGTACCCTTTAAGGGAACCAAAGCACCGCTTAATGTTCTAGCCCCTGCAAGGATACAAGAGGCGTTAATAGCCGTCCAAATACCTTGTGCTTTACAATACACAACAAAGGAATTGATAGCGTCTTTTACACCTGTTTCAAGTGAGGCACTATCCGCTGTTTCAACGGCTGTAATGTAGGCTTGAGCGTCTGTGTCGTAGCCTCCACCACCACCGCCTCCGCCTGAAAAGCTAAAGCTTTGTGTAAATGAAAAGTTAAACGCCATTGACTCTCTCCCTCAAGCTTTACATTTTATTAACAGTATAGGATAGTTTTGCAAGTGATGCAAGGGTATGTTATAATAAAGTTAAAATGCGTTTTAAAGGAGGAGCTATGAGAGTAAACGAGTATCCTATTCAGGATGTGATGAAGCATCTCGGCATCAAGCAAGAAGGCGGACGCTTTGAACACCAGTGCGATGAAACACTTGAACTAAAAGGAATCGCAAACGCTTACTTCTATAGCAATAATACCTTTTACTGCCCTTCATGCTTTAAGCTTGGTAACAATAAAACACTCATTGAGGATACCAAGAAGTTTAAAACAGAAAGAGAAGTGAATCACTGGGCGTTACAATACTTTAATGAGTATGAAGTATCCCCACTCCTTAGTGTCAACACTGGTGACTTCATAACACAACTCGGCAAAATAACTGCTCATTCTATGTCTGCATTATCAGATAGTCTAAAGACTCAAGAATGGCTCAAGTCTAAGTATGGTTTTCTCAACGAGGATATTATTTCTTTCCAGCTTGGCTTATTGACCGATACCGTCCTGCATAATACCTCTGATGACATTGTGAAGCTTTACAACTTAAAAGATGCTATCGGATCTGTCACGCTTCCTATTATTTATAATGGGGACGTGGTAGCCATTAAGCTATTCTCCACACGCCATGATTCCAAAACGCCAGCAAGTCTCATAGGTGACTTAAAGGGGTTTGCTATCCCGTGCTTTAATTACACAACTGCCAAGCAAAAGCTTAATGAAGATATTGAAAAGGTCAGGAAGAATAGCCTACAAGAAGCAAACGTCCTGCTGGTCTGTGAAACTGAATTAGATGTACTTGCCCTTCGTAAGTTTTGCAACATCGACACTGCTATTGCCTTGCCCTCTCTCCAAAACCACACTCTTGAGCAAAGGAAGCAGATCGTCGAACTAGGGAGCTTGGCAAACGATACCATTATTTGCTTTAATAATATAGCAAAGTCTAAAGAAACCGCTGAACAACTCGCTCAAAACCTTTTAAATCTTGGAAGTGACTTCAAGGTTATGAGCCTTCCTAAAGATATGGATACCATTAGCGAAGGGCTTCAAAACGCTATCAACTCGGATGCTTTTATTGAAGAGGTAAGAAACAAGCTCTATTATGGCTACTCTTTCCTCTCCGAATACATTGAAGAGCAACGTGGCAACCTTACAGTGGATGCCGTCATCAATCGAATATGCGAATGGATAGCAAGACTCCCTTCATCATCTACAAAGCTTTATACCACACAACTTGCTAACATTCCTAAGAAATCAGATTTTTTCGTAGACAAGGCGTTTCGCTCACGATACTTGGTTGAAGAGAAGGTCGCCAATAGTCGCATCATTCAAATGAGGCGTAACTTTGGCAGAAATGAAGAATCTGAAATTGTCATGTCTGATGACAACAACGAGGGGGTGACTCGTTTCTTCATGCAGGATTACTGGTACGATATAGAAGAGCAAAATCTTAAAGCTCAAAAAACTATCTACACTAAGGTCAAGCAGGTGAGGCGTGACGGCACAGAAGAGCAAGTCTGCTCGGTTCGTGTACCTGTTACTGTTAGAGCCTCTGCAACGAACGCTGGGGCTATGTCGTATAGCTTTTTCCCTATTGAGCCAATCTATCTTGACGAATACGAGAAAGGCTTTCTTGCTCCTTATGACTTGGCAGGCTCCGCTCCACAATGGCAATTAGACGGCAATAGTCCTTACACGTTTAGATCCTTCCTAGAGGAAAAAGGAAACGTCTCTGTTGATGCCTTGAAGTTGTTTGAAGACATTAGAGGCGTATTGCATGACTACTACTACTTCAAAGACCCTAATTATGCGGACATTTTAACCGCCTTTGTTATGATGACCTACGTTTATATGCTTGTAGATTCAGTCCCCTACCTCCATATTAAAGGCTCGGCTGGTAGTGGTAAGTCTCAACTGGTTGACTTGCTCCAACAAATGACGTTCAACTCTGAAAAACTGGTGAACGCCAATAGTACCCACATTTACCGCATCGTTCACAGTAAAAGATGCACCCTGTTTATGAATGAAGAAGAGCATCTTAACAATTCACAAAACCTAAGAAACACAGACATCTTGCCAATCCTTAAAGACTCCTACTCTAAAACAGGGGGGGAAGTGCCACGTTTTGATGACATCAAGGGAAGCAATTACAAAGTGACTCGCTACAATGCCTATTGCCCTAAAGTGTTTTCAGGGACTAAGCCAGTCGAGAAGATTCTTGCTACAAGAGCCATTGTTATTGAAACCGCAAAAGTCCCCCCTGAAAAACTAAAAGGGATGAAGGACTATAGCCTTAACAAGATTTATCTCGAGAGCCATTTTCAAGACATCCGTAACCGCTTAATGATTTGGTCACTCACACAGTACCATACCTATTTCAACAACTATCAGTCAGGCTTACAGGAACTAAGGGATGAAAAAATCGGCAACCGTGACCTTGATGTATGGTCGCCTATTTATGCGTCATTTGGAACCGTTGGACTTGAAGAGCGAGGCATGGCGATTATCAATGATATATCAGGGCGATCCGCCGAGAAAGCAAAGCTCGATAAAGAGAACTCGGACTTTGCTGAAATAAGCCAGCTTATCTATGACCTAGTACACGAGTTCAAAACAACAAATGGCAACAAGCCCCCTGCTGGCGGAAAGGGGCTTGCCAAGAATTATCTAGGCTTCTTCTTCGCTCAAGGCAAATGCTGGATGAATAAATCTTTATTTGATAAAAACTTCCCAGTCGTTTTAAAAGAGAGATGCCCTACGAACAAATACTCAAATGTTTACTATACGAATCAACGCCCCTTTTGGACGAATATCGGATACCTGCTCAATCGTAAGTATCACTCGGATGTCCCTGAAGTGGGATACAAAAGAAACAGAAGCACCTATCAAATAGACCCTGACAGTTTCGACAAGGTCATAAATGATTATCATATAAATATCTCTGATGACAATAAGATGTTTAGCGACTTGTGTAGCTAGGGGCAGATTTGAGCAACTAGGGTAAATACGCCGATTACTGCTGTAGATCGTAAGTTTAACGCTTCTTTGTTGCCTGTATTGATAAACGCTCCTGTAAACTCTGTACGTTGCGTAGCATTTAAAACCGTAGACCATATCTCATTTGATGCGGTTGCACCACTTCCGCTAAATATGTCTATAACGGCTGTGCCTGTGGGTAGCGAAATACCAATGACTCTATAAAAGCCAGTCTCTAAAGCAGGCAATAGCAAAAAGTCCGTGCCTGTGTTTATGGTGTCGTGTGTGACAAAAAGGGTGATTTGATCACCAGCCACTTTTTTAGAGGTAACTGCGTTTGGCATTGTTTAGTCTTCTCCTATTTTGGGACGTTGATAATAAGCATTTAAGACTCCAGTATCGCTAAAACGGCTTGTTTCATCGCTACAAGCTGTGGGTCGTTGCCTGTAGGGATATTCGCCACGGCGAGTTTAGCGACGTTTAAATTGCCTGCATTTAACGCCAAATAAACACCTGAAATGCCTTGCAGTAAATCGGCTTGTTTTTGGTCGTCTAGTTCTGAAACCATAGCCGTTAGGATCTGTAGCTTGTCTTGTGGCGTTTTTACGGCTTCCTGTGGTGCGTCGTGAGCGTCTTTAAGGGCTTGGTCGAAGGTGAGTGTACCCCCTTCTAAAACAAAGCCTCCAAGTTGTGCGATTGAAAAGCCTGTGTCCGCAATGAAGGCATCGACGCTTTCACCTTGCCAAAGAATCTCAACATCCGTAATTTGAGACTCGTAGAAATCGGCTCGTTGCTTGTCGTTTTGATTGAAAATATAAAATGGCATGATTGTTTCCTTATGCGAATACGACGACAGTGTTATCGGTCATGTCTTGAACAAAGCCTGTAGACGAGTTGCGAACGGCACAATGGACGTAGTTTACAGTCGGGGCATGAAACCCACTGTTACTTACATGAAACTGTAGCACCGCTAGGCTGTTCGCACCACTTCTATTTTGAGCAGAACCCAACAAGGCGTAGTTTGCATCAGGAGCAGGGCTTGTAAAGTTCACGGCGTACGTACCGCCTGTTTCTTGATAAGGAACACTGTGAACATTTAAAGCCTTGCGAATGGAACGGCGTTGTAATGTAAACGTTGTAGAGGCAATCGTGCCACTGGTTCCTGATATATAAGTAAACGTGTTTGCGTCAGGGACAGTAGCGACTGTACCCCATTCACCTAAAACCCCCGACCTCCACAAGTAGATGCGGTCTCCTACTCGATGACCATGTGCCGTGACGTTTGCAGTCACTACATTCGTTGTTCGTGTGAATGTTCCTGTTAGGTTGGAAGTGAGTGAAGCGTCAAAGTTGACGCTTGCAAAGGGTACATTGCCCCAGCTTGCATTTGTACCGTCGGTGGTTAATAGCTTGCCTGCATTGCCTGTTTGGGAGGGGAGGAGAGCATCAAAAGTAACGGCTCCGTAAGCAGTCTCTCCAGCGTTCACTTGCGGGATTTTTAAAGCGTTACCAGTTAGGGCAGGGTTTTTTAAAGGCTCAAGTACATTTAAGCGTCCGTCTAACGCTGTGATGTCACTTGTGTTTGTAGCAACCTGTGTAACAGTGGCGTTTGAAATATCTACACCAATAGCAATAGGGTCAGCGTTGGTTAATTGACCACCTTCCCATTTTAAGTATTTGTCATTTTCAATCGTAATCGGATTGATGCCACTAGCTGACTCAAAGCCCCCAATCCTTACAACATCAACACCCAAAGTCCCTGCAAGCTGTTGATTCTGCACAACAATTTTATCAAGTTGTGATTCTAAAGGCTTAGGTGGCACGTTGTTACCATTGCTTAATTGCAAGTCCTGTGTTACTGGAATATCACGAATTATCGACACTACAGCTCCGTTAGCTGGAGCTGTTAAAAATACGACGTTCGCATTAACAAGCTTGCCAGCAAAAGAAGCAGGCGGAGTAGTTGAGCTAATCGTGTAGTGCGTGGTCTTGGTTTTTAACACGCCGTCTAGGTAGACCTTAACATCGTCGTCATCAAAAATAGTAAGCCCTGTTAAGACATCGCCCGAAAGAGAGTTAATTGCAAAGGTTGTGACTGATCCATTGCCTGTATAAAATTGTTTATTCACACTTGACGTAACAGTCATTTACAAATCCTCCTATTATAGTTTAGCATTATTCCACCTATTCAACAAGGGGCTTCCCTCGATAGTTTCTAGTCGTGTTTGCGTACTGCTCAAGGGGGGTCATCTCTTTTAAGTCATCGACAACCTCTTGATACTTCTCGCCGTCTTGTGCCATTTGTGCATACTCACGAATCAAAGGTTCCCCACCGTAGTTCATCATCACCTTTAGCAATGGTAAGTTATACGCTGGCAACTGACGAAGGAGCAAGTTCAACTCACTCAAACGCTTTTCTTTTTGGCTTTCATCGTGACGTTGCTCTTGAGCATACGTCATATCGCTAGTGTCTTTGAACTCGCCACTGACAAATGACAATGTGGTTCCAAACCCTCTAAGCCCTGTTGAAGCCAGTGGAGCAAACAAAAGGTTCGCCATTGTTTCAGGGAGGCTACTATCACGGCTCATAGTATCCATAACGGCTCGTAAGTGCGTTCCTACAGGCAAGCCTAACATCCAGCTTTGCGTTACCTCTCCCATGACTCTTGCCAGCTTTTCTTCATCGTTTAAGCTGTCGTCCTGTAGAGTCTCGCCTACTGCCAAAAAGCCTTCATGCTCATTGTTAAACAAGCCGTTAATGGTATTGAGCAAGGCTCCGCCAGCCGTTAGGACTACCGAGTATTGAGCATACTTCGACGCAATCTTACTGGCTCCTAATATTCCTTTGCCGTAAGTCTTTTGGATACGTTCAATCTGCCTAGCCTCAACCTCTAAAGAGTTCGTAAGAAACCGTTTTAAGTGAAATAACGTGGCGGTGGCGATTTTATCTTTTGGAGAGGCTGACTTCATGTACTGCGACATAGAGCCTGAATCTTTAAAGATGTAAGATACTTCGTCCGAAATGTTGTTGACAAACTGACCAAACGCAAACGCTTTTTTGTTGATGTACTTGGTCGTTTTAATATCTCGCAACTTCTGCTGATTATTTTTAAGCTTATCAGGAAGATTAAGCATAAACTCCTCAAGGGTATTGAACACAATCCCTTCTTCTGCCTTTGCCTTAGCGTTGTAATTGATGCGTTGCTGTTCATAGTAAGGCTTTAACTCAAGGTCGATACCTTCTTCCAAGTCCTGCAATGCCTTTGCTTTTAGTTCAGGGTTCTCATACTTAGAGCCTATACGCTCCTTAAACTCTGCCTCTGTAATCGTACGGTTGACTCCTTGTTGCAATGCTTCTAAATCCATGATTCCTAGCTTCTTGGTACTTAACGCATTGTCAAAAATATCATCTAAAACGGACACCATGTTTCTATCGAGTCTAAACGTCTGTAAGTGTGTTTCCATTACAGGGTTCATCTTCTGCTTTAAGTCTATCGTGTCTTTCACAACCTGATGCAAGCGTAAGTTCGTTGCCATTTTCTGAAAGAACGTGACGTGTTCCATAGGGATACCACCCAACGCAGAAACAAGGGGGGATTTGTTGAACTTCTGAATCCGTCTCAATGTGGCGTTCGTGGTATTTTCAGATCGTGCAATGGCGTTCTGCATATCGTACACCATAGCATACTCTTTCATTGCCCCTAGAAGCTGAACGGTAGACACAAAGTTTTCAGGCGTTACGTCTTTCTCGTCAATGTTTAACACTTTTGCAATGACTGGCTTAAAGCGTGTCGCCATGTCTTGACGTGCTATCCCCCCAGCCATATACCGAAAGCTCATAGCAAAAATGTGAGACGTGTTCTTCATGCCTTCTACTAGGGTCATGCTGTTTGCCATAATCTCGCCAAGTTTATAACTTCTCTGCAAGGTATCCAATACCGTGTTTGTAAGAAACAGGCTAGGGCTTATAAGCTCTTTTGGGAACTGCGTAATCAACCCTTTCCAACTATGCTCAAAGTCACTCGCATTTAATGCCTTGCCAGTCCATGTCGCCTCGTAAAACGCATCACCAAACGCCTTGTTGAAATCGGTCGTGTCTAGGATAGGATTCTTAATCATATTCATAAATGACTTCTGCGTCTCATAAGGCACGTCTTTAATGGCGTTCATATTGGCTGGGAAGATGTAGTTTTTAAGGGATAGTCCGCCCTGTTGATTTTGAACAAACCTTGTAAACAACTCACGACTTACAGGGCTGTCTAGTTGGTCGGTGGAATACTTACGAAAGGTCAATGCTGGGTTAGAACCAAATAACTGTAGGATGCTAAAATCTTTTGAGATATTCTCGGTATCGTGCTTTAAAATGTTTGCAAGTATAGAACCTTGAGCCTCTCCACCTTCACTATAAGCGGACTTAAAGCGTGTGTTATTTTCCATAAGGTAAGCAAAGTAATTGTCAGCATCCTTGAAGTAAAAAGAACGCTGGGTAAACTTACGAGTGATTGACGGCAAGTTAATCCCGATCACGTCAATTTGTCCTGCTTCATCTTTAATTGCTGGAATCAACTCACTGTCAAACATCGCTTTTACAATGTATTTGTACCTTGTTAGAATAAGCTTGTCTAAGTTCTGCTTCTGTCCGTTTAGCTTAAAGAAGTCATCCCCTAGCGTTTTTTGGTGGTCGCCATACTTCATAAACTTGACCGCCATTGCGTCGATGCTTTGGTCAATCATTTTCTTTGTAATGTTAGGGTCTACCGTTTCGCCCTCTTTCAAGCTGTTGATATGCCCTTGCATCTTTTCTACAACAGACTTAAACACAATATCCGCCTTACTATGGATGTTTGGCATCACATAGTTTTTGTTCCACTCAATATCCAAGCCTAGCTCTTGAGCCTTGACGAGGTAGGTGTTTAGCTGGCGATACCACCCTGTCGTCATGGAGGTAAGAATCTCTTTGTTAATAGCGTCTGACGTGTCTATCATGTCGTTTTCACTTAAAGACTTGTCCACGATTTTTGAGATTTCTTCGGTCGTTAAAGCCTTGTACTTTTTCTTCTCGTTTGGGGCAAGGTGCTTTTCTAAATCCTTCCAAGTGGTATGAATAGACTCCAAGAACACACGGTCAATTACATCGCCGTGTGCTACGCCGTTCATAATGTTTGACTTAAAGCGTCCACTATTAACCAAATCACCATACTTTGCTTGCATTAAAGCATAATTGAAGTTGAGTGTGCCTTCACCTGTAAACACGCCCTTCCACTCTTCCGCTAAGCCAAGTGGGTTTAAGTCTTGAATATCCTTAGCGATTTCATGGATTCTATCAGGGAGTCTGCCTGCACCTGTGAGGGGTTCCGCTGTTCCGAATGTCATTATCGGATCAATACGATTGCCTCGTGTTGTGGCAAGAATAGCAAGCACAAAGTCTTCTTTCGACACGTTTTTTCCTGTTATACGGTTTAGTTCAGCTCGTGAAGATTCTAAGAAGCCAGCGGAGATGTTCGCCGTCTTGGCATCTGCTTTTACTTTGGCAATACCGTTAATGGCTAGGTTTTCCATTAAGCCGTGAAGGCTCTTATTGTCACCAACGGCATTTTTATAGGCTTGCACGATTCGGTCAAGTCTAACAATATCCGCTTCTGTTGCGAAGCCGTACTTGGCTGGTGTTGCGTCTAAACTACACTTGCTCATAAATCGAATCCTTCACAACTTAAAATCTGTTTAAACATTCTGTTCATTTCAGGGTCGCCTAAAAAGCTAGCCACTTCTTTATCAAACCCTTCTTCTTTCAGGTCTCTTAAAAGCGTCAATAGTTCAGGGGGGGCTTGACCGTCTCGGATCAAATCATTTAATCCTTCATCTATGACTCTAGGATCATCATAGTAGGCATTCTTTTTTGAAGCAAGGGCTAGCTTTTTTATTGTTTCTAATTTTTTATCAGGGGCTTTTACTTCGGGCTTAGGCTCTACCTTTGCCTTGTATGGTGTGTCTATGCCTTTGTCAGTTAATTTTATAGGAGTATCTAGGCTATCCGCCAGCTCTTTTACAAGCTGTGCTGTCGTTTTATCTTCTACCGAAAATAAAGTCGTTTGGCGTGGGTCACCCGACTCATCTACTTTGCTATAATAGTCCTTTATAAAAACCTCTAATTTTTTACTGCTGTTTTTGTAATTGTCAAAAACTTGCATTAAGTAATTTTGAGTTAAGGTTAATCCGTCATCAAACAAGCTTCCTTGTGCGTAGTATTCATCAAGCTTTGTATTTTTTGCTTTTAAATCAAGAAGCTTTGATGTGACAACACCAATATCCCCCGATATGTCTAATGGCTTTCTAATGCCTTGCTCAATCATCCCACGCATAGAAACAATAGTGGGGGATGCCCCAACGATAGCTTTACCTAAGTTTTTGCTAGACTCTTCTACAGAATCTAACATATTACTGATAGCACGTTGTCCTTCAGGGGCATCAATCGCCTTTGCTACAACTGCATTTTCAATACGCTTTAACCCAACGGCTGTTAACTGCCCTTCGGCGGTGACGATTGCCCCTCTCTCGTTAGCAGGAACAACTTCGTTTACAAAATCTCGTATAAACTCTATATTTATATCTCCAGCCGTATTAGGGTCAAGCACTTGTAGAATATCAGAACTTAGCTTGCTTGCATCTGTCTTTGCCTGTTCTAAAACACTCATTGAAGCCAAGTTTGATTCATTCGCTTTTTTAGTAAAAGCAACTCGATCTGTTCCTGATTGATTAACTCGCACTAAAACAGGTTGCTTTAATCCATTGACTGCTTCAGGTGATATGCCGTACTTGCTTGCGTTATTCACCAAGTAGTTTTTATACTCGGTTGCTTTTTGTGGAACGCTATCATAAGCCACCTGTAAGGCAAGCGTTCTTCCGTTACCGCTTTCTACTACCATGTCACTTCCCACAATAGGGCTACCGTCACTAATGGTAGAAGACTCTGCTAAGCGTTCAGGAATAAGCTTGTTTGCAATGGTTGTTATCTGCTCACGGCTTGCCTCTCGACTTCTATCTCGTGGTTGAAGTTCTGACGGATAGGCAGGGTTTGCCTTTAGGTCTCTTGTGTTGCTTGGAATCAACTCATCCATTTCAACAACACGATATTCTAAATCGTAAGCGTTGCCGTCATTATCAAAAGCACGAACTACATATCCCTCTAACGGTGGGGTTTCTAGTCTGCTTTGTATTTCTTTTTTTACATCTATATCAGATTCTATTGCTTCATCCAAGCTTTCTTTTTTCGCTACGGCTCCATGCTTACCGTCCAGCTTTTCAGCCTGCCTTACGCTGTAAGTGCTGGCTTCCTCATCCTCAATCATCCGCCCTACAGTGCTAGGCTTAATATCCACATTTGCTAAAGGGTCAGGCTTTACAATATCACCATAAAAGGATTCTGTCTTCTTAACGCCTAACGCATCGCCTGCTTGCTCTAGGTTTATCTTTTCGGGGTCAATGGAACTAGATGCCCCAAGTAGAAGCTTCTGTTTCGCTACGTCGGGGTTAGAGTGCTTACTAGCCACAAGCTCGATGTTTTGTGTAAGCTCCTGTGTGCTGGTGCTTAATTCGCCCAAGTGTTCGCCTGTTTCTTTTAAGTTTATCGTTTTGTTTGGATCAACAGGGGCATCTAAAATCTGCTCAATCGTAACAGGCTTGTTCCCTTTAATGGCAAACATGGTTTGAAAGTCTGCCATGTTATACTCGCCTGCTTTTTCGCTCTGCTCCATGCCTCGCATAATAGAACGAATGGCAAGCTCCCTGTCTTGGTACTGTAAAGCAAGCTTGTTTATTTGATTGCCTATCTTATTGACCTTACCGCCCTTGTCAATCAACGCCTGCCCCTTGCTGGCTAGGCTCTCATAGTCTGTAAGCTTTGGTGCTTGTGATTCCTTGCCTGTGACGGTTGGCTCCTCAACACGCACACTGGCATTGTCTACAACATCCCCTAGCGTCTCATCGGCTGATTTGATAATAGGCTTTGAGAAGTCCATATCCAAATTGTCTGAACGGCTGACGACATCAAGCATACCGCCCAAGTCTTCCATGACGACATCGGAATAAACGCCTTCAAGCTCCTTAGCACTTCTCTCTAAGTTCGTGCCTTCAAGCGTATTTCTAGCAAAGGACGCATTACTCGCTTCCGCTTCGGTTTTTACTTCATCCAATACGTCTGATAACATCTTCACTGGATGAATTGACTCGTCAACCCTTGAGCCTTTGTAAATATCAATAACTTTGCCAACGCCTTTTTCTAAACCGATGCCTGCAAAGCGAACGGCTGGGTTTGCAACTAAACCAACGCCAAACTGCGTAACTCCCATTTCAATAGCGTTCTTGTAGCTTGCCCCTTGCTTGAGTTCGTTTACGGTCGTCAACGCAGAGCCTACACCGTTCTCAATCAACGTAGAATGAGCTAGCGTCTTAATAACCTGTGAGCCTTTGCTTCCTGTTTTGTAGACATCACTACTGACATCTAAGACACGTCTCGCTGTTGTGGCGACCTTTTGTAGCTTAGAGGCAAGGCTTACACTGTGAGCAAGCGTTACTGCTCCAGCACCAGCTAAGCTCAAGCCACCAGTCGCAGGAGCAAGGAGTGCCGCTGCACCCCACACAATCGCTTCTTCTGCTAACGCACTAGGCACGTTTGCTAAAATCGTAGGAGCTGAAAAGTTTATTTTGTTAAGAGTAGAGTCCCCTGAAAAGTTACTGGCAATTCTTGCATCTTCAACCTGTTGTTTGTAATCGTCCGCAATAATTTTGGCTCGTGCTTCTGACATATCACGACTAAAGTTAAACCCAACAGCATCACCGTATCGCTTCTGTAACTCTTCTTTCTTAATAATCGGAGCGTTACCGTCCCCACCTTGAAGCAATAAAGGGGCATACTTAAACTTACTTTCTAGCCAGCTCGTCGCTTGGTTCTGTCTAAATACTGGCGTAAACCAATCGCCCTCGAACTTAGGAGCAATGGCTTCTTCGGGAGCTGGTGGCGGAACATAATCTTGCGGATTGTCCGTGTAGTCTTGAGCGTATTGCTCCGCTGTTTGACCCATGCGATAAGGCTTCAAGCCTCCGTATGTGTCGTATTCTACACGACGTTGGATTGCTTTCAAATCAATATCTATCATTGATAAGCCCCTACCTGTCTCTGCACATTAACAGGAACATACTTGCTTACGTTGGAGTTTGGAACAACGCTAATATGAAAGTGCTTGTCTGCTTTCGCCCCTTCATCCCCCCATGAAATGACGTTGCTTTTCATAATCTTTCTAAGGGTTGCCATTTGAGTTTCGGTTAAGTAGTCTAGCCGTCCGCCGTCATACAAAACCTTTGCGGTAGCGTGCATCTTTGAACCGTGACCATTAAGCTTAATCTTTCCACCGACGCTGTTAAGCCCTACAATAAGCGAGTAGAGTTGTTGCTGTGTCTCTCTAGGACTCCCCACATTGTCGGCTACATCAAAGGCGATTCTGCCATTGTTGCCATGCTCGCCTGACTTAACACGATCCGCCGAGTTGATAAGCAACCGACTTGCCCCTGTCTTTTCAAGTACCTGATTAACGCTTGCTAAAGCCCCAATCGTGGGGATGCTTTGTTTCACGCTTGAGTTTTGAGTTAAGCTAAACCCAATCTTTCCAAACTGGGGGATGTTCACTTTTTGCCCTGTGCTAATAGCCCTGCCTACGGCTTCTAAGCTTTGAGCGTTTTTCTTTGCTTTGCTTAAAAACTTATTCCCTAGTGAATCGTAGTTAGACTTGAACTTGTCTATAAACGTGGGAAGTAATTTGCCATCTTTGTTAAACACGCCATTTTCGCCAACGTCTTTAACTGTTTGGGCGAGAACCAAATTGCTAAAAACAGAAGGGGGGAGCATATTTGTAGACTTGAACAACAAGGCATTTTTGTTATTGTTATTTGCCGTAACCAGTGCGTCAATCAATCCCTTTTTCTCATCCTTAAACAAGGTGTCAAACTTTTGTGAAATCCTGTAGGTTTGCAAATAGGAAAAGGCTTCCTGTGGACTGTCTGAAAGCTTCATCACGGAGTGGAGCGTTTGTTGGTCTGTAATGCCTGAAAGCTTGCCGTATGTTCTCATAAAAGCATCATAAGCTGGAGTCCCAATTTTAACCTGATAATGGTTGTAAAGCCCTGTAACTTGCTTATCATTGGTTGACACATTTCTCATCTGTTTTTCAAAAGTCTCTTGATCAACAGGGATTATTTGATACGTCTTTACAAACTCACTGCGAGATAACCCATTTTGGTCTAAAGCTATTGCATCCGCTGTACTCAAGACCCCTGTCTGAATAGACGATGTTCCAACCTTGTAAGCAACGTCGCTCATCCGCTCTTGTTGCTCTTTTCTTTTTTCTTCTAATCTTATCTGCTCGGCTCTAAATCTATCTTGAGCGGTAAGCACATCTTGAGCCACATTCGGGTTTTTAATTTTACTTACGTCAATGCCTAGCGGATTTTCTCGTAGCCTTTTCCCTAGCTTTTCGGATTCATTAAGTTGGTCTAATTGTTCCTTTACAAGTATTTTTTCTTGAGCGCCTACATAAGGGCTTGCTAATATCTTTTGAAGACTAGCCCTTGTTTGTATAATGGCTTCACCACTTCCGCCATTTAAAGCAAAGCTAGTGGCACTACTGCCAGCCTGTAAAGCCATTTTGGTTTGCGTCTGAATAATACCTTGTGCTTGCTTTGCTTGTGCTTGGACGGATTCCGCATACGCCTGTCGCCCCTGTGCGTCTAGCTTTGATTGTGCCTCAATCGACAACTGACTCAATGCTGGTATGTTTAGTATTACATCAAGAGACGTATTCAAATCTACTAAGTAATCGTTATAACTTTTTGAATTATAATAAGCATCCATTGTTTTTTGATAAAGTTCTTGGTTGCCTTGAGATGAATTTAAAGCTTCTGTTTCTACTGAAAGAATCATTTGGTCATGCTGACTCAATTTGTTTTTAACCGCAGTGCCAATGTACTGAAAATCAAGCTGATTTCTTTTGTCTTGTGGCAGAGGGGCAGTTTTTGTTGCGTTATGAATTGCATTTACTTGTAATGACAAATCTAAGTTTGACATACTTGCCACTTTTGCTAGATTCTCGCCAAGCTGAATATGAGCCAAGTTTAACTCGGCGGTTTTCATTGCCTTTTGTTGATCCAACGGCAATAACTCCAACATCGAACGAGTGCTTACATCTATAGCATCATTACGTTTCCTACTCCATGTGTTCTGAAAGCCTGTGAGATACCCCTGCTTTGTTTCTGTGGAACGCTTAATATAATCGCTGTAAAGCATAGGCTCTTCACCCTGTATGGTGACATAGCCTTTTGGGTCTATTGTGTTCAGCACTTGAGCGTCTTGGGCTTCTTGAGCCTTGAGGTTCTCTCCAAGCACCGTGTAGTCCACTTGGCGATTCGCATCCTGCGTTTGGTTAATATGGTTCTCAATAGCTCCGATTGTCTTCATAACGCCTGACATATCGGCTTGCTGATATTGAGCTACGCCGATGCTGGGACTTCCTTGTGAAATCTGCGACTGGATGCCTGTATAGCGTGATTGTTGATTGCTTCCCATGTTAGCCTGCTCCTCCGCCAGCCATTGCTTGAGCCACTGCTTTACCAGCACCAGCACCAAGGTCTGCTAAGCCAGACCATAATTGAGCTTTCTTTGCAAACTGTGCAGAGTAAATCTCGTTTTGCGTTTGTACTTCTTGTACCAACATCTCGTGCAACTGTGAACGCAAACTAAAGTTCATGTTACGCCCTTCTTGAGCGTAAACTTCTGAATTACTACCCCCCATTTGTAACGCCCCTTGTAAACGATTCGATAAGGCTAGCCCCATTTGGTCGGCAATATCAATCTGTCCAAGCTGTTGAACGTTTGCTCGCTTCTCCTGCTGTAATCGTAAATTGATTTGAAGCTGTTTAATCTTTGCTTTGGCTATGTTTTGGTTTATTCCCATGCCTATAGCCCCAGCCACAAGCCCAGCTCCAGCCATTGCGGTAGCATAATTTGTTTCGCCCCCACCTCCACTAGACTTATTAGCAGAATCACGAAGCCCACTCATCACGTTATCCGTTGAAATAGTCCTGTCAGATGAAGCACCGCTTTGTGATGCACTGGAGCCTCGTCGTCTCCGATATTGACTCATATCAATCGCCATGTTATAGCCTTTCGTAGGTTAGTAATCTATCTTCTATCTTAGCATCTTTCTGAACAAAATTAAAGTGCTTTGCGAACTTTTGTGCGACGACATCATCTTTACCGATATAAGCCGTCCACTTACGCCCTTCTGTTTTTTTAAAAATCTCTTTAACAAATTGAAATAACATCTTAGGGTTTGTCTCGGCTCTTATAGCAAATGACGGAACAAGCCTGCCGTCTTTCGTCTCTCGAATCCCCCCACGCAATATCGGCTGTCCGTTCTGCCACGCACAAAACTCTGACGAATCATAACGGTAACGGTGCATTTCATCCCAGTTCAACCACTCGTAATCATACAAAACATAGGGACGCAAGACCGTAATTGTTATATCTGTGTAGCCGAGATGTCGAAAAATATCGCCGTAATCGTAAGCGGTAAAGGCTCTTCTATCCATAACTTTAATACGATTTCCTCCGAGTTCTCGCAGTCAATCCGCTGTGCCTCTGTCGTACCTGTTCGAGGAGTCTTAGCAACCGATGTTTCTAACGTCTTGGTTAAACTAATCGTGTCAACATTATACTGTGGATCTGGTCTATCAAACAACGCCTGTGCGTAACAATACATCGACTCCCAAAAAGAAACCTTAAACTGCTGTATCTGCTTTCTCATTCCTTGCATTTCGGCTACAGTTGCCCCTACGTCAATCGTTTTAACGGTAGAGGTATAAGGCAAGCCAATAGCTACAACGCTCGCCTCAAATGGCAAGGTGAAACCTCCTGAACCGTTTACGGCAACAGTCCCCACCGCTCCGTCTGCAATATAATGACACGTCTTGTTTGCAAGATGCGTGGCTCCAGTAAAGGTGTCGGTTGCTGTGCCGTCATACTTAATGTATAAATCCGCATACCTTGCACTGATTGCCTTGTCTTCCGCAAAGAAGCTGGAATCATATTCTCTCGCCATAATGCTGATAAACTTAGAACCGCCACGAGTCCCCATAACCCACAACTCATCAACGCCTGTGCTGGTATTTGGTAATACGCAAAGATGTTCTATTGTAGATTCTGCAATAGTGTGCCGAGCAACCGCAATTACTTTCTGCTCTTCGTGATACGTCATAGATGCTAACGTACCGTCGTCAAACACAAACCATATCAAAGGAGTGGGATACGCAACATAACGCATCCGACTTACACGTTTATTGAAAATATGCGACCAATAAAGTGTCAAATCTTGTGAAACGTAACCTTTTTGCTCATCACTATAAGCAAAAGAATAAACTTGGTTGCGAAGGCGAGACACACAAATAATGTTACCCTCAACGACAACAGGTTGAACATTACTCATCGCAATAGAAGAAGTCAACGTCATTGAAAAACTAGAAGGCGTAATTGTGTCAATGTTACTTGTAAACAAACCTGATTCCGTACCAATAACCAAGCCAATATCTGAAACCATAAACTGAATGGTAGATGCTACGGCTGATGCAAGAGTAAAGAATATCGCATTTGTCGTGCCTATATTGTCCGCAGATCCAACCTTGCTACTTGGAGCAAAACTATCCAACTGATTTAATTGTGAACCCCAGCCACTTGACGGTAATGTAGGTGTGTTAGCATACCATAATCGGTTTTGATGAAACACTACGTTTGACGGATAGTTTCCTGTATAAAAAGCCCCTAGTCGCCAAATGGTAGTTGTTCCACTATGTCCTGTTTGGTTTGGTGCCGCAGTCCATGTAACCACCGTCGCACTGGTATACGCTGTAATAGTTCCCCATAACCAAACACCTGTACTTGGGTTTTCAAAGCGTACAAGCCGTCCTACGTCGTTCGCAGTGAAGAGGGAAGCACTTGCTGTCATAGTGTGTGCAGGCGTAGATCCTGAAAGTGTTAAAGTAGTAGCCGATGTGTTAATGCTCTCGTATGGTCCGTCAACAAAAGACACTGTAGCAAGCGTCCAGTTATTGTCCGCTAATCGTGTAAGTTTTCTTGGCTGAAAGCTGGGGTGACATATATAAACCACGTCGTTAATTTGCGTCGTCTTTATATCTGCTACCGTGCTTGTGCCATAAGGGGTTGTTAATGAATAAGGAGTGCCACCACTTAAAACCGCACCGTTACGGTTATAAACTCTCATTGTTAGATTTCCAAATACCAAAAGTAATGCTTGTGAGTTGTTAAAAATAAACTCAACGAAACGCAAACCTGTTGTGCTGTCAAAGTAATTGACGGCTGGGCGACGTGTAATAGCTCCACTTACAAGAGGATACATATTTTCTAATTCAGCCACAAAGGTTTCATACGCTTGCAAATCAAAGCGTTGGTGATACTTAGGAGACACCTCTCCTGATGCAAAAGAGTTTTGCTTACAAAGTACCACTATCGAAACCCTCGCCCATTAGGAGCGTAAGGACTATTGGCTAGGTAAGACTGACCATAAACATCTTGGTTGACAAGCTTAATGTCTTCATGTACGCCGTCATGTGCAACACACTTGCCCCAATGCTCCAAGAAGTCAGCGTTTAATAATTGCTGGGTAACGCCAGTCGCCGTGACTGAACTAATCATTTGCTTTGCCATGTAATAAGCTAAAGCTGTTCTAAACAATGGCGATGTTTTATCAATATCAATCGTGTAAGTATACTCGGCATAAAGAATATCACCGCTTGTTACATGGATGCCGTCTGCTCCGATGCGAAACTTTACTTGCCGTCCGTCCGCATCAACGACATCCTTTAATGATAATGCTCCTTGTGGCATAGCTCGAACGCTACTGAACCCAACAAAGGGAGTAACTCCTGAAATAGCCACAAGTTCTGCTGTCTTTAGGGCATAATTGAAGTAATGAGAAGACAGTAGATGAGCATAAGACCTGTCATAAATAATGTTAAGTGTTCTTGATTGTGAAGAAGTAGCGTCCAAATCAAAAACTGGAGGCTGTTTCACTAGCAATAACGCTTGGTTACAAACCTCCAGTTTTGACATAGGTTAAACTCCTGAAACTAACAGGGATACCTTGATTTTCCTAGCAGTGGTGGGGTTGGCTCCACCAATGGTTAAAAACAACGTCTCGCCTGCACTAGCCGTACGAGTACGATCTACAAGCCCTGCCTGAAGAGAGGTCGTGCCAGCGGAAGCTGTGGAGGTAGCTGCTAAGTATTTACCAGCAGTACCAGTAATCCCAATCGCTACGGTGGTTGATGCACCAAGTGCTTCATACGTTACCGTAGATGCACCCAACACAGCATCCCCACCTTCTAATGCGATAAGTTCAATGGTATCTCCATTAACAAGACCAGTGGTCAATACATCAATGTCGTAATGACGCACCTTTGAGCGGTATTCAGGATCTAATCTACGGCTTTTAGCCGTTTGTTGTTTTCTAGGATCAGATAAAAAGTTTGCCATAAACTAGGTTCCTTATTTTTTACAATCCACACGGAAAGCGGCTTCTTCATACACACGCATGACGTTGTATGCCATTTTAGAATAAACTTGACCATTGTACTTTTTCTCGGGCATATTAGAAGATGCATAAGATTTGACGTTTTCAGGGTCGTAAATAAATGCCTTCGGATGCCAAGCGTAAAGCTTCTGAATTGTATCCGTCGCCGTGTATTCTTTAATGTTGCTTGAAAAATACACAAACTTAATGCTTCTGTAGTTGGAGATTCTATTTTTCATAGGATCCCATTTGAAAAATGTAGCATATTCAGAACTTGAAGTACGAGCTTGATTATACAATAAACTGGATTGACGCTCCGTCATTAACATACAAAGACTAAAGCCATTCATATGTTCAAACTCATCCCCAATCAGCTTGTTGTCTTCAGCTCTATTTATTAACTCGTCAAGTTTTGTTAAGCTCAAAGCAGTGTTTGTTCCACTTGAGTTAAAATCACGAGCAATAATGTTACTAGAGTTAAACGAGCGAGTTGTCGTACCCGTTGTTCCGTCAGCGTTCAATATGTTAGTAACAATAACATCTTCTTCAAAAGCATCAATAAAAACATCGTTTCTCTTTTTGTTCAATGCTTCTGAAATCATTTTGACGTAATGGTTCTCGGGGGAGAACGAAATTGAGTCTAAATCAGCGAACTCATCAATAGGAATAGCGTCCACATCCCAGTATTTTTTGAAAAACGTACGCTTTTCAAAATCAATATCTTGGTAAGTTGTATCGCCAAAACGCTGATCGTAGGCTTTAGCGGAAGCAGAACGCCCACCTTGATTCCATGTTTTTGCTTCATTCCCTGCAGGAATAGGGTAAGCTGTCATCATGGGATTAAAAATAGAAGATATTGTTCCAATCTTCTCTCTTACTGAATTATCAAATGCAGTAGAGTTTAAAGCTGGCAAGTTATAATTAGCTGGCATCAAACCTCTTCCCTTCTTATATTAACAACTACGCCCTATTAAAATAGTACACTATCCTTTTTGATATTGCAAGCTCTTTATTCTTATAGCCTCATGCTTATTCATAATGCTATTCCATGTATTTTGTGCTTGGTTATAAAGAGGGTTAGCACGATCTGTCAACGCATTACGCAACGCTGGAACTTTAATTACTTCATTGTTCCATTCGTCTTGTGCAGTAGCAAAAGAGCCTGATACACCTTGACCGTTGCCGTCAAAATACTTAGGCTCTGCTAAGTCTTTAGCAACATCATTTAGAAAAGTAAGCATCTCTTTGTTTGAGCCAAAAGATGTGATGATAAGGTTCTGTACTTCTTCACTAGCCCGAGAGTCAATCAGATTCTTAATGCCTTTCATGTTAGCGTCAAAGTCCGCTCCCCATTCAGCTTCAAGCTCTTTACGAGTGGCTTCTGTTTGAGCAATGATCTGCTTTTCAAATAAGGCTTCCTGTTTTTTAACCATTTCAGCTTGTAAGTTTAACAACTCGCTGGCTTGTTGAGCGGTGTAGCCCTTTTCTTTAGCAAAGGCTTTAAACTCTTCAAGAAGTTCAGGTGGGGCTTTGTACATATCGCCGATGTCTTCACCGTAGGCTTTAGACAAATCAGCGGTTTCCCATTCTTTTTCAGCTTCAATTTGAGCTTTAGTACGACGGTTACGCTTTGCTTTCTCTTCTTGCGTTTCCTCTACTTCTTGCTCTTCTCCAGTTTCTTCTTCAACTTCACTATCAACAGGTGCGGTTTCAGCAAAAGGTGTTTCTTCTGCTGGCGTTTCAACAACTTGTTCTTCTTTGATTTCTTCAATCGACATTATAAACGTCCTCCTCATTTACCCACACTTGGGCTTGACTACTATTAAAAAATAAACCAATATCTATGTTTAGAATCCCAAGAATCCCTGCGATAACAGACTGCTCGCCAGCACTAAACGCATAGTCAGTGGCGGTCTTTCCTGTAACTGGAGGGTCAAAAAAGGTGCTACGATCTAGCAAGTCCATTAAAACAAACTTACCGTCTTGGGTTCCAAATACTTTCTTGTACGTTTCAATCGTTTTAATCTTGGCTGCTTCAGGCGTTAGTTCTGCACGAAGTTTGTTAAGTTGACTTTTAAACGGATTCATTTTTTGTCCTTTAATTCTTGCTTTTCTTTCCAGTCAAGAAAATCGTTTAATTCTTTTTCTTCTTCATAATAAGTCCATACTCCCAAAATTAAAGACACTGTAAATACATAAAGCATAAGTCTGTTTAAGAAGGGGTCACTAAACCATTCGCTCATTTTCATTGCTGATTCCCCATAGCTTCTGCGGTGGCTAGACTCTGCTCTGCACTACCTGCGTTCTTAGCAATGTTCGTGGCTTGCTCCATGCCTTGAAGTTTTTGTTGTTGTTCTTGCTGTTGAGCCATTGCTTGTTTAATTTGCTCAATATCTTGAGGGCTTTTTAACACCCCTGTTGGAATATCGGTGGCAATCGACATATACTGTAAGATATAATCCGTGTTGATGTACTGCGGAATAGCAGGGTCGATTTGAGCCATACCCATGGCGAGTTGTAAGAACTGCTGAACACCGTCTAGGCTCTGCATCTTTTGAGCTTTAGCGAGTGGTGAGCGATATTCAATCTTTACATTCTGCAAGTCTTCAGGAGGAGGAGGCATATGTCCGTCCTCTAAAAGAATCGAGATGCAACGCTCAATCAATCTATCTAAGTATTCAGGCTCTAGCCGTCCGATTTGTGGAGAGATATTTGTAATTCGAAGCATTTGACGAGTAGATGATTCCGTAGCAGACATACGAGCCTGCTTGTCTTCTTGAATCATATCCGCAAAGAACAATTCCGAAATCTTACGCTCCCACATATCAATGGCATTTAAAGCAATATCAGGGCGAGCTTTGCTATCCAATACTTTAATCGTGTTCTCGAATGTGCCACCTTGAAGCTTGTCAATGACCGTTACACCGTCAGGGGTAAGGTTAAGCCCACGTCCTGCGATTGAGTCCGCAGAGACGAGCAGAGGGGGGTTTGCGAGCTTGTTTACACCCTGTAAAGCGTTCTTTACCATAGCAGACATAACCTTCAAGTCAGGTATGGCTATCATAGCTTGGCTTCGTCCATAGACTTCGCCCGAGTATACTGTCCAACGTGGTGTCACATACGGCATCGTCGATAAATACATTTCTTCAAGAATCAAATCGTTTGTTTTTAAAATGTAACAAGACTTATACTTTTTAGCTTTGGAGTTGTTGCTTTTGGGATTATATTTGTCGTTTGGCATCACGACGTGTAAACATTCAACCGTGGTATCGGGGTTTGCTTGGAACTGTTTGAAGGATTGAGCATCCCCTTGTATGGCTTTTTGGAAGCGTCCCTCTAGGCTTCGAAGAGTAGTTGTAAAATGGCGAGCCACTGTGTTAATTTCACCATTAAAGTCAGTGTCGATAAACATCTCTCTAAGAGGTACAGAAATAAAGCGGATGCGTTTTTCAGGATCGGATGCAATGTACATCCCAGCCAGTCCATAAGCGGTGTAATCCGTTAATAGTTCAAGGCTCTTTTGATAAAAGTTCGTTGACGAAAACGTGGAGTATAACGTCTCTTCTAACAAATCAAGGTACTGACGAGCCTCGTAGGAGGTGCTTGAAGGGTTTATAAAGCTGGTTTCTAGGGTAAACCACCGCTGTTCGGCTGGGGCGACTAATCCTTGAAGGGTAGAAGCAAAACGGATGTTATATTTAACACCAGCTTTAGAATAAACTTCATGGCTACGGTTGCCTTCTGTAATACGTCCACTCGTAAACCAGCCGTCTCTATCCATAACAAAGCGGTCTATGTCTGAATACAGGTGTTCCATTTTGGAGCGTTCTGTTTTCATGTTTTCAAATCGTTTAAGAATCGACTGTATTTTATAATCTTTCATAAACTATTGATAAGCTCCGAGTAATGTTTTTTTACTGGTTTCAACAGGTTCTTGTGGTTTGCTTCCTGCAAACAAAGTATCTTTTAGCAAAGAGCTGGTGCGTTGTAAGTAAGCTTTGCGTTCATCTAAGCTTTCTGAATCGCTTAAAGTTGGTGTTTTTGGTGCTTCTTGGATTTTAGGACTGCCACCCATAAATAAATCTCCCTTTTAATCTAGGTATTTATAATCTACTATAACATTTACGGTAGAAGGTTTCAAGCTTAACTTTTCATGTTTCTCATTTTCAGCCCACCACACGGCAAATGCTCTTAACGCATCGGCTCCATGCGAGTATTTATCATGTACAGGCATCTTTTGATAAACCCCTGCATCGGCATCATACTTTCGTTTATAGTTTCTTAGGCACTCAAGCCCTTCGCTGGCGTTCTCGGAGCAGAACAACATTCTAGGCAGGAGTAACCGTACTTGTTCTATTCCGTCAAGCAATGGAGGTTTACGAGCCTTCTTGGAGACGGTATCGGAGAGGTAGTGAAAGGTAACACCATTTTGTTTAGCAATGTCAAACTTGGTTAGTCCTGATTCGTTACATTGCAGGACATCATGTGGGGCAATATGTTTATGGACGTTATAGGGTTTACGATTGACCTCATGGCAAATCGTCGGCAGTGGTGTTGAAATCCATTCTTGATAATCTATGGCATGAACGATACCTGTTTCAGTATCAACTTGTAGCCACCAAACGGAGGTAGCATCATTATAGCCAAAGTCCCAGCCAGTGTAGGTTTTGAGTTTGGGGTTATAGGGTAGGTGTTTAACATTACCTCTTTCATGTAGCTGATCGAGTTGTTGAGCGTAGTAGGTTCCTGATACAGGGGCGTTAAAGTCGCAGTAGTATTCTTGAAGGATAATCTCTTCAGGGGTTTGTTTTCTATCTCGAATGTTTTGTATATCTTCTTGGCTAATCACAGGCACGACCTTTCCGTTTACGATTTTACTGGTATCCTCAATAGTAAGCAAAGAAGTATACCAGTGTTTGTTCTGTTTAGCTGCTTCATACAGGTAATATAAGGCGTTGCGACCCTTTGGTGTACCGTTAGCTAGGAACCAGCCTCCATTCTCAACCAGCACAGGCTCAATAATGGTCTCATACACAGACGGTTTCTTCCATTCAGAAAACTCGGACGCAATAACCCCTTTAGGGTTTGACCCCCTCAACGAGTCAGGCTTATCCGCTCCTACTACTTGTATCGTCGAGTGACTCTTAGGGTCTTTCCCTTCAATGTTATCCCTTGTCTTCAAATAGATAATCATCTCTTGGTCACTAGAGTTCTTGTACAGCAGTTGAGCAGGGATGTAATCAATAATCCGCTTGCCTTGTGAATCAATCGATTGCCAGAACGCCTTGCGTCCTTGTGAGTATTCAGGAAACGCATACCAATAGTTCCCAGCCGTCTCAAACGCAGAAGATAACAATATCTCCCAACACGTCTTATCCTTTCCAGCTCGTCGATGCCAAACAAGCAAGATACGCTTAACCCCATTCTCAATCGCCTTAAATACAGGCAGTTGATAACGGCGTGGACGATATTCAGGATCAACCAAAACAATCATTGCGAATCCCTTAAACTTGTGCTATACTAAGTGGGCATATCGTATACCTTTTTATTTATCATGGTTTCACTCCGATTCTACTCTGTAAAACAACCCCCCCAGCTCAACACTGGGGGTTTTTTATAATGTGTAATACTGATTGAGTAATTCTTCTTGCTTCATTATTTAATTCTTTAGCCTCTTCTAACCCACGAAGCAGACTAACAGTAATAGCGTATTTTCTTTGTGGCACACTCATAAACTCTTCCCTTAAAGGGGCAAGTGTTTGATAAAGGGGAATAGGATTGTTTTTAGGGATTTCTTTTTTTGACCAAAATAGATTTAACAAATCTTTCCACATCTGCTATTACTCCTTTTTCTTATTCAACCAACTCTCTACTCGCATCCAACACCACTCCTTTCATCTCCTCCACATCGTAACCACTCATATCTAAATTGACCAACTGTAACGTCAGCCCACTCACACCCTTCTCACCTAACTTCATCATCACATCCACCAACTTGCCAGCACTCAACAACTTAATCTTGTCATCCTCACTACGCATTAAATCCTGTAACACCAAGATCGGGTTCTCTCCACTCTCCAATCCCTCCCTTAACGTTCCCACCATGTCCAAATCACCCTCACTCGTATAACACAACAATGGATTGCGTTTATCACCTGAAGGAACTGGAAACATAGAGGACTCCTTTAATTTGTATAGTGCTTAGGATTTTGGTTTAGTTTATGGGGGGATATAAAACCATTTACCCATGTCCCCGAAGGGGGGGAGCAGGCTTCCTGCGAACCCCCCGAGGGAGGGCGGGTAGCGGTGACCCCGTAGGCAGGTGGTGTATACCTCCTGATAGTTACTCAATTATAATAACACATTTAAAACTTGTTTTAAAGGTGTTTACTTATCACGAAGTGATTCCATATAAATTATATCTCCCTAATTAAACAGGTGGAGTAGGGAAAAATTTTTTTAAATACCATGTTTTCCCCTTGTCATGCAAGGTTTTAGCGTTTTAGTCCTGATTGCATGGTAAACGTCTGATAATCTACATTATGTTCTGGGGTGTAAAGCGTTGCTATGCCTGCGTTTCTTCCTTCACGCTATCAAGCGTCTGCCTTCACGTGGCAGCAATGCACACCTAGCGATGATGCAAGGGCTATAAGCCTTCATGCAAGGGCATACAGGGTATTGAACAAGGATATAAGGGTTATGAGACTTTATTAATTATTTTATTATATATATATATATATGTATATATAAGGGGAATAAAGGAAAAATGTAAAACTCCCTCCAGTCATATCAAGGCTTCCCCCCCTTGCATGTCCCTTCTCTGCCTGTTTTGCTGATCCCTGCGTGTGCCTCTACCCTGTGCTGTGAGACGTTCTCCCGAGTTGTCAAGCACTTGCAACGTCATACAATTGCGTCCCCCTTGCATTGCCCTTGCGTTAAAAGGTGTAGACTTGTGGCTAGTGTGGGTTTGTGTATTGCTATACATTTTCCAAACCCTTGCGTAATTTGACTAGATTGCCTCATCTCCTCCGTATGATGTAAAGATATATTACACCTGTTGACATATAATATATAATATATTATAATGTATATATAAGGTTGATTAAAGAACGCCTTATGTTTATGTTTTACAGATAATTTAGGAGTTTATGATTATGAAAGTTTTAAATGATTTTGAAAATGCCATTAAGCAAGACTTGGAAGGCAAGACGCTATTTGTAATGGTTACAAGTGTTTCAGCTAGTGGTATGAGCCGGACAATGCGTGTATTCACAAGCAACGGTATAAACAACATGGTGGAGGTCACTCATTCAGTTGCAAGCGTTTTGGACTTATCTAAAACAAACAAAGGCTTGCGTATTCGTGGATGTGGAATGGATATGACTTTCGCCCTTGTTTACGATTTAAACGGCAAGCTTGGTCTTAATTTAAAACATGAGATTTTATAAATAATTACACGCTAGGGGTTTAAACGCCCCTAGCACCTATTAAAGAAAAGGAGTTTATGATTATGACTTATTGGACTACAAAAAGAAAAGAATCAGAATTAAGTTTTATATCTGATGCCTCGCCTTTTTTTAATAAGCTAGAACTAAAAGAAGAAGAAGGGACTAGCTATTTAGGGCGTGTTTTTGTAAAAGAAGTATCAGAAAGAAAGATCCTTGAACTGGAGGCTAGAAAATGGAAAGATAGCCACGTTATTAACGTACAAATGGACGGATACTACAGAGGCAAGAACTTAAGAAAGGTTCTAGCCGTGTTTAGCCCTAGTGAAAAAACCCTAAAAAGTCATGTTTCAAATAGCTTAAACCGCTTTCATCATATCGATATACTGCCGAACGACGTAAAGGTCGAGCATTGCAAAGTGACGAAATTGTTTAAATATACCTATTAGCCCCCCAACGCTAGGGGTTTAAACGCCCCTAGCACCCATTAAAAAAGGATTTAAACACCATGACCCAACAAGCCAACGCCATCGTCTTATCCCTCCTCGCAATCATGCTAGCATGTTCATTTGTGCTAGCTGGTGCGATTACAATCGGGAGCTACGTTAAGACGCACCACGACGACGTGAACAAGCCTAGAAACCTTACAATGACTATACAAGGAGTGAAACCATAATGACTGAAACATTAAACCTCTATAAATGCACATCACACCGTGCTTATGACTATTTTAGACGATCAGCTAGGGAGTGTATCCTTAAAAGCTATCACATCACTAGAGATAATGCCACAACTTTTAACAACTGGACTGTTGGAGGTTGCTCGACCTACTTCATCCACGCTGAAGGCACAGTCCCCCCTGAAGCGTTACGATACGCTAAACCCTATACCCTCCGTAAAGGCTTTAAAGCATACCCCTGTTGGTAGTCATGCTAGTCACCATAACGAAAGGAAACTAAAACCATGAGTGCTATAGCGTATTTGCAGAAAGTATTTAATTTAATTGATAATGGCGATTTAGATTGGGAACCTGTAGTAGCAATTTGCCTAGAGTTTGTAGCCCAACGAATAATGGAAAACTACAAAAAAAAGCAAAACTGGAAAAAAGTGGAGCTTGAACTCTTGAAGCAAGAAGTTTTCAAAAAAGCAGAAAAAACTAATACTCATAAACCCCCCCCCTAGCATAGAAAAAAATGCACCTCACATTATTTCAACCCTTATAGGAAACTAAAACCATGACCTTTGAGCAAACAATACACACCATAGAGTCCCACCTTGAAGCACTGCAAGCCGATTATGATCGCTTGCTTGAAGAAAATAACCAGTTAAAGGCGGTTATTGCTGAACATAAAGGGACTGACTCCAATAGCGATAATTCTACACTTAAACCTGCGTCACTAAACCCCTATTATGCCTTTGAAACATACATGAAAACATGGCAACTAAACCCACGCAAAAAATATGATGTTCAAGTAAAAAAGGGTAATGCCTTTATCTACTATTTGGACTCAACCCTTGAGCCTGTAGAATACGTATCTTCAGGCGGTGGCTGCATGGTAGAGTTTAAGTTCACAAGCCCACTTCAAGAAGAGCCTATTCTCGTTTCTAGCGGATCAGACCACCTTTTTGCCATTAGAGAATCGAACACACAAGGAGCTAGCAATGACCAGTAAAAACCCTCCCCCCTGCTACCCCTATGTAGCCGTTATCGCCGTTATAGGCTTGCTCTTCATGCTAGCCTATGCACCAAGTTAAAAAGGATTTAACCATTATGAACAAACAAGTAAACACCCCTATTTTGGGAAATTGTACACAAAGCCTATTGGACGGCGTTAGAGCCTATGAGAAGGGCGAAAACGTCGATCTAACAAGCCTTTTTAATGCCTACTTTAAGTTTCTGGGAAACTTTGAGTTTATTGACCCTAGCTTACGCCACTATTTTAACGAAATGTAAAGGAAATGCACACCATGCTGAGCCAAGAAGAAACAGAAATGCAAAACTATTGCCGTAACATTGAAACCGATACAATGAAAGCGATTAAAGCTTACATTGACAAAGAAGAACGCAAAAGACAGTTAAGCATAATGTTATTATGGGGGATCGCCTGTACCCTTCTCGGTCTAGGCATCTATCTTTTCATCACACTTTAAACATAAACTCACCCCCTAGCATAGAAAGGAAATGCACACCATGAACGGAACAGAAGCGTTTGGACTATTTGTTATTGTACCAGTTGCTTTTTTAGTTTTAAAATTAGCAACAGATCCCTTTCAAAAAACTGAAATGGCAAAAATAAATCATTCCATAAAATTACAAAAAGAAGAATGGGCTAAAGAATACAAAAAGCTTAACCCCCCAATCTGTACACCCCTTGACTACGCTGGATTAACCCCTATCGAAGCAAAAAAGACAAAGATTTTAAGTGATTTAAGATTATCTCTCAAAACTCAACCTGCGTGTGAGTGCTTTTTAATCATACAAGAACACAAAGAAGACTTTATTACCCTTCCTGCTTACTACTACACAAAATGCGTTTCTGAAGATTATATGAAACACATGAGTGAAACGGTAATAAAAGAGTTTTGCACGTATCTTGAAAGAAAAAATATAACACCTAATTACGAGATTTTAATCATCACAGCTTAAACATAAACTCACCCCCTAGCAATAGGGGGCTTTTTTTATTGTGGCAGATCCGCCATAATTAAAATATGCCACACACAAAACCCCCTGTAACCATAAAATCACAAGGGGCGTGTGTACTTTAAAATAATCCACAACCAGTATAACACATTTATGCAAATAATGCAAACCTTACAGAATCAATCCTAAGCTTCCAAAATAGCGTTACCCTTGTCAGTATACCTAAAACGCATTTACGCACCGTGTGAGCTATGCTAGCCATTGCTGAACGTGCTTAACCACTCATGCACACCTTGCCAAACTACGGCGATTGTGTGACGTGTACACGATTTAAGCGTTTCTTGTGCAATAAGCACACCCATTTGTTTCCTAGTTTCTTTGCAAGTTTAGCCACTTTTTAACCATTGTGGGGGTTATAGCGAGTGCTGGTGCGGATTATTTGTTTGCACGTTGTTTTCATAAAAGGGGTTGTGCTTTCGTTTGATTGTGTGCTATAATGGAGGAGCAACGCAGTTAGGATTTATTTTAATATATTTTTTTCAACAAAGGCTCCAAGCCTACACCCCCTGTAAATCCTAGCCGTTGCACGCTTTCAGTATTGAGGGGGTGTTTTTTATTTGTGTTTGGGAGATGCACTTGTGCCGATAGTCCGTACAAACAAAACCAAGGACTTCACGATTATTTCTAACATTGTGTTTAGAGATGAACGTTTGAGTCTAAAAGCAAAGGGTATCTATTGCATAATTTGCTCACTCCCTGATAATTGGGATTTAAGTTTAAAAGGGCTTGAAAAAATCACTGGTGAAGGTTCAAAAAGTCTAAGGGCTGGAATTAAGGAACTTGAAGACAGTGGGTACATGAAAATGAAGCGATTTAATACAAAAGGTGTAGTTGAAACCGTATGGACTTTTTACGAAAGTCCTGAAACACCTATAAACACTGTGTCATCCGAAAATGTAAATGTACAAAATGTAAATGTACAAAATGTAAATGTACAAAACGTGTCTTTACAAAATGGCAATCAATTAAGTACTAAAGATATAAAGAACTTAAATAATAAAGAACTAAAGAAACAAAGAACTAAAGAAAGCGATGTTTTGTTTATTCAGTTTTATGATTTGTATCCAAAGAAGCAAGGCAAGCAATCTGCGATAAAAGCTTTTGAAAAAGCCTTGAAACAAACTACACATGAAAACATCCTTGCAGGCTTAAGAAACTACAAAGCCCAAATTGCTAGTAAGAATACTGAAATGCAGTACATTAAACAGCCTGCTACTTGGTTAAACGCTGGGTGCTGGGAAGATGACTACGGCTCCACTACAACCACAACATCAAGCACCAACGCTTACGATGCCTTGCTCGCCAAAATCAAAAGCGTTATGGATCAAGACGGCAATTTTGAACACAATGAAGCCCCTTGCAACATCCACAACATAGAAAAGTTTATAAGTGCTGATGAAAACGGAATTAAAGTATATTACACGGATGCTAGGGGCTATACGAACCCCAAGTATTTTACGATTGAAGCCATAACCAAGATAGGAGCTTACTGTTAATGGATTTATTTTTACCTGATTTTGAACCTGAAAGCTTTGCGATGCCTAGCTACAAAGACGCAGAAGGACACACCCTTGCTTTGCTACTTCAAGGAAAAGGCTTGCATATCATGCCTAAGCTTACGGAGCATCATTTCTTTAGCGAGGCGTATAGAGCCGTATTTAAAGCGATTGAAAGCACGTTTGAAGTTCAACAAACAACCAACATTATAGCCGTGTCTGATCGACTAACACAAGAACAAGCTAAACCTATAGGAACGATTGTGCAGGCTAGAGCGTTCTTAAATGAGATTGCCCTAGTCTATGTAACCACACATGAGCTTTCGTTGTATGACGCCCTTGAGAACAACCGCAAACGACGTTTTGCAATGGAGTTGTTTCAAGATGCTACGATTCGCATCTCTCAAGGCGAAATGGCGGATGCTGTTTTTTCAGATGTTCAAAGTGCTTTACTAGATAACACTAAAAAAACAAACAAGAAAAACCTTTTTAACGGTGAAGATTTGGCTCAAGTGTTAAACGAGATGACCGCTGATAGCCTAGCAGGAAGCGAGAAAATAACAGGCATATCTACACCGTTTCCAAGACTAAACACGATAACAAAAGGCTTTCAAAAAGGAGATTACATCCTCTTGGCAGCGAGACCGTCCGTAGGGAAAACAATGCTTGCCTTACAGATTGCCCTAGATGCAGGCTTTAATCAAGGTGAAAGCGTTATGGTGTTCTCGTTTGAAATGAATGTAAAACGCCTTGTCGGTCGGATGCTAACGATTCAAGGGGGAGGAGCCTTTGCAAGCGTAGGTGATGAGATGACCTCCACGCAAAAGCTTTTAGTGGAGTCTTTGAGAGACAAGTTTGCAAAGAGCAACATATCCTTTGATGAAAGTACAAACCTAAGCGTGGACGATATTTACATCAACATCATCAAGCAGAATATGCTACTTGAGCAACAAGGCAAGCCCAAGGTTTCCCTTGTGATTATCGACCATATAGGGCTTGTGCGTGGAAATGACAAACTTAAAGATGCTAACGCTAAATTGACCCATATCTCAAGGGTGATTAAGAACATAGCCAATGACTTAGGCGTGTGTGTTTTAGCATTGTCACAGTTGAGTCGAGGCATTGAAACAAGACAAGACAAGCGTCCAATGTTGAGCGATTTAAGAGATTCAGGATCGCTAGAACAGGATGCTGATGTTGTGATGATGCTTTATCGAGATGATTATCAGAAAGACGGAGTAACAAGCAATGAAGGAGAAATTATAGTAAGGAAAAATAGGCACGGTGCAATAGGCACACAACTAATTTACAAGACCGATAACGGTGTATTTAAAGCAAAGTAAAGGAAACGACATTATGAACGAAGTAGAAACACTAAGGCAAGTAGTGACCTTGCAAGGTGAGATGATTAAAGAACTGCAAAAGGATGTGAAGGCGTTGAAGGGGGAAGTAGAACCTGAAACATTTTGGGACAATGGCGAAATAGTTAAATCTTTAAATCAGTCAACCCTAATCAATTATTCAGATTCGGTTGTCTTTGAAAGAAAAAAACAAAGATATTACGACGTAGAAAAGCTGAAGAACTCTTATCCAAACATAAATACAAATAGAGGACGCCCAGCACAAAACGAAGAAGAGTTCCAAGAAGATATTGAGGCATTGATAAACGCAAAGGAGACCGTGTGATGTTTGTTTATTTAACCAATAAAGACGGATTGATCCGAGTTATAAATCTAAGTAAAATTGAGACAGTTTACAATGATTCCGTTAAGTTTACGGTTGATAGTATGAAGGTTGATTCTAAAGAACTTGAACAAATTACAACCTATCTTGAAGCGTTAAAACTTATTT
>Ga0209972_10000611_pt1 | contig 35536 bp, 23 predicted proteins | sample NOAtaG_7_FD_187302 | JGI IMG/M metagenome (GOLD analysis project Ga0209972, IMG submission 187302) | Freshwater lake microbial communities from Lake Erie, under a cyanobacterial bloom - NOAA_Erie_Diel1S_2200h metaG (SPAdes) (version 2) | ecosystem: Environmental > Aquatic > Freshwater > Lake ...
CATTGAACTTTGTGATGATGGCCTACAACTTCATCAGCTTGTTCCGACAAGTGGTGTTGGGGCAGAAAATCCACCAGCAAATGAAAACGCTGCGCTACAATGTTTTTGCCATTGGCGGATACATCGTCAAAAACGGAAATCAAAGAATCCTTAAACTATCGTTGGCCATGAAACGAAGGGAATGGTTTACAGGACTCTGGATGAATGTAAATTCATTTACTACACCCTTGAGTTTTACTTTCTAATGACAATTCCGGGTTTAACTTTTGATGCTTTTAACTCGCGTAACTCCTTTTGGAGTTCCAACACCGTACTGGCCAACTCCTCCACCGCCATGTCGGGCTTTTGGTCGGGGTCCGGGAACTGCACGGAGATATACGCTTTAGCCGACCAAATCTCATTTACCTCTTCCGCGGGCAACTGATATGGTGCATACTGACGATTATCAGAAACCAGGAAAAGATGGCCGGTATCTTTTACATAATTGAATACTCGCTTATACACGATTCCATCCTTTTTTGTCACCAAAACGTAGGTGCGGCCACTTTTTACCGACCGCAGATCATCGACATACTCGCCAACTACAATAGACCCTGAGTTTAGCGGTAACATAGAGTCTCCTTTGATTTCAAAGGCCCGATAGGTGCCTGAACCGAGCATCGGCAGCCTGAAATGGGGCAATTCCTTCACAAATTCCGGATCGCCAAACCCATTGAGATAGCCCGCGGCAGCCTTTACGGGCACATATTCAATATTCTCACGTTCAGACGAATCCATTGTCACCACCAGCACCTCGCCACCTCTTTTCAGTTTGTCCTTTTCATGCCCTAAAAACTCCTCCAGCGATAGGCCACACAGGGTGGCCATCTTCTGCAGAAGTTCCAGTCGCGGCTCGGCACGGCCTTCTTCATATGCGCCAACCAGCGATCGCTTGATATCCAAGCGGCTCGCCAACTGGTCCTGCGTCAATCCCAGCTTCTTTCGATTCTCGCGAATAAGCTCGTTCAACGGTTTAGGCTGCTTCATGGTGTTATCGCTTGAAAAGGAAGATACGATTCACCCGAACCTCGCGGCTTCGTAGCGAGAACAAATTCGGTTGGAAGTACCTGTCCGGACTTGCCGCAGCCTCTACGTGCCGGCTGATTTTCATAACCACCTCCTGGAGCGGAGTCCGGGGTTCGGCCAGTAAATACCCATACCAATCGCCTTCCGGCCCGGACGTGGAGAAATAGATCTGGTATCGCCCGGAGGGCAATTTCTTCGACTGCAGCTTGATCTTGGGCTTCATTACTAATATTTTTAGCTAAAAACGGAGTCTTGCGCGTCAAATCCAAAAAATATTAGCTAAAAATTTTAGGTTACCAGACTAGGGGGTTTGCCCGGCTGGTTTGTCTGGCATAAAACAACAAGCCTATGAAGACCCTTTTTGCATTCCTGTTTCTTATTCCCGCCATCAGCTACGGCCAAAACAAGGAAATAACCCGAAAGCCCGGTTCATTCTCGAACCTGGTGGTCTCACTAAAAGTAAACCTCGTTCTTCAACGGGGTACCGAGGAATCCGTTACGATTAAGTACTCGGGTGTGGACGCCTCCCGAATTCGAATTGAAAAACAAGGCTAAATGCTGGCCATTTACCTTGAAGACGCGCAAATATTGGATAAGCGCAGGCGCGTTTCCGAAAACGGCCCTAAAGTAAGTGTGTACGAGGGGGTGGCGGTAACGGCCTGTGTCACTTACCGCCATCTCGAAAAACTCCAGGTTCGCGGGGAAGAGGAAGTTACCTTTCTTGATTCCTTGGACAGGAAGAAATTCAAGTTGAAGGCCCACGGCCAGGCGCAAATTACCCTGCCAGCTCTGCACGCCTCCTTTTTTAAAGCTTGCCTCCACGGGCAAAATAATCTGGCGATTCGGAGCGGGCAGATCGACCAGCAGAAATACAGATTGTGTGGCGAAAACAAGATTGACACGCGCAACGTCAAAAGCACCGATGTAGCGGCCGTTATTTATAGTGAAGGACGTTTACGGGTTGCTGCTTCCCATGAACTGCTACTCACCTCCTTTGGCGAGCCTCAGGTCGAACTGTCGGGCGAAGGTTTTGTACAGAAAGGAATCGTCTTCGGACGGCCGGACATCCGGACTAGGAGTCAGCAGCGGGTACGTTCGCGATGACGGAAAGATCCCACTCATCCCACCCCCGCTTTGTCAGATATCCCTTTTCCGCCAGTAGCGGAGAGGGGATGTTGTTTTCATAGATAGCACCGGTGCCAAGCCCCTGTGGCAGAGTGAGCGGGTATTGAGAAGCAAATTGCGCGATCGCATTCAACCCCACATTGCTCTCCAGGGCTGAGGTAATCCACCACCCCATGCCGAGCTGCCCGGCAAGCGCGATCCATTCGCGGCATCCGGCAAAGCCGCCATGCAGACTGGGTTTTAACACCAAATAGGCAGGCTTGAGCTGATCCAACAGCGATGCCTTTTGCTCACGCGATACCCCGATCAGCTCTTCGTCCAGCGCTATAGGAATGGGAGACTGGGCGCACAATTCGGCTAACGCGGGCGACCCCTTTTTTAGCGGCTGCTCAATGGAATGAATGCCATACCGCGAGAGTTCTTTCAGCTTGTAGGGCGCATCCTCGGGTTTAAAGGCCCCATTGGCGTCCAGGCGGATGATGATGTCTTGCTTGTAGTACTTCCTGCGGATGTATTGCAGCACATCACATTCCTTCTCAAAATCATTTCCCCCCACCTTAAGCTTCACACAAGTAAACCCATCGCGAATCTTGATTTCAACCTGCTGAAGCATGAAGTCTACGCCACCCATCCAGATCAGCCCGTTGATCGGCACTGGATCACCGGTGGCAAAGGGAGAATGGAACACCAAACGCTGGCCACCGTTCAGCCAATCCAGCAGCGCCATTTCAAGTGCCAGCCGCACGGATGAACTCCAGGTTGAACCCGCCAGCAGCCGCATCACGGCTTCGGCTGTTAACACGTCAGCCGGGTCTTGTTGCTCAACCCACTGAGCAGCCTTTTCCATCTCAGCCGGAACTTGCTCAAACTCCGGACTTAGTCCGGGCAATGGCCCACATTCGCCATACCCTACGCGGTTGGGTTGCTTTTGATCGATCAAGCTCAGGTACCACGACCTCTTACTCTTTATAGCACCCCGGGAGGTTCTCGCGTCAAACGAAAACTTCAGGTCGCGCTCGTGGATGCTGGCCGTAAACATCGAAACAAAGATAGGATGCCGAACCGTACTTTTGTGCGCCATGATTTCGCTCAGCGACTATACCTATCACCTTCCGGACGAACGAATTGCCCGTTACCCCCTGGCCGAACGCGATCAATCGAAACTGTTGGTTTACCAAAACGGCCAGATTACCCATCGACAATTTTCCGACCTGGCCGAGAGCTTGCCTGACAAATCCATTCTTTTTTTCAACGACACCAAAGTGATACCCGCAAGGCTTCATTTCAAGAAGGGAACGGGGGCCCTAATCGAAGTATTTCTTCTCGATCCCGTGGCTCCGGCTTCGCTGGTGCAGCAGGCGATGGAAGTAACCGGTGAGGCCACTTGGCATTGCGCCATCGGTAACCTAAAGCGATGGCCGGTCGGCTCGCGCCTCCGTCTTCAACACCAAACGCTTACTCTGGAGGCCACGTTGGCTGATGCCGAAAAGCAATGGGTGACGCTGCGGTGGACACCGGAACACTTAACGTTCTCCGAAGTGATGGTGGAGACGGGCAAGATCCCCCTGCCGCCCTATTTGCATCGCGATGCCGAGGAGAGTGATAAAGAGCGCTACCAGACTGTATATTCGCAAGCGGCCGGGGCCGTGGCAGCGCCCACAGCCGGCCTTCACTTTACCGATCGGGTATTCAGCGCACTAGACGAAAGGTCGATTCGAAGAGACTTCCTCACCCTTCACGTCAGTGCCGGCACCTTTCAACCGGTAAAGGTGGCCAATGCTGCGGAACACCAAATGCATGCCGAGCAGGTAATCGTAAGTCGTGCAAACATAGAGACCCTGCTAAGCGCTAATGGCCCGGTTGTGGCCGTAGGCACCACCAGCATGCGTACGTTGGAGAGTTTGTATTGGTATGGAGTGAAGCTCATCGATAACCCGGACGCACCATTCGTAATTGCTCAGAGTGAGCCCTACCAGCGCCCCTGCATTTTAACCCCTGAAAATGCCCTTGAGGCCGTGCTGCAAAAGATGGTGCGCTCAGGGGTTGATCGAATTACGGGCAGCACCTCCATATACATTATGCCCGGTTATCAATTTCGGGTCTGCCGGGGTTTGATCACCAATTTCCACCAGCCGGCTTCCACCCTGCTTCTGCTCATTGCTGCCTTTGTAGGTGAGGACTGGCGGGCAATTTACCAGGCCGCTCTGGATGCTGACTACCGCTTCCTGAGCTATGGTGACAGCTCGCTACTTTTTCCAAAAAATCGTTAGGCGGCTAAGTTAAATTTTTGTACCCCATCGTAACTGACTACAAATCAGTCCCTCATTTGATTTTTCAAAAGTTGAGGTTGAATAGGAATTCTCGTCAAATTTTTTGAATTTTAAAACGATTGTTTACCACTACCTATGTTGAACCGACTCTGGAAAGCTCTTGACGTTGAAGCCCAGGAAACGGGCCCGGTTAGTTTATTGCTGGCCATCAGTTTCTTCATGGGTTTGTTTATGGCCACGTTTACGGTGGCATCTCAATCGCTTTTTTTGAGTGAGTTTGATGAAGGTGTTGACCTGCCCATTGCGCTGGCCGTATCAGGTGGTTTGGGTATTGCTTCCACCCTTGTTTACAATTTTCTTCAGGGGCGGATTCCGTTCAGTGTGCTGGCCAGTCTCAACCTCTGCGTAATTGTTGCATTTGCCGCGTTTATCGAATTTGGAGAGGCGTTCGTGGCTGACCATAAAAACCTGTATTACTTCGGCTTCGCTCTCATCCTCCCGTTCACCTTTATCACCCAGCTCATTTTCTGGGGGGCCTTCAACCGGATGTTTAACGTTCGGCAAGCCAAGCGACTGGGCGGAAGCGTGGACATGGGGATGACAATCGCCTCCATTTTGTCCTTCTTTGCTATTCCCCTTTTGTTGCTCATACCGGGCGTAACGGTAACCACCCTGTACTCAATTGGGCTTATCAGCATGATCCTGTTTCTCAGTCTTTTCATCGTGCTGGCAAATCGTTACCTGGCCCAGGGCGGGCACCTGGTGAACACTGACCGCAACATGAGCAAATTCTCCATCGGGCAGTTTTTGGGGAATCGGTATATCGTGGTGATGGCGTTGTTTATTATTACCAGCATCACCGCTCTTCGATTCATTGATTACTCCTTTTTCAACACGGTAACTTCCTTTTACTCGGGCGACAAAGCCGAGTTCCTTCCCTCGTTTCTCGCCTACTTTGAGGGTACCATCGTAATCTTCGGCTTCTTCTTTGGCCTCTTTGGTACCGATCGCCTTAACCAGGATTACGGCCTACGCGTATCCTTGATTGTAAACCCTCTTCTGCTCGGCATTTTTACCCTGGGTGCCCTAGCACTCGGTTCCGTGTTTGGTTTTGAAGCCAGCAGCGGCCAGAATTTCATTTACTTCTTCATCATGGTGGCCATGAGTAAGTTGTTTATTAACTCTCTCCGCGATGCGCTGGACAACCCGACTTTTAAATTCTACTACATCCCGATCGATTCGGGTTACAAGATTGATGCGCAAACCAAACTGGAAGGTTTGGTAACAGCGGTAGCGGTTACACTGGCCGGTGGGTTGATTGTGCTGATCAACCAATTCCACATTTTCAATTTGCTCTCCATTACGGCATTTACCCTACCCATCCTTGGCCTCTGGTATTTTGTGGTGAACAAAATGTACAATGGGTACAAGGATACCCTTCAGGGTTCGCTCCAAAAAAATAAAAATGCCGTAGCCTCACACGTGGTTCGCGAATTCACGATGGACAGCGTACTTCAGAAAGAAATCAAAAGTTCAGCGGAAGACAAAGTGGTGTATGGGCTCAAATTAATGGAAAAACTGGAGCCTACCCGTTTCGAATCGTCTCTGTTGGAGTTGGCCGAAAGCGATCTGAAAAAAGTGCGGCAGTTTGCCCGCGAAAAAATTCAGGAATACGGCTTCGGTCAGGAGTCATTCACCCGCGGCCTGGCCCAACAGGCTGTCGTTGCCAGTGATGATACCGATTTACTCTCCATCTCGGCCGAAAAGCTGATGAAACTCAGTAAGTCGGTGAAGCAGAATGACCGTACGCTGGCGGCCAAACTGCTGCGTACCATGATGAGTCCCAAGACCATCTTTATCCTCCTCGAATTGCTACGCGATGCGGACCAAAAAGTAAGAACCGAAGCCCTCACCACCGCCCGCAAGGTTAAACGATCCGAAACATGGCCGGTGCTCGTTGAAATGCTGGCCTCACCGATTTACGGCCATGCCGCCTCGGCAGCATTGAAGGAGGCCGGTGAACCCGCCCTTCAAGTCTTGGAAGCGGCTTTCCATAAATCAGGACAGAGTGATCTGGTGATGATGAAGATCGTGCAGATCATGGGGCATATCGGTGGCAAAGAAGGATTGAGCTTGTTGTGGAAGAAAGCGGACTATCCCGATAAGCGGATTGTAAAGCAGATTCTTTACTCCCTACGCTATATGAACTATCAGGCGAAAGGGCGCGAAGTGATGGTGATCAAGGATCTGCTGGATAACGAAATGAGTAAAACGCTTTGGAACCTGGTGGCGCTTGAAGAACTTCCGGACGAGGAAAAATTCTTTTACCTGCGCGATGCGGTACGTGATGAAATTCGTGACAATTACGATCAGATCAGTCTCCTGCTGTCTTTACTATGCGATCCGCAGTCGGTGCAACTGGTGCGCGAAAATATTCAGTTGGGCACGGCCGATAGCATCCAGTACGCACTTGAACTGCTTGACCTGTTCTTGGATAACGACCTGAAACCAAAGTTAGTGCCGTTGCTGGACGATACCGCCACCAGCGACAAGCTGGAGAAATTGCAAGTGTACTTCCCGCGCGAAAATTATAATCCGGTACAAGTAATTAACTACGTGTTAAACCGCGATTTCAATTACAGCAACCGCTGGACGAAAGCGTGCGCGATACACGCCACCGCCTACCTGGATGATTTCCGAGTCAGCCGGGGGCTGATCGGCCAGATGTTTAACCAAGACCGCCTGCTGCAGGAAGTGGCCGCCTGGGTGGTTTTTTATAAAGATAAACAAACGTACTACACCATTTCCGACCGGGTACCGGCCCGCGACAAACGCTTTATGGACAATGCCATCGAAAACAACCGGCTGTTAGATGGTTTAGACGATGGCTTTTTCCTGGGTATCGAAATGGTGATGTTCATCAAGGAACTGCGCGCATTCCGGAATATTTCAGGCGTCTTGCTCAGCGACCTGGTGGATAAAATTCAACCTTACACATTGAACATGCGTGATAAACTTACGGTAAACCCGGCCGATGGTCATGCGCCCATCATCATCGTGGCTCATGGCGAAGTGAAAGTAAGCTGGAAAGGTCAGGAAATGGCGCGCTTACGGAAGGGCAGCTTATATGGTGATGTGTTTGCCGAGGGTGAGGAATTCGCCATTGATGAACTGGAGGCCACCGAGCGCGCTGTGGTATTCCGAATCAACATGATTGACTTCTACTTTGTAATGGCCCGCCATCACGATCTTTTGCAAGGCATTATTCGAAATGTAACGGAACCAACCCAAACCCAGAACGCATAACATGGCACTAGACATTGATGTACTGATTACCTACGCGGAAAAAGACAACGAGACCGCAAAAAAGGGCGACACCGGTTGGGTCGGCCACTTCAAACACTTTTTAGAGCTTATGCTCTTTCAGGTTTTGGGCTCCAAGCCCAACGTGGTGTTAAAATCTGAATTTGATTCCGCCACCTCACCCACGCTGGATAATGTAGCCGTGATGGTAGCCGTGCTCACCCGCGACTTCGCGCAATCCGGTCGCTGTCTCGATGCGGTCGAAACCTTCCACAAGACATCGCAAGGATCGCCCTTCAGCCGGATATTCAAAGTCCTTAAAGCCCCGCTGCCGCTGACGGAACATCCGCCCCGCCTGCGCGATTTGCTCGGCTACGACATGTACCAACAGGACGTAGAAACCGGCCTGATCAAAGAATACTCGGATTTCTTCAGCGAGGAGGCCGAGCGGCAGTATTGGATGAAAATGGTTGACCTTGCCTATGATATTCACGAAACGCTGTTGATGCTCAAGCAAGGCGACAACAAAACGGGTGCGCGCAACATCTTCAAACGCAAAACCATTTACCTGGCCGAAACCGGGCACGACCTCTCCGTACAGCGCAACATCATCAAACGGGAGTTGCAACGCCACGGGTACATCGTGCTGCCCACCAGTACGCTTCCCGCGCAAGCTGCAGAGTTGGAGCGTGCCGTGCGCAAGGATATGGAATCCAGCGCCTACACCATTCACCTCGTTGGCACCGCATACGGAGAAATCCCCGAGGGGTCAAACCGTTCGGTGGTCGATATTCAAAATCAAATCGCCACGGAAATTACATCAGAGAAACGCTCGCGGGGCGAAGATTTTTCAAGGCTGATCTGGATTGCGCCCAATCTTCGCAATGCCAGCGAGCGTCAAAAAACTTTCATTGACACCATCAAACGCGACACGGAAGCGCAGGATGGCACAGAGATTCTGCAAAACCCGCTCGAGGATTTTAAAAACATCATGCGCGAAGAACTCCTGGAGTTGGACGTGCGCAAAGGCCCGGCTGATGCCGCGGCCCGTTCCATTTATATGGTATACGACCGCGTGGATGCGCAACAGGCCGAACCCATTCGGGAGATGATCGAGAAATCCGGGTTCAAAGTGCTGACGCCCGCCTTTGAAGGCGACCTGCTGGATGTGCGCAAGAAACATATTGAGAATTTACGCTCATTTGATGGCGCGGTGATTTTTAAAGGCAAAGTGAACGACCAGTGGGTGCGCATGAAAGTGCTCGACTTATTGAAGGCGCCAGGCTTTGGCCGAAGAAAACCAATCCAGGGAAAGGCGTTGGTCACAGAGGCCGGCACAAACGTGGAGGCCTACAAAAATCAAAACCTCACCCTTATCTCGGGCGATTCATCCCGCTCGATGGAGAATCTGAAAAACTTTTTACAAGACATTAAAGCATAACGAATATGAATGCAATCGTTAGCGAGCAATTCCCCGGAGCCCCTTCACTCACCGATGTGTCCAACCCGTTCCCGGGCTTGCGGCCATTCAAGATTGAAGAAAGTCACTTGTTTTTTGGCCGCGAGGGCCAAAGTGATGAAGTACTGCTTAAACTTTCCAAGAGCCGGTTTGTAGGCGTAATCGGTCCGTCTGGTTCCGGTAAGTCGTCATTCATCTACTGCGGTGTACTCCCGATTTTGTTCGGAGGCTTCCTCACCGATGCCAGTCCCAACTGGGAAGTGGTGGTGACACGGCCGGGGTCTGGCCCAATCGAAAACCTGGCCGAATCGCTGCTCGCTACATCGGCTGAGTATAAGGCAGCCGATGGTGAGGACAAAAAGATCAAACGCACGATCGTATCGACCTTGTTGCGCAGTAGCTCCCTGGGGTTGGTTGAAGCAATCGAACAATCGCGCAGGCGAGCTGACATCAATTATTTGGTGCTGGTGGATCAGTTTGAGGAATTATTCCGCTTTAAAGACAGCACCGATCCTAATTCGGTAAATGAAACCCTCGCCTTTGTCAACCTGCTGATGGAGGCCGTGAACTACACCGATGCGCCCATTTACGTGGCCATCACGATGCGCTCCGACTTTATTGGCGACTGTGCGCAGTTCCCCGACCTTACGCGCAAGATCAACGACAGCCACTACCTCATTCCCCAACTAACCCGCGACCAAAAACGCAGGGCAATTGAAGGCCCCGTAGCGGTGGGTGGCGCCCGCATTGCTCCACGCCTCGTGCAGCAATTGTTAAATGACCTGGGTGACAATCCGGATCAATTGCCCATTCTGCAGCACGCCCTGATGCGCACGTGGAGTTACTGGAAGCGGTTCAAAGATTCGGAAGACGAAGCCGTTGACCTGAAGCACTACGAAGCCATTGGAACCATGAGCGAGGCCCTCTCGCAACATGCCAACGAAGCGTACGATGAATTGGACGAAGATCAGAAGCGAGTTTGTGAAGTGCTGTTTAAAGCCATCACGGAGAAGCGCGGAGAAAACTTCGGCATCAGGCGCCCGACCAAGCTAAACGAAATCGCGGCCATTGCCGATGTATCGGAAGATGAAGTAGCTCAGGTTGTTGAAAAGTTTCGCGAGCCGGGCCGTTCGCTTTTGACTCCTGCCTATGGAGTGGCCCTGAGCGGCCGATCCATGATCGATATCTCGCACGAAAGTTTGATGCGGATCTGGAGCCGGTTAAAGAACTGGGTAGATGATGAGGCCGATGCCGTGCAGATGTATCAACGCCTGGCTGAAGCAGCCGCTCAATATCAGGTAGGAAAGGCCGGCTTATGGCGTCCACCGGATTTGCAGTTGGCGCTCAACTGGCAGGCCAAGCACAAACCGACCCTGGTTTGGGGCCAGCGCTACCATCCCGCCTTCGAGCGCACGATGATCTTCCTGGAATATTCCCGGAAGGAATTTGAAACCGAACAACGAATAAAGGAACTGGAGCAAAAGCGCAAGCTGCAACGCGCCAGAACTACAGCCATTGTGTTGGCCGGCTTCCTCGTGGTTGCCCTTATTGCGGTGGTCTATGCCTTTGTGCAGCAGGCTGAAGCAAAAAGACAGGAACTGTTGGCGAATGAAAATGCGCGAGAAGCAAATCTTCAAAAAATCGCTGCTGAAAAAGCTAGTCGGGAGGCACTAGCGCAGAAAAAGGAGGCGGACTTGCAGCGCGACAAAGCCCAAGAAAACTTCAAATTAGCCGAAGAGCAGCGATTGGCAGCTGAGTCTGCAACCAGGTTAGCCCAGGAAAACGAGAAAAAAGCCAAAGCGCAGGAGTTGAGGGCAAACCAACAAGCCGAACTCGCCAGACGAAGGGAAGCAGAGGCCAAGGCAGCCCAAAAGGAGGCCGAAACCGAGCGCAACAATGCGCAACGCGAGCGCTATCTGGCAGTTGCCAAAGCTATTTCGATCAAGTCGAAGGAATTGAACAACGACCCCGAGCAACAGGCCCTGATTGCCGAAACGGGCTATTTGTTCAACAAAATGTACAAGGGTTACGCGTATGAAGATGATATCTACAATGGCCTTTATTACGCGCTGAAGAACCAGGTCGTAAACAAAGAGACCGGTGAACGTGGAGACCCGATTACACAGAATTTGAAAGGTCACGAGCAGGGTGCTGCCCGTTCGCTGGTTACCCATGCCCGGTCAAAACAGATTTACTCGGCCGGCAGCGATGGACGGATTTTGCGATGGACCCAGGAAAACGGCCGGTGGAAAGCCCAGGAAGTAATGCCACGCATGACCGACTATCTGTTCTACTCGATTGATCTGAGCCCGGACGAAGATTTCCTTCTGGCTGGAGGATTAACCACGGGTGATGCTACCCAGAATTACGCCATGCTGTTTGACCTGCGCAACCCAGGTGTTGCACCAAAACGAATCGCAGGATTTGTTAATGGAATCGACAACATCGAGTTCACCCCGGACGGTAAGGGCGCTTATATGCGCGACAACTCGGGCCGCAGTATCAAATACACCGACCTGAATACGGTACGCGAGGTGATCTCGGCCAAAGGATCCAAAATCAATGCCTTTACCATCAGCCCGGATGGAACCCGAATCGCAGCGGCTTCAGGAAGTGGCGTACTGTCCGTTTATGATATCCGGAACAACTATGCCATGAAGGAAGCGTTTCGAAATGCCGGCAATGTACCGTTGACCGCTATTGCCTATGCCTCCGATAATCGAAGGATGGTCGTAGGCGATCAGAAAGGTCTGATCCGGATCATCTGGGAAAACGCAACGATACCGCCCCGCGTATTGAGCGGCCACAGCGAGCATATTGAGCAAATCAAGTTCAATTTTGCCGAGACTTTCATGGCCACCACCAGCCGAGACAAAACTGTTCGCTTATGGAATTTTAAGGACCTTAATCGGCAGCCCATCAAACTGGCCGATAACCCGGACTGGGTGTGGAGCGCCACCTTCACCCCGGACGATGAGCAGTTGATCGTGGGTGTAAACAGCAACTCAACTACAGCAAATGAAACCATCCATGCCTGGCCCACAAAAGTGGAGACCATGAGCGGTTTGTTGTGTAAGTACGTTACCCGCAACTTGTCCAAGGACGAGTGGGAAATTTTCATGACCGACCTTCCCTATGCCAGAACCTGCGAAAATTTTCCAGCCAATAACAAGTAAACGCGTATGAGAAGATTCTACATTTTGGCTTTGATCTTACTGAGTGTTGTGGCGTGGGGTCAACAGGTAAAACCTGACCCGGCTCAGGTGTTGAAACTCGCACAGGCTACGTATGAACAGGGGCGCTTACACGAGGTGCCTTCTGTGCTGGCCAACTATCTGGATGCCCCCAAAGGCCAGGAAGGTTTCACCAAAGAAGAGCAGCGCGATGCGTATAAACTGTTGACGCAGACATACATCTACCTCGAAGAACCAGAACTGGCAGACGTGCACATGATCAAACTATTGCAAACCGATCCGTTTTTTGAAATTAATGAAGCTGTGGATCCGGCAGAGTTCATTTCATTATACAAGCGTTTCCGCACCAAGCCCATCTTCCGGCTTGGGGCCAAATTCGGTTTTAACGCTACCTTCCCCAGCATTGCCGCCAATTACTACGTGGGGGCAAACGCTACGGGAAATGGAATATATTCCCCGCGGCTTGGATTTCAGGGGGGGCTGGTTTTTGAGCGGGATATTTTTCAACAGAACAAATTTGAAAATAACTGGAAGCAAAAACTGGTGCTTGTGGGCGAGTTGTTATATCACTCACGCGGATTCACCTACACCAACGGGGAACTATTTGTGAGCGACATCGATGGAGGTGCCATCGCTACGCAAGAAGGGGTTGTGGCCCAGCAGTGGCTCGATTTCAACCCCTTGATTCAATACCGCCTGAAAAAAGGGCGGGTGTTCGAGCCTTTTATCACATTTGGCCCCGCAGTAAGCTACCGACTGGGTGTGAGCAACCAACTAACTACGATTGTTACTCCGGAAGGCGGAAGCAGCAACTCGGTGAGCGGCCCCGATGTCATTCTGGATGACTCCTACCAGTCCTTTGTTTTTTCGCTGCAGGCCGGTGGCGGTGTGAAACTCCGCATCGGATCGATTTATATTCTGGCCGATGCCCGTTATCAATACGGACTAACCAAGACCATCAATCCGGATAGCCGAAGCATTCCGGAAGCCGTGTTTGATTATGGCTTCCAGAACAACGATATCCGGCAAAGCAATTTCACGGTAAACCTTGGCTTCTTATGGCCATACTTCAATCCTAAAAAGTTAATCAAGTAATGATGAAGCCTGGCGCCTTATTATTTATTTCCCTACTCGTTGCGTCTTGCCTGAGTGAGAAAAACGCAGATGTTGCCCAGCCCGGCACGTTTGTGCGCTATTTTAATGGGGGTTTCGATGAAAATGCCGCTGCCGTTGAGCAAACGAGTGATGGCGGCTTCATTATCTTATCAACGCTTGAAGTGCAACAAAACGGCACCTCCTTGCCTAAATCAAAGATTAAGTTGATCAAGACCGATGCCTTTGGCAATTTGCAATGGAGCAAAGTTCATCCCACCCATAATTCAGAAGATGAATTCTACGACCAGTCAACACCCAACTACATCGGTCGTAATCTGATTGTTGGTTCAGACGGAGGCTACATGATTACGGGAGAAAAGATTAGCTCATTTGGTTCCTACCCCCTCGTGTTGTTAACCGATGCCACCGGAAGTGAAATTCGAAAAGACACCTTGAACTTACCTGGCCGCGGAGTTGCCCTGCATGAAACGGCCACCGAGTTGTTAATGCTCGGATACGACTCCCGACTCCAGGCACCGGCCGATAAGAACATGATGCTGGTAAGCCTGTCCAAAGCAACGCTGGACCCGAACTGGGTTCGTCAATATGGTGATGGTACGGGCAACGTGGCGCTGGCCCGCAGGCTTTTGATGAATTCGGCCAACCAGTTAGTGTGGGCCGGTACGGCCAACCGCGCCACACACTCGGATGTGCGCATTGTTAAAAGTGAGCAAAACAGTCAGCGTGTCATCTTCGACTTACCGATCGGACTTCCCGGAAGCAATGAGTTTGGGCGCGATATTGCCCCATTTGGATTTGGCTATGCGGTGGTAGGCACCACCACAGAAAACGGCAGTCGCGATATTTTCTTTCAACGGCTAAATGAAAACGGTTCCACCCCCCCAAACAGCAAGTTTGTCCTTAGAGACGATGAAGATGATGAAGAGGGTTATGCAATTACCATTACCCAGGATGGCGGATTACTGCTGCTCGGATCTTTTAATGCCAACAACAACCTGGATTTCCATTTAATCAAAATCAACGCATTTGGTGAACTGCAATGGAGGAGAATTGTCGGCAGCCGCGACAACGATGTTGGGGTGGCCGTGCGGCAAGCCCGCGATGGCGGATTGGTGATATTGGGAACCACGGAGTTGGCCAATATCAAGACCGTCATGCTTTTGAAAACGGACAAGAACGGGGAGATACAATAAATCGTTATCAAATAAGTGTTTTATGGCAGTTAGAAATTTGTTACTAGGAATTACTTGCGCGTTGATTTTGAGCGTCAATGCATTTGGCCAATCGTCTGACATTGTTGCGAAAGTCGGCTATTCCTATCAGACGAACATTCCGTATCAAAACCACCAGGCTTCAAATATTATCAATGATGCCAACAGTTTGGAGGTTGCTGCCTTTACCATCCGTGATGGTGGTGCCAGTTCCACTGACCCCGATTCAGATGACACAAATTTGACGAGCATCACATTTTCCGTTTCAAATGCAGGTTTGATTAGGCGGATAGCAATCTATGACGATGCCAACAATGAACTGGCCGAAGCTGCCGGAGCTTCTTCCGTTACATTTTCCTCACTAGGCTATCCCGCTCCAGACAATGGGTCGAGGGATTTTAGAATTCGCGTAAGTTTTAATTCCACAGTCACTGACAACCAACAGTTTCAGTTTACGATTACGGCTGCCACTGCTACCGGATCAACTTTTGCGACCGCTAATGCCGGGGGCGCACAGTCCTCCATGGCAGGAAACGATAACCGAATTGAAGTACTGGCTGATCAACTGATATTTACCACGCAGCCGCCAACCGTTAATACCATTGACGTAAATTTTTCGCCTGCACCCGTAGTCCGTGCACGCGATGCAAACGACAATACCGATCTTGATTTTATCGAATCCGTAACCCTTACCCCCTCTGCCGGAACGGCCTCCGGCCTGTCCACTACTTTTGCATCGGGTATCGGTACCTACAGCGCCATTAACTTCTCTACTTCCGGTTCAGGCATTACGCTTATTACTAACTCATCGCTGCCTTTGGCTGGTGAAGCCACCAGTAATGCTTTCAGTGTGGCTTCCAATACCTCCGACATCACCTCCACCTTCGATCCACCCGATAATATCCTGTACAAAGACTTTCAGGCTACCGATATTACGGCTGCAAACAGTGTGGAAGTAGCCCAGTTCACCATCCGCGATGGGGCCGGAACTGATCCAGATTTACTGACGACAACCCTGACGGCCATTCAGTTTAATGTCACAGGTTCAGCTTCCCTTCGAAGAATCGCACTCTACGATGGCACAACAGAACTCGGTGAAGTGGCCGCGGGCGCCACAGCCTCTTTCAGTGCACTCACCTTGGCTGCACCCGATGACGGCTCCAAAACGTTCAGTATACGCGTTACGTTTCAAAGCACCGTAACCGATAACTCTAATTTCAGGTTTACCGTTAACAGTGCCAGCGTAGCGGCTTCAGGTTCTACTTTTGCGACCGCTAATGCCGGGGGCGCACAGTCCTCCATGGCAGGAGACGATAACCGAATTGAAGTACTGGCTGACCAGCTGATATTTACCACGCAGCCGCCAATATCTAACAATGCCGGGGTGAACTTCTCCCCTGCACCCGTAGTCCGTGCACGCGATGCAAACGACAATACCGATCTTGATTTTATCGAATCCGTAACCCTTAACCCCTCTGCCGGAACGGCCTCCGGCCTGTCCACTACTTTTGCATCGGGTATCGGTACCTACAGCGCCATTAACTTCTCGACTATTGGAACGGGCATTACGCTTATTACTAACTCATCGCTGCCTTTGGCTGGTGAAGCCACCAGCACAGCCTTCACGGTGAACAGTTCAGCCACTTCGGACATCAACTCCACCTTCGATCCACCCGACAATATCCTGTACAGAGACTTTCAGGCTACCGACATTACGGCTGGAAACAGTGTGGAAGTAGCCCAATTCACCATCCGCGATGGGGCCGGAACTGATCCAGATCCGTTAGGCACCACGCTAACCGCGATTCAATTCAATGTGACAGGTTCCAGTCTGCTGCGCAGGATAGCCCTCTATGATGGAACCACGGAATTAGGCGAGGTAGCCACGGGCTCCACGGCCTCTTTCAGTGCACTCACCTTGACTGCGCCCGATGACGGCTCCAAAACGTTCAGTATACGTGTTACGTTTCAAAGCACCGTATCCGATAACTCCAATTTCAGGTTTACCGTTAACAGTGCCAACGCAGCGGCCTCGGGTTCTCTTTTTGCAACTGCCGATGCCGGAGGCGCACAGTCCTCCATGGCAGGAGACGATAACCGAATTGAAGTGCTGGCCGATCGACTTATCATTACTACGCAGGCACCCGCCACAGCATTTGTGCTCACCAACCTCAGCATTACACCAGTAGTTCAGGCTCGTGATGTTAACGGCAATACCGATTTGGACTACGTAACCAGTATTACAGTGTCGAACGCGGCAGGTATACCCATGGATGCTTTGGGCGGAGGTAATACCGTAGCTCCCGTGGCGGGGGTAGCCACCTTCCCGGCTGCGTTTCAGTACCGCGATCGAGGGAATGGCACGCTTACACTCACATCGGGTTCACTGATCAATGCCGTCAGTACACCCGTTGCTGTTAGTTACGACAATAACAACCGTATTAACCCCGGTGCGCTGGTTGAACCGGCCACCATTTCATCACTCTCGACTTCTGCTCCAGGAACGGATGTATTTGATTTTGTAATCGTAGATGATAACGGCAGTGGGGGCGATGGTTCACCCACCCGCTTTACTACGCTCACCATTACCCAAGGCACTGGAAATGACATTGGCAACTGGACAGAAGCGCTGGCAGGCGCGACCTTAACGGTTGGGGCATCCACCTTAACGGGGGCCATCGCAAGCAACACGATCACTTTTTCCGGTCTGGCCAACTCCTTTGCTACCGATCCCGGCTTCATTGCCGACAATGGCGACAAGACTTACACACTGCGCGTCTGGCTAAGGACAGCTTTAGGCGGAACCTTGCGAACAACTATAGATAACCAGAATCTTGTTTTTGATTTCGCGGAGTCGGGCGTGGCCCTGGTAACGGTGGGTACACCCGCCAGCTCAGACTTTACGGCAGCAGGCACGCAGTTGCAGACCTCCGGCAATAACAACCAAGTATCTGTAGTTGCTAATGCTTTAGTCTTTACCAACCCTTCTGCCCCTCAAATCATAGGTTTGAATGTGACCTTTGCCTCACCCCTTAGAGTTGAGGCACGCGATGCGAACAGCAATGTAGACCTCGACTATACCGGAATAATTTCCTCCAGCACAACAACTGCAACAGCCGCTGATGGCCCGGTCGGAGGCGTATTTGCTGCCGGGGTTTACAACTTCCCGGCCAACTATCGCTACACCACAGATGCCGGGGGCGTAGTTGGTGGGGGAACAATCACACTAACCAGCGCTGGCCCGATTATCGGGACGTCTCCCACCATCACCATTCAGGCCTCCGCCTCATCGGCAATTGTAGAAGAGACCACTACGTTTAGCTATAGTTTGCGCATCCCCTACGTAACGGACGCCAATCAAACATTGAGCGGAACCAGCACTTCGTTAGCTGGTTACCGCCTGATTGACGGCAACCTGGCTGATGCCGATTTGGCTGGGACGATCATTAACAGCATTACGTTTTCGGTGGCTACTCAAATCAACGAAACAGGGCCGTTTAATCCGGGTTCCACCGCGATCAAGACCATTGGCCTTTTTACTTCGGGCGGTACTCTCATCAGCTCGCAATCCTACTCAGGGGCTGCTTCCGTAACTTTCAACTCGCTCACGATTACCGCAGCAGACGATAACTTTACCACGTTTGTTGTCAAGGCAGCCTACAACAACACCTACCCGGCTGTGGGCGACCGCGATGTTATTCGGCTGCAGATCACTGATGTGGACCTTGCCCCCACCTCCTCGAAACTGGCACCTACAGGCAGCGTGGTGGGCGGAGACTATACACTGGCAGACGGTAGCGTTACAGGAAGCACACCCACGCCTGCTACTACGGCTAACAAGATTAACGTTGTCGCGGACAGGCTTGCCTTCACTACACAGCCGGCCGCTTTGGTGGGACGACTAGAGCCGTATGGGTCGATAGCCAATCCCACAGTACCCGAAATTCAGGCACGCGATCAATTTACAATTGTTGACTTTGAGTTCAACAATTCAGGCTCGATTTCGGCATCAGCCTCACTTAGTCCTACCTCGATTAATTTTAATGAGGGTGTATTGTCGTTGGCGGGTTTGCAATATCTGAGTGCGGGCAATGGCACGCTGACGGTAAGTACAACGGGGCCTGTATTAAATTCCAGTGTTGCTCCGTCAGTTGGTTGCAATAATGTTGAGGTACTTGACGTGTATTCAACGGCCATTGCAGCGGGTACAGGAGGAGTTGAATCGGCTGCTAACCTCGGTGGAGGGTCTGTGAATAAGGTAATTTTTGGTGTCAGCTTCAATGTGCCTTACCAAGCGGGAGGGAATCCTAAATTGAACGGTTTCACGATTTCATTCGGTAACCCGGAAGGCCCAGGAGGAGTCGAAGCCAATCCTACAACGAGTGTAACCTCAATTTTGAAGAACATAAAAATCTTTGAAACGGCTGGGCCTAACTTCGCGCTGAGCCCGATTGACATTACTACGATTACCGGATCGATTGCGCCATCGGGAGGAGACAAGTTGGTAGTTAGTTTTGGCACGCCAAGAAACCTGAGCACGGGATTGCCCACTTCGTATTTCCTGGTTGTTGATATTGATCCTTCTGCAAACGGAAGTACCCCAAAACTACAGCCCTACATCATCGATGAGGGATATACGGAACCAATGAACAACGGCAATATTGTTACCAATCAGGGTAGTTCATATTCACAGAATAATTTGGGAGTACCCGGCACCATCAGTGCAGGTCCTACGTATTCGTTTGCCGCTTTGTTCCCTCCTATTCTCGCGCGCACGTATCCTACCAACGGCCAGTTGAATGTTTCCAAAAATCAACCAAACGTGATGCTGGCATTTAACGTGCCGGTATGGTCGCTTGACCAGAAGGTTCAATTACGAAACCTGCAAACCGGGGCTCCCGTTGCCACACTCAGTCTGGCAACTACCCCGCTGGGCGCCTACCCCGCATCAACAACAAGCACAGCCAACCTTACAGATTCCCTTTACTTCGACATTCCCCCCGGTACGCTGAAAGAAGACACCCTGTATTATATCACGGTTGAAAAGGGAGCATTGGGCAGACCGGAGCTAACCTTGGACCCAACCAACACCGGAATCATGGACCAGGCGGGCAATCGTTACCCGGGCTTCGACTACTCGGGCACATTCTTTTTCAAAGTAATCGACCCGACTCCACCTGAACTGCTGCCGGCATCGGCCAATGGTGAAGTGACACGGATATCTGATGTTTCCCAGGCTGGCGCAACAATCGTGGGCACATTCGACAAGCCGGGGCGTGCATTCTACATTGTGGTTGATCCTACTACGGCTCCGCCCGCACCCACGGTGGCGCAATTGAAAAACCCGGCTACATATGTGAACCCCGCTAAAGTAGCCTCGGGTAACTTTGTGATCAGCCAGGTTGACCCTATCCCCCAATCGGGAGCCATCAATGCATCGCAAGCTCCCGGTGGCCGGTTCACCGTAGGTGTTAATTACCGGGTGTACCTGTACTCGGAAAGCTATGAGGAAATCGGAGATGCGGCACTTCCTTTCCCACCGTCCGCCCCTACTTCGACTGCGATTGTGAATACGAACTACCATGGCGCGGCACCCAGCTTTGCGGTGGGAAGTCTTGGAGACCCGGCTACCTTTACGTTCCAACCTACGGCAATCCCGGCAAACGTAACCTACAACAACAACCCGGGACCTGCGGTGGCCATCAATATCTGTAGCAACAGTTTCCAACAATTGAATCTCCCGATTTGGATTCGTGAGGGATCTGCCCAGAATGACTTCAGAAGTCTGGGGGCTCCTACTGATGTCCTGACATTAAATCTAATTCTTCCCACTGGATTTGAGTTTGATGTAAGCCTGGATGCCAACAAACCCCGGTACGGCAGAGTGGTTCTGTCTGGAACAGACTTTTCCGGTGTTGGCAATACACCAATCACGGGCGAACCAGGCAACTTCCTCGGTGAACTTCAGTTTATCAACAATACGATTCTTGAAGTCTCATTCCGAAATTCAGGAAGCGCCAGCCTTGATCAAATCAGCATTACAGGCTTACGCGTGAAAGGAACGGGCTCCGTAAGCGGTAACATTCGCAGACTAGGAGGAAACGCCATACCGGCCATCGGAAACAACGTGGCCGTGGCCACCTTGATTGCTCAACCATTGTCTCCATCGAATGCTAATTTTACCAACAGTTATGCTATCGAGACGTTTGGACCGGCCTCGACTGTGACAAATATCCCGGACAACTTCAACGGCCCGGCTTTTCAGGTTACCCTTGTTCCAAAACCTGTCATTGGCGACTTTGGAATTACTACCTTTTCTGGCCCCGGGGTAAACGTCAACCAATTGGCACTAAAAGCTGTTACGCTTGACATCCCGTTCAATATATCGGCACAACGCACCAACCCTAATGGCTGCGTTGCCAACACCTCAGTTCAGTATACCGTGTACGATAGCAGGCGTGCGATTGGAGGTCTGTTGACAAACTATTGTTACACGGATACAAATTTTGGCTTAGGAGCAGCATCGTCCTCGGTTAATACAATTGCATACAACAACCTGCCTGCATTTTACCTGAGGCAAATTGAGACAAGCATTCCACGTTCAGCTCCAGCCAGCCAAAAAATCAATGAAACTGAGTGGATTACGTTTTTAACCACTCCAAACTTATTTGCGGTGCGAGGACCCGCTGTGCCCAATCCGGGGGACAATCCGGTACCTGGCCGGCAGTATTTCAACTATTCGTTTGACTCCAAGACTATGTTGGACGCCCGATTCTCAATTTCAGTCGATGGCGCACCGGCCGCTCCGAACCATCCATATGAGTATTTCAGGAAACGGACAACGGACTTTGGTCAAAATCAGGTGTACTACGAGGGAGGATCCCTTGGGCTCGTTGAATTCAAAGCTATCTACCAAAGTATAGCTAATTCAGCCGATGACAGTTTTACGCTATTCCAAAATGTGGAATTTTTTCTTCCCCCCGTTCCAATCGTTGAGGTTGACTTGACCAATGAGACCGTAACAGGCACGCGCAAATATTGCGAGCAGGGTGGACTGATCCGAATCAGTGGATATCCCAAACCGGCTGCAGGCGTTTCGCAAGGAATTTTTACTCTTTGGGATGGTGCCACACAGATTACTTCACTGCCAACAAACTCCTTTGTTGACAATGGAAACGGAACAGCGACCATTGATCCGGCTCTCTTCAGCAACTCCTATCGCCCGATTCGCATTCAATATGACTTTAATCAGTTCGCGTCTCCTTGCAGTGGTACGGCCAACTTGACGATTCAGGTAACGCCAAACCCGGAACCCCAATTCACCACGTCAATATTGTGCGAGGACGTGGCAGTAAACTTCACTAACCAGTCGTTTTTTGCGAATACACCGCCTCCAGGCTTGATCATTGACCGCTACCGCTGGGACTTTTCAGACCCCAACTCAGGTACGGCCAATACTTCCATCTTGCAAAATCCTCAGCATACATATGCTCAGGCGGGGTTGTATTCCAATGTTAGTTTGATGGTTCAGTCGAGCGACAATTGCTTTGCGGTGGCCCCTGCAACGCAAAACTTAAGAGTAGGTGCTACACCGGCCGTTGATTTCAGCTTCTTGGGAATAGATACTTCAGCGCCCATTGCTTTCCGTGACGATTCTCAAATTTCCACCGCTGCTACAGATGTAGATGATGGGTTCCAGCAGTTGACGTGGACGCTTGGGAATGGATCCCCTCCTAATGTCATCACGTATAGTCCTCACAAAAATGTGGTTGAACTCGATCCCGCGGATGATGACTTTAATTTCACTTACCCTCAACCTGGCGTCTTTCAGGTCAATTTGAATGTAAGAAGTAATAAGGGTTGTCAGGCCAACCTGTCAAAAGACATCGTTATCCTGCCGAGATACGTGACCAGTGCAACCAATAGCTACGTGAACGAAGGCACGTTTGAAGCCAATAGTGGAGGCTGGCAGGTTTATGGCACCCCGGCCCGGCCTTCGGCAACCCTACCCACCTGGGCGCACGGCACACCCGGTGGCGCGGTCATCAACACCGCCAGTTCCGGCACGAACGCATGGGTAACCAATAGGACTGGCAACTACAGTTCAAATGAGTTTTCTGCTCTTTACTCGCCCAATTTTGATACCCGATTGCTCGAGCGACCCATGGTGTCATTTAATACGTTTGTGCGATTGGCGCAGAATGATGGTGTTGTCTTACAGTACTCAACTGACGACAAGAACGTTGCCGATCCAACCAAGCAATGGCGTGTGCTCGGTGAAGTTAATCAGGGCATTGGCTGGTATAATCAATCAAACATTGGCTCCAAGCCCGGAGAGCAAGCCGTGGGTGATATCGGCTGGACCGGAATTAACAACACCTGGCAAGACTCCAAGTTCGCTTTGGTGGTGCAGGGAACATCGAACATCATTCAGCAACAAAATGTGGTGTTCCGATTTGCGTTGGCCAGCAATGGTAACGGTGAAGAGGAGGGCTTTGCTTTAGACAATTTCCGATTGGGCGAGCGAACCCGCACCATTTTGCTAGAGAGTTTCACCAACGTTGCGAACGATACAAAAATTGGAAACACCTTCGTTGAACAAATGGTCAATGACTCAATACGAAATTTCAACGCAACCAATGTCGGTTTAGAAGTTGTCAAATTTAACTACCATGTGGGCTTCCCGGGTATCGATCCGTTTAACCAGGATAACCCGGCCGACCCCAGTGCCCGGGCGCTGTATTACAACATCGACAAGACGCCTGCCAGCCGCCTGGATGGTGAGGGCAACCCTGACCCCAATCCCAATCAGCAACTTTTCAGTCAATGGGGAAGGCGTGAATTCAACAAACGGTCACTTCAATTGGCACAAGCCAACTTGGTGATTCGTCCGGCAAATCCCGGCCCAAATGGTTTTACAACCGGAGGTAAAGTGGCGTTCTTTATCGATGTTATACCTGCATCCAACTTGCCTGCCAACACGATTTTGTATACCGGCATTCTGGAAGAATCCGTGCCTAAAGCAAGTTTACTGGAAAGGCAAAATCTGGTGAAGTCAAATGAATCCGTTTTTGAATACGTGGTGAAAAAGATGCTACCCAGTGTTGTTGGCCTAAAAACCGGTGCATTGGTTGCCGGCCCTCCCAGCGCTCCCATTACATATCCGTTTGGGCCGTTTGAGTGGATACCCGATATGCCTTTTTACGGACCAACAACGGATGACCTCGCCATTGGTGTGTTCCTTCAGAATGAAGACACGAAGGAAATCTACCAGTCCGAGATTGTATTCGATCTGGATGATCCGGTTGTAACCGTGACCAGCCTTGAGGACCTGCTGCCCGAAGATGTGCTCGCTTACCCGAACCCGGCCAACGAGCAATTGACGGTGGAGTTGCCCGCCAGGTTTGACCAGCCCATCCGCCTGCGCATGGTCGATCAACTGGGTCGCGCACTGGAAGCCGGCAACATTCCAACCGGTGAAACGAAACAGACCATTGATACCAGCAACCTGGCGGCCGGCATGTACCTGCTGCAGTTAGAAGGTATCCAGGGTACACCGGTGCGCAAGAAGGTCATCATCGTGCACTAATTCATTTCAGTTCTTATGCTCATCCGCGCCCTGCCCTGTTCCCTATCGAACCCACTCGCAGGGCGCGGATTCTTTTTAAACCTAATCCCGTTGATCAGTCGATAGTCTGTTATGGAAATTTTTCTGAAAGCCGACACCTGGCTAGCGTTCCTCACGTTATGCTTCCTGGAAATCGTACTTGGCATTGACAATATTATATTCATTTCCATTATTTCGAACAAGCTACCCGTGCACCAACGCAAAAAAGCCCGCAACCTCGGGCTCATGCTGGCCATGGGTACGCGGATTCTTTTCCTCATGTTCATCACCTGGATCATTGGCTTCACGGAACCCTTGTTCACTATCCCGGCCAATTCGCTGATGGCGCAGGCGCAAGACGTCAGCGGGCGCGACCTCATCCTCGGCTTTGGCGGCTTGTTCCTGATCGCCAAATCCACGCTGGAGATTAACCACGAAATGGAAGGCGAGGAAGAAGACGATCAAAAGAAAGCCGTACAAGTAACATTGGCGGGTGCCATCGCGCAAATCATCCTGCTCGACATCATCTTCTCCTTCGATTCGATCCTGACGGCCGTAGGTATTGTGGACCGCGATAAGGTCATCATTATGGTCATGGCCGTAATTGTATCCGTTATCGTCATGATGTTCTTTGCCGGGCCCATCAGTAAATTCATTCAAAAGCACCCCAGCATGGAGGTGCTCGCCCTGGGGTTCCTGATCCTCATCGGCTTCATGCTCTTCCTCGAAGCCCTGCATTATGAAATCCCGAAAGGCTACATCTATTTTGCCGTATCTTTTTCGTTGATTATCGAACTCACGAACATCCGGGTTCGCAAAAAGCGCAAAAAGAAATCAGCCCCGGTCAAGTTGCACAAGGGGTACACGGAAGAAGAATTCAAGGAGGCTACGACTTGATTGAAGAAGTCAGATTTAAGATTTAAGATTTAAGATTTAAGATTTAAGATTTAAGATTTAAGATTTTTGGTTTAAGATTTTTGATTTGGTATTGAAAGCTTTGACCTCGACTAAATCTTAAATATCAAATCTGAAATCCTGCATGTGAAATTTAAAATTACCGTGGACAAACAATACCCAATCGGCAAATTCACCGCCCGTGACGTCTATTCGGCCGAAGAACTAGCCTCGTTCATCCAGCGTATTGAAACCCTGCCCCACCGGCTCGCTGCCGAAGTAAAAAAGCTGACGCCAGCGCAATGGGATACCCCGTACCGCGAAGGCGGCTGGACCATTCGCCAGGTTGTACACCATGTGGCCGATAGTCACACCCATGCCTACATCCGCACCAAGTGGGCTCTTACCGAGGATGCCCCGACCATCAAGGCGTATCTGGAGAAACCCTGGGCCGAAACTCCGGACACCCGGATGGAGGTGACCGTATCGCTCACCCTGCTGGACGCCCTGCACGCCAAATGGGTAACCCTTTTAAAAGCACTAACCGCAGCTGAGCGCAAGAGGACTTTTACGCACCCTCAAACCGGCAAGGTGGTTTCGCTGGAAACGCTGATGGGCATGTATGCCTGGCATGGCGACCATCATCTGGCTCATGTTAAACTAATTTCAGATTTTTGATCTGCTATTTTCAATTAATGTGCTGATCGGTGTCACGCAGCAAACCAAAAATTGAAAATTGAAAATCGAAAATCATAAATCTGAAATTGACTTACCGCGCTCCCTCCCTCCTCTTTCATCATCACCTGGAAACGATTTACCCGGCTCTGCTGAGGCATGTACCGCCCCGGCCGTTCAGGCGCGAACGCCTCAATACACCGGATGACGACTTCCTCGACCTCGACTGGTACGAAAACAACAACCCGCGTTTGGTTATCATCTCTCACGGCCTGGAGGGAAACTCCCAACGGCCGTACATCCTGGGAATGGTTCGGCACGCGTTAACCCAGGGCTTCGATGTACTGGCATGGAACTACCGCGGATGCAGCGGAGAGATCAACCGCCAACTGCGTTTCTATCACAGCGGGGCCACGGATGACCTTCGACTGGTGGTGAATCATGCGGCCAGTCGTTATACCCATATCAGCCTCATCGGCTTTAGCCTGGGCGGCAATCTCACGCTCAAGTTTATGGGCGAACCCGGCCTGGCACCTGCCGTGAAAAGAGCCGTTGCCTTTTCGGTGCCGCTTGATTTGTCGAGCAGTTGCGATGCCATCAGTCGGCCCGGGAACTGGCCCTATGCCCAACGGTTTCTTCGTCACCTTAAAGCCAAAGTGATAGCGAAAGCCATTCAGTTCCCTGAATTAGACATCCAAAAGCTGGCCGGCATCAAAACACTCCGCGACTTCGATGAACAGTACACGGGCCCGGTTCATGGCTTTGCCAGTGCCGAGGATTACTATACCCGTTGCAGCGCACTGGGGTTTCTGCCGAACATCACCCTGCCCACGCTACTCGTTAACGCCCGCAACGACTCGTTCCTGAGTCCCGCTTGCTACCCGCGCGCAACAAACGCTAACATCATGACGGAGTATCCCGACCGCGGTGGGCACTGTGGATTCGTGCAGTTCAACCGCAATGGCGTATATTGGTCCGAAGAGCGCGCTTTGCAGTTCCTGACCCATGATTGATCGCTATTCTCTCGCTGCCCCTCCCACCGACTGGAAATCGAAGGTCGATTGGAGTGGTTATGAGCCGGTGTACAATGCGGGGCCAGGCTGTTTATTGCCCGTGATTACCCACCACAGTCCGCGCGGTCTTTCGTTTTTTTATTGGGGCATGCCCCCGGCCTGGGTGAAGAATGATCATTTTGCCGAGCGTTCCATCAATATTCAAGCCGAGTCGATTGCCCCAAAACCGGTGTTGCGAAAAAATCTCCTGAGCAGCCGTTGCCTCGTGCTAGCCGATGGTTTCTATGCCTGGAAGAAGGTGAGTAAAAAGGGTCAGATCCCGTACCGGTTCACACTCAAATCGCGGCAGCCATTTTTTATGGCCGCGCTGTGGGAGGAATTTGAAGACGCGGGCGACATGCAGCACACGTTCCGGCTAATCACCACGCTGGCCAACGAAGAAGTGCAGAAAGTGACGGATCGTATGCCGGCCATTTTACAACCAGGCGATGAGCAGGTGTGGCTGAACGGGGAAGCCTCCGCGGAAGATCTCCTCTCGCGGTTAACACCCTACCCTGCTGCGTTGATGGATCACTACCCGGTAACTCCGCAGATACAACAGTTGAATTTCAACAGCCCGCTGGCCATCCGGCCCACAGCCCCGGCCGATCAGTTCGGAAATCTGAGGTTGTTTGATTAATGTCTCACCACCACGCGCCTATGGAGGCCGCGATCACCAAACCGGATGTAGTAAACGCCTGCGGGCCAGTTGCGGGAGTCCAGGATCGCCCGATTTTGATTGGGCGATACCTCCGCACTGAGCAACGTCCGACCAAGCGCATCAATCACTGCAATAATCCCTTTGCCATCCTCTACACCCCATTCCACCGTAATGGTCTCATCGGCAGGTGATGGGTAGACATTGAATGATATTACTTCTGAATCACCCGCCTTGAGCGCTATGACCGCTACGGCACACGGTAATCCTCCGGGCTCCTGATTCCGAAATACTTCCACTTCTGCGTAAACATGGCAACCATTCGGGTCGTTGTAGTTCACCGCATAAAGCCCAGGTTCGTAAACAACGAGTTGACTTGTACACCAGGTATAGTTATAACCCGGACCCGCAGTCAACACCACATACCCATTCTGACACAAATCTCCTGTCTGGGTGATATATCCTGTCCTGACTTGTCCTTATAAAATTTGGTTATAGTATAAATATCTGTCTTTCAGGGCTTTACTATTGTTTAGTGCTGAGAATTCCGCACTAAAGGTATACTTGCTCCCATGAAAATCAGGATAGTAACAACCCTATATAAAGCTAAGGCAGTTCAGATAGTTCGTTATCAAAATTATAAGCGGGTGGTATTGCGGCATATTGGTTCTGCCCATTTTGGCATAAGAAGCGCGAGGCGTAGCCGCATATCTTTATTGCAGGGAATAGTTTCAAAGAATGCGAGACAAGCGTTGCAACAGCTCCCTTATCGAGTGAGCCGGGGTTCTGATTGGCAGTAGAGATGGCTTCGTCACCTTCGGTTCCTCGCCATGACGCGCCCCCCGTGGCTTTGGCCGGATGTTCCGGCCATTCGTGCATCACGCCAGTGCCAAATCGGGCTTAATGTCTTGGGCAGCCGCGCGAATAAGATCGTCCACGTTGATTTTCTCACCGGCCACGGCCTGCTTGAGGGCTTCGAGTGCTTTCTTCTTCTCCCCTTTTTCCAGAAACGCATTGGCCTCGGCAATGGCGCGGTTGTAGTTCATGGGCTCCAGCACGGGCGGCACGTTGGTGTTGATGTGGCGCGTGGTGAGCAACTTGCTGATGGTATAGGCCCGCATGGCGGCATCCTGTGAGGGCCGACAAAGTTCCTGCGCATCTTTTGCGGGGAGATCGCGGTTGAGCCAGGCGGCTTCGTCTTGACGGGCGATGAACACGGGCATGCGCTGCTTGTGATTGTGCACGTATTCCAAAATGCTGTTGGCCCGCGTGGTGAGCACCGTGTAGCTGTAGTAGTACTGGCCGGTGCGCGGGTCTTTCCAGCGGCTGTAGAGGCCGGCCATAGAGCGAATCTGTTGATCGCGAAAGGTGATGAAGTAGGGAATTTTCACGGTGCCCTGCTCGTCCAACCAGCGCCATTCAAAAAAACCGGTGACCGGTATGAGGCAGCGCTGCCCATTTTTGAGGGCATCGCGGTACGAGGGCTTGTCGTGCATTTCTTCGGAAATGGCGTTGAGCGTTTGCGCGCGCAGTTGCAGGGCTTTGTCGGGGTCGTTCATAAAAAACGGGATGAGGCCCCAGCGAAAGAATTTAAATTGGTTGGGGTCGCCTGCCGTGAGGATAGGCATGGGCAGGTAGTCGAATCCGTTTTCGTAATAGCGGTACAGCCCTTGGTGGTGAAAGGCACTGATGGCTTTGAGATAATACTTCATCTCGGCCAGCTCGGGCTTGGTGAAGTGGGCGGGCAGGGCGTCTTTCTGTGAATATTGCGCAAGCACTTCGAAGAGTGCATCGGGGCGCCCAGGCGTGAGTTCGTTAAGGCGACCATCGCGGGCCAGCAGGGTTTGGAATTTCTCCGTCATCAAATCCAGTTCGCTGCGGATGCTGTCGAACGAGGCCTGGTAGTGGTCGAGCAGATCTTGTTCGGATTTGGCAAATGACTTATGAAAGCACATACCGCTGGGGGGTTGGATACTGGATGCTGGATGATTGATCCTGGATGTTGGATATTGGATTAGTGATACTTTTAATTTGAGTTTTGGCCTCACGCGTCCGGGACGTTGGGCTCCACCAGCTTTTTTAACTTCTCCAGCGACTCCTGCCAACCCAGGTAACACATCTCAGCCGGAATCACTTCGGGAATCCCCTCCTGTGTAATATGAAGTTCCGTGCCGCAGGACACCGCGGTGAACGTAACGGTGGTAATCATTTCACCCGGCAGATGGGGGTCATCAAATCGATCATTGTATTTGAGTCTCTTTCCCGGTTCAAACTCCAGATACGCTCCGCCAAAGGAGTGACTGTTGCCGGTGGAGAAATTCAAAAATGACATCTTAAAAGTTCCCTCTGGGCGGGCGTCAAGCGCATGTACCTGGCACACAAATCCGTACGGTGGAAGCCACGAAGCCAGGGCATCGGGGTGAATGAAGGCCTTGAACACGCGCTCAGGCGGAGCAGTAAAAACGCGGTGAAGTCTTACGGTAGACATGGGTGATTTTTTTGGCGTGGGGTTAACTTAGTTGCGTGATAATTTGCCCGTGAACATCCAAACATACGACATCACGCGCCATGACGTAAAGGTAAACTTGTCCACGAACAAAGGCCAATCAATACAAAAAGCCGAAGAGCCAAAGGGGTATTTTTTGGCGATACCCGATCTCAATATCATCGGGCACGACAAAAGCATGCGATAGCCCTGTAAGTTGTTTCATCGCTTTACCTTTTCCTCCAATTTCAAAATGGTATTTGGAAGACACGGTGAAGTCCGTTTGCGAAGAGTGTGTAACGGGTAACCCGGCATCGCGCGTATGGGTCAGAAAAAGTGTTTCGCGCAGATTGCCCGAGTTGGGTTTATCTTCGGCCAGAGCATGTATGAAATTGGTGTTATGAAGGTAGATTTTATCCGGCTTGTTCAGCAAACTGACACCACGCGCAGATGACCGCAACAGGCGAATAAGCTGTGCCTTGTCCAGCATATCCAGCATGTCCAGCACCTGGTTGCGGTTGGTTGCTAACGCTGCCGCAAGCTTTTGAATGTTAGGCTTGAACGGTGCAGCCGTGGAGATGATGTACAGCAGGGTTTTCAATTTTCCCAACGAAGTTTTCTCCAATGGACGTGCCTCCGGCAAATCATAATCAATAATGAGGTTAATCAATTGACTGATACGAGTAGGATAATCGGCCTCCGAAGTGAGGAAGAACGGAAACTGCCCCACGGATTGGTAATGTTTATAAAGCGCGAGCACGGGCGCATGGCGAGCCACAATATCGGCCGCAATCTGTTCATGCTTTTCGAGCAGATCGGGCAGCGTATGAGCCGGCCACTCCACTCCCTGGGTCAATGCCAGATACTCGCGAAACGAAAGCACGGGCAGCGAATACCGGGCCAGCCGCCTCGACAAATCAGCAGGCGATTGCTGAAGAGCAAGAATGGAGGAACCCGAAACAACAATTTGCAGATCGGGATGAAAGTCGTAGATGTTTTTTACTTCTGTCTGCCAGCCGGCATACTTGTGCGCCTCATCGATAAAGAGATAGCGACCACCCAGGCGGTAAAATTCGTTTGTGGTCTCGACCAGACTGTTTTTGCGAAAATACAAGTCATCCAGCGTTACATACAAAGACTGTTCTAACGGCAGGTGTTGCCGGATGTACTGCAGCATGAGGGTGGATTTGCCAACGCCTCGTGGCCCCTCGATGCTTATGCCACGGGACTGCCACTGAATTTACTTCGCCAAACTGCGGACAAACGGAAAAGCTGCGGACTCAACCAGTCTCCGGTAGCGATTGACCAATACGTCCATTATGTACCATTTAAAGTACAAAAATGATCAAAAAATGTTCTATTTACAGTACATTTTATCTAATGTCACTTTAAATTGTTGATTAGTAGCGTTTTACGATCCATAAAAATTTGCAGAAAGCCGATTATCCTACTGCGCCTCCAGCGCCAGCACGAGGTTGCGCGGCTGCATTTCGGGCGGGCCTGCCAGCAGTATCCATTTCCCGCTAACTCCAAGAATGGTAAACGCGAATTTCTCGATGCGTTCATCGGGATAAATGCTGACGACATAGAGTCGAACCGTGCGGTCGTTGGCATTCTCCTCCTGCGTGCTGGTGAAATAATAACCCTGCTTCTCTTGCAGACCGAACCCGCTGAGGTGGGCTACATTGCCGGACTGATGATGATTCAGGTTTTTACTTACGTCATCAAAAATGCACGGGGTGTGGGCAGTCTCTTCTTTGGTTTGTGGCTCATACCGATGGGATTTATAGTCGTACATTCCAAGCGTATGCCCTTGTGGTTAAGCCGCACGTTGATCATTGGTGGGGTGGGCTACGTGGCCAGCGCCTTTCTAAATTATGCGGGGCTCACATATTCCTGGATTGGCGCGTTAACGCTGCCGGCCACCATCGGAGGATTTTGGATAATCAGCTATTTGATCGTTTTCGGAATTCGGTCGGAGGTGTGACGGAGGCAATTCCCCCGGATTGTTTCTGATACTCAATTTTGGTGATGCGCCACACAAACTGGTGGGCGGGCGTTTTCACCACCACCTCATCTCCCACTTCTTTTTTTAACAGCGCTTGCGCCATGGGTGAATCCATGGAAATGTAGTTTTTGGCCCCAATCAGTTCTTCGCTGCCCACGATGCGGAAACGGTTCGTCTTGACTTTGTCTCCCGATTTGGATCGGGATTCGATAGAGACCCACGCCCCGAACATCACCTTACCTTCCTGATGCGGGTGGTAGGGCACCACCTTGAGGTTGTCGATGCACTTGCGCAGGTACAGGATGCGCTTGTCAATTTCACGCAGACGCTTCCTATTATAATGGTAATCGGCATTTTCGGAGCGATCGCCCAGGCTGGCGGCCCACGCCACTTTCTGGGTCGTGTCGGGTCGCTCCACCCGCCACAAGTGGTCCAGTTCAGCTTTTAGTTTCTCCAGTCCCTCCGGAGTGATCATCAGCGTTTTCATCTTCTATTCGGCCCTGCGTCAACATCGCATTTTTAGAATTCTGCTGCAAGGGCTATAGGGAATTCATCGAACGGTTCATCACAATTTTTGTTCAACTTCGGCCGGCCTGATAAATTCCTTACTTTTGCGCCCTTTAAATCGATGCGAGTATTGAGATCTGAGATTTTAGACCTAACAACTCTCCATACTCAATACTAACATCTCCAGACTTCTTATGATCAGCGTAAATAATCTTTCTCTCCAGTTCGGCAAGCGGGTACTCTTCGATGAGGTGAACCTGAAATTCGCCAGCGGCAACTGTTATGGTGTTATTGGAGCCAACGGGGCAGGCAAGAGTACATTTCTAAAAATTCTGGCGGGCGATATTGACCCTACCCGCGGCCAGGTGGTGCTGGAACCCAGCAAGCGCATGGCCGTGCTGCGCCAAAACCACTATGAATTTGATGACATGTCGGTGATCGATACCGTGATGATGGGCCACAAAAAATTGTGGGACGTGATGAAAGCGAAGGACGCCATTTACGAAAAGCCCGATTTTTCTGAGGCCGATGGTATTGAAGCGAGTCACCTCGAAGCCGAGTTTGCCGAGATGGGCGGCTGGAATGCGGTTAGCGATGCCGCTGCCCTGCTGAGTGGCCTGGGCATTGCCGAAGAAGAACACTACAAATTAATGCGCGAGCTGAGCGGTAATCACAAGGTGCGCGTGTTGCTGGCGCAAGCCATTTATGGCAATCCGGATATTCTCATTCTTGATGAACCCACCAACGATCTCGACCTGAACACCATTGCGTGGTTGGAAGACTTTCTGCTGGAGTTCAAGAACCTGGTGATCGTGGTATCGCACGACCGTCACTTTTTGGATACCGTTTGTACGCATATTGTTGATATCGACTTTGGAGGAATTAAACTGTTCACGGGAAATTATTCCTTCTGGTATCAAAGCAGTCAGTTGGCACTCCAGCAGCGCGCCAACCAGAATAAAAAGGCGGAAGAAAAGAAAAAAGAACTCATGGAGTTCATCCTGCGCTTCAGCGCCAACGTATCAAAATCAAAACAGGCCACCAGCCGCAGAAAGCTGCTGGACAAAATTTCAGTCGATGATATTCAACCGTCTAACCGCAAATACCCGGGCATCATTTTTGGCCAGAAGCGAACAGCCGGGGATCAGATTCTGGAGGTCAATCATCTGAGTTACTCGCTGGACAATGGCACCCGATTGCTTCATGATCTCAGTTTCTTTGTGAACAAGGGCGACAAGATTGCCTTCCTGAGCAAAGAGAGCTTAGCCGTGACCTCCCTCTTCCGGATTTTGATGGGCGAATTGAAAGCTGACCAGGGGGAATTCAAGTACGGGCAGACCATAACGAAAAGTTACCTGCCGCTGAACAACGAATCGTTTTTCACCAGCGATGATAACCTGATGGACTGGCTGCGCCAGTTTTGCGTTACCGATGAAGAAAAAGAGGAAGCCAACATCCGCGGATTTTTAGGCAAGATGCTATTCTCGGGTGAAGAGGTGTTTAAGAAGTGTTCGGTGTTAAGTGGCGGTGAAAAAATGCGCTGCATGATCAGCCGCATGATGCAGCCGGGGGCCAACCTGCTCATTGTGGATGAACCGACTAACCACCTGGACCTGGAATCGATTCAGTCGTTCAACAATGCACTCAAAGATTTTCCCGGCCAGATACTGTTTACCACGCACGACCATGAGTTTGCGCAAACGGTGGCCAACCGGATTATTGAAATCGGCCCGAACGGATTTATGGATAAACTCATGACGTATGATGAGTACGTGGAGAATGAGAAACTACAGGAGCAGAAGATGGCTCTATATCAGGAGAAGAAGAGAAGCAAGGGGTAAGAAGCCAGAAGCCAGAAGCCAGAATCTAGAATCTAGTATCCAGTATCTAGTATCTAGTATCCAGCATCTAGTAACCAGCCTCCGCGATCAAAAGAAAAGCTGGCTTATGGCATCGGTTGAACTGGCTTGTTTTGGTTTTAGGTTCAGGAACTTCGTGAATTGATCGGCCGATATGGAACCTTTCAGCTTATCAAAAAGTGTTTTTTGCTCCGCTTCGAACTTTGACTTGTACTCTGCGGGTTGGGTGTTAGCCAGCGGCATGATCGATGACTTTTTGGTAAGGAATTGCGAGATCAGCGGTGTAACAGCCGATACCTGGGCTGTCGATAAGCCCACCTTGCTCGTGAGCGTAGTCATGATACTTTGAGTTAGCTTCTTTACATCGAATCCTGCTGCCGCTTTATTCAGGTCGAGCTGAGCTGATGCAAGGGTTGAAAAACACATTAACAGGCCGGCAACGAGTAGCTTTTTCATATGGGGTAAATGGTATTGAGTTTTGAAAATAAGCAGTGAAAACCAAATCAACAATGCGAAACACCTACTGGTCACCCCAATCGGTAAAACAAACTGTGGCCTTTGCATGATGATTCCCCGGCTGTACGCAAAGAGGAAGCAGATCAGCACAATAACTGTTTTGACTCCGGCTTACCTGAACCGAATGCAAGTGCATAAAAATAGAAACGGGAACGAATCAATTGCTTGACCGTTCCCGTCTCGCTTAACCAAACAACCGTAGCCGCTGGCCAGCCCTGCCTGATCCTGCTACGTCTTGACGTCCGCCTCTCCTACCTTGCGGTATTCACGCGTTGACTTCGTGCGGTCATCAGCTTGCCCGTGAAGGCGCTCCTTGCTCGCACTATCCTCACCCCGCAGACTTTTTGTCGATTATTTTTTGTGGGAATTCACCCTTTGTTTTTCCGCGCAGCGGATAAATCCGTCAGTAATCAACTCTACTTTGTCACAACAATTTTGCTGAAAATCAGATAGATAGTTATCTTTGAGCATCAGCAAAAAAATGAAAGCGGGAACCGCTGATAAGAAAGAACGGCTCCCGCGTATTATGTAA
>Ga0209972_10000613_pt1 | contig 35503 bp, 29 predicted proteins | sample NOAtaG_7_FD_187302 | JGI IMG/M metagenome (GOLD analysis project Ga0209972, IMG submission 187302) | Freshwater lake microbial communities from Lake Erie, under a cyanobacterial bloom - NOAA_Erie_Diel1S_2200h metaG (SPAdes) (version 2) | ecosystem: Environmental > Aquatic > Freshwater > Lake ...
TTGACGCGACGCTGCTTCCTTCAGCCTGCCGATTACCGCAATGGTAGTTTCAACACCCACGTCTCCTGTTATGAGAATTTCTTCTAATTCATCCAGGAAATCCTCGTCGATGCTGCGTTTCCCGAGAAAAGCACGGCCGATGCGACCGAGGAGGTTTTCCCTGGTCTTCTGGACTGCGGCATCGAGTTTAGATTTATCTTCCGGTTCCGGATTTTTCTTTCCGAACAGATTAAAAAAAGCCATGGTTTATCAAGTATAAACAAAAATGGCTTCCCGGAGTTCAGGAAGCCATCTTCTGGAATTCAGCTTTTATCAGCCTTTGTTGAAGTAATCCTTCAGGGCTTCGCTGGTAATGATTTCTTCTTTGAAAGAATAAGCGCCGGTTTTGGGCGAGCGTATAGTACGTACTACTTTCACGTAGTCTTTACCCTGACCTTCTTTCTTGAGCGTTGCTACTACCTTCTTTGCCATGTTTTACTTGATTTCTTTGTGAACGGTAATCTTGCGCAGAATCGGGTTGTATTTCTTCAATTCGATACGCTCGGGAGTGTTTTTCTTGTTCTTGGTGGTGATATACCTGCTGGTGCCGGGGCGACCTGAAGTCTTATGCTCCGTGCATTCCAGTATCACCTGAACCCTGTTGCCTTTCTTAGCCATTTCAGATGCTTCCTTTCTTAAACAAGCGGTCGAGTGCCGCGATGATACCAATCTTGTCGATGGTCCTCATAGCTGAGGTACTCACCTTCAAAGTAATCCATTCGCCCGTATCCGGCAGGAAAAAGCGCTTGGTTTGGAGATTCGGGTTGAACCTGCGCTTGGTCTTGCGATTGGAGTGGGAAACGTTGTTCCCTTTCAGTGGCTTCTTTCCGGTCAGATCACAGATGCGTGACATAATATTCCTTATTTTGGGGCTGCAAAGATGGGAATTCTCCCCCTCAAATGCAAGTATTATGAGAGAGTTTCCTGTTTATTTCTTGTGGAAGCGCTGAAGACTGTCCAGAAAACCAGCCATAATACACCCGATTGCTGCTCCATCAGGCTTTCAAAAACGAAGGCCAGCGCAGCCATCGCAAAGAAAGCAAATCCCATGTGGTTGCCATTCCGCCAAGCGGCAAAAAAGGGCAGCAACACGGCCAGGAGGCAAAGGAGTATTGCCGGAAATCCACCCTGTATGCCGCTTTCCAGGTATTGGTTATGCGGCATCTTGCGGTTCCATGGCAAAACACGGCTCTGCTGAGCGGTATGCGCTGCGTCCATGGCTCCGCTGAGGTCGTGCATGCCGAGACCAGTAAATGGCGCTTCCTGCAGGATATGTGCAGCTGCCTTCCAGGCTTCCACGCGCTGGGCAAAAGAGCGGTCGTTGGGGTCTGTTTTCCGGTTGACCGTCTGCAAATCTTCCATCGAATTGCGCAGGCGGTTGTTCAGACTGGGCAAAAACCGGAAGGCCAGCAATGCAATGAGCAATGCGCCCAATGCGGGCCAGAAAAAACGCTTCAATTGATGCCTTGCCGCCAACATTGCCCAAAACGCCAAACCGGCGTAAAGGGATACCAATCCGGTGCGGGCAGACAAGAGATGGATCGTTAGCAGGTTAACAGCGGCGGCGAAAACAGTGAACCAAAGGAATATCTGCGGTAAGGAACTGTTTTTCCTTCCGCTCCACAGCCATAAACCCGCCAATACCGAACCAGCATGGAAAACACTGAATTCGATATGGTGCATGCGCACCAATACCGGCATGGGCTTCGATTCCAATACCAATTGGTTGTACCATTCCATATCGGACAGGTAAACCAATGTACTGGCAGTTGCCGCCGCATAAACACTCCAGATGGCTATGGATGCCAGAATTGCCTTATGTGCCCTTGTCAGGCGCTGCGCTCCGTGCAACAACAAAGGCAACAAGAGCAGGGGCAATTTCAAAATGAAGAGCCGGGTACTTTCCTTGTCCCAGCCGGTGAAGACGGAAACCGCAGCTAACCATATAATGAGAATGGAAAAGGACCAATAAACTGAAGGCCTGGTTCCTTGCTGAACCTCAATCGCATCTTTCCGGAACAGCGACCACAAAGCCGCCGCCATCGCCAGGATGATTCCAAAAGAACCGAGTGCCGGCGAAAACAAGATACCGGCCATTGCGACACCCAGCCCTGTTACGAGGATCCGGTCAGGCCGGAGAAAATGCATCGCAGACAAGGGCATGGCCCGTATCAGCGGGCGTAGTTCAAACGGAGATTGAATTCGCTGCTACCCGATGCCAGTGCATCGCGCACGGCCTGGGTAACCTGAACACCGATGCCCGGCATTTCGGCATTGCGGTAATTGCCTACCACCCTGGCAAACACCCGTACATTGGTGGTCGGATTGGTGAGCATTACAATGGTTCCGACACGGGCCGACGGATGCAACAGATAGTTCCGGGTTTGATCAATGCCTTCGCGCACGATGATGGATGCTTTCACATCTTCATTTACCTCAGTGCCCTGATCAGCGTCGCGGCTGCGGCCATTGCTTTCAGCCGGGATTCCCGGATCTGTATTTTCTGCAGGCTTGATGCTGGCGCGTGGCTGATTGCTTTGGTCTCCGTTTCCGGCACCACTGCTTCCATTACCAGTAACCTGCACAGGTTCTGTGCTCACCGGAGGTATGGGCTGCGCTCCATTGCTTTTTGCTTTGATCGTGAGCTTTTGCCCGATGTTCACTCCGTCTGTGCGGAGGTTATTGTCTTCCTTGATTTGTTGCACCGTCACGCCGTATTTCCTGGCAATACCGCTCAGGGTTTCACCGGGCACAACCGTGTGCACGGTGTTCTTCGTCGCAGGTGTGCCGGCCATGGGCTGATCAACGGCCGGTGTCGGATTGGCCGGGGCCGGAGTAACCGGAGCAGGCTTCACCTGATTTGCCGCGGCACTGCCATTCCATTTACGTGGAATCAGCACTTCGCGGCCTACGTTGAAGGCCGACTCTATACCCGGGTTCGCTTTCTTTATCTCTTCGGCACTGACGCTGTACTTGCGGCACAGGCCGTACAGGGTCTCTCCTCTTTCTATCTTATGCACTACATGGTTGCGGCCATCCACCATGCGGCGGCCGATGGAATCTGCCGGATTGGCCGATGCTGCCGCAGCAGTGAGCACCAATGCAATGCCGAGAATGTATGCTTTCATCTTCATAGCTTAAACAATAAGCAGGCCAAAAATAAAGAGCGACCTGTTCCCACACTGTGAAATCGGCCTTTGAGCTTATCCACAAATCCTGTTTTTGTCCAATATTAAGCACTAAACCCGTGCCTGAGGTCTGGCTGAAATCTGCTTACTTTGGCACCCGAATGAAGCGTTTCCTGCACCCTGTTCCCCCCATGCTCCTTTTGTTTCTCGGTACAGCCATCGCCTGGTATGCCGATGCGCCTGCTGCCCTGCAGGACGGTCTGCGCTGGGGCGCTGAAATCCTGTTGCTGATCCACGCCATCCGCAAACGCAGTATCACGGTGTGGATCGCAGCGGCTATGATCCTCGGCGGCGAATTCGGTTACCTGCTGCCGCAAGCCGGTGCCGCATTGAAAGTGACCGGCAAAATCTTTATCCAGTTGATCAAAACCATCATCGCTCCCCTGCTCTTCGCTACACTCGTGGTTGGAATCGCGGGCCACAGCGAAATCAGGCAGGTCGGCCGACTGGGCTGGAAATCGCTCCTGTATTTTGAAGTGATTACCACCGTTGCCTTGTTCATAGGCCTGGCCGCCATCAACCTGAGCGGTGCCGGAAAAGGCATACCCATGCCGGTTTTTGCCAAAGGAGCTGAGACGATAGAAGCCGAACGCATCGCTGTTGAATCGCGTACCGATGGCCAATTGGTTTTCAAGGTGGATGGCAAACAGCGCGATGTCAATCCAAAACCCAATCCTGAAAAGCAGAACTGGGAAAAAATCCTGCTCCATACCTTCCCCGAAAACATCGCCAAGTCGATCGCAGAAGGCCAGATTCTGCAGGTGGTGGTGTTCAGTATCTTCTTCGGACTGGCATTGGCCATGATTGGCGGGCCTACTAAAACCGTGATGCTAGAATGGTGTGAAAGCCTCAGCGCGGTCATGTTCAAGTTCACCCACCTGGTGATGTTCTTCGCTCCGATTGGCGTATTCGGTGCCGTTGCGCATACCATCGCCACCATGGGCTTCGATGTCGTCGCGCCGCTGCTCAAACTGGTCGCCACGCTCTATATCGCCTTGGTTGCTTTCATCTTCCTGGTATTGCTTCCGATGGCGCTGCTGATCAAGCTGCCGATACGCCAGTTCATCCGCGCCGTGAGTGAACCAGTGGGCATTGCCTTTGCCAGCGCGAGCAGCGAAGCCGCCTTGCCCAAAGCGATGGAAAACATGGAAAAACTGGGCGTACCGCGGAAAATCGTTTCGTTCGTATTGCCTACCGGTTACAGCTTTAACCTCGACGGCACAACCTTATACCTTTCCCTTGCTTCGATTTTCCTGGCACAAGCCGGCGGCATCCACCTGAGCCTCGGGCAGCAATTGCTGATCGTTTTTACCCTCATGCTTACATCCAAGGGCGTTGCCGGAGTGGCCCGCGCTTCCCTCGTTATCCTGAGCGGCACGGCTGCAACCTTCGATCTGCCCGAATGGCCCATCGCTATGATACTCGGGGTGGATGTGTTGATGGACATGGCCCGAACCGCCGTGAACGTAGTCGGCAACTGCCTGGCGAGCTGTGTAGTAGCCAAATGGGAAGGTGAATTCGAACCACGTGAATTTGTAGCCGGCACAGCAGAGTCGAACGAGTAACGCGCAAATACCTGCTCAGGCAGCAAGCCAAAACAAGCATAAAAAAAGGGCCGTCGGTATGACGGCCCTTTTCGTTTTGCGGTTGTGAAGGATCTTACTTGGCGTTCACTTTCCATTTGCCCTGACCGAAGGCGTCGAGCATTTGTACTTTGCCGTAGCCGAGCTTTTCGAGCTTGGGCTTGAGGGTAGCTGCATCGCCTACCACGAGGATCACCATGCGGTCGGTGCTGAGCAGCTTGTTCGCCAGGGCGTTCAGTTCCTCGCGCTTGATGTCGCGGAGAATCTGTTCCTGCAGGCGGGTGTAATCTGACGGCAGGTTGCGGTTGATGATATTGTAAATGAATCCGGCCTTCTGTCCGTTTGATTCATAATCGAGCGCCTGACTGGCCAGGATGGAGTTGCGGGTAAACTCGAATTCCTCCTGAGTCATGCCTTCTTTCTTGTAACGTTCGATTTCTTTTATCACTTCGCGGATGGCGCTGTCGGTTGCCTGTGCCTTCACGCTGGAACCGAAAGTCCAGTTGCCGGTGAGATTGCGGTAAGCGCCGCTGAAACCGGCACGCGAGCCGTAGGTCCAGGCTTTTTCTTCGCGGAGGTTGAGGTTGATGCGCGAGTTGAAGTTGCCGCCGAGGGGGAAGTTCATCAGCTGGGCGCGGAAGAATTCTCCGGTCGCGTCGTAAGGCAGCGCGTTGAATCCGATGCGGATATCCGACTGCTCCGAATTCGGGAAATCGACCATGAAAATATGGTTGCTCTCCCACTTGGGCAGTGCAGCCGGTGCAGTGAAGGAAGCACCGGTAGGTTTCCACTTGTTCAGGAATCCGAGCGACTTGATGGCTTCGTCTTTCGTTACACTGCCTACCACTACTACCTTGGTGAGTTCGGGTGCATAATACTTGGCATGGTAAGCCTTCAGGTCTTCAATCGTCAGTTTCTCCACTTCCTTCTCCAGACCGGAGGCCATGGTTCCGAAAGGCGTACCGTAGTTCATGATGGCAGACCAGGCGTTCTGCGTGGCCGCACCGCGCTGGTTCTTCATGAAATTGAAGCTTTCCAGCGTCTGCTTCTTGGTGCGGTCGAACTCGGTCGTGGGGAAAGCCGGATTGAAGAGCATGTCTTCCAGGATCGCCATGGTTGCGTCAAGGTTTTCCTTCAGGCAGGCTACCGATACATTGGTTGAAGTGGTTCCTGCACTGAACGAAATGCTCGAACCGAGTTTCTCCAGGTCTTTGCTGAGCTGTTCACCGCTGCGGTTCTTGGTACCCTCACCCATCATATCGGCTGTCATGCTGGCGGTGCCGTTTTTCACGGTTGTGCCTTCTACCAGGTGGCCGCCGTCGATATTGAAGGAGATAAACACCAGGGGCGATTCAAAAGATTCCGCTCCTGCGATTTCAAGTCCGTTGGACAGTTTCTCCTTATACAAGGCAGGAACCGTAACCGGTTTGGCAGGGCCCGGCTTGGGCATTACCGAACGGTCGAAGTTGTCGACCGGACGCACGTATTTCAGGTTCTGGTATTCCGCTTCCAGGGCCGGATTGGTGAGGCCTGCATTCGGGTTGAAGCTTTCGTATGGCTTGGGTTTGAAACTGGGGTCGGTGTATTTGCGGGGATCGGGTTCTACGATCACCACGCTGGCGCCTTTGCCTTTGAGGTAGCGGCGGTATACGCGGAGGATATCTTCGCGGGTAACGCGGCGGTAGCGTTCAATATCGTCTTGCAGGTTGAAGCTCTTGCCTTCAAGGAGATAATTGTATTCATTCAAAACCGCAGCCTTGCTTTCCACGCTTTCGAAAACGCCGTAGAAATTCGAAACGAGGTCGTTCTTCACGCGCTCCAAATCTTCGTCGCTGAAGCCGATGATTTCAAAACTATCTACCACGGCAAACATCTTTTTGCGGAGGAAGTTGACGTCTGACATCGGATAACCGGCGATGGTAATCGCAAATTCTCCAGCCAGTTCGTGGTTGAAATTGGTCATCGGGTTGTTGCTGGCACTGGCCTGCAGGGCAATTTCCGCTTCAACAAAACGCTTGTACAGCGGGCTGCTCTTGCCACCGCCAAGCAGCATGCTCAGGATATCCAGGGCAGGTTCGTCGTTGGTATACACCGGAGGTCCGGGCCAGCTGGCCATGATCACCGGAACGGAAGCTTTTCCATCGTAAAAAGTAGCGAAACGGCTTTCGGGAATGATCACCGGAGAAACGCGCTGCTTCTTCACTTCGGGGCAACGGTTGAAGCTGCCGAAGTATTTTTCGCACCACTGAACCACCTGCTTGGCATCGGCGTCGCCGCTCACCACTACGGTAGCGTTGTTGGGGCCATACCAGCGGAGGAAGAAGTTCTTGAGATCGTTTGAATCCACCCGGTCGAGGTCATCCACATAACCGATTACCGGCCAGCTGTAAGGATGATTCGGCGGATAGAGGTTCTGGTCTTTTACTTCTTGCAGGAAGCCGTAAGGACCCGAATAGCGCTCGTCTTTTTCGTTTTTAACCGTGCTGCGCTGGATCTCGTATTTCTTTTGGGTGAAGGCACCAAGCAGGAAACCCATGCGGTCGGCTTCCATCCACAAACCGGTTTCGGTGAAATTGCTGGGGAAGGTCTGGATATACACCGTGCGGTCGCGGGTGGTATTGCCGTTTACTTCACCACCGGCATTCGAAATGATGCGGAAATGTTCTTCATCGGCTACGTGCTCAGACCCCTGGAACAGCATGTGTTCGAAGAAGTGGGCGAAACCGCTCTTACCGGGCAATTCGCGCGCTGAACCCACGTGGTAGGAAACCATCAGGTGCACAATCGGATCGCTGTGATCTTCGTGTACAATGATGGTAAGCCCGTTGGGAAGCTTGTACTTCTCAAACGGAATGATGGCTTTTCCCGGCTGGGCCTCGACTTTTTCGATCAGCTGGGCCGTCTGCCCGTACAGCCCGAAGGCAGAAAGACAGACGAGTAACAGGATACTGAGTTTTTTCATCTTGGAGTAGTTGAGTTTTTGCGTCAGTTGCAAAAGTAATTCCAAACTTCAGGGCCGTGTCTGAAAAAAGGCAAACGGACCATTCAAAACGACAACCGTCGGGAACAGGCATTGTATATTTGTGGGAACGGTGCGGCGACTCATACTCCCCTTTCTCCTGCCCTGCCTGCTGCAGGCCCAGAGCTCCCAGCTCGATACCGAACACTGGGCCGTGTACCTCGAGAATATCAGCCAGCCCGCTGCTGTACAAATCCTGCTCAGCGGTCCGCAAGCCGCCAAAGGCACCATCAGCGTTCTGCAAAAAGGATACAGCCAAAGCTTCAGTTTTGCGGCTAATGGTTCTGCTGTGTTGAACATCCCTTCGGTATTGGTTTACCCTGACGCAGGCAATGCCATCCAAGACCGTGCTGTGCGTATCAGCAGCGACAAACCCGTGTTTGCCGTGGCCCTCAGCGTCGGGCCGGGCAGCGCCGGTGCGGCTGCCATCACGGGATTGTCAAAAATTCCACCGGCACCTGAATACCTGCTCAATGTACCCGCCGGAGCAGTCGGAAGGCCATCCATGGCGGTCATCGGCGCTACGGAAGACAATACGCGCATCGAAATAACCCCATCCGTTACCCTCGCCAGCGGACGCCCGCCTGGAGTTCCCTTTGCCATCACCCTGAACCGCGGCGGCAGTTATCCGCTCCGTGCCCGCGACAGCGGCAGCCTGGGCGGAACCCGGGTGCGCGTCGTGGAATCTTGTCGGAAAATTGTTGTTTTCCAGGGCAGCGCCGGTATCCGTTTTGCCAACGAAGCCTCCTGTGCTTCATCCGACCATATCTACGAACAGGCCATTCCCATCAGCCACTGGCAGCGCGATTATTACCTGCTGCCGGCACCTGAACAGAGCGCTCCAGGCAGCTTTCGCGTGGCCGCCCACCGTGACGGCACAGCCATTCAGGCGGGCGCTCTACCGGCGCAGAATCTCAACCGCGGTGAATCGTGGACGCCCCTGCCCAATGCAGCCGGTTTCTGCCTGAACAGCAGCCAGGCCTTGCATGCTGTGCAACTCAGCCGCAGTGGTCCTTGCAATGGCCACACGGCAGGCCTGGGCGATCCGTATATGCTCAATGCCCTCAGCAGCGCCGAACGTGTGAAAACAGCCTGGTGGCATGCGCCGAATATTGCGGGTGTATACCGCCATTATGTGGTGTTGGCCGTTCCCAATGCCGCACGCGCATCGTGCAAGATCGACGGCAACACCATTCCGGCAGCCAGTTTTGTGCCCTCTGCCTGCGGAGCCTGGTCTGAAGCGGTATTGGCCGTGGCACCGGGCGCCCATCGCCTGGAATGTGATTCGCCGGTGTATGCCGCCGCTTACGGACTCGGGCAAGGCGAAGCATTCGCCTTCAGCCTCGGTGCCGCGGGCGCGGTGAACCGTCTGTACCGCATGGAGCTTGCGCCGAATCCGATTTGCCATCCCGACAGCCTGCTGCGTTTTGCCCTGCGCGGCGATACCGTCCTCCGACCGGCCTGGAACCTGGGCGACGGGAATGGATTCAGCGGCGCCGACGGCACACACCGCTATGGCCGCAGCGGCAGCTTCCGCGTTCAGGCCTGGATTGAAACCGGAAAAGCGGCTTGCCCGGGCGATACGCTCACGGGTATCGTCAACGTGCGGCGCGGGCCACAGGCTGCGCTCGGACCTGACAGCGCATTATGCCGTGGCAGCATCTTCCGCATCCGGCGCGATACACCGGGCGGCGGCAGCCTGCAATGGAACCGGCCTGCTCCCGGAGGCTGGGTCAGCATCAGCCGCAGCGATACCCTCGTCTTGCGCTTGCGCGACAGCGCTGGCTGCTTCGATACCGATACCTTGCACCTGCGCTTCGACTCCTGTGAAAACGAAACCCTGCAGGTGCCGAATGTATTCACTCCCGGCGGCGACGGAACGAACGATGTATTCCAACCCATCGTCAAAGGCTGGGACGGCGGCAGTTGTGAAATCTTCAACCGCTGGGGTCAGTTGATTTACCGGTTTGATTTACCCGGCGGCACGCCCTGGAACGGGCGATTTGACAATGGATTCGAAGCCTGTCCGGCCGGCGCCTATTACTATATCATCCGCTTAAGCCACAGCCCCAGCGGACGAAATGCGCAGGTGAGCGGGGTCGTGCATTTGATAGAGGGGAAATGATATGCGACCCGGGAAGGCCCGGTAGGAATTCGCGTATAAATCGCGAAGCCTGAATGTAGTACCCGGAAAAGCCGGGTCGTAAAATACGTGCAAGGTGAGAGTTAAAAAATCCGTGGGTGGGGTAAGCACAGCTGTCTTTAGCATCGGCTTGGTTCCACCGCGCATGGTACACCCTGTAGTTTACGGGCCTTCGCTAGGGCACCACGATTTTTTGTAAATCGCTAACCCTGCCATCCGCATCCCGGAAATAGACCAGATACATGCCCTTGCCGGCCAGCGCCATAAGGTCTATTTCAAACCGGGGCTGTTGAACCGGTTGCCGGAGCAATTGCTGTCCGAGTAGATTGGTGACGTAAAATGTCTGATTCTCGAGTCGGGTGAATTGCCCGCCACAATCCACCCGCAACAGGCCCGGGCTCGGATTGGGATAGATGCGCAGGGGCGCGAAGAAACTGCCTCGTTGTACGATGGAATCGATTTCATAATCCGCAAGGCAACGGTTGTAGATGAGCAACTCGTCCATAGCGCCGTGAAAGAAGCGGTTGGATGCTTCTCTTCCTGCACCCAGTATAATGCTGTTTTTCCCGTTTACAGAAGTCAGGAAATTGCTGAGGATTTCGGTGTGGCGCAGCTGTCCGTTGATACGGAATTGTATGGTTCGGTCGGCCGATGCACACATCGACACATGAAACCACATGCCAGGCACTACATCGAAACTTTTCCAGACATCGGCCAGGCTGAGCTGTAGGCTGAGCCGGTTGTTCACTTCGCGCAACATGGCAACCGCCAGCCCGCATTCCAGGTCCGGATTATCCAAAGAGAAGATCGTTTTCCATTCGCTGTAATCTCCCGGAGCTGCATAGAACCAGAAATGGATGCTGCGCGGGAAGAAATCAAAGGTGTGCGGAATCTCAACATGGGCATTGTTGCCATTGAAATACAAGGCTTTCCCGAGTGAGCCGAATCGATCCGCGCTTGCAGCCGTGAACACGGGCATTCCATGCCTTGCAGGCGGTGTCTGATCATATGCATTGCCATCGAGCGGGTAATGACCGACCAGGCCCTGCGTGGGTATTTGGGCCAACACGTTCGTCGTTAAGAGGCAGCAAAAGGTGATAATGCAGGTCTTCAAAGCTGATATGATAAGGCAGGTATCACGAAGATACGTTCATAATGTATTTTTTCGGTGACATGCGACCCGGAAGAACCGGGTAGGGGTCCGCGTAATAATTGTTGAGCAAAAGATATACGACACGGGAAGGCCGGGTCCTTGAAATCCAGGGATGTAAAAATCGATACGACGTAGGTAATCGAAAAATGTCTTTGCGCGCTTTGCGTGAAAAAAACAAAGGGTTCACGCAGAGACCGCAAAGGAGAAAACACGCAAAGACCGGAGAGAAAGCAGATTCCCGATGTCTTTGCGCTCTTTGCGTGCTAACCAATTCTGGCCGAAGCACTGGGTAATAAAATCTATACGGGAATACGTTGCCGGCAGACTGTCTTTGCGTGCTTTGCGTGAAACAGTCCGAAGCTAAGGTTCACGCAGAGACCGCAAAGGGGAAAACACGCAAAGACCGCAGAGAGAGCAAATTCCAGATGTCTTTGCGCACATGTTTGGAAGTTCTATTTCGAGCATGGGAGGTCGACCATAAGGGTTGACCTTCCGGGAATTTTCTATCTTTGAAAAACCTTGAAAACTGTGAGCATCATCCGGGGGGGGATGGTATGCCTGTTGATGGGCCTGTTCGCCGCTTGTGAGAAGTCGGTGGATGTGCTGATTCCTGGCAACCTGCAACCCGATTATTCAGGCATCACCACCCTGCGCGTGGAGAATTATGTGAACCGCCTGTTCATCGACCTCCTGGGCCGTGAAGCCACCGAAACCGAACGCCAGGCAGCCGTGCAGGAACTGCGCGATTCTGCCCTGAGCACTTCCATACGCCGCCGCCTTATCACCCGCCTCCAAAGCGATACCAGCTTTCACCCGGGCGACAGCAGCTACCGCCACGCCTATTGCGAACGCATCTACCAACTGATGAAAGCGCGTTTCCTGGAAGGAGCCGACGATGGTGAACTGCAACTGCGCCTCGGCAACGCCCGCTTCGCCGAAACCATCGCCCGCCTCAACGGCGATTCCGTCGGTGTGTTTTCCGCACGCAACCAGGCCGCATCCTATGAAAATGTATTGAAAAGCCGCCGCAACTACCGCCTCGGCAAGATCAGCTTCGGCGAAATGTGCAGCTACATGATGAACAACGGCATCTACGATGTCATCAACATGAACAGCTTCAACTTCGTCAACGCGAGCTACGACGACCTCTTCAACCGCCTGCCCACCCGCGACGAATTCAACCGCGCCTACGATGTAATCGAATACAATAAACCCGCCGTCATCCACGGCATCGTCTGTACCAACCGCAACGAATACCTCCGCGCCCTCACCGAAAGCAGCGAGTTTTACGAAGCCCAGGTGCGCTGGGTTTGGTTTACCTTGCTGCAGCGCGAACCTTCCACCGGCGAACTGTTCCGGGTATTGCCCCCCTACCGGCTCAGCGGCGATCTGATGGAAGTTCAAAAACAAGCCCTACAAAGCGATGAATATGCCCAGTTCCGTTAAAATGTCCTTCCTGCTACTGCCTTTGCTCGCCGCCTGCACCGAGAAGGAAACCCTGCGCTATGGGCTGCAGGATCAAGTGGTGTACGAAGACAAAACGCAGAAAACGAAACGCAAGTCGGAAAGCGAGTATATCAGCATCCTCTACACCAATCTGTACCAGCAACCCATCACACCGAACCAGTTGTACAAGACCCAACAGGTGGTGCAAAGCATCGGCGACCGCACGCTGGCCTGGGAAATGCTGCTGAGCAACTATTTCAACAAACCCGGGATCCAAATGCCCGACGAAACTTTCATGCGGGCCGAAACCGACAGCTTCATCAACATGGCCTACCGCCGCTTCTATCTGCGCAGGCCGGGCGAAGCAGAACGGGCCTGGTTCCGCAATTTTATCCGCAACCGCAACGATGCCACGGTCGAAATGGTTTTCACCGCTTTCGCAGCGAGCGACGAATACGCCTTTTATTGATTACCCGAGAACAAGCAGAACGATATGAAGCGCAAGGAATTTATTAAGAAAGCCGGATTGCTCACCGCGGGCACCGCAGCAGCCCCCTACATTTTACCCTCGGGAAGGCTCTTCGCCCGCACCAATACGCCCCTGGCCGATCATGTGGTGCTGGTGATGTTCGCCGGCGGTGTGCGCCAACAGGAAGCAGTGCTGCAGCGCTACCTCGACGACAGCCAGGATGTGAAAGTGCAGGGGAATATCATGTACAACCTGCTCGAAGGCGCAGCGCCGGCCACGAAAATAGCCTACGGTACCACGGCACCGGGCGGACACAAGGGCGGGCAACCCATTCCCCGCCTCCTGTCGCAATCGCTGCAAAGCCAGGGAACCTTGTTCGCCGAAATGCGCGCCCAAAGCGCCGGGCATTATACCGGCCTTACCGCACTGATGACCGGCAACCAGGCCACCGCCCAGGGCCTGAAGGTTCGTCCCCGCTTCCCTACCCTTTTCGAATACCTGCGCCGGCATGCGGGCTTCAAAGCCAGTGAATGCTGGTTCATCGGCAATACCATCGGCAATTCTACGCCCCTGCTCAACGCCAGCGATCACAGCGAGTACGGACTTGCGTACGGCGGAAACTTCTTCGCAGCTCCCGTTACCTTTGGTTCAGCGGGCATCGATGTGCTCAGCAATGCCAAGCCTTACAGCGACGAAGACCTGCAGCCGATGTACGCCATGAAGGAATTCCTTGACCGCAGCTTCAACCTGCAGGCTTCCGGCTTCGACAGCGTGCGCAATACGCCCGAAGAACGCACCCGCATCAAGGAATGGATGCGCGATGTGTACCGCAGACTGCAATCCGGACAAATCGCCTTCCCACCGGTGACCGACAACGGCGATGCTTTCTCCATCGGCATGGCCGCCGAAGTGCTCCGCGAATTCAAACCCAAGGTGTTGGTGGTGAACATGAGCGCCGTTGACGGCTGCCACAGCAATTTCACCGGCTACCTGCAAAGCCTGCACCGGGCCGACCATGCCACAGGCTGGTTGTGGGACCGCATCCAGCGCACCATTCCCGAAATGAGCGGCAAGACCACCCTGATCGTGGCGCCGGAGTGCGGACGCAACCTGAATCCCAACCCCATCCAGGACGATAACGACTGGTACGCTTACGACCACAGCGATGCCAATGCGCTGCGTGTATGGGGCTTGATGGCCGGGCCGAATGTGCCGCGCAACCTCGTCGTAGGCAATGAAAACAACAGCGTGGGCCGCCTGACGGATATCGTACCCACCATCGCCCATATCCTCGGGGTGAAAGACGAGGCCATGAACGCCGGTTACCTCGATCCGCTGGCCCGTTCCCTCTTCGACCGGATATGAAGTACGGCCTGCTCTTCATCGCCCTCCAACTCGCTTTCTTCGGCTGCACGAAACGCGCCGAACGGGAACCGAATCCCTTTCCTTCCGGAGGAAAGAATAACAATCCGGGCGACACCGCTGCAGCGGCCGATCCGAACAGCTTCAAGGGCATATACGCCCGCATCCTCAAGCCCACCTGCGCCAACAGCGGCTGCCACGACGGCACCTTCGAACCCGATTTCCGCACCCTGGAAGGCAGCTACAATACCCTCCTCTTCCGACCGCCAATCAAGAACGATTCCGCTGGAACCTTCACGGCGCGGGTAGTTCCCGGCAATCCCGATCTGAGCATGCTCTGGTACCGCATGACGGTAGACCTGGGCGGCAATTCGGGCATCATGCCCCTGGTGGTCGATCCGGGCTCTGACTGGCCCGCGCGGAAAGGCGAATACCTGCAAAACATCCGCAACTGGATTGCCGCCGGAGCGCCCGATGCCCACGGCAAGATGCCCGCCACCGCCGATCAGCCGCCGCAGGTACTAGGTTTCACAGCCGTCAATGGCAGCACGGAATATCCGCGCTCCGGTCGTTACGAACCAGTGCAGATTCCTTACGGACAGGCCGCGGAACTCTGGATCTGCCTGGCCGATGACAAAGCCACCCAGGGCGCACTCAGTGGTGTGAAAATCAACTATTCCCTCACACCGGAAAGCTTCGACCCTGCCCTGGAACAAAGCCTGAATTTTCAGGCATCCGGACGCAGTTTCAAAAGCTTGTACGGGCAAAATGAAGTGTTTGGATTCCGCATTCCATTCAGCAGCACCGCCTGGCAAAAAGGCGATGTGGTCTGGCTGCAGATCAGCGCTTCCGATGGCGTCAACGCGGGCACCCAAATACCCAACCGCGACGCGATGTTCTTCCTCAAGAAATACCTGGCTATCCGTCTGATATGAAGATTCAGCTTTACATGGCCCTGGTATGGCTCGCTGGCTTATCGGCCTGCAAGGAAGCGGAACCCGTGCCCGTGAATCCGGTGCCGTTCATTTCGCTCGACAGCCTGAGCCGCAGCAGTGTGAAAGAGTTTACCGACAGCCTGGTGATTTATGTGCGCTACGAAGACGGAGATGGCGACCTGGGTGAAATCAACCCCGATATCAACAGCCTGGAAGTACAGGATCAGCGCTTCCAGAAAGCCGATGCATATTTCATACCGCCCCAGGCACCGACCGATAAACAACTGCGCATCGAGGGCCGCCTAGCCATCCGGCTGCGCAACCTCTTCCTGCTCGGAACCGGCAACAGCGAAACCACGGCCTTCCGCATCCGCCTGCGCGACCGGGCCGGCAATTGGAGCAACAGCATCACCACACCCAATATCGCCATTACACGTTGAAAAGAGTCTTGTTATATGGTCTCTGGCTTTTTCCCGGCATCTTGTCGGCGCAGAATACCTATTATATGACCAATGGACGGGTAAGGGCCTGCGAAGGCATCTTCAAAGACAGCGAGAAGGGCAAGAACCAATCGGATTACGACCATAACGAGCGCTATATCTTCACCATCAGCGTACCAGGTGCCAGCAGCATCACGCTGAAATTCAACGCATTCTGCACGGAAAAAGACAACGATTACCTGCAGATCTACGATGGCAAAGACACTTCGGCACCCAAGCTGGGTCCGCGCTATTCGGGCAGCACTTCACCGGGCACGGTAAAGAGCACAGACAGCTTCCTCACTTTTTATTTCTACAGCGATAACAACATCGCCTGTGGCGGCTGGGACGCGAGCTGGAAAGCGGATATGCCCGTCATCACCCCGCCTTCCCTTTCCCTCACCGCTGCGGCCAAGTGCAGCCTCAGCACCTTGTCGGTTTTACTCGGGCGCGCCTTCCCCTGCGATTCGGTGAAGGTATCGTCTTTTACACTCAGCGGAACCCAGTCGCCGGCCGTGCAATCGGTCAGCGCCACGAACTGCAACGGCGGCACCGCCACGCGCTTCAACGTAAACCTCGCGTCGCCGCTCACCCGCAGCGGCACCTATTACCTCGACCTGACGCTGTATTACAAGGATTTCTGCGACAGTGTCTGGACACTCAAACGCCGCCTTACCTTTTCCATCACCGACTGCCCTTTGCAGGTAAACCTCCAGGCCGACGACGATACCCTCTGCCGGAACGGTTGCACCTGGCTGCGCGCGACGGTCAGCGGCGGCACGCCCGCCAATTACCGCTATACCTGGACGCCGGGCAGCCTCAGCGGTGCCGGTCCGCACCGCGTTTGTCCGACCACCACAACGCGTTATATCCTGCGGGTGACGGACGGCGTTTCCATCCCGGCGGCCGACACCGTCGATGTGGTGGTGCTCGCTCCGCCCCAGGCCATGCCCGATACCATGGTCTGTTACCTGTCTGCGCCTTTCAACCTGCGCGCCAGCCCGGCCGGCGGTCGCTGGTACGGCAAAGGCATCAGCGATGCGGTGAACGGCACCTTCAGCCCGGCGCTCAGCGGAGGCGGCACGCACAAGGTCTGGTACCAGATCAGCAACTGCGCCGATACTGTGCTCGTTACCTCCACCGGCATCTGGAACGGCGACAATGTTTTCTGCCCGAATACGCCGCCGTCGCCTTTGTACCATGTATGGCCGACGGGCGGCACGTGGACGGGCCCGAAAGTGACATCCAACGGCATCTTCACGCCCGATTCGGTCGGGCTCTACCGCCTCACCTATACCTGGAAAGGCTGCACTTCGCAAAAGAACGTGCGTGTGGAACCGCTCATCGTTCCCGAGCGCGATACGGTCTGCGAAAGTTCCACCCTCCACACCCTGAAATTCAGCCCGATCGGCGTCAGTTTCGTTTGGTTCCCCGGCCTGCTGAACAGTTATTGGGGAACCATCAATCCCTCGCTGATGGGCGGCCCCGGCAACCGGAACATCGTCATCACCGGCGGAGGCTGTCGCGACACGACGGTCTTGACCATCCTGGCGGCCGATGCAGGTCCGCTGCGCGATACGCTTTGCCCTTCCGCAGGCTCCGTGATGCTCAACGGATTCAGGCCGGCTGTGGGTTACAGCTGGAAAGGCCGCGGCATTACAGACAGCACGCAATCGGTTTACAATCCTGCTTTCTTTGCTTCCCTCGGAAAAAAGGTTTACACTGATACCCTGCTCTTCCGCGCCGGGCGTTGTACCGATTTACGCTATATCACCCTGATGCCCACGCGCATCGGCCGCAAAGACACGGTTTTCCTTTGCGCCGAAGATACCGGGCGCCGCCTCACCCATGCCAACCAACAGATCGCGCCTTCCGGAGGCAGCTGGTTCGGGAAAGGCATTGCGCACCCTTCCGGACTCTTCAAACCCGTCCTGGCCGGCTATGGCGCGCACCGGGTGTATTACCGATCGCGCGCCTGTACCGACAGCATGGTGGTGGTGGTGCGGCCAGGCACCGGCATTCAGAACGATACCGCCGTCTGCATCAGCAGTGCGGCCTTCCGCCTGAAAGCGCCCCTCAGCGGCGGTTTCTTCGTCGGCCCGGGCATCACGAATGCAGTGCAAGGCTTGTTCAATCCTGCCATTGCGCGCAGCGGCAACCACCGGATTACCTATACCAGCCGCTACGGTTGCCGCGACACGGTGATGCTGCGGGTGGATACGGTTCCGGCCCTTCGTTGGGACGCCGCCCCGACGCAAACCTGCCTCCGCGATACCGGCTTCGTGCTGCGCGCGGCTCCGGCCGGCGGCACTTACAGCGGCAATGGACTAACCGGCAATGTATTCAATCCGCGCCGCGCCGGATCGGGACAACATGTCTTGCAATACCGCTTGCAACAGGGCGCTTGCCTGGCCACCTTGCCCTTAGAAGTGGAAGTGCTGGACACCTTGCGCGCCGGCATCCGCTCCGACCGCGACAGCCTCTGCCCCGATGAAACGGCCCTGCTCACAGCCAGCGCCAGCGGCGGCGACCGCTTCTCTTACCGCTATGCCTGGAATGGAGGCGCGCCCGGAACGGCGGTGCAATCCTACCAAAGCCCAAACGGCAGCACGGTGGTTCGCCTCCGGGTGAGCGACGGCTGCTCCGACCCCGACAGCACCAGCCTGCCCTTGCATGTGTTTGAGCGCTTCTATTTTACCAGCCAGGTAAGCCGCGACACCTGCTACGGACAGCCGGGCTTCGCCGAACTTGGCATCACCCTGAACGAACCTTTCCGTGTCACCTGGCATACGCTTCCGCCGACGGACGCCAGGCGGTTGCAGGCGCCTGCGGGCATCCGCTACCGCGCGACAGTGCGCAACCTGCTCAGCGGCTGCATGCGCGATACGGCCGTCACCATCCCCGCCTACCGCAACCTCCGCGCGGCCTTCAGCGTCTTCCCCCAGTCGCCCGAATGCCTGAACAATATCCAGCCCACGGCCCGCTTCGCCGACATGAGTTTCGGCGGCACCACCGGCATCTGGCATTTCGGCGACGGCCAAACGCAGCCATATATCCCCGGCATGAACCCCGCCCATACCTACAGCTCCGATTACAGCGCCTACCGCATCCGCCTGATCTTGCAGAACGAAGGTGGCTGCACCGACTCCGCCGTGCTCGACATCTGCATGCGCGACACCGTGCTCGTGTACATCCCCAATGCCTTCAGCCCCAACGGCAACAACAAGAACGAAGTCTTCCTCCCCGTTTTGAACGGCGCCCGCGAATACCGCCTCCGCATCTACAACCTCTGGGGCGAAAAACTCTTCGAAACCGCTGACCCCAGGCTTGGCTGGGACGGCACTTTCACTGGCAAACCCTGCCCGGGCGGCGTGTATATGTACGCCCTGGAATATAAAGGCCGGAAAACGTATCCAAAGATGGAAAAGGGTTGGGTGAGTTTGTTGAGGTGAGGGGGAAACTGCGTTACCCTTATTCGGCAAACATTCAGCACCTTGTTTGAAGGTTGAAGAATCTTAACAAATAAAACTATTCACCGGTATTTGCTTTATTGAAGGCAATACATTAACGTTGCTCACTGATCCTAATTATTTTTTCCAATATGCTATTAAATGCACAAAATAACACTGAGAGTAACAGAGGCGGTATTTTTTCACCAAGCCTTGTTTGTGCAAACGCTTTTGCAACTGGGTTGAATGAATAGGGTGTGATGGAGCAAAGGGCAAAACACCCATAGCCTTACTTAAGGATAACAGATAAAGAAGCTAGAAAAATAATACGATAATCGAGTTACCAGCAATGTTGGGACTGCCGTTCACCACTACATAATATGGAGGAAAGACAAACCAACTTTGCAGAAAACGGGGAAGCCGAAAACCAACCAGAGTAGGCGCTAATTTTTAAACCAAAACAAAATGGCTAATTTTTATTGCAAATGGTGCGGAAGTAAGTATTCCAGCGTTTCAAGTTTGACATCGGGTTCTTGTTCAAAGAATCCAGAAGGCAACAAACACGGACTTTACGAAGGAAGTGAAAAATCAAAATACGTTTGTAAGTATTGTGGTAGCAATTATTCTGGTCTTTCAAGTTTGTGTTCAGGTTCTTGCTCAAAAAGCCCTCACAAGAAGCACCACCCTGCTATGTGAAAATCATTTATCTATAGTAGCCTCGCAACCACAGATTTTCATACCGATACGAATAACTTAGAATGGAAGCATCAACAACAATAAAACAAATGTTAGCAGGGAACAGAATTTTTGTTCCTACCTATCAAAGAGCATATTCTTGGGACACAGAATTTGAAAAAAGCAATACGCCTAAACAGGTTAATGTTTTTTTATCAGACTTGGAGGACTACAACAAGAGTTCAACGAAATCTTTTTACTACTTCGGACACTTTCTATTTGAAGAAAAGCCCGACAAAATATTTGGCGTAATTGATGGACAGCAAAGACTTACAACAATTGTAATTTTTCTTTCTGCACTATTCAAACGGCTAAGTTCAATTAGAAAACTTACAGAAACCGAACAGGAAGTTTTTGAAGATATTATTAAACGTAATTCAACCTATCGTTTTGAAACAGTTCATTATGACAAACAATTATTCAAAGATTATGTAATCGACCAAACCAAAAAAGATAGGAACGGACTTGAAACTGCATCAGCCAAAAGAATTATAAATGCTTTTGACTTTTTCGCTTTGCAATTAGAAAACAAAGATGAACCCTACCTCCTAAAAATGTTGAACACAGTGCAAAACGCAACTTGCACAACACATCCGGTAAAAGACGAATCGGAGGCTATTCAGATGTTTATTTTCCAAAACAATAGAGGCAAAAAACCTTCGAACTTGGAAATAATCAAAGCTCAATTTATGTTCAATGTTCATCTTTATGGTGGCGAGGAAAAAGAATCTCTAATTGAAGAACTCAAAAACCGTTTTGAAAAAATATACAAATCAATTTCATCAATAGAATACAACATCAATGAAGATGATGTTTTGGTTTACACTTTAAGAGTCCATTTCAATTCACTTTGGGAAACAAACGCTATTGATAAAATCAATAAAATACTTTCAGACGGAAACCCAATTCCATTTATAAAATCTTTCACACAATCGTTAGCAATTAGCTTTGAGCATCTAACAACCTTCTTCGGCAAAGACGAAAGAGAACAATTAGAAGTTCATTCACTCATTACACTTGGAGGAATTGGAATCGCAATTCCTTTTCTAATCAAGGCTTACAAGTTCGGTTTGCCGACAAATACAATAAATCAACTTTGCAGTAAACTTGAATCCATCGTTTTACGACATCGCTTGATTGGAACAAGAGCCGACATTACTTCAAGAGTAAATGATGTCTTCCAGAATTTTACAGCAGAGAAGCCGGACATCAAACCTATCATTGACAGAATAGACTGGATGAAAAAAACAGGTAGCGACTCTTGGTGGTGGGCATATTGGAATGACACAGAATTTGAACGTTCTATTCAGGCGGCAATTCCTCACTCGACAGCAAAGTATCTTCTTTGGAAATACGAAAACCATTTGGAAGGACAAGGCAAAAGCGGTTACTCACCGACACGTTTTGACAAAATTGTTAGCCCTGAATTGGAACACATTGCTCCGCAAACACCGACAGACGGAAAGCCAGTTGCAGCAGGATATTGCGAGTATGACGAGGAGTTCAGACAACAGTATATTGACTGTTTAGGGAACTACCTGCTACTTTCGAAATCTCATAACTGTTCCGTGGGCAACAATCCATTTGCGGACAAGAGGGCGACATATAATCACTTGGTTCAACAGCGAGAAATTCAAGAAATGACAAAGGAGCACATGACTTGGACAAAGCAAGACATACAAAAACGCAAGGAGAAAATCATCACATTTTTAAAGGACAACGTTTGACGAAAAAAGAAAACGCAGCACATAACGGGCGTATGGCAAAATGTGGGTTCGGTGATTAATTGAACATTCTCCTCCTATCAACTTTTATGTTGGTTTGAAAGATTTGTACTTGGGAATCGGCTTCTTCGCCAAGCGCCAAAACTTTAGCAGCGGTATCTCGCGACACGACAACAGTATTAGTAACAGAAACAGACGAACAAAAACAAATTAAACAGAATAACTATGTCAATCTTTGGAGCAGGTTCAAATTGGGACGGAGACGAAATGAAAGATGACTTTTTTTACGACGACAATTTTGTTATTGGGTGGGATTACAATCATGCGAAGGATTTATATGACGCAGTTTCATTACTAAAAGCAGGTGATATCGTTTACTTGAAAGCGAATCAAGTTGGCTCTCAAAGTATACGGGTAAAGGGTATCGGCATCGTGACAAAATCTTTTATTCATTGTATTATCGAAAAGGGGCTCACAAAATAAAACATCCCAGACTGGAACAGTTTTCACATAAAAATCAGGTGGGTTATTCGAGACGAGTTTCAAATTAACATTCCTGAAACGGAAGGCAAGCTGACAAATGTAAGAGCAGCAACATTTTATGAAGAATATTTACCTTTCGCGCAAGCAGCAATCATTGAAAAAGTTCTAAACCAAACAATAGGCTAGTATTAACAGATAACGAAGAAGGCGCCTTCGCAGGTTGTTAAGCCGAGTATCTCACCCCTCTGATCGGCCTGGTGGATAGCTGTTTCCGGTTCCTCGGCTCTCCTGCTGTTTCCGTTGCTTTTTTCGGGTATCTTCATGCAGGCTTATTGCAAGGTGTTTGTCCGTTTGGATGTGCCGCAGCTGCGCAGCTCGTTTCTCTCCCAGTCCATTGTTAGTGACATAACGCTGCTGCGCAGCTGGACTGGGTGAATTCATGGAGCTATTGATCAACACAACGATGCGCCTGAGCTGCGCAGCAGCTTCATATTACTAACATCACGGAGCACGGCGGCCAAGCTGCGCAGCAGCGGCATGTCCCAAATACCATGGTGTTTTCAAGCTGCACCGCCGAGGGACGCATTTTCATTCCCACACGACTCGTTGGATTCTTGACGCGGTTGGTTTTGGCTTTCAATTTTAAAATGTGTCGCTGCTGTGCAGCTGTAAGCTCCCCCAAAACTAGTACAAGTTGAAAGTAGACTCGAAGAGTTTAATTTCACCAGTACAAAAAATGAAGAAGAGCAAATTCACATCCACACAGATCGCGAACATTCTGAAGGAGTTCGATTTGGGTAAATCGGTCGAAGAAATTTCTCGGGAACACGGAGTTTCCCGGGCCACATTCTACAATTGGCGTCGGCGATATGGCGGAATGGAAGCTAGTGAGCTGAAGCGTGTAAAGGAGCTGGAAGAAGAAAACGCAAAGCTGAAACGCATGTATGCTAACCTCGCCCTGGAACTTGACACTGCGAAGTACATCATCGAAAAAAAGCTCTAAAGCCCTGCGATAAGCGAAGAATCATGGAAGAGCTGAAAAAAGAGCGACCAAAAGACATCAGCAGGGCGTGTCGGATCATGAAAACGAGTAGGAGCAGCATGAGTTATCTTTCTGTGAAGGATGATGAGTCACTGATGGAAAAATTACGGACGTTGAGCGCTAAACATCCCAGAGAAGGGTTTTGGAAGTGCCATTTCAGGATCCGGAACTCCGGTGAAATCATAAACCATAAGCGCGTACACAGAGTCTACAAGGAACTAGGTCTTCCATTGCGACGTAAACAAAAGAAGCGACTTCCCGCTCGTGTGAAAGAACCCTTGGTTGTACCCAGCTCATTTACCCACACTTGGAGTATAGACTTCATGAGCGATGCACTGGAAGGCGGAAGAAAGTTCAGGACTTTTAACGTCATAGATGATTACAACCGAGAGGTCTTGTTCGTAGAAGCGGATTACTCGTTAAAAAGCAGCAGGGTTATATGGGTGCTCAGGCACCTGATCAACAGACATGGCAAACCCTTGAAAATAAGAATGGATAACGGCCCTGAGTTCATAGCCAAAATAGCCCAAAAGTGGAGTGAGGCGAATGAAATCGAGTTCAAGTACATAGAGCGCGGAAAGCCCACACAAAACGCTTTCGTTGAAAGGTTTAACGGAACGTTTAGAGACGGGGTGTTGGATGCATATATATTCCGAAGCCTGGAAGAGGTAAGGGAAATAACGGCGGAATGGGTTCACGATTACAACCACTTCAGGCCGCACGATGCACTAGGGGGTATGTCACCCATAAACTATCGGAAGGCCAACAAAGAAACACATACACCCCCTGGGTCTCGTTCCGCTCCGGCTGCGCCTACGCTACACTCAACCCAGGGCACTGAACAAAATCGAATAACAAAATGACTAATAGTCTATTTTTGACCTGTACTAAGAATGGGGAGCCTACACAGCTCGGTCCGCACGTATCGCATGGGTCTAGTGGTATGACGCTGCTGTGCAGCTGGATAGAGTGAATTCATAGAGCTGCCAGACTCCTTGTAACACTGTATTCGAGCTGCGCAGCAGCGTCATATTACTAAAGATCACGGGACGATGCTGTTGAGCTGCACAGCAGCGGCATGTTACTACAGCGACGATGCGGCTCGACGGTGTAGCAGCGCGATGCTCCAAAAATGATCATCCAATCGACCTACACCGCCATAGGCAACCTAAATCCCGCAGGGATGCAAGCTTGGTAGAAACACCCCGCACACAACTTGTGCCGTCCCGGATGGGACGGAACAGACTGAGCTGGGACATCTTTTCTACCAAGCTTATGTGCCTACGGCACGATGAATACGGATAAAGTCATGATCTATTATTGTATCGATTGTTTTCCCGGGCGTTCATGCGCGCAAGAGTTTGGTTTGAATTTCGGGCAACAGATCGTCCATCCGGCTGAAGGCAAAGCACTTCCTGCCTAAGTCTTTCAGCGATGCACCGATGTGGTAGAGATACGTTTCGTCGATGAATAGAAAGCGGTCGTGGCTGCTGTTATTGGTCAACACTTCAATGGCTGGATACTGCAGGTTGTGCTTTTCGAGGTCTTTTTGCAGTGCCGGCCGGAGGCGGGTATGGAGGGTGCAGCGCACACCAGCTTTGCGCTTGCTGAGCAAGAGCAAGGTGGTATCGTCGGCGTAATTATCCACCAGCACAATGCACTTGTTAGCCTGCCGGATGAGCTCGCTGACAAACACATGGGCATCGAACAACTGCCCTTCGAAGAATACACCCTGTCGGGGTGTATCGCCCTTTTCAAGCGCCAGCAGCACCTGCTCCAGCTTGCTGTCGGTTTGCCATTGCCTGATTTCCACGCCTTCGAGGCGTTGGATGATACCATGCAGGTTGTTCAGCGTTTTGCGCATAGCCACAAAGGCCTGCATAATCTGGATGCTGACCTGAATGGCTGCCGGCGTGTGCAAGACAGCTGAAAGCATGGAAACACCCTGCTCGGTGAATACAATTGGTGAATACCTTCTTCCGCCTTGGTGTGAAACTGTGGTGCCAATTTGGAACCTCAAGTCTGACCATTCCAATTTGGTAAGTTGAAAAGCAAATGCTTCCGGAAATCTATCCGAATTGCGGTTCATTGCACGGTTGATGTATTTCGTTTCGGTTTGGTACAATTGCGCCAAATCGCTGTCCAACATCACCTGCACGCCTCTGACAGTTTATATCCTGTTTTCAATTTGCGCCAATGTCAATTCCATGTGTAGGCAATTTTCAGCAGGTGTATCATCATGTTGGTTTCCAACACCATGGTTTCGATGGCGTTATGGAAACGTTTGTCATCTTGCGCATGCCCCCCCCAGTCCATTCGGTTCGCAGGCAATGGCTAAGATTCCGGAATGGCGATAGAATTTCTTTGTAGGTATATGCATATAAAATTGGGTTGTCGGTTGGTCGTACGAATTTGCCGTTCAGCAGGTCGTATGGCGTTCTTGTTCGAATATACTACAATTCAATCTACAAATATCCAAATTTACCACCTCTTATCTTTTAAACCTATGCAAGAAGAAAGCCAGGCTGCGAATCCAATTCCTTGCGCAAAACCCGACTTCCCTGCCGCCAAGCCCCCGCTTTCCCCCATCTTTGCAACTTGGATTTCTACCACAGCAGTTTCACCACACGTGCCCTGGCCCATTACCTGGGCGGCATCTTGCCCGGACGGAGCCTGACCCAGGCCTTTTCTACGGGCAAAGATGAACTGCTGCTGGGTTTCTCGGGCGATTTCTACCTGAAGTTCAATTGGGCCGATGGGTTCATGTTCTTCTCCTTTCCTTCAGAATTGCCCAGGGTCGGGAAAAACACCATCAACCAGTTCCGTTCTGTAGTCGGTGAAAAAGTGCTGGCCGTACACGACGGTGGATTCGATCGCTTCTTCCGCCTGGAAATGGAAAGCGGACACGTGTTCCTGCTCAAGGCCTTTGGCAAGCAGTCGAACCTTTTGCTCTTTGCCCCGGGCGAAGACCGCTGCATCCAGCATTTCCGCCTCCACCACAAAGGCGACGGCGCGGCCCTGCTCAGCAGCTTCAGCCACCGGCGCAGTTTTGACTACGACGACGCCAACTGCCGCGATGCCGAAGCCTTCCGCGCGGCCTATCCTTTCGTATTACCGGCCTTGCTGGCGCAGTGGGACGATGCAGGGTTCTTCCACCTGCACGGCGCCGAACAGGAAGCGCGCTTTCGCGAACTGAGCGCGCCGCTCGTGCATCCGCAATTCTATGTCGATACCGCGTCTGGGCAACCGCGCTTTACTTTCTTTCCGGGCGCAGGGCTCGAAGCCATTACCGACTTCGCAGAGGCCGTCAACCAATACACCCGCGCCTTTCTCAGCTGGCAGAATTTCCGTTCGCTCAAGCAGCGCCTGCAAGTACATTGGCAGGGTGAAATGAGCCGCCTGGGCCGCTTGCTGAACGACCTGCAAAAAGAAGAAAAACGCCTGCAGGAAAGGCCGGGCTATCGCCTGATGGCCGACCTGATCATGGCGCATCTGACCGAAATACCCGAAGGCGCCGAGCGCATTTCCCTGCCCGATTTCAGCGGAACCCAATCCATCGACATTCGCCTGCAGGGAGGACTCACGGCCTTGCAAAACGCCGAAGCCTATTACCGCAAGGCGCGCAACGAGAACATCGAAGCGGCCATCCTCGCTTCGCGCCTGAACACCACGCGGGAAGCCTACGCGCAAGCAACGGCACGCACTGCCGAAGTGGATGCGGCCACGAACAGCAAGGCCTTGCGCAATATTCCGCTGCCGCAGAAAAAGCAGCAACAGGAGCAAGACGATTTGCCTTTCCATACCTTCAGCATCCAGGGATTTACGGTTTGGGTGGGCAAGCACGCGCGGGCCAACGAACTGCTGCTGAACCAGTACAGCAAGAAGAACGATATCTGGTTCCACGCGCGCGATGTGGCCGGCAGCCATGTGGTGGTGCGCAGTGCCCGCGGATTGGATGGCTTGCCGAAGCCGGTCATGGAAGGCGCTGCCCGCCTGGCCGCCTGGTTCTCCAAGGGGCGTTCACAGGGTTGGTTGCCGGTGCAATACACGGAGCGCAAATACGTCCGCAAACGCAAAGGCGGTGCACCGGGCGAAGTGCTGGTGGAGAAGGAAAAGGTGCTGGTAGTGCAGCCCGGTTTGCCGTGAAGCGATAAGTGCCGGTCTCAGCGGCGGATTGTCACACGGGTCGTTGACGTCCACGTATCGTCCATGCGCAGGTTTTCGCCCATGGTGGCAGTGGAAGTACTGCAGGTTGTATAGCTGAGGGAAACCGGAAATGCGGCTTTTACGTCGTAGCGCAGGATACCGCGCCCTTTGGTCTGGCTGATATGACCATTCACTTCACCTGGCTCGGGAAATTTCATCATGGAAATGTTCAGGGAAATTTCGGCGATGCCGTCCAAAATGCGCAACAGGCTGTATTGTATCACATGCTGCTGCGATGAATCCGACGCCAGGGTGCGTGTCAATTCGATATCGATAACATCGTTCGGATCCGCAGGGTTCAGTTGCATCGGTCCGGGAAACAGCATGTTGACCACATTCAGTTCCTGCTGGGCAGCGAGCCGCGAGTTCACCAAAGTCTGAAACGGCACATCGGGCATGGGTGCAAACTTTTCGATTTGCACACCGCCGTTGACGTCTTTGGCTATGGCGCTGATTTGGATGGGAACCAGGTCGGTCGCCGGCAATGGGAAGGGTGATCTGTTACGGTAATACATGAGGCTGTCCCGATTACCCAGCAGGTTGAACGTGGGTCGGCCCGCGGCGTTGGTTCCGGTCGGCATGACCGACCACCGGTAGTTGCTGCGCAGGGTGGACCGGAAGCTGTCGGCTTCGAGGTTCATCTGCTGCAAGACGGAGCTGTTATCGCCGATGAAGCGGGTGGTACCTGCCGATTCCTGTTGGATTTCGATGCGCACTTCACGGCCGGGCTGCCATTTGACTTCGTACACAAACTGTTGGCTGCCGGTCTGCGCGCAGACATTACCAAGGCACAACATGGAGGCTAAAAGGGATATATTATGATTCATAACAATACAATTCAAACCGCAACGTGCAGCTGCCGGCCTTTACTCCAACACATGAACCACGCCGCGCTGGGTATAGCGCCGATCGTCCCATCCTTTATACACAACCAACCAGGCAAAAACGTTATCGCTGGGCTTTCCATTACCCATAACGCCTTTCCACTGCAATTTCTTGTCTTTCGAATCGAATACTTTTTGACCCCAGCGGTTGAAAACCATCATGTGGTAATCGCGCACGAATACGGGCACGGTTCCCCAAACGTCGTTGATATCATCGCCATTGGGTGTAAAAGCGTCGGGCACATACAATTCAGGCGGCTGAAAGAGGTAAAACTCATTGCTGAGGCTGGTGGCATTATAGCCTCCAGGCGCTTCAAACGCGCGGATGCGGTAGAAATAACCTCCCCAATCGTAATTGAGCCTGTTGTCGCGGTAATCGAATACGGTTTGATTAACGGCCACGATGGGACGCAATACTCCTGTATCTACGCGTCTTTCGAGCGTATAGCCTGAAACACCCGCCGGCCAATGGTCATAATCCGGCCAATTCAGGTCGAAGTAATACAAAGGCTTGCCTGTGGCTGTTCCGCCCAGGACGATATTGCAGCCGGGGTTCGACTTTACGCTCACATGCCCGCAGCGGTCGAGCACCCTGACCTTGTAGCAATAGCTGGTGGTCTGCACATCGACATCGAGGTCCAGGAACGAAGTATCCGTGCGGTTGGTGAGGGTTGCAATCAGGCTGTACGGTTCTTTGCCGTCGCGGGTGTTCCGGAACAGTTCGTAGGAGCCGAAATCCTGTTCCTGGCTCTGCAGCCAGAAGGTGCGCACGCCGCGGTTGTCTTCCACCGTCGCGGTAATGAGATAGGTGCTGTCGATCGGGCTGTTCAGCTCCTTCTGGGTACAGGTGCGGAAACCTTGATCGGTAACCACGCCGCATACATTGACGCCGACGATGTAATAGCAATAATTCCTTGCGCGCGGGTTGGGGGCATTCCGGTCGGTAAAGCGTCCGCCATTGGCATTGCGCAGGGTATCCAGCACCACCCGGCTACTGCCGGTTTGCTTGTAGAGTATCAGGTGCTTCCAGTAAGGATGTGTGGGCGATGCCGGCCATTCCAGCGTCACTTCTCCCCGGGTCTCGTTGATCATGAGGCAGATCTCGGTGGGCGGTTCGACCGGTGGCGGCGGATCTACCACGATGCGGATGGTGTTATAAGTCGTATCCTGCTGCGGGCATCCGTCGTCGCGCACACGAACGCGCAGCACGAAAGTATCGCTGCGCGAATGCTTGCAATTGGTTGCCCAGTTGACGCTGGCCACTGAGCGACCTGCACCAAGCTGTTTTGTGATCATGGGGCGCGGTTGTGCAACACCTGCCCAGTTGGATGAATCGGCGAAAACGTCGAGATAGACTGTATCCCAGACATCCGGATCGGTGCCAACGATTTCAAAATTGAGACTTTCGGTGGCCGTTATCTTATAGAGCGTATCGCGCGATACCGGTTTGCGGTTCAGGTTTTCAAAGTCGATCTTGAAGATGGCATTGTTGCAGTTTTCGCTGCGGTTCGCCCGGCTGTAAGCACCCGGAGTCGTCGGGAACAGTCCGTTCTGACCGCAGCCCGCGCAAACTGCCTGGTAGATGATGCCTTTCTTGTCGAAACGGGAAGTACCACCGTCCACATGTTCTTCGGCTTCAGCGGTACGGGTGCTGATGCCGCCGAAAAAGGTGGCATACAAGAGTTCATCCATATTGCGGCTCAAGACCGCCACATAGAAATCGCTGCCGTCGGTTCCGCGCTGCACGGCATCGGGCGTGACGGGCATATTGCGCGTATTGCCGCGGTTTTTGGTCGTTTTGGGGATATGCGTATTCGTGTTTCCGCCCCAACCGGAAAGGAAGATGCGGTTGCACTGATCGACCAGGAAAGCCGATGGCGAGATATTGGGAAGATTGCCGCCTGAGCCGATCGTGGTGCTGCGGTCGATGCCCGAAAGGTCGGCTCGGTAACGGGTAATGAACTGTCCTGCATTCGCATTGGCATAAGTACCCGGTGTTACCTGCCAGACGCCTTCCGTTTGTCCGTACACATAAGGCAGGCCGCGGGTATCGGTCTGCACGAAATAACATTGATCGTATAAAGACGTTCCTGCGAATATTCCTTTTTGGAAGCCGCCGGTGCGGGCATTCAGTTTCAGGAGGAAGCCGTCTGCCATGCCTCCGCGGTTTACGCCTCCCCAGGCTTCAAATCCGAGGTTGAAGGCGCCGCTGTTGCTGCCTCCGCAGACAAACAGATCGTCGTTCAGTCCGAAAGCCAGTCCATAGGCTGCTTCCGACCCCGTTCCGCCCATGCAGGTGCTCCATACCATCTGGTTGAGACCGGGTGCAAGCTTGAGGATCACGGCATCTTCCCTGCCCTGAAAGAAATTCCCCGAAACAACTGGGAAATCAAAGCTGTGCGTGGTGGAAGCCACATAGATGAAGCCGAGGTTGTCGGTAATCACTTCACCGCGGAACTCGTCTGCGTAGTTGTAGAGTAAAGGAATGCTGTTGGCATTGGGCAGGTTTTCCCGGTCGCCCAACACGCCGTCCAGTCCGGCTCCGCCCACATAGGTTGCTCCTAGCAATCCGGTACCCGCGGCATTCAGCTTGGCTACCACGATGTCGTAGTCACCGTTATGGGTTTGGTCCCACCCAACGCCATTGGTCGGAAAATCGCGGCTGCGGGTTGAACCCATGATTACCAGATTGCCGTTTGGATCTACCACCAGCGAATGCGGTTGTTCATTGCCGGAGCCTCCGAGGTAGGTGGCGTAGAGCAAGGTTCTTCCATCCGGAGCAAATTTCAGGATGCCCATATCGCGGCTGCCTCCATAGCCGGTGCGCGACTCTTCTTCACCGCCGCCAAACATCGGTTGGTAGGCACCGAGGCTGGTCGGGAATCCGAAATCGAATACGGTTCCGCCGGCGTAGGCATTGCCCAGGTCGTCGTAGGTGCCGGTGCAACCGAAGTTATCGGCCAGCGAACCGGAATAGGTCGAGAAAACCAGGATTGGGTCAATCACGAGCGGACCCAAATCGCCGGCCGGTCTTTGCACGTCAAAGCCGAAAGCCTTTCCCTTCTGAATGTATTTGGTTTTGAATGCATGGCTTTCGCCGTAACGCGGATCCCAAACACGGGGAATGGATTCCCTGATTTCGCGCAAGGCCGTTTGGATTACCAGTTCGCCTTTGTGCAGGAAAGGTTGTGTAACGCCTTCATACTGAAAGCGGATAACATCCGGGTTGACACCCGCAGCCACGTGCAGGTTGTATTTCAAAGCATCGCCATCGGAAAAGATTTCGAGGTGGATGCCTTTATAAATATTGTCCAGCCAGATTTTACCGTAGGCCTTGAGTCCGCTGGCCCAACGCTGCGGATTACTACCCGTAAAATAATTGTAAATTTCGTCAGACGCTTGTTCTGCGCGCGTACTTACTTGCTTTTCAGCGCCTTGAAAACGCAGGCGGAAGGCATGCATTTGAATGGAATCGCCTTCGTGCATGTGATTGTGCATATCGCCGGGTGCCTGGGCATCGTACAACTGAAAAAGGAGGCCATCGGGCATGACCCAAAGTTTGCCGCCGTTCAGGTTGGCGCGGTACAGCACGGAGTCGGGCCATTGTCCGGCATTTGGAATAAACTTAACCTGGGCCTTCACGGCCGTAGCCGCGAGCAAAGAAAAGCCGCAGCAAATCAGGAAGTTTTTAAGCCGGAAGGGCATAATCCTTACGAATTTACGCAATTTTGCCAGCTCATTCACCACCCATGCGCCTAATATACTTTGGTACCCCTGCTTTTGCGGCCTGCAGTCTGGAACGGATTGTACAGGAAGGGTATGAAGTAGTGGCTGTGGTGACAGCGCCTGACAAACCTGCGGGTCGGGGTTTGCAGTTGCGGGAAAGCGAGGTCAAACAAGCTGCGTTGCGGTTGGGATTACCGGTGTTGCAGCCGGTGAATCTCAAATCGGAAGCGTTTCAGGCGGAATTGCGCGCCCTGGATGCCGATCTGGGTGTTGTGATTGCTTTCCGCATGATGCCTGTAGCAGTGTGGAGTATGCCGCGGCTGGGCACCTTCAACCTGCACGCTTCCCTCCTGCCCGCTTACCGCGGCGCGGCGCCGATCAACCGCGCGATTATGAACGGAGAAAAGAATACAGGCGTTACAACTTTCTTTCTGCGCCATGAAATCGACACCGGCGATTTGCTCTTACAGCAGGAAACCGAAATTGGTCCGGACGAGACAGCCGGCGAGTTGCACGACCGACTCATGTGGATGGGTGCCGATCTGGTATCTGCCACATTAAAAGGTATCGTGGATGGCAACCTGCAACCCAAACCCCAGGGCAACGCCGAAGGATTGCCTGCAGCGCCCAAGATTTTCCAGGACGACTGCCGAATTGACTGGAACCGCAGCGCCCTGGAGGTTCACAACCAGATACGCGGATTATCTCCGTTCCCGGGAGCATTTACCGAATGGCAGGGCCATGGTATAAAGGTATACAGAAGCCGGATGGCGGAGGAAGCCTCTCCAGGGCCCGGAATCTTTTTCCGCGGCGCCTCGAACCGGCTTTGTGCAGGTTGTTTGGAAGGCTCATTGGAGTTGTTGGAGGTTCAGCCACAGGGAAAGAAGCGCATGTCGGCATCAGACTTCCTGAACGGCTGGATGAAGTAGAATTTTATCGCGCTGATTGTCAGTAACTTAAATATTTTCGTCGACATTTTCTTGCATTGCATCGGAGTGATTTGCTAACTTGCAATTCACACTACGAACTGCCTATAAGCAAAACCCTTACCACAGAACCTTTTTCCGAAAAGCGACTGACCACTAAAAAAGGAGGGTTTAGCTATGCACAATCACATCATTCCGGACCACAAGCTTGTGGAATCCTATCTCGAGGGGAACGAGATAGCACTTGAAATGCTGGTAAAGCGTTACAAGCAGAAAGTGATGACAGCCATTTCTATGTTGGTGTACGACCGCTACCTGGCGGAAGACATCTTCCAGGAAACCTTCATCAAGGTCATCCATTCATTGCGCGGGGGCAAGTATCAGCATGAGGGAAAATTCTTACCCTGGGTGATGCGGATTGCCCGCAACCTGAGCATCGACCATATACGTCGGAACAAGAAGATGCCGACCATTACCGACAGTGAAGGCAACGACATCAGCACTTTCATTCGCACCGACGATCTGAATATGGAAGACCGCATGGTACGCGACCAGACCCACGGGCATTTGTACGACCTGATTTCACGCCTGCCGGAAGAGCAGCGCGAGGTATTGATTCTGCGTCATTACGGCGATCTGAGTTTCAAAGAAATCGCCGATATCACCGGTTGCAGCATCAATACTGCCCTTGGACGCATGCGCTACGCCATACTGAACCTGCGAAAAATGCTGGTTACCGTTCCTAAGTAAGGAAGCTGAAATTTCCGGAATTACCCGATTCACATGGCTTACATGGCGATAGCTTGCCGGCGCAGAAAATGCCAGTGCAGTTCCATGCAGTCATTTCGGTAAATCCATGAATTTCTCAAATAGCTGCAATAATTACCAGAATTCTTCGTTTCTTTGGTAACAAAGGTCCGCCTATGCACGAAGATTTTACCCCGGAAGACATCATACGGTACGCATACAGGGAGGTAACTGAGGAGGAGAAAAACCGTATTGAAACCGCCTTGCCTCATCGCCCCGATCTGCGTCAGATGCTTGAAGACATCGAAGCATTGGAAGGCGGAATGAATGCGATCAAAATTGAACCGCATCCCACTTCGGTGAAAATTATCATCGAAGAATCGCACGACAGTTCGCTGCATATCAGCAATAGCTGATTAAAAACAGTACTTCTTTTACCGGCGCCTGTTCAGGTTGCTTGTTGTTTCGTGCCCCATCCTGTTGTTTTGCGGGTATGCGTGTAATGGCAGATTTCGATCACATTCCCAGTCTCGACCTGAACGACTTTATCCACGGCGATGCGTCGCGTAAGGCAGCCTTCGTGCAACAACTCGGCGAAGCCTACAGCGAAATCGGTTTTGTGGCCGTGCGCAACCATGGAGTTCCGGAACCGGTATTGCGCGATCTGTACCGCGAAGTGGCGGCATTCTTCGCACTGCCGGAAGCGGTAAAGATGCAATACGACGACAGCGCCGGAGGCGGACAACGCGGCTATACCGGCTTCGGCAAGGAGCATGCCCGCGACCGCAAGGCCGGTGACCTCAAGGAATTCTGGCATTTCGGGCAATATGTGGAAGATGGCGACCCTTTGGCTTCCTTCTACCCTCCCAATAAATCGGTGCATGAACTACCAGGGTTCAACGCTGCCGGCAAGGCTTTGTACCAGGCCCTGGAGACCTGTGGAGTGCAAATGCTGCGCGCCATTGCGCTTTTCCTGCAACTGGAAGAAAATTACTTCGACAGCCGCATCCACAATGGCAACAGCATCCTCCGGGCCATTCACTATCCGCCGATTACGGGAGAACCCGGCGATGCCATCCGCGCCGGAGAACACGAAGACATCAACCTGATCACCTTGCTCGTGGGCGCCAGTGCTGACGGCCTGGAAGTGAAGAACCGTTCAGGCGCATGGATTCCGGTGACAGAAGTCGAAAACCACATCGTGGTGAATGTGGGCGATATGTTGCAGCGGCTGACGAATAACAAGCTGCGCAGCACCACCCACCGCGTGGTCAATCCGCCGCGTGAACGCTGGCACGAACCCCGCTTCAGCATTCCCTTCTTCCTGCACCCGCGGCCGGAAACGCGCCTCGATTGCCTGGAATCGTGCATCGATGCCGAAAACCCCAAAGCTTACAGCGACTGCACGGCCATGGAGTTTTTGACGGAAAGGCTACGGGAAATAGGACTGATCAAGTAAACAAGCGACATAGCCCCAAAGCGCGGCCGTGGCAAAATTGGTTCACCGGATTACTCCGGAAGGAACAGATTCTTCAATTCATTGGCTTCTGCCGGCTTCATTTTGCCAGCCAGGATGAGGCGCACCTGACGGCGGCGCAGCGCAGCTTCATAGCGTTGCTTTTCAATATCCGAGCCCGGCTGCAATTCCGGCACGCGCACCGGCTTGCGGCGGCTGTCAAGCGCTACAAATGTGTAGTAGGCATCGTTGCACTTCACGATTTCGTTGCGCGGTATGTTCTGTGCAAACACTTCAATGAATACCTCC
>Ga0209972_10000615_pt1 | contig 35439 bp, 35 predicted proteins | sample NOAtaG_7_FD_187302 | JGI IMG/M metagenome (GOLD analysis project Ga0209972, IMG submission 187302) | Freshwater lake microbial communities from Lake Erie, under a cyanobacterial bloom - NOAA_Erie_Diel1S_2200h metaG (SPAdes) (version 2) | ecosystem: Environmental > Aquatic > Freshwater > Lake ...
CTTTGCGCGATCGCTCTGGAGCTTTGGTAATATCTAGTAAAGCTTGAAAAAAGGAAACAGTTCCCAAAACTTGGGGACGAAAATAGAACAGAAATAAAGCCGTTCTTTGCCAACCGCGAATCCGATTCACTTCTGTATCGACAATTGGTTCATCCGCACCATCTCTAGAGTGGAATAGCAAGGGATAGGGATCTATTTGTAAGATTTCTGGCGGCTTTTCGGGAACAGACATGATCGTATCAGTAACTAAAAGAGTCTGCGATCGCTTATCAAATAGTGCTACTTCCGCAAATTTTCCTAAGCCTAGTTCAATCGAACCTAGAACCGCATAGTCAAACTGATCGGCAAAGGGAACCTTTGAGCTATCTTCAGGCAACAGCGATGTGCGTCCCCAAGGTAAACCTAACCAACTAAGCGGCAAATTGAATGGGAAGCTCCATTGGTGTGGTGAGACATAAACATGAGCCTTGGGAAACTGCCTTGCAAAGGGCCCCACAAAAACCTTATGCTCAATTCCTGACACCGTGGGCAAAATGATGTATTTGACCTCACCATGCTCGGCAACCAGTTCATTTACGAGGCGGATACATTCGGGAGTCGGAGCAACGGGCGCATATACCAGCAGTCCCCCAGCCGACAACTTCACTACTGTCATTCTGATAGGTACAACTACATAAAAAATCCCCTGAATCTGCTCGAAAGTCCAGATCGCATCCTTGACAATTTCTTTGCGAATAGTGCGTCTCTGACCATAGGGATAAAGCGGCACGACCTGCCAAAATTTCCACGACCAGTCCTTTGGGCTACTTGGCTCATGCTCAGACTTGTGATGTGTTGTTTGGGCAGTCATTAACCTCGCTCTCAGTACGCATACTATTTACAGTGCAAATATCATAATGCGATCGCTATCACCAATCAAACTTTCATCAAATAATCATATACAAGGAACTGAATTTTTAGCGTGGCTTTGCCACGCTAAAAATTCAGTTCCTTATTAAATCGCAAAACAGGAATGGTAGGACTCGAACCTACACAGATCGATTTAGAAGATCGATGCCCCTCCATTAGGCGACATTCCCAAATAAAAATAGAGAGTGGGCTTTGCCCACTCTCTATTTTTAAAGCAAGCGCTTTGCTTCGCATAGCAGTCCTGTTTCAGGATGAACATAAAATTCGTCATGTCTTTTGCCAAAACAGCCGTCACCAAGGTAGCGAGGCTGATATGGCTTACGACAGGGCTTGCCATCGACAATTTCGACATAGCGTTCCACATAATGCCAGAGATGCGTAACCACATGCTGTCCAGTTACGGTTCTTGGGTCTAGGCGATCGCATAGTTTGCTATACACCAGATCCCAATGTTGACCAACATGCGATCGTAAAAATCGCCGTAATGGAGCCAGATGATCGGAGAAGTATTTGGTTTTCTGTCTCACTTTGATTAAGTAGGGACTGAGTAACCCATCTTCGCTAGCTTCAAGGGTTAAGCGATCGAGTTTCTTGCGCTCACCTTTTAATCTGCGAGAGCTTTGTCTCATGCCACCACGCGGACGTTCGATCACAATTTCTTCTAGGCGATGTTCGCTCATAATCTCAAATATCTAATAACGGAATTCTGAAAGCTGATAATGAAGTAAAAAAATTGCAAGAAATCTGGCGAGTAAAAATGCAACATGATCGTTCTCCTTAAATTAGTTAAGTAATGGAAGTTGCCATAGGAAACTTCCATTACAGGTTTCAAGCTGATGACAGGAATTGAACCTGTAATATTCTGTTTACAAGACAGATGCTCTGCCAGTTGAGCTATAGCGGTTTTCAAATGAGTGTGTACTCATTTGAAAACAAAAAATCAGTCCCATTAAAGGTTTTGAGTTTTCATTTTGCCGTAGGCAAAATGAAAACCACTATACACCAGCAAAAGTATTTTTAGATTCATTGTGCAAAGCACGATGAATCTAAGTGATATTTGGTTGCAGAGGCAGGAGTTGAACCTGCCGATTTTGAGGTTATGAGTCTCAAGAGCCTCCCTTGCTCCATCCCTGCATAGCTTTTTCAATTCAAGAAAAATTTGCAAAGCAATTTTTTCTTGAATCGTTCTCAGCGCTTAGCGCTGTATCCAAGTGATAGGGATTGAACCTATGACCTTCTGCTCCCAAAGCAGCCGCGCTACCTCTGCGCCACACTCGGTTAAATGCCACATATCCCTAAGCTGCTGTAAATATTATGTGGCAACTGCCTTGGTAGGGGTTGAACCTACGACCTCTCGCTTAACAGGCGATCGCTACTACCACTGAGCTACAAGGCAACACTGAATAGTTCAAAAAAATTTGCTAAGCAAATTTTTTTGAACTAAAGCCCCTCAGGTCAGAATTGAACTGACGACCTCCTGTTCTTCAGACAGGCGCTACTACCAACTGAGCTACCAAGGGAAGGTTGAGCAAGGTTCAATTTATCTTTGACAAAATCAAACTTGCTGCGGGATTTATCTAATGCAAATATTCAGTTGCAAATATTCAGTTTTCAAGGTGCAGAAGCTTTTGTAATTGCTTTGTAGTATATTTGTATTATACATGCTACATAATTGTCAAGAGATTTCTCAAAAAGTTGTTAATTCTCTAGAAAGGAAGCGCCAAGCAATTCCTTTCTAGAAGTTCGCGAATGTTAAAGCGGACTCGCTGAGTTTCCAGAGCTTATGCAAATAGAACTCGACGCGATCGCCTAAAGCGGTAACGAGAGTCCCTTCTTCAGCACAGAGATCGTTAGCGATCCAAGTACCACTAAAGCAAACCTCAACATAGCGATCGTCAACCTTATCCACACTCAGCTTGCTCGCGATCTGATCGGACATAACAGACTTCAGTAATAACAAATCAACGACATCCGCAGTCAAGAGAAAAGCAGCGCGACTGGATTCGATATGGATCGATGAGCCAGAACGCAAACTGAGCAACATCCGATTGGTGACGAATTCCTCTAGGGAGATATCTAATTTCTCCAAATGCAATCCAGCTTCGGTATAAGTGAGTTTCAACATGGTGATTGATGCTCCAGAATATATCAATCTAATTAGGGGAGCGATTTTCAAGTTGTCGTAGATAACTTGAAAATCGCGAGGATCGATCGCTATCCACTGTTTATTTCTTGTTGCGATCGCCAGAATTGTTCCGCAAAAGCAACGGTGGGATGAACGGGTGCTTTCGGCTTAGTCCTCAAAGTCATATTTGCTTCGAGAGGAGTGCGATTGCCCTTGCGTTGATTGCAGGATTCGCAAGCAATGACAACGTTTTCCCAAGTATTCAGACCACCCTTAGAACGAGGAATGACATGATCGATCGTCAGTTTTTTAGTGTTGCCGCAATATTGGCAAGTGTGATTGTCACGACGCAAAATTTCTCTACGGACGACGGGTGGAACTCGCCAAAATCGTTCTGATTTCGTCAGCGTCAGACGGATATGTTCTGGCACTTGCAGGACGAGTCTGGGGGAAACAACTTGCCAGGTTTGTTGGCTCATTAGTTCCAATGGTTCGGCGCGACCTGTGACTAGCAAAGCGATCGCTCGTTTAATATTGATACGGCTCACGGGCAGATAGTTTTGCGAAAACACAATTACTGATTGCCTCAATACATCTGGTTCATACTGATTAATAAGCTGCATTGGCTACTCCTCACGATATTGCTGATTTCATTTTTCTTAAGGCAACCTGCAACCTTAGAATCCTTATGATTTTTGAGTTTTCAATGAGTACATACTCATTGGAAAACCGCTATAAAAAAATGCCCCCGCTTTCTTAGGGTTGAAAGCGGGGGCGAAAGACTTGATTGTCTAATCTTTATATGGGTACGGCGACCTGCCGATACCCCCCGCTTGGGTATGTCTCTGGATTAATTGCACTAATAAATCTGCTAACGCTGGTAAATTCGCTAACGACGGTGAGAACATCTCTCCACGAATCTGGTTTGGTTGAATGGTTTAGGGATTCTAGGTTTCCGCGATCTCCATAAATATCGCCAAAAATCCCAATCCCATCTCTGTCCAAAATGGTCATCACTAAGTCAGATATAGCCAAGAAATAGGTTTGCTGCCAATCTTGGGGAATCTGATACTGACCAATGGACAAATAGAATTTCATAGGAATGTACTTGGAATTTCTTAGACAGTCATACTACACTTGTAGTATAAACATAGATATCGAACTTTGTAAACTAACTAGGAGAAAAATTATGCAGACATTACACCAAAGTCCTGCGACCACAGATATGGAAGTTACCAGCATTCGCCTAGAGCGGGAACTAAAGGAAAAGCTCAAAGAATTGGCGGGTGGGCAAGGCTATCAGGCTCTAATCCGTGGTGTTCTCTGGGATTACATTGAAAATAGGCAACTCTCACCGATACAAAAGCGGATTTCCCTAGAACAAATTCGCGCCAGTGTCACCGCAACAGCTCAGCAAGATGAATCTTGTGCCCTCACTGGTAAATCGATCCGATCACAAGAATCGATGTTGTTAGGCTTAACCACCAATGGCGATTGGGTTCCTTTAAGTGTAGGCAGTTTTTAAAACTAAGAAGGGACGCTATGCGCCCTTCTTAGATCAACGTAGAGATATTCCGCAAGGCTAAGTAAACTAATTTGAAAGCAGCCTCATCGGAAGGAAAAATCTGTTGAGATTTAATCACTTTCCGCAAACTGCTATTCATCGACTCAATCGCATTAGTAGTATAAATCGCCCTACGAATCTCGGGTAGTAATCAAGAGGGAATGGTATAAAAAAGGAAGCAATTGAACAGGAAAAAACGATGGAACAAGAATGTCCTTACTGCAAATCTAAGAGAGTTATCAAAAATGGCACAACCCGTCATGGAAAACAAAATCACAAATGCAAGAATTGCCACCGCCAATTTGTAAGTAATCCTCAAAATCAACCCATACCTGAAGCAACAAAACAAACTAATCACATGGAAAGGTTTAATTGCACTTTGCGTCAACGGGTTGCTCGTTTGGTTAGAAAAACTTTATCTTTCTCTAAAAAATTGGATAATCACATTGCCATGATTTGGCTTTTTGTTCATCACTACAATACTCTCATCCAATCTAAGATTCTTATCATTCCCTCTTGATCACTACCCTAGTGGTTATGGGCTTATAGCGATTTTCATTTTGCCTACGGCAAAATGAAAACTCAAAACTCTTAATGGGACTGATTTTTTGTTTTCAAATGAGTACACACTCATTTGAAAACCGCTATATTTTAACGCAGCAAGACTTTTTTTGATTTAAGTAGCTCGACTTAATTAAAACCTAAAACCAGAGTTTGCTCCGCCCGCGTAGCGGGCGGAGCAAACTTCTCGGTTTTTAGTTTACTTATGTCTAGCTACTTACGACTTTGTAAGAAAGGCGATCGCCTCGACATGTGAGGTTTGTGGAAAAAAGTCGATCGGTTGAATGCGGGTGAGTTGATAAAGATCGCCTTCGCATAATAGTTTTAAATCTCTGGCTTGAGTAGCAGGATTGCAACTTACATAGACAAGGCGCGTGGGATGACTTTCGCGCAAAAAGTTAATTACTGAGGGTTCACAACCTTTGCGGGGAGGGTCGAGGATGACAATATCAGGATTGAGATTGAGCGTGCTGATTAGCTCTTCGACTTTGCCCGTGTGAAATTCCACATTATCAATGCCATTGAGATCAGCGTTGAGTTTGCCTTGGGCTGTTGCCTGCGGCTGGATTTCAATTGCGATCGCCTGTTTGACCTGTTCGGCTAATGGTAAAGCGATCGTGCCAATGCCAGCATAGGCATCTAAGAGAACTTCTGTTCCTACTAGTTGCAATTCCGATTCGATAATATGGAGCATTTTCTCAGCTTGCTCAGTATAGACCTGAAAGAAAGTATCACCGCGCAAACGGAAAGTTAAACCTGCAAATTTTTCTAAGAGATAGTCTTGACCCGCAATGCAACGGCTATCGCGTCCAAAAATGGCATTGGTTTTATCAGGATTGCAATTAAGAATTACACCCACTACCTTGTCGTAGCGCTCTAGCCATGTCTGAGCAAATGCGCCCAAATTCGGTACATCCCAATCACGAGTAACGAGCGTAATCAAAATCTCACCTGTATGTCTACCAATGCGAAGTCCCAAATGGCGCAGCAAACCTATGTGGGTTTTCTCATCATAGATTTCCCAACATTGGTTATGAATATCCATTTTGATTTCGGCAAGCATCGGATCGAGACGTTCATCTTGGGCTGGGCATTGATTGAGATTGACAATTTTATGACTTCCCTTTTGGTAATAGCCTGCCTTGAGGTTGCCATCATGACCAGTGGCGAGGGGATAGGTAACTTTGTTGCGGTAGTGTAGACTCTCTTTTGCGCCAACGATGGGAGTAATTAATTCTTCTAAAAGGTCAGCATTAAAGCCGCCGATTCTTTGCATTGCCTGAAGAACTAGGTTTTGCTTAGTTCGCAGTTGGGCGGGATAACTGACGGCTTGCCACTGACAGCCACCGCATTTATCGGCAACAATACAACTTGGGCGGACACGATCTCTTGATGGTGTTAGGATTTGGTCAATGCTGGCAATAGCTAAATTTTTCTTAACAAATTCGATTTTGGCAACAATGCGATCGCTAGGGACAGTATTCGGCACAAATACAGCAATATTTTCATAACGCCCCACCCCAGCACCACTATCAGCAAGATCACTGATGGTTAGCGTAATTTTTTGTCCTTGTTGCAGCATTGTCTGTCCTAAGTATTTGAATTATTGTAAGTAGCTAGACATAAGTAAACTAAAAACCGAAAAGTTTGTTCCGCCCGCTACGCGGGCGGAACAAACTCTGGTTTTAGGTTTTAATTAAGTCGAGCTACTTAGTTCTCATTGTCTACGGCTAAATGAAAACCCAAAACCATTATTGTGATTGTATTGCAGTTTTCAAACGAGTCTTGACAGATTTGAAAATTGCAATACTTTCTAATCTGTCCCCGCCCATGTCCAGCGAGGATTTCCATTGTTTACATCTTTTTTGAGAATAACAGGTGTCATTCCATTGACATCATACATCCCTGTCATGTCTAAAATCAGATAAGCATTACCTTTCGTAAAGCGCATTCGCAGATAGGAATGACCTTGATATGGTTCCTTGTTTACGGTGACAATACCAGCGGAGGCTTCACAATTTTTATACTTTAGCTGGAGTTGGGCTACCCAAGTGACACTAAATTGATCAGTGGAATCTACTTTAAATGGTTTGGTTAGCCAGCCCATTTGTACTTTGCCATCAATAGTATATCCACCTTCGTAATAGGGTCTCGTCTGTTCAGTGAGGTTAATTTCTGTGGGACAAATTGGGAATGCACCTTTAGGATTGAGGGGATATACCTTCAGGGTCACAGAACCAGCAAGGGCTGTATTGGCAAAGTTGAGAATTGCTGTTTGTGCGATCGCTAAACTTGTTAAAAATGTAATTTTCTTAAACTTTTTAATCTTTTTATGCATAATTTTCTTGTTGTAACTTAAGTTTTTATTTAGCTCAACTTAATTAAAATCCAAAACTAGAGTATAGGTCTCTCACGTAGCAGGTGGCATAAATCTCGATTTTTAGTTTACTTATATTCTGCTATTAGAAAAAGAAAATTTTATGTGGTTTCATATTTAAGTATAATTAAATTCCAAATGAGATGTTCTCCATTGAGTCAAATTAAATTTGATTATTGTTAAGCTTTGAGATCTTCTATGCAGCCCAATGTAAAACTAAAACAGCAAAAATCAGGTAAAAAATTTTCTTGGACTCCTTATTTATTTCTACTGCCAGCGATCGCCTTTCTGTTTTTGACATCATTCTTACCCGTATTTCAAGCCATATATTTAAGTTTTACAAATTATGATTTTGTCGGTAGTCCTGCTTTTACTGGTTGGAAAAACTATCTAACTCTTTGGAATGATCAAACTTTTTGGAAAACTCTAAGTAATACCTTAATCTATTTAATATTTGCAGTTCCTAGTCTCATAATTTTGCCCTTAGCTTTAGCAATCTTAGTCAATCAAAAATTACGCAGCATCAAGTTTTTTCGAGCTATTTACTATTTTCCTGTAATCGTCTCTGTTGTCGTTGCTGGGATTGCTTGGAAATGGGTTTATGCTCAAAATGGTATTTTAAATTATTTTCTGTCAACGATCTCCTTTCAAGACATTAAAATCCCTTGGTTAACTGATCCGAAAACTGCTATTTTTGCAATTATTACCGTAGTAATTTGGCGTGGAATTGGTTACTACATGGTCATTTATCTGGCTGGTCTACAGGCGATCCCTACAGATTTATATGAAGCGGCTGCGATCGATGGTTCTGATGGTTGGCAAAAGCATTTAGATATTACAATCCCATTGATGAAGCCATATATTATTCTCGTAGCAGTAATATCTTCAATTGGAGCAATGAAGATATTTGAAGAAGTTTATATCATGTCTCAAGGAGGTCCTGCTAATAGTACAAAAACTGTAGTTTACTACTTGTATGACAAGGGTTTTACTAGCTTAGAAATGGGCTATGCTTCAGCAATTGGTGTATTTCTATTTCTAATTATTTTTATTATTTCTATCTTGACTTTTAAATTTATTAATCCGACTAAAACTATTAGTGAAAGTAATTAGTTAATGAAATTATCCATGATTATAATTTTGCAGACTTTAGCTATTGTTAATAGTGTTAATTTTGCGAATACCCAACCTATTTATGCCGAGTCTCTATCTTCAAGACCATCTTCTAAATCTCATTTCATGTTTCAATCACAATTTTCGCGAAATCTATCTCGAAATCTCCAAGAAGCAAAATCTGATGGTTGTTTTATTGTGTATGACTTAAAGCGCGATCGCTATATTCGCTACAACCCCCATCATTGCCAAAAGCTCTTTATTCCTGCATCAACATTTAAGATTTTTAACTCTCTGGTAGCACTTGAAACTAAAGCGATCGCTAATGAAAATATCGTAATTCCTTGGGATGGTGTAGTTAATAATGAATTTCTGGAATGGAATCAAGATCAGACCATGCGAACAGCTTTTAAGCGATCAGTGGTCTGGTTTTATCAAGAGTTAGCTAGACGGGTGGGCAATGAAAGAATGAGGAAGTATATTCAAGCGTCTGGTTATGGTAATCAAGATATTGGTGACAAAGTTGATACTTTTTGGCTGAAAGGTAAACTAAGAATTTCGCCAGAGGAGCAAATTAAATTTTTAGTGATGCTATATAAAGAGAATTTGCCCTTTGCACCTGCCGTGATGCAAACCGTGAAGGATATTATGGTAATTGATCGTCAGGAGCATTACACCCTCAGAGGTAAGACTGGTTGGGGTAGAGATGTTGATGGAATGAAAAATATTGGTTGGTATGTTGGTTATTTAGAGAGAGATCACAATGTTTATTTTTATACTCTGAATATCGTTAATCAAGATTCCAATTTTTCGATGATTTCTACTCGTAAGAAAATTTTATTTGATGCTTTAAAGGATTTACAACTCATTGATTAATGATTAATAACCAAAACAATACAGCGCTTTACGCTTACTCAAAACCCAGAAATATTTTTGAAAGTGTCGCTTTACGCTTACTCAAAAATATTTCTGGACTATTCAAAGTCTCGATAGCCTATAGGATTGAATCTGATTATGAAACCAAAACAAATAAAATCATCCGCAAATAAATTTAATAATATTCCTCAATTCATTCTCTTAATTGCGATCGCTGCTTTAACTGTATTTCCTCTAGTCTGGCTCATAAGTACAGCCTTTAAGTCCCCCACCGAAAATATTTTTCAATCTGTACCACAGCTATTACCATCACAACCTACCTTAGACAATTTTCTCAAGGTTTGGAAAAATTCCCGTTTTGATCTTTATCTCTGGAATAGTTTTTTAGTTGCTAGCATCACCGTTATTTTAAATTTACTGTTCTGTTCCCTAGCGGCTTTTCCCCTCGCAAGATTGGAATTTAAAGGACGTGATCCTATCTTTTGGGCGATCATTGGCACAACGATGATTCCATTTCAAATTACGATGATTCCTCTATATATTCTTGCTGTACAGCTCAATCTCAAAAACACTTATGCTGGCTTGATTTTTCCCTATGTGATATCTGCTTTCGGCATATTTCTATTACGTCAAGCCTTCCAAAGTGTCCCTAAAGAAATGGAAGAAGCGGCACGAATGGATGGTTGCTCTAGTATGGGAATTTGGTGGCACGTGATGCTACCTGCGGCACGACCTGCCTTGATGACACTTGCAGTTTTCACCTTTGTGGCGATGTGGGGTGATTTTCTCTGGCCGTTGGTGATAGTTGATAAGGCTGAGCTTTATACATTGCCAAGGGGAATTGCCAGTCTCGCCAGTGCCTTTTCCGAGGATTGGCGCTTAATTGCCGCAGGTTCCGCCATTTCAATGTTGCCAGTATTTATTGTATTTGTGTTTCTCCAACGCTACATCATCCCGACCGAGGCAAGTATTGGTGTTAAAGGCTAAATATAGTAGTAGCTATAGCGGTTTTCAAATGAGTACACACTCATTTGAAAACAAAAAATCAGTCCCAGTAAGAGTTTTGAGTTTTCATTTTGCCGTAGGCAAAATGAAAACCGCTATAGGTTATGTCTTTCAGCGCTTTGCGCTTACTTCAAACCCAGAAATACTTTTGAATGCGTCGTAAAGTGCAACTTTCAAAAATATTTCTGGACTACTCAAAGCTTCAATAGGCTTTAAATTACTTGGCTATAGCTATAAAAGGAGCGAATTGAAGTTTTAGCCCTTTTAAGTTTTGGACTTGCCACAATTTTGAACTTAGGGTAGTTTATGATTCTTAAGGCTCATCTTTTAAATTTAATTTAGATTTAATATTTTTAATTATCTCGACTACTAACCTGTTCAACAACTTCAGTAAATTTATGGAAAGCAATCCGTACATGAAAATTAGCATCCGTAAGACATTTCTAGGCTTTAGTTTTCAAGGTATTTATTTGCTCCCTATCGTGCTCCTGTTACCGAGCTTAGCGATCGCCACACCAGTCTTGGCTCAATCTCAAATATCCCCAAGTTTGCAAAATAGTCCTCAAGTTACCCAAAAGATCATCTATGTAAATCCGCAGACAGGAAGCGATCGCCCAGATCATGGCAGCAATATTGCCCCCTTCAAAACAATTACCTATGCTATCAGTCGCTCTCAGGCTGGGCAAATTATCCAACTAGCCTATGGAACCTATAGTAGTGCGACGGGTGAAAGGTTCCCAATTCGGGTAAGTCCAAATGTAACTTTGCGCGGAAATGAAGGTGAGAAGGGAAAAGGGATAACGGTTGTCGGTGGTGGAACACTATTTACGGGGTCAGGATTTCCACAAAATGTGTCGATTACTATCGCTGATCGAGCCGAACTACGCGGCGTAACCGTCACCAATCCGAACCCTAGAGGCTACGGACTTCTGATTGAGAATGTTAGCCCTGTGATCGCAAATAATACCTTTATCGATAATCAGCAAGATGGCGCATTAATTACTGGCAAGTCAGCCGCCATTATTTCCACAAATCAATTTTTTCGGAATGGAACTAGTGGCTTAGCGATCGAGGGGGAATCAAGTCCAGATGTTCGGGGAAATCTATTTCAGCAAACCACTTTTGGGATGAGTATTCGCCAAAATGCGGCTCCTCAAATTACTGAAAATACCTTTACTCAAAACCAAAATGGTCTCTTAATCCAAGCTAATGCTAAACCCGTTTTGCGCGGTAATGCGATCATCAACAATCGCAATTACGGAATTACGATTTCCGATAATGCAATACCTGACTTTGGAAAAGAGAATGATGATGGCAATAATATTTTTCAGGGAAATAACACATTTGATATCCAAAATGTCAGCCGTAATGCGGTTGCTCTTAAAGGTAATCAAGTAGATATTAAGAGAGTGAAAGGAAACTTACAACTAGCGAATGTGCGTCAGTCATCTAACCTATTTGCCAATAGTGTGGTGACCAAGCCTATTGCTAGCAATCCAATATCAAATTTAACAGCACCAAGTATCGCTTTACCTAAAAGCGATCGCTTCACTAATATCAATCAAAAACTTGAACAACAGATTGCTAGCAGTCAACCGATGAATTTTACACCTAACCTTGATACTCCGCCAGCATTAGTGAGAAATACATCATCCGCTAAAGCTAATAATTCTTTTTGGTACGAACCTGTAAACTCAGTGATTATTAGAATTACGCCTAGGGGACTGAATACACCCGCTTATTCTAATACAGAAATTACATCAAGCTTACCACCAGTAGTAGATTCTCCCCCTAGTGGTGAACCTGTCAATCAGCCAATTCAGATAGCTCCTCTTTCCAAAACAAGTTTCACTCCCCAAAGTCCTCCCAAGTATCGCGTAGTTGTTCCTGTTTCTTCTAACAGTGGCGTGGCTCAAGTCCGTCAAATTGTACCCAACTCTTTTGCGTCTAGACTCAATGGTTATTTAGTCGTCCAGATTGGAGCCTACAGCGAGCGCAGCATTGCCGAAGTACAGGTATCGCGCTTAGCAAAACAAGGTCTATCTGCAAGAATTGAAGCAATTAAACCGTGACCTTATAAAACTTATGGTTTAGGCTGTACTTGTGCCATAAGTTTTTTATATTTAATTACGCCTATAGTAGTCCAAAATTATTTGTATATTTTTGCGTTTGTGGAAGCGCACCCATTCAGGGTGCGCTTCCACAAACCATTTAGGACTGCTATAGTTGAGAAATTTTATCTAGAGATTAATTAACAAAGTTAACAGTAAAAAAAACTATTAAGTAGTAAATAGTAAAAATAAGTGAAATCACCTGTAATCACTGTTTTAGGAGAAAAGAGTATTGCAATTGCAAAGCAATTGCAAACTGTCATTCCTAACGCCAAAATTTATGGACTTAGCTCACGTACCCAAACAGCCGATTATACCTATGACAAATTTAGTGAAACTGTCAGAGAACTATTTAGTCAAGGACACGCAATTATTGGCATTTGTGCCGCAGGTATCCTCATCCGATCGCTAGCCCCCATCCTCTCAGATAAACGCGCTGAACCACCCGTAATTGCGATCGCTGAAGATGGCAGTGCAGTTGTACCTCTATTGGGTGGATTAAATGGTGCTAATGACCTTGCAAGAGCGATCGCCAAATCACTCCAAGTCCAACCAGCCATCACAACCACAGGCGATTTACGCTTTCAAACTTCATTGTTAGCTCCTCCTCCTAATTATCGGTTGTTAAATTCCGATGAAGATACAAAGACCTTTCTAGCAGATTTATTAGCAGGGGCAAGGGTTAAACTCATCGGTAAGGCAGATTGGCTTAGCGATAGCAATCTTCCCTTTGCTGATGATGCCACACATCAAATAGAAGTAATTTCTGAGGAAGTGAAATTAGAGGCGATCGCTTCCAAACTAAGTTCTCAGTACTTGGTATATCAAACCGAATCCTCTCCAAATCCCATCAGCATCGGCAAAGTATCGATCATTGGCACAGGTCCGGGGGCAGCGAAATGGATGTCGCATGAAGTCAAGGCAATTTTGGAAGCGGCTACAGATTTTGTTGGTTATAAAACCTATGTGAATCTAGTTAAAGAATTTACCAAAGGAAAAATGATCCATGCTTCTGATAATCGTGTTGAGCTAGATCGCGCTCGCCATGCCCTTGAATTAGCTACCGAAGGAAAATCTGTGGCTATTGTTTCATCTGGAGATGCGGGAATCTATGGTATGGCCTCGGCTGTATTTGAAGTTGTGGATCAAGATCGCCCCAAATGGAACCAGATCGATATTCATGTTGCGCCTGGAATATCCGCCGCTCAATCTGCTGCCGCCGCTATTGGCGCACCCATTGGACATGATTTCTGCACTATTTCTCTATCAGATATTCTTAAACCTTGGGAAGTAATCGAGCAGAGGTTATCCGCCGCCGCCCAAGCTGATTTTGTGATTGCGATTTATAATCCCATTTCCACGCAGCGCAAGTGGCAACTCCAATCCGCCAAAGAGTCTTTATTAAAGTGGCGATCGCCTAATACACCAGTAGTGCTCGGTCATAAAATGGGACGTAAAGGCGAGAATGTGAAGGTCATTACGCTTGCGGAATTAGAGCCTGAACTTGCCGATATGCAAACGGTGATTATTGTGGGTTCGAGCAAGACTAAGGTTTTAGAACTAGGCGATCGCATCAGAGTATATACGCCCCGCACATACAGTTAGGTTCCTATCAATGATTAATCAACTAATTGACTGATGTTACGTGGAAGTTTCTAAGACCCTCACCCCTAGCCCCTCTCCCATTAGGGGAGAGGGGAACAAGAAATTTGTCTAGCTCCCCCTCTCCCTTGATGGGAGAGGGGGCAGGGGGGTGAGGGTGATATTTGTTCCACGTAACATCAGTAATTGATAGTGATCAAGATCACTATCAATTTAGTGATTAATCACAAGCTAGGAAGACAACAAGAGCAACAATGATATCGATTGAACCTGGATGTATGAGGTTTTTATGAACTGTCGATTCTGTAAAAATTATGCACCACAAGGGCGAAACGGCGGATATTGCAGTTTGTTGTCAGTTCCAGTTCAAGGTAAATGGGAGTCTTGCCGCTTATATCTAGCGAGCTTTCCTGAAAAGTCTTCTCCTATCGTAGTAGCTAGTAATATCACCCCTCATCTAGTTTTGTTATAGCAATTAAAGAGTGGTGGCGAAATGCGTCGCCACTCTTTAATTTGAGCCGTGCTTTGCCCGTTTCAAAGTTTGACTAAATAGTAAAAACCTGTGGTTCACACTGCGTGTGCGCCACAGGTTTTTAAGTTTTATGTTTAATTGCGCGCAGCTAATCAGTGGGAAGACAAGTTAGGGAAATTATCAACTTTTGTTTCGTTTGATTCCTTCGTTTGATTCCAAAGCATCATTCCTAATACACCATCCAGCAAACCACCGCCGCGATCGCCTCCATTAACAGCGACATCTGGCACGACTCGGACTTTACCTTCACCGATCGCTTGCATCATTTGTAACGCCACATAGGAATTACCACCGAGGGCATTAACCCCAGCACGATAGGCATCAGCTTTGGCTTCACCTGTAACACGGATTGCTTCCGCCTCACCACTTGCCTCTTTAACTTTGGCATTAGCTTGCAGTTCGGCAATGCGGACACCCTGCTCGGCCGTGACGATTTCCCTTTGAATATCAGCGAGCGATGTTTCTCTCACGAGTTCTTGACGTTGAGTTTGGGATATACGCTGGACTTCGTAGGTTTTACGCTGTTCTTCGGCAATCTTGCGATCGGTCAGCGTTTGCATTAGGGTTTCTGGTGGTGCGATCTGCCCTAATAGCGTATCAACGGCTTGGACATCATAGGATTGCAAAGCCGTATGAATAAAATCAGCGGCTTCCGCTTGGCGATCGCTACGAGCAATCAGAAAATCCAACACGGTATAAGCCTGTGCGGAATTGCGGAAGTAATTGCCAACGGTAGGGCGCAGTACATGATCGACGAGATTTTGCATGGAGCCAACCCGCGAAATTACTCTAGGTGCATCTAAGGCTCCCACATGAATAATCTGGGCAACTTCCAAATTGAACGCAAAGCCATCAATCGATCGCACATTCAAGGCTTTGAGCTTAGAGTCATAACCATGCTCTTCGTTACGATCGCTAAAATTCAGCACAATATTAGTTGTGGGTACGAGTTCCACTTTCATAATGTGCGTATTGAGAGGATGTTTACCGGGGTAAAGCGGCTCAATCCATACGCCTTTATCACCGACATTCACTAAATGCCCATGGGTAAATAGAGCGCCACTGACATCATCTTGAGCGCCACCGACAAAGGAAATTACCACGCCCACATAACCAATGGGAATCTCGGTCATTTTCACCTGTTCCACTTTGGCAAACCAAGGATTGAGATTCCATGAACCCGATAGAATCACCTGTTCCTGTAAGCCGCGCCGACCGCCGCCATCAATGAATAACTGAGAATTTTGGAAGTTGTCATGTTCAGGAATAATCGCCCCTGCGATCGCCCCTGCTTCAATGGGAATACCATCTAAGGTAGTGACAATACCTACTTTTTCCGTTTCCACAGAATAGAGTTTGAGATCATTCGGCGACATACAATTTTGACCCGCATTTGCCGAAGTAATAATCGTAAATAGAGCCGTATTAATCCGATAGGTTCCTGCGGTTAAGATGCCAATCTGTCTACCCTTTTCACCACCAGCTAAGAGAAACTGTCTCGCATTTTGGAAGTTGTCACAGGGAACGGTTTTACCAAGAATGCGATCGGGAGGAATGGATTTACCATCATTAGCAATAATTAAGCCAATTTCACCTTGGGGAATTACCACTACCGATTCTTTGCGAATTCCATATTGCCAAGGGTAATAGCCAAAATACCAACCGGGGGCGAGTGTGTCGGCTTGATAGCCTGCTTCGCCATTGAGTGCGACTAATTGTCCGGGAGGTAAGTCACCACGGAAGGAGAATTTCTTAACGACGATGCCGACTTCTCTCTCGCCGATTACAATCAAGCCTAGAATCCATCCTACCTGTGGCAAAAATACAAATACCAACACCACGCCACCAATTACCCATACCCAAATGGGAAAGTTAAAATCGCCTGCTTGCATTAACTGCATTTGCGGTGCTTGAAAAGAGTTTGAGCGCTGCCGCGATTGATTTTGTTGAGCAATGAGTTGATTATTTGGCTGAGCGATCGCTTGATCATTGCCATTTACTACAGACCATGTCACTGTCCCAAGCATGGCGATCGCTGCACCTGAAACAAGCGATCGCGCCCAAAACTTTTTGCTAATTTTTTTGATCAAGTTTTGGTGAATATCCTGAATCTTCATTAGTTTTTTCACGGGAGGAACCCCACTTTCAGAACTGCTGCTAATCTAGCGCAGTTGTTAGGTAATCCTCAAAACTAACTAAAAAAATTAATAACTGTCAGCAAGAATTGGTCGCTCAGTGACCAATTCTTGCTATACGAGGATTAACTCTTGAGTTCAAAAATGCGATTGATGACATCTTCGACGACGCGATCGGGTGTGGATGCGCCTGAAGTTACGCCAATTTTGATTTTGCCAGTGGGCAGCCAATTGGTAGCTTGCTCGATCGCTTTTCCTAATGGCTTATGTTCAATTACCTCAGCCGAAATAATCCGATGTACATCATCAATATGATAGGAAGGAAGATTGCGCTCGATCGCAATTTCTTGTAAATGGGTGGTGTTAGAAGAGTTATAACCACCAATCACGATCATCAAATCGATTGGCTCTTCGACAATCTCAAACATCGCATCCTGACGCTCTTGAGTGGCATCGCAAATAGTATTAAAAGCGAGAAAATGCTCATTAAGATGTTCGACACCGTACTTCTGCATCATCGTGCGTTCAAACAATTTGCCGATCGCTTCCGTTTCGCCCTTGAGCATCGTGGTTTGATTAGCGACACCAACTCTTTCTAAATCACGATCTGGGTCAAAATCAACGGACATGGCTTTGCTGAACTTTGCGATAAATTCTTCTCTGTCACCACCATTGAGCATGTAATTAGCCACATACTCGGCTTCCTTCATATTCAGTACTACCAAATAACGATTGGCGTAGGAACTTGTGGCGATCGTCTCTTCGTGATTATATTTGCCATGCACAATCGAGGTGAAATCTGATTTCTTATGCTTTTCCACCCGATTCCAAACCTTCGAGACCCAAGGACAAGTGGTATCAACAATTTTTGTGCCAAGGCGATCAAATAATTGGGTTTCCTGTATGCTCGCACCAAAGGCAGGCAAAATCACCACATCACCCTGTTCAATGCCTGAAAAATCCTTGGTTCCATCACTATTTACAGGAACAAATTGCACTTCCATTTCCTTTAATCTGGCATTAACAGAAGGATTGTGAATAATCTCATTGGTAATCCAGACCTTTTCTGTTGGGAACTGGGTACGAGTTTCATAAGCCATTGCGACTGCTCTTTCGACACCCCAGCAAAAGCCAAATGATTTCGCTAAATAAATCGTGACATCGCCTTGCGTGTAGATATAGTCATGCTCACGAATAGTTTGGATCAGGTTGCTATGATATTGCGATCGCATGGTCGATTCGGCTGCTTCGCCATGCCCAAAGCCTTGACGGAAATAGTTGGGAGACTTTTGCAAAGATCTCCGCATTGCTTGTGTATCGAGCGTATTGTCCATGCGCTTAGATGATTCTAGGTAATTGTGCTGAAAGTATTATATAGCTCATCGTGGTTTGCAAATGAGTACGCCCTCATTTGCAAACACAAAATCTAAAACTCTTATTGTTTATACCAATCCTTGCGCCATTTCTTCATTTGATCAATTTCAGTTTGTTGAGAAGCGATAATTCCCTTTGCTAATTTCGTGATGTCTGCTCGCTTCGACTTAGCGATCGCATCCTCTGCCATCACCACTGCCCCCTCGTGGTGAGGAATCATCGCTTTGATAAATCTCAAGTCAAAATCTTGACCAGCCTTACCCAAATCCAAATCCATTCGCATGGTAGCTCTTTGTTCGGCAGTCATCGGCATCATGTGATTCATTTCCTTATGCCAAGCCATTGGCGTATCACTGACATTGGGATACCATGCTTTACGCCATTGCTTCATTTCTGTAATCTCTTTCTCTTGCGCCTGAATAATCTCGTTGGCAAGTTTTTTTAGTTCTGGACGTTGAGAATTTTGCAAGACTGCCTTTGCCATCACCACTGCCCCCTCATGGTGAGGAATCATCGCATCGATAAAACGCAAATCATAATCAGAATCGGCTGTCCCTAAACTCATTTCCCCATGATTCATCCCACTATGGTTTGTGGGTTTAGTGGTAGTCAGACTAGTTGAACTAACGGGCTGAGCTTGTGCTTTTGGAGCTTCAGTACTTGCAGAATTCGTCGCAGTGTCATTAGGGTTACTACAGGAAGTGCTGAGTCCACCAATAGTGATCGCTACCAGTAGCGATCGCTTTAGCGACTTGTGAAACTGATCAAACCCAAAGGAATTGAGAATCTTCATTATTTAAGATGCCAACTTACAGTAAAAAAGCTAAATTTTAAATTTAAACTTACAGAATATTATACTTTTCTTCACAAGCTCTATAGGTCTTCCATAGGAACAGCTTTATCATTAAAAAATAGAGCCATTGGCTTTGAGTTAGCTACTTAAGGCATTTTGCGAAAAGCTTGTCATTCATGAATTGCATTAAGTTTTATTGAATTAAGATTGCTAGATCTGGAGTTTCATTCCGAGTTCATTTTTTTGAACTAGGCTAGAGATATGAGTTTAGGAGAACAGTTATGAAATCAACAGAACCTAGAGACTCTAATCTAGAACGTCTACCAGCAGGCGTTCGCAAACACTATCGATTATGGATCTTAGCGATCACTGGTATTGTTGCTGGTGTTGCGATCGCCGTGACAAGTGCAATGACAAACCTCGTCCAAGCACAAACAACGAATCCTCCCAAGAAGCCCCTTGATGCTGGTGCTTGTCCTAACGCCACAAATGCTGCCATAAGGACAAATCAATGGATGCCCAATCCCATGATGATGAGTGGCGAATTTGCCGATCGCCATTTCATTGAGATGATGATCCCGCACCATGATGGAGCTGTGAAGATGGCGGATCTGGCGCTGAAGCGATCGAAAAATGCTGATGTTCTGAAATTAGCGGCAGCAATCAAACGCGATCAAACCCTTGAAATTGCCCAAATGCGAGCTTGGTATAAGGATTGGTACAAAGCTGATGTCCCCGATATGCCTAGCCGTCCACTGAAATCCTCTAATTCCATGATGGGCATGAATCACGGCAAAATGCGTATGGGCAACATGATGGGTATGCATAATATGATGGCTACAGATCTCAAAACGCTCGAAACCGCTAATGATCGTGATTTTGATAAGGAATTTTTAGCGGAGATGATTCCCCACAACAAGATGGCATTGATGATGAGCAATATGATCGTCGATAGCGATCGCCCTGAAATGCGTAAGCTTGCTCAAAATATTTTGCGATCGCAAAGCCAAGAAATTGACCAGATGAGGGTTTGGTATAACAAGTCCTATTAAATTTGAGAGGTAGATCTTTAGATCTACCTCTCAAATTTAATAGGACTTGTTTTTATGTGACATCAATTCCTCTAGCCTTCCAGAATTTGATGCGCTCTTGGTTTGCTCTGTCTATTTTGGCTTGTCTCAAATTCTGATTTAGCACATCTGCTATTTGTTGACTCATAAAATTACTGTAATTGTCTTGAATACTTTGAGATGGTTGTAAAAGGCTGATAAGGTCTGCTCCTAGACATTTCCACCATGTATGTTGTTGGGATGACAGATTAATGCCATAAAACACATAATTTGCAAAATGTTCACAGTTATTGACTGCAATATGGTACTTGGCAACTGACATAAATATTTCTACTCGCTCAAGTTGTTGGACTGTGATTCTGACTATTCCTCGTAGTTCTAAACCATTGGTTCCCCATCCTAAAGAATGATCTAAGTTCGGATAAGGCTTCTCAGCAAGATAGTAATGATCAGCCAAACCAACTAGTTCTTGGATTGGTACTTTGTAAACCTTCAGTACATTAGTCTCAACAATCTCAAATCCCATATTGGTTGCAATCTACAGACAAACATCAAGAAATTATATTTTACCCCTTGACTCTCCACTTCACTGGAGAATGCATGATATACCCAGATGAACTTTTAACTTTATTGAGGTAAACATGGAAACGACTACGCTGAAATTACGAGGGATGAGTTGTGCCTCCTGTGCCAGTAGCATCGAAAGAGTCGTTAGCAATGTCTCAGGTGTTGAGCAATGTAATGTCAACTTTGGCGCAGAGCAAGCCACTGTCACCTACAACTCTAGAGCCGTTGACGTTAACAAAATTCAACAAGCGATCGCCGATGCAGGCTATTCTTCGCAAGTTTTAAAAGAAGAAAATCCCTTAGTTACTGATGACGAGGAGCAAGCATCCCGACGCAAAGAAGAACAGGATCTCAATCGCAAGGTAATCATTGGTGGTGCGATTAGTCTATTTCTGGTAATTGGCGGATTACCGATGATGACAGGGCTGAGCTTGCCCTTCATTCCTGCGTGGATGCATAATTCTTGGTTGCAACTGTTTTTGACTATTCCTGTGCAGTTTTGGTGTGGTGCAAGTTTCTATATTAATGCTGGCAAAGCCTTCAAACGTCACGCCGCCACGATGGATACCTTGGTCGCCACTGGTACGGGAGCCGCCTACGGATATTCCATTTTTGCCACGATTAATCCAGCCTTTTTTACTTCGCAGGGTTTAACCGCCGATGTTTATTTTGAAGCATCCTCGGTGATTATTACTTTGATCTTGCTCGGCAAACTCTTTGAGAATCGCGCTAAGGGAAGCACCTCTGAGGCAATCCGCAAATTAATGGGCTTGCAAGCGAAAACAGCGCGAGTAATTCGCGATGGTCGAGAAATAGATATTGCGATCGCCGAAGTACAACTCGATGATGTGATCTTGGTGCGTCCGGGGGAAAAGATTCCCGTCGATGGCGAGATTATCGAAGGAAGTTCCACTATTGACGAAGCGATGGTCACAGGCGAAAGTGTCGCTGTGAAGAAGCAAGTCGGTGATGAGGTGATCGGCGTAACCATCAATAAAACTGGTAGTTTCAAGTTTCGCGCTACCCGCATTGGCAAGGATACGTTCTTAGCACAAATTGTGAAATTGGTGCAGCAAGCCCAAGGTTCTAAGGCTCCGATTCAGCGCATTGCTGATCGCGTTACAGGTTTCTTTGTACCCATCGTCATTGCGATCGCTATTTCCACTTTTATCATCTGGTATAACTTCATGGGTAACGTTACCCTTGCGGTGATTACCACTGTTGGTGTGCTGATTATCGCCTGTCCCTGTGCATTGGGCTTAGCCACCCCCACATCGATCATGGTGGGAACGGGCAAAGGAGCCGAAAATGGAATTCTGATCAAGGGTGCGGATAGTTTGGAGCAGGCGCATAATTTGCAAACGATTGTGTTGGATAAAACAGGTACAATTACCGAAGGTAAGCCCAGTGTCACCCATTTCGTAACTTTCGCAGGAATGCCCGATCATAAAGTTTCAGAACTATTAAGCATGGTGGCAACTGTGGAGCGCTATTCTGAACATCCCTTAGCCGAAGCGATCGTGCGTTATGCCAAGGCGCTCAAAGTGGACTTAACCGAGGCTAAAGATTTTGAAGCGATCGCGGGTAGTGGTGTCCGTGGCTACATTGGCGAACATTTAGTGCTAATTGGAACCTATCGCTGGATGCAGGAATTGAGAATTCCGACAGAATCCTTAGAACAATCTTGGGATATCCTAGAGAGAAAAGGTAATACCGCAATCTGGATTGCTGTCAATGGCAAAGTCCAAGGTGTGATAGGCATTGCCGATGCTGTTAAGCCTTCTTCAGTAAAAGTGATTCGTACTTTACAACGCATGGGGTTAGAAGTGGTAATGCTCACAGGTGACAATCGTCGCACTGCCGAAGTAATTGCCCACGAAGTTGGGATTGATCGCGTGTTTGCAGAAGTGCGTCCTGACCAAAAGTCTGCTCAAATTCAGCGTTTACAAAATGAAGGAAAGATTGTGGCAATGGTCGGCGATGGCATTAACGATGCGCCTGCTCTCGCTCAAGCAGATGTCGGTATTGCGATCGGTACAGGTACGGATGTGGCGATCGCCGCCAGTGACATCACCCTCATTTCAGGTGATTTGCAAGGCATCGTCACCGCGATTAAACTATCTCGCGCCACCATTCAAAATATCCGCCAAAATCTCTTCTTTGCCTTCATCTACAACATCCTCGGTATTCCCATAGCCGCAGGAATTCTTTTCCCCTTCTTTGGTTGGTTACTCAGTCCAGTGATTGCAGGCGGTGCGATGGCATTGAGTTCTGTTTCAGTGGTGACGAATGCTTTGCGATTGAAAAAGTTTAAGGTTAGGTGTTAGCAGTTAGCTTTTAGAGCGTATTTGAGAAGATATTAAGGATAAAAAAGATCAAAAAAGCTTCCAAAGGTATAGCCTGTCAATATACAAAAAACAAAGACAGCCTTATGGAAGCAACCAAAAAATCCTACCCCACAGACTTAATCGATAACCAGTGGGAACTGATAAAAGACTTGATACCCGCAGCAGGAACAGGAGGTCGCAAAAGGACAGTGGATATTTGAGCCATTCTCAATGCTATTTTCTACATCAATGCCGCAGGCTGTGCATGGCGAATGTTTCCGCACGATTTGCCTGTATGGCAGACGGTCTATAGTTACTTTCGACTTTGGCGCATTACCAACACTTGGCTAGAGATCAATGCTAAATTGCAGTAATGGTATCGTGTCAGAGAAGGAAGAGAAGCTATGCCTTGTGCAGCAAGTATTGACAGTCAATCAGCTAAAATCGCTAGTCGATTAAGTAGCTAGGCATAAATAAAATAAAAACCGAAAAGATTGTTCCGCCCGCTACGCGGGCGGAACAATTTCTGGTTTTAGGTTTTAATATGCTCATCTACTTAGCGTCACATGAAGAAGTTGGTCTTGATGGTGGCAAATTTAGTCATTGGTCTCTAACTACATATTCTAGTGGATACATTCGGTTTACTATTGATGTTTGCCATCTTCCTCATGGCACGAGTAAGTGGAATAAGATTGAGCATCAAATGTTTTGCCATATCACCCAAAACTAGCGTGGTAGAGCATTAACCAGTCGTCAGGTCGTGGTCAATCTGATTAGTCACACCACTACCAACAAAGGGCTAAAGATTTGGGCTATGCTAGATGAGAACACTTATGATACGGGTATTAAAGCGTCTAATGCTGATATCAATTCTATTACTTTAAAGAAGAGACGCTTTCACGGTGATTGGAACTATCAAATTAAACCCAGAAAAAGTACTTAGTTGATCAAGTCATTTTTACACGTTGCCTAAGTATGAAGATAATGGCGAGGCTCGCATTTTCTAAAAAGCGAGAAATTATTGGAAAATGCCATTTTGGAAGAAACACAACAGAAGTAGAAAAATAATCTATAAAATAACACGAATCTTTCTGTAAATTCCTCTAAACCAACACAAGAACAAACTATCAATCTGTAACACTAAAATTTGTTAATGTTAGATCCTGCCCCACAAAGGACTTTCTTTGCAAATTTTGATCTCGATAATCGTAATGTTTGTTGCTAATGGTCGTAATTTAGTTTAAAAAGACTATTCAAAAAAAGACCCCGTGCATGGGGTCTTTTTTTATACTTTTCTATGTTTGTTTTGCTTCCGAACCATCGATGATACGCTGGAACAGATAACCCGTCCCCCTTGCTGTCAATATCAGTTCAGGATTGCTGGGATCTTCTTCGAGTTTTGCCCTTAGACGGGAAATGTGCACATCGACAACGCGAGTATCTACATGACGCTCAGGTGTATATCCCCAAACCTCTTGCAAGATTTCGGCGCGTGAGAAAGCCTCACCCGATCGCCCGACTAAAAGTTCTAATAAACTAAACTCCATACCAGTTAAACGAATTCGCTCATCGGACTTATAGACTTGACGCTTATTAGTATCGATTCTAATCGTATTAATATGAATTACACCAGAACTGGGGATACCTGATGTACCGTTGCGATCAAAGCGGCGAAGGACTGAGCGAATGCGAGCCTCTAGCTCCTTAGGCGAAAATGGCTTGACAACGTAGTCATCTGCGCCTAATTCAAGCCCTGTGATACGGTCGGCAACATCACCCAGTGCTGTCAACATAATGATCGGAATATCAGATTCTTTGCGTAGCTCTTGACATACCCCGTAGCCGTCGAGCTTTGGCATCATGACATCAAGAACCACCAAATCAGGGTTTTCTTTATGAAAAACTTCGATCGCCTCTTCGCCATCTGCGGCCGTAACGACCTCGTAACCGATCATTGAAAGACGAGTCTCCAGAATCCGACGAATACTTGCTTCGTCGTCTACAACTAGAATTTTTTCCTTATGGTTTTCCAAGCCAGTTTACACTCCATTATGTTGCTAGCTGCAATTCAGTAAAATTTTATTCTTTTACATATTTATTGAGCTAAGTTTACAAGAAATCGGTCGTTACAATCCGAAAACAAAACTTAAAGTTTCAGAATAAACTTAATCTAGATTTTGAGACTGGGCGATCGCGATCAAAGCATTAGAATGTATGAATATTGAGAGTCATCGTCTCGACGCTATGGGTTAGAATTATATAAAGTTTTATGTGAAATAAAGGATTTTTGTGATCATGACTGAACCAACTCAAGTTCCACAGGCAACCGATCCTAAAATGGGATTTAACACCTATGCAGAACGCTTAAATGGTCGTGCTGCGATGGTTGGTTTCATTCTTGCTGTAGCGATCGAGTTTGTCACTGGTAAAGGTTTGTTGGCATGGCTCGGGCTCATTGATATTGGCTAACTAGTTAGGCTTATTCACAACGCGAATAAGCCTAGCCCTAAGCAACTTAAGAAGTTTTTTCCTATTACTTATCTATGGCATCTGGCAAAATCGAGAACTCAATATACTGGTTTGCGGCAATTTTGGGATTAGTTCTCGATCAAGCCTCTAAATATCTAGTTGTGCATTATCTCAAAAGAGTGCAATCATTTCCTATTATCGATGGTGTTTTTCACTTAACCTATGCCACCAATACAGGAGCAGCATTTAGCCTCTTTAGTGGTCAAATCGATTGGCTCAAATGGGTGTCGATGCTAGTGAGCTTGGGGCTAGTTACCTTCGGCGTATTTGCCAAAAACTTGAATCGATGGGAACAAGCTGGCTATGGGTTCATTTTGGCAGGAGCCGCAGGTAATGGGATCGATCGCTTTGTAGCTGGTTATGTAGTGGACTTTATTGATATCAGAATTATCCGCTTTGCCATTTTTAATATTGCTGATATTTCGATCAATGTTGGGCTTGCCTGTTTAGTGATCGCTGTTTTATTTACCAATAAGCCTGTACGCAAAAAGCCTAAGCTTTAGAATCTAAAAGTTATGTAGGTAAAGCTTTAGGCAACATACCTACTTAAGAGTAAAGAACACAAGAATATTTACAATTAAATTAAGATGGCAACTTCCCTGAAAAATTCCCCCAAGATTGTAGTTGTGACTAATGGCAAAGGAGGTGTTGGCAAAACGACAACCGCGATCGCCTTAGCAGGAATTTTGGCACAGGACACTAAGGTACTAATTGTGGACGCTGATGTGCAGGGAAGCTTGTCTTGGTGGGTAGGGCGCAGTGATCAAAACATGGGTTTTGATATCGCTAAGGAAGTTGATCCTACACATTTAAAAAAATTACCGAAACTCAGCAGTTACGATCTAGTATTGATAGATACACCGCCTGCATTACATTCTAATGCTCTAGCTACAGTTGTAGCAATCGCTGACTACTTAGTCTTGCCCACTCCTCCCGCACCGATGGACTTAACCGCCCTCATTGAAACTGTAAAAAGTACTGTAAGACCTGCTCAAGTCCCCCATCGAGTTCTACTCACCCGCGTTGATCCGCGTTGTCTAAATGAGGCTCTAGAGGCGCAAAACACCTTATTAGAAGTGGGAGTACCTGTATTTCATGCCTTTGTAAGAGCATACAAAGCCCATGAGAGAGCGGCGCTTGAAGGGAAACTGGTCACAGAATGGAAAGGGAAAAATGCGAGAGAAGCTGAGGCTGATTATAGACGAGTGGTTGATGAGTTGCGCCGCGATATCCTGAAATAATTCTATATAGAGATTCGCTACACAAAGTACAGTAAATCTTTATAAATAATTGCCAAATAATTACTAAATAATATGTCAACTAAAAAGAAAGTCGGAATTGGAGATTTATTGCGTGATGAAGTTCAAAAAGTAACAGATTCAGCAGTAATTGAAGTGCAAGCAGAAACTGTTACTGATTCCGTTAGTAAAGTTGCCAGTCCTCCTGCGCTAAATGCTGAGAAATCTCAGAATGTTGATGATGAATCAAAGGCAAGAATCTCGGCTTTAGAATCAGCTTTGGCACAGTCCCAAAAACGGGAAACGGAACTCTCGCAAACGATCACTCATTTACAAAAAGATTTGCAATTTAGCCAGACTAATGCGGAGATTTTACAGAAATCATTGGCGGCGATCGAGCAACTCAAAGATGAACTAGATCAGCAATTGGTGGACGTAAAACGCGATAATTTCCGTCTTGCAGAAGCCAATATTCAACTTTCAGAACAAATAAAAATTTTAGAAGCAGCTAGCCAACCAGTAATTGATGCTCCTCAGTCTTCGCAACTAGTTTCGCAAAATTCCCAGGGGCATCGGGCAACACCTCGTAAGCAACCCGTTGAACAACCGTACCCCCATCGCGATCGCAATCCTTACCATCGTCCGACAGGTTCTAATGAGCAATTGCAAAGGATCAATAATCGGAATATTGGCTGGATGGATTAGCTAGTGAGTTTGAGCTATTTGTGCAGCAGTTTGCACAAATAGCTCAAGCATAGAAAAGATTATTGATAAAGCGCTTTAGGCTTACTTAAAACCCAGAAATATTTCTAAAAGTGGCTCGAAACGTCACTTTTAAAAATATTTCTTTACTACTCAAAGCCTCAATAGGCTGTAAGCGAGAAATATAAAACTCTCTCTTATAATGTTTTGCAGCTATATTATCTGCATAAGCAGAAAGTGGAAAGAGAATTTTTAAAATACTTGCTAAAATCCTACGCTAGGAAGTTAATCATCAATTCTAATTCCTTTAAACAATAATTCAAAACAAGGGAATTTAAAGAGTATTTCCTCAGCAGTTAGGCTTATTATTTTTTAGTAATTATCTAGACTGAGTGCTTGTATTTTCTTTAGGTATTATCTTACCGTTATCTACAGACAAATAAAGACAAATAACGGCTTTACTAGGCTCTAGCGATTTCTGTAAATTTAGGCAACAAATCCTTAAGTCGAAGAGGCAAACCATTGTGGTTATCAGGATAAGGCGCTGAAAAAAGAAATAAAATGTAACAATATCCCCAAACTTAATCTATATGGGTTAGACTAGCATTTGTAAAGGTAAAAGTATTTATCGGTTGTAGCAATTGTTTTCTGTATTGGCAGTTTTTTCTGTTTCATCGTGACAAGCTTCTCTCCGACATCTCTAACTCTACATACTCATTGAATTCTTGGAGAAAGCATAATGTCTATTTACGTTGGTAACTTGTCCTATGAAGTTACTCAAGACCATCTAAAGCCAGTGTTTGAAGACTACGGTAAGGTTACACGTGTTCATTTCCCTACTGATCGTGAAACTGGTCGTGCTCGCGGCTTTGCTTTTGTTGAAATGAGCCAAGACACCGAAGAAGATGCTGCAATCACAGCGTTGGACGGTGCTGAGTGGATGGGTCGCGTCCTCAAAGTTAACAAAGCTAAGCCTCGTGAGAATAATGACTCGTTTAGCGGTGGTAACAGAGGCGGCGGCGGTCGTGGCGGCTATGGTAAGTCTAGCGGCGGTCGTTACTAAATTTAAAAAAATAAATACTGTCAAAAATCAGTAATATTTATTTCTTCAAAATAGAGGTAAAAGCTAAGCTTTTACCTCTATTTTGCTATGCTAAGCAAAAGTATGACGTTTAACGCAGGCTTAGCATGGATTTGCAACCATTAGGCATTGTTGTTCAGGGTTCCTTAAGCGACGGTTTGGAAGTAAGGCTGAATGGTGAAATTTCAGTCGAAGATATGCGCGTCGGTAAGTTTTTGGTCGTGCATGGTAGGCATACGCGCTTTTTCTGCATTCTTACCGATGTCACCCTTGGTACTGCTAGTCCGCGCATTCTCATGAATCCGCCTGATCCTGAGAACTCTTTCTTAACTGAGATTTTGGCAGGAACAGGAACCTTTGGCACAATTAACTTAACGCCAATGTTAATGTTTGTCCCTTCTAATCCTTTTGATTTGCTAACGCAAAGGGCAAGTAGTGATCGCCTGAAAAAGACAAAGCGCAAAAAATCACCAGTTTATGAATCAGTAGAAGAAATCAGTGATTTTCAACTCCTGCCAGTAAAGACAATTCCCAGTCATTTCTCACAGGTATTTGATGCTACAGAGCGTGATTTTCGGATTGTATTTGGCTGGGAGGATGATCCACATAAGAGAAATTTTGCGGTCGGGCAGCCCATTGATATGCCTGTACCGATTTGTCTTGATCTTGATCGCTTTGTGGAGCGTAGTAACGGCGTATTTGGAAAATCTGGTACTGGTAAATCATTCTTAACCCGTCTATTGCTATCAGGGATCATTCGTAAACAAGCGGCGGTGAATCTGATTTTTGATATGCACTCGGAATATGGGTGGGAAGCGGCGACTGAAGGTAAAAGATTTAGTACAGTTAAAGGCTTACGACAGCTATTTCCTGCACAGGTTCAGATTTATACCCTCGATCCTGACTCGACAAGGCGGCGCGGGGTGCGTGATGCACAGGAGCTTTACATTAGCTATGACCAAATTGATGTAGAAGACTTGATGCTAATTCGTGATGAGTTAAATCTCTCGGAAGCTAGTTTAGAAAATGCGATTATTCTGCGGAATGAATTTGGTAAGACTTGGATTTCACGATTGTTAGCGATGACTAATTCGGAAATTCAAGAATTTTGTGAGCAAAAAATGGGGAGTAAATCCTCGATCATGGCTCTCCAGCGTAAACTCACCCGCCTTGATGATCTCAAATATCTACGTCAGACTTGCCCTGAAAATTATATTAAGCGGATTCTCGATGCGATCGCGGCGGGTAAACATATCGTGATTGAATTTGGCTCACAGTCCAATCTGCTCTCCTATATGTTGGCGACGAATATTATTACGCGGCGGATTCACCATTCCTATGTACAGCAAGCGGAAAAGTTTTTGCAGACAAAAAATATTAGCGATCGCCCACAACAGTTAACCATCACTATTGAAGAAGCGCATCGTTTTCTAGCTCCAAATACAGCTAGACAGACTATTTTCGGAACGATTGCCCGTGAGATGCGGAAATATTTTGTAACTTTGCTAATCGTCGATCAGCGTCCTTCAGGAATTGATAATGAAGTGATGTCACAGATTGGAACCCGAATTACAGCTTTGCTCAACGATGAGAAAGATATTGATGCGATTTTTACAGGTGTAGCGGGCAGTGGCAATTTGCGAACAATCTTATCAAAACTAGACTCTAAACAACAAGCATTAGTACTAGGTCATGCTGTACCGATGCCTGTCGTAGTGCAAACTCGTCCCTACGATGAAACTTTCTATCGTGAGATTGGCGAAGTTCCTTGGGAAGAAATTTCTACCCCGGAAGTTCTAAGAGTTGCGGAAGTTGCTAAGGCGGATTTGGGATTTTAATTTGATTAATTTGATTAATTTTGCTTTAGGACTTACGCAAACCGAACGAATTTATTAGGCTTGAGGTAGATGTGGTGCAGGCTTCGCCCGCACCACATCTATCCAATGCGTAAGTCCTATGCTTAATGCAAGTTCAGGATAATTTAAAACAAGCTTTGAGAAAGGATTTGCAAGCTTACAGCGCTTTGCGCTTAATTTAAATCTAGAGAAACCTATAAAAGCGTTGCAGAGCAACGCTTTTATAGGTTTCTCTAAGCTAATCAAAGCCTCAATAGGCTGTAATCCGATCTAGTCCTATAGATAATTCATAAAAAATACAGCTTCAACTTTGCTCAGCTAGCTTACACTGAGGGCTGAGCGAAGTCGAAGCCCATCTGCAAGTTATTCAAAACAACTATAAATTAGTCAACTTTTATAAAATTTTTAGTTTTTTAAGTTACTGCAAAGTACTGTTATGCGAATAGTGATTTAAAATATTGCTTAAAAGAATGAACTTGGCAGCTTTGATCGCAGCTATGGTAGAAGTATTGACTAACGAATCCCAAAAACAAATTATTCAAAGCAACGCCATTGTGGCTGATGGTTTGAGCAAAGTTTACCGTACTGGTTTTTGGCTAAATCAAAAAATTAGTTCTTTACAGTCTTTGTCACTGACCATCAGTAAAGGCGAGACTTTTGGTGTATTAGGTCCTAACGGCGCTGGGAAAACGACATTATTAAAGATTCTGCTTGGTATTGTGCAACCAACCTTGGGAACTGGTGAAATCTTAGGTTATCCCCTTGGCGATCGCACCGCAAAGCGGTATATCGGTTATTTGCCTGAAAATGCTTATTATTATGACTATTTGACAGGATGGGAGCTACTAGATTTTATTGGCAGCTTGTTTGGTGTTGAAGCCTCATTACGTCGTCAACGGATTGCCGATTTACTTGACCTGGTGGGGCTGTCGCAGTCTGTTGCTCGCAAAAAGCAATTACGTCAATATTCTAAGGGGATGGTACAAAGAATTGGCGTTGCTCAAGCTCTGATCAATGATCCTGAAGTTGTGTTTCTTGATGAGCCGATGTCTGGGCTAGATCCTGTAGGACGCTATCAAGTACGGGAAATTATTCTCATGCTCAAGAAACAGGGCAAAACTGTATTTTTTAACAGTCATATCTTGTCTGATGTCGAATTAATTTGTGATCGCATTGGCATTCTCAATAAGGGGGAGCTAATTGCTATGGGGACACTCAATGAGTTACTTGGTACAGAGCAGTCCTATCAGGTCAGTGGACATGGTGGCACTGAAGTGGAGTTGCAACCTTGGTTACAACATCTCATTTTTCAAGGAGATACTTGGCACGGTCAATTAGCTAAGGACTTACCTGAATTTTTAACCTATCTTGCTAGTATTGGGGCAAAGGCGATCGCGATCGATCTAGCGCGTCAAACCTTAGAGGAGTTTTTTATCGATCAAATCAAAGCATCGAGATATAAGGATTAAGCAAAAAGGGTTTCACTGCAAAGTAGTGAAACCCTTTTTTATAAAAACTAGCAATACTTCAATTTAGGGATAAAGATGAAAGACTAACTACATCCCTAGACCTTAGATCTAGACTTACTTAGAATGCTCAGAGGCAGGATCACCAGTGAAAGGTTGTTCACCTGTAGCAGGAAAATCATCTTTACTAGGAGTGAAAATTTTAGCGATCGCATCGCTTAAATATTCCACCATATTAATGAATTTTTGTTTTAAGCCGTTCATAACTATCACCTTTAGAGGAATATCTAGAGAACTTGATTTAGGTTTTTTTCCCTATCTGTGTATATGGTAATACTTAAATTGTTTGGGATCACTGATTTTAAGCTGCCGTAACAATTGTTTGAGTTTCGACACACCAATGAAATATGGAGAGATATGGCAAAACGCCTTTGGTATCTAGAAATTGAGTAAAACGCTACCAAATATTAAAATTTGTTATTGTTATGGGACAGTTTTGAGGGAAAATGTACCTGATTGAGTACAAAAATTTTCTAAGCAATTGTAACTATGGTCGCTGCACCCTCGAAACCTCAAACTCTTGAGACCCTCTGCATTAACTCCATCCGCTTTTTGTCGATCGATGCGGTCGAAAAAGCAAAATCTGGTCACCCCGGTCTGCCGATGGGGGCAGCACCAATGACTTTTGTGCTGTTCGATCAGTTTTTAAAGTTTAATCCTAAAAATCCTAAGTGGGTCGATCGCGATCGCTTTGTTCTCTCCGCAGGACATGGCTGTATGTTGCAATACTCCTTGCTACACCTCACTGGCTATGACAGTGTCGGTATTGAAGATATTAAGCAATTCCGTCAGTGGGGCAGCTCTACTCCAGGACACCCTGAAAACTTTGAAACCGCAGGCGTAGAAGTCACCACAGGTCCTCTCGGTCAAGGTGTTGGTAATGCCGTTGGTTTAGCGATCGCCGAAGCCCATTTGGCTGCCCGTTTCAACAAGCCCGGACATAACATCGTTGATCACTATACCTACGTCATCCTTGGCGATGGTTGCAACATGGAAGGCGTAGCCTCTGAAGCGGCTTCCTTGGGCGGTCACCTCAAGCTCGGCAAGCTGATCATGATGTATGACAGCAACAGCATTTCCATCGATGGCAGCACCGATCTTGCCTTTACTGAAGACGTTGGCAAGCGCTACGAAGCTTACGGTTGGCACGTTACCTATGTTGCTGATGGTAACGAAGACCTTGATGCGATCGCTAAGGCTCTCGAAGAAGCAAAATCAGTTACCGATAAGCCTAGCTTGATCGTTGTCACCACCACCATTGGTTACGGTTCTCCTAAGAAAGCTGGTACTTCTGGCGTTCACGGTGCGGCTCTTGGTACTGATGAAGTTGCTGCAACTCGTGCTAACCTCGGATGGGAATATGCACCCTTTGAAGTGCCTGCTGATGCTCTAGCTCGTTTCCGTCAAGCGATCGAAAAAGGTGCTAAAGCTGAAGCTGAGTGGAATGAGCGCTTTGCTGCTTACGAAGCTGCCTACCCTACAGAAGCTGCTGAATTTAAGCGGATCATGGCTGGCGAACTTCCTGAAGGATGGGAAAATGCGCTTGAACCAGTTGCTCAAAAGGAAACCTCAACCCGTCTTCTTTCTGAAGCTTGCTTGAACGCATTGTCTCCTGTACTTCCTGAATTTTTGGGTGGTTCTGCTGACTTGGCTCACTCTAACATGACCTATGTTAAGGGTCTGCCTGACTTCCAATACGGTTCTTACGAAGGTCGTAACTTCCGCTTTGGTGTGCGCGAACATGGTATGGGCGCAATTATGAATGGTATGGCGCTTCATGGCGGGACAATCCCCTATGGTGCAACCTTCCTTGTATTCGCTGACTATATGCGTGGCGCAATGCGTCTCTCGGCATTGGCAGAAATCGGTGCATTGTATATCTTGACCCATGACTCCGTAATGCTCGGTGAAGATGGTCCTACCCACCAACCCGTAGAAACCATTGCTTCCTTGCGCGTAATTCCTAACGCTTTGACCATCCGTCCTGCGGATGCTAATGAAACCGTAGCTGCTTATCAAGTGGCGATCGCTAACCGTAAGCGTCCTAGCTTCCTCGCCTTTACCCGTCAAAATGTGAAGAACCTAGCAGGTACTTCCATCGAAGGCGCGAAGAAGGGTGCTTATAGTGTTGTTGATGTTGCTAATCCTGAATTGATCATCATCGCCACAGGTTCCGAACTTGAGCTAGCAACAAAGGCTGCGGCTATTCTCGCTGGTGAAGGTAAGGCTGTGCGCGTTGTCTCGATGCCTTGTCAAGAACTCTTCAACGAGCAATCTGATGAGTATAAGGAATCCGTACTTCCTGCATCCGTTAAGAAGCGTGTCAGTGTTGAAGCTGGTAGCACCTTTGGCTGGCACAAGTATGTCGGTTCTGAAGGCGCAGTTATCGGTATGGATACCTTTGGTGCTTCAGCCCCAGGTCCAGTTGTTTATGAGAAGTTTGGCTTCACCGTTGATAACGTTGTCGCAACTTCACGCAAAGTTCTCGGTTAATCTTGGTTAAACAAAAAGAGCCTCGCTAAGCGAGACTCTTTTTGTTGCAGATAATTCACCCGCAAAAATTTTTATACAGATTTAATCAGGATGGTAAGCCGTAATCACTATTTTATTTCAGGTGAATATACAACCCCTACCCTACCGAAAGAAGGATGTATGAAATATATAACCCACATTGGAGACTGTCAAGGAGATTGTGTAAAGTCTAGAAGCTAGATATATAGGACTTACGCAAACCGAACGAATTTCTTAGGATTGAGGTAGATGTGGTGCGGGCGAAGCCCGCACCACATCTACCCAATGCGTAAGTCCTAATATAGAGACGATCCTCAAAGAGGATGGCAAATCGATTAAGAGCAGGTTCCCAATCACGAATAGAGCCTCGTTTACTTCTTGGAGATATTCCGCAAGGTCAAGTAAACTAATTTGAAAGCAGCCTCATCGGAAGGAAAAATCTGTTGAGATTTAATCACTTTCCGCAAACTGCTATTCATCAACTCAATCGCCTTAGTGGTATAAATCGCCCTACGAATCTCGGACGGGAAAGCAAAGAAAGGGATAATGTTCGCCCAATGACTGTGCCAAGACTTAGAGATCGACGGATATTGTTTGTCCCATTTTTCAGCAAAGAGTTCGAGATTAAACTCCGCTTCTGATTCGGTCGCAGCAGCATAAATTGCCTTGAGATCAGCACAAACTTACTTGCGTTGTTGCCATGGCACAAAAGCGACCGAGTTACGCATCATATGGACTCCATGGTTGTGAATTTCGGTGAGAACTGACAACCAGAATTTTGCACCCTCATCAGGGGAAATCCACATACCCAGCAATTCCTTGTACCCGTCTATGTTTACTGCCAATGCAAAGTACAGCGATTTGTTAATCACTCGACCATTGGCTCGGACTTAGATGACTAGACAGTCCAGAAACACAATGAGCATACAAGGCGATGATCTTTTCGTCTAGTCCT
>Ga0209972_10000617_pt1 | contig 35405 bp, 44 predicted proteins | sample NOAtaG_7_FD_187302 | JGI IMG/M metagenome (GOLD analysis project Ga0209972, IMG submission 187302) | Freshwater lake microbial communities from Lake Erie, under a cyanobacterial bloom - NOAA_Erie_Diel1S_2200h metaG (SPAdes) (version 2) | ecosystem: Environmental > Aquatic > Freshwater > Lake ...
CGCGTGCTGTATCAAGCCATGAGCCAAATTAATTTCAACGCTTATGACTATGACACAATTCGTCAGGCGTTGATTGATTACATACGTTTGAACTATCCTGAAGATTTCAACGACTGGATTGAAAGCAGCGAATTTGTTGCCATAATTGAATTGTTGAGTTATTTGGCGTCCAGTTTGGCATTTCGCTTGGATCTCAATATCCGCGAAAATTTCATCGATACAGCCACACGTAGAGACAGCATTTTCCGCCTTGCACGACTGATTTCTTACAACCCGCGGCGTTGTATTGCCGCACAAGGTTTGGTTAAGTTAACACAAGTTATAACTGATCAGAACATATTTGATTCCAATGGATTCAATCTAGCCAATGTGCCTGTGATTTGGAATGACGCCAACAACCCCGACTGGTTTGAGCAATTTGTTTTGGTTTTGAACGCCAGTTTTAGCAAGGTCAATCCGTTTGGCCAACCAGTGAAAACTGGAACAGTAAATGGGCTCACAGTTGAACGATATGATCTTGATAACATTGTAACACGCACATTGGCTTTTCCATTCACATCTATTGTGAATGGACAACAAATGAATTTTGAATTTGTCAACACTGACTTCGTGGGAAGTGTAAATGGCAGCATTACAGTGGGCGCAGCAGGCTATTACAGAGAAAAAACACCCAATTATATTCTGCCTTGGAGCTTGTTATACAGAAATGATGGCAATGGCAATGCCAGTCCTGACACGGGATTTTTTGGCCTATTCAAACAAGGAACACTGGCATTTACGGATTTCGTGCTCTCCGAGCCCTTGAGCAACCGCGTGCTGGATTTAACTGCTTTGAATGTAAATGAAAGTGATGTGTGGGTTGAAACTGTTGACGACCAAGGCAATACTCTTATTGAGTGGACCAAAGTCCCAGCCTTGTTTGGCACAAACATTGCATATAATGCATTGAATCGTGCAACACGTGATATTTTCCAAGTTATCACACGTGACATCAGTGGCACTGATTCCATCAGCATCAAATTCAGTGATGGCAACTTTGGCAACATTCCTGTTGGGCGTATCAGAGTCTACTATCGCACCAGCAATAACTTAACTTACACTATCTTGCCTCAAGAAATCGCCAGCGTGCCACTTAGCTTGAGTTACTACAGAGAAAATGATGGCACTTCACAAAATCTCTTGCAAATGCAATTTGATCTGCAAAGCACTGTGGCCAACAGCCTCAGTCGTGAAAGCAATACATTTATAAAAGAGCGAGCACCAGCTGTATTTTACTCTCAGAATCGGATGGTGAATGGGGAGGATTACAATGTATATCCTCTTATCAGCAGCCAAGCATTGAAAATCAAAAGTGTTAACCGAGTCTACAGTGGACAAAGTCGATACATTGACATAAATGATCCCACAAGCACTTATCAAAATTCAAAAGTTTTTTCAGATGATGGAATCTTGTTTCAAGAAGAGCATGAAACCTACATTGAAGTGCCCAACAGTTTGAATGTCAACACAACACAAATACTGGACACCTACATTCAACCTTTGATTCAAGGCAGTTTTGATTCAAGAAAAATCAACACAGATATGCGGGACTTTTATTTGGCCAAATACCCCAAACGCACGGGTGGCAATATTCAATGGACAAATCAAAACCCCAGCAACACTGTGTTCCCCAACGCCCATTTTTACACACAATCAGTAGATTTTGTTTTGGGATTGCCGGACACAACATATGGCATACGCAATGGCAGTTATTTGTTTTTTGCCAACGGCACCAGCAGTTACCTCATTGATGAAGGAAACAGCGTAAGCAGTGGCGGAAACGCTGTAATCAGCAGTTTCGTGCCCAACGGCGTTTTCTTAAGCAGTGTTGTGCCCAGCTACAAAGACGTGCTAGCAGCTAGTGAGAAAGAAGCAATCAAAAATGCTTTGGAAGAAAAACTTTCGTTCGGCATAACTTATATGCAGCTCACAGGCATGTGGCAGGTGATTTCCACTAGCAATTTGGCTGTGGACTCTGATTTCTCACTCTCACAACAAGGCAATACATCAAATCAAAATTTAGATGCAAGCTGGCTCATTCAACTCAAATATGTGCCGGGTTCCGGGTGGTATATTACTGGCAGAGGAATGAGATATGTTTTTGAAAGCAAGAATGATGTGAGATTTTATACCATCAATACAACCCCAGTTGTAAACAGTATAAATGGCTTGGCCAACCAAGACTTTATCAAAATACTCCGGGTGAATACTGACCTAGCCAAAAACAGTGTTTTTTCCCAAGACTGGTTTTGGCCAATTGCATCACAACAACTGTATCCTGATGGATATGTTGAGCCACGCAGAGTTCAAGTTCGGTTCCAAGACTCCAATTATGACGGCATTGTTGACAATCCTGATGAATTCAAAACCATTGTGGATCCAGATCGTGAACAACAAATTGATCTCAATACTGGTTTGATTACTCCCAACAGTTTTCCCTATGTTTTTTGGAAAACCACAGTAATAAATGGCTTTGATTATTTGACACCCACAACAGTGAACAAAATTTTTACTGATCTCATTACAATGAGCACCAAATATCCGCCCAATCCTTTAGCTTGGGCAGACAAAGACATTGCTTATGTAAGAGATCAAAAACTGTTTTTCCAGTATCAAGCCAGCAGCAACAGCTTGATTGATGTAACAGTCAGCTACAAGGCAGCAGTGGGCCGTAATGATCTCAACTACTGCTGGCAGCATTTTATTGACAAAAGCAAGCGTGTTGATCCTGCAATTATGAACATAATTGACACTTATGTTTTGACCAGCTCTTATGATACAGCAATGCGTAATTGGATCGCCAGAGGGAAAACCAGTGATCCCATGCCTGAGCCTCCAACACCAGAGGATTTGCGCATTACTTTCGCGGAATTTGACACTTACAAAATGATGACTGATCAACTTATTTGGCACCCTGTGAAATACAAACTGCTGTTTGGACAAAGTGCTGATCCCGAGCTGCGTGTGACTTTCAAGGTTGTAAAAAACACTGGTGTCAGTATCACTGACAGTGAAATTAAAGCACGCATTATACGAGATGTTGACAACTATTTCAGTATAGCCAATTGGGATTTTGGTCAAAGCTTCTTTTTCACTGAGCTTGCTGCATATATTCATCAACAAAATCCTGCTGTGTTGAATTCTGTTGTGATTGTGCCACAAAACCAAGACAGTAGTTTTGGCGATTTGTTTGAGATCAAATGCCAACCGGATGAAATTTTCATAAGCAGTGCTAAAGTCACTGACATTTTGATTGTTCCCAGCTTAAACCAAACTGAATTGAGACTGAAATGAGCGACACAAAACGACGAATAAGCGATCTGCTACCTGAAGTACTTCAAACAGACATCCTGCGTAAATTTTTCGCAGCCACAGCTGACCATTTGTTTCAACCAGAAAAAGTTGAATATTTGAACAACTACATTGGCCGCAAGCCCAGCTGGTATAATCCCAAGAAAGACTTTTATGTGGTGGAATCCACTAAAGCTCGCGAAGACTATCAAGTTGAAGCTACTGCAATAAGCAGGAGCCAAGGCAGTGACGCTGTATCTCACATTTTGTTTTACGAAGATTTGTTGAACAAATTGCGCAGTCAAGGTGCTTTGACAAATGATCACAATCGGCTTTTTGAACAAGAGTATTACAGTTTTGGCTTGCCTTGTGACTGTGACATGTGGCTGAACTTCCAAGAGTATGTGTGGTTAAGTGATGGTCCTGACACAATCTCATTGCTGGATACAACTGATTTCTCCGCAGTAAGTGCCCAAAGCACCTACACTTACACAGGCAGATACTCATTTGCCAACAGCCCTGCCTCTGTAGTAGACGGCCTCCAAACACCTTTGGTGTTTTCTTCAGGTTTGAAAGTCAAGCCCACTCTTGATTTGAATATTCAGCTCAGAGATCGTGAGTGGATAATTGAGGGTGTGGGTAGGAAAATTTATTTTGTTGATGACACAGACAGCAGCCTCAAGATACGATGGGATAACCCCAAAGAGTATGACAGCACTCCTTGGGACGGTGTGGATAAATTGGTTACACCTGCGTATGTTGTGCTTCAGCGTGGCAGCACCAATCAAAATCCATGGAGCATAAGGAATCGTTGGTTTCATAGAGATATTTTGAGTCAAAGCCAAACCCTATTACCGGACGTCAACACTTTTGTTGCCAAGTATCCCATCATTTGTTTTGATAAAACCACAACGTTGTATAATTTTGGCACAACTGGCCGCGGTAGAGTAAGCCTTGTGGACAACCGCACACTGGACTTGGGTAACTTGATTGGGCGCAGTCAAAGCAATAGTAATCCCATTTTGGTAGATAGTATCAGCCTTGATGACGGCATGACAATATTGTTCACCAACTTGAGTGACCCTTTGGCCAATAACAAAATTTATCGCGTCAGTGGTATCCGGAGCGATAACAAACTGACACTGCAACTGGTGCCAAATGGCCCAGATCTCACTGGTGCGCCCAAAAACAATGACAGCATCTATGTGAGCAATGGCGATCCTTTGAATAGATTTTTTGATACCTACTTGCGCTATCAAGCCAGCACCGGTTCTTGGGTGTCCGCACAAAGCTGGAAACAAACAGTAGGCACTCAAACTCCTTTGTTCATGTTGTTTGACACCGAGGGAAACAGCTTAAGCGATCCCAGCATTTATCCCTTAAGTGACTTTTCTGGTTCCAGTTTGTTTGCATACGATCCAGAACAATTGGCTGCGTTGAATCAAAGCACCCTTCAGGTATCAGCTAATGAATTGAACTTTCTCAATACACTCTCTACAAAATCTTGGACCTATCAACCTCAAAACGTCAGAGTTGACATAACTGGATTCTTGTTTTGGGAAACTGTTGATCCTGCTTCCCAAGCTGCGGTGTATCAAAACAACTGGTTCAAAAGCCCTGTATTGAGCAGACAATATGTTGTGAATCAATTTTACACCACCAGTAGTGAAAAATCTTTCTCACTGGATCAAGCCCCAGGTGTTGGCACACCAGGACCAAATGCCATAAATGTTGAAGTAGCAGGCAAGATGCTGACTCCTGCTGAATACATTGTGAGTGGCAATGTTTTGACTTTAGTCACTCCTGCACCTGCCAACACCAACGTGATTGTGAAAACATGGCAAAACATCAATAACACTGCCACTAATGGATATTTTGAAATACCCAAAAACCTAGAGGCTAATCCCAATAACCAAGAAATCACAACTGTTTCACGTCAAAACATCATCAATCATTTGATTTCTGTTATTGGTAACCAGTTGAATATTACTGGTAACATTATTGGTGCCAACAACTGGCGAGACACAGCACAAAATCAAAGTTTAGGTACAGTGATTCTTCAGCACCGTGCTCCTTTGTTGAAAACTATGATTTTGAATAGCATCGCTCAAACAACTGCACTTACAAGCAGCAATGCCTTACTGGACCCGATGGTGGTGATGCAATGGGCACAAAAAGAATATTTGCGCTTTTACAACAAATACATCAACAGTTTGATCAATTTATACAACAGTGGCGGCATAACGCTGGCCAATCCCATAAATGAATGGGTTGATCGAGCCCTGAAGAGTATAAATGTTGGCAAAACTTTGAACAGTCCCTGGGCCATGAGTGGGTTTGATGGTGTTCCTGGTAGGTATTGCGACGAAAAATCCACTAATCCCACATTTGTTCCTGCTAGTGCCACACGCCTAGGAGTTACACCTGCATTTGTGCCCACGGCATTTTTTGATACTACACAACCCAATAATCCATTGAGTCTAAGATGTCATAATGGTGCAGTTGTTGTGTTGAAAGATTTCAACGGCGTTGACTTGGGCACGATAAGAGACAACCTTCCCAGCACAGTTGACCCTGAACTTTTGACTCACCCTGTGTCACGAGCTTGGATGCAACTGGAAGTCTATTTGTTTAACTCCCTGCCTGCAACATACAGAAATTCTGATGCTGTACAAAAGCTGGATACACGAACCATATTTTCCGGTAAGTGGAGAACAACAAACTACAGCTACAAAGATCAGTTGACTTTGATGTATCCCATATTTGAACGTTGGTTAACAACAAATCAACTAGATGCATTTAAAAACACAACTTACAAAATCGATGACCCATTTTCTTGGAATTATGGAAAGTGCACTGATCAAGAAAACAATCCCGTTCCAGGTCATTGGCGAGGAATCTACTACCTGTTTTTTGATACTGATCGTCCTGATTCTGCACCTTGGGAAATGCTGGGGTTCAGTCAACAACCCTCTTGGTGGACTGCTGAATACGGTGCTGCACCTTACAGCAGTGGTAATACAAAATTGTGGTATGACTTGCGTGATGGAAGAATCCGCCAAGGACACAGGAAGGGCATTGATCCTGGATATGCTAGACCAGGATTGATGCAGTATGTGCCTGTTAACGAGTTTGGAGAGTTGCTGCCTCCAGTGCAAGCCAAAATAGTCACCAGCTCTCCAAGCGAAGCAGAGGCAAGAGCGGACTGGAAATTTGGCGATCGCGGACCATTGGAAAATGTTTGGCTCACTGCTGTTGACTCTGATCAGATCTGGGCACAAATTTCATACTTGGCCAAACCACCGCAATTTATTGAATATCTCTGGGACGGCCCAAGAGCGCAGCAGATTTTCTCTGGTCAGAACACATCGCAGTGGATTTGGAAAAATTACAAGAAAAGAGTTAGCAATAGTGAACTTTTTGTGCACAGAGAGAACCCAGAAAATGTCACAACACTACGTAGCGAACTTTCCTATTATGGATCCTGCGGGATCCAACATTGGATAAGTGAATACTTGATAAATGACAGCCGGAGTGTGACTGAATATTTTGGCAATGTTATAAGAAACAGTGATGTAAGTTTGGGGTATAGAGCAGCAGGATTTATTGATGGCACCAGTGTTCAACTCTTGGTTGATAGTTTTGGCTTGAGCTCTAATGACAGTTTGTTGATTCCTCAAGAGGATGTTACAAACAATCTGATTCGCAGCGCAAGCTTAAAAGAGTTTTTCTATAGCGGCGTAATTGTTGAATACCGTGGAACTGAGGGCTATCGCGTAATTGGTTATGACAGTTATGATCCCAACTTTTATATTATTCCCAGCAATTTAAATGGACCCAAAACAACTGTGATTGTTGACAAAGTTCGTGCGATTGAATATCGTGTGGGATTACCTACAGTCTCAAAAGTGCCTTACGGAACAATTTTGCCAACGCAGCAAGATGTGTTTGACTTTTTGGTAAGCTTGGGTCGTTGGCAAATCAGTCAAGGATGGCTTTTTGACGAGTTCAATAGTACTACTGGACAACAGCAAGATTGGAGCTTGAGCGGAAAAGAGTTTTTGTTTTGGAGTCAAGGCCCATGGGCAGCAGGCAATTACATTGCCCTGAGTCCGCTAGCACTAAAAACAAAGTTTGCTACTGGTTTTGGAACTATTCAAAATATTGGTGGCATTGTAAATGGTGCTTATACAATTTTGGATCGTGGCGGCCGACCAATTCAAGTTCAAAACATAGATTTTCTGAGGATTGACAATCAGGTTTCAGTGCGTCCGTTGAATGATCAAGGCATATTTGGATTGAGACTCTACACAACTGGTCTTGAGCATGCACTGCTGTTCCAAAACAAAACAATCTTTGGTGATACTGTATATGATCCTCTGTTTGATGTAAGACAAAGCAGATTCAAAATCCAAACCTACAAGAGCATGGATTGGGCAGGCAGGCTGGAAGCCCCAGGTTACTTGGTGACACAAACCACATCCACAATTGGTGATCGTGTGGTTGTCAATAACCAAATACTGGCCAATTTTGAAAAAACCGTTAACGATGTGAGAAAGCTCTACAATGTAGATGTGCCAACTCCCTACAATTTCACAGACTCTACAGGACTACATGAAAACGCTGTTAGTGCGCTTTCACAGTCCTTGCCACAACGATTTAATATGTTGGCCACTCACTTAGTGGGTTACCAACAAAGAGAATATTTGACCAATCTTTTGATAGATGAAACCACACAGTTTCAATTTTATCAAGGAATGATCAAACAAAAAGGTACAAAAGGCACAATTGACAGCCTGTTGAGAAACACACAACTTGTTGATTCAAACGAAAGCTTCAGTTACTACGAAGAGTATGCTTTTCGTTTGGGCACCTACGGCAGCAATGAACTGATTCATGGTATAGATGTGTTGTTGCCTCAAGCAGAAGTGCGTAGCAATCCTCAATTGGTTGAGTTCTTTTCGGGAGAAACAGTAGATTTACCCTACGACGACACTATAACCATAACGCCTAAAGACTCAAGACTGTTGTATAAAAGTGAACTGACCCCAGAATTTGCCTTGCGGGATCATTATGGTTCTGAAGCAGGTGACTTACCAAATAGCGGCTATGTGTTGTTTTCTGAAGCAACATACTATGTAAAAGACCAACAAGAGCTTTTTAGTCTCTATCAAACTCTACAAAACAAGAACGTAGACTTACAAGCACATGACCGTGTGTGGCAATTTATTGACTCTGCAATCGGTTGGAACATTTACAAAGTTTGCAAGCCCAGTTGGACTATTCAACAAACAACACCTGTTACGTTAAATCAAACAACTGTTGTTACAAACATTCCACACAAATTACAAAATGGCAATATACTGATATTGAGTGGAGTTTCTGGTGTAAATGGTAGACTGGATGGCACGTTTAGTGTGTTCAACGTTACAGCCAACACTTTTGATGTGCAAGCCACAACTGAAAGCACAGGAAGCAACGGTCAAGTGCTTCAATACTGGAGCATCAGATTTCCCACTTATAATGACTTCAACACAGCAACACCGCCAGGTGGCTGGACACAACGAGATTATGCCTATGTGGATGGCACTCGTGACACGCCATGGAAAGTCTATCAAAAATATGGTGTTTGGTTTGAATACCGAAGTGAAAACAAAAAAGTTGACACCAAACTTTTGCTGGCCAGCACATTATACAACAAAACCACTCTACAAACACTGGTTCATTTGAACATTTGGGACCCCGGAAAAGGAGCTTTACCGGGTTTGATAAGTGAAGAAGTTAAATATCGCACACATTGGGATCCAGCCAGCTACAATGCCGGTGACGCTAGACTCTACCAAGTGGATCCCAGTTCAGCATGGGGACCAAACCAAGTGGGAGAAACTTGGTGGGATTTAAGCACAACAAGGTTTATAGATTATGAAATTGGAACAGACAGCTATCGCCGGAGACATTGGGGACAAGTTGCTCCAGGAATCACCATTGACATTTATGAATGGGTACGAAGCCTTGTGCCTCCTTCATCTTGGGCAGGCGCTGTTACTGCGGGCAATGCAGCAGCCACAGGGGGAGATCAAACACCTACCGGAACAGTGAAAGGGGCTAATTATCCGTATGTGATGCGCAGTGAGCGTAACGAAAGCGGACAATACACAAATGTCTACTACTTTTGGGTCAAAGGCAAAACCACTGTTCCTAATGTGGCTGGCCGCAAGATCAGTGTTGCATCCTTGAGCCAAATATTGGAAAGTCCGCAAACACAAAATCAAAGTTGGTGGGCAGCAATAAGCAACACAGGCGCATTACTAGGCAATATTGGAAGTTTCCTTGACGCCAATAATACAGTGTGGCAAGTGAATTACACTAGCAGAGAAAATGTAGACAAAATCTACAAAGAATGGACCTTGTTGAGACCAAATGATCCCTTGAGCACACCCACATTGGATTTGTGGCGCAAGATGTGCGACAGCTTAGTGGAGTTCAACCCAGCAGGTAACAGCGTGCCCAATTTGCGACTTCCTGAAATGAGCAAGTATGGCATGCTTACCCGGCCCTCACAAAGTTGGTTCAAAGACAGCGCAACTGCCCGCAGAGCATTGGTGAAAAAAATCAACTCATTGCTAAGCAGCAGCCTTGTGCCACCGCTCGACGATCCTGATCGGTTGGGCTGGCTACCTTATTTTCAGTCTGTTGAACCTTTGCCTCCCCAGAAAAACCAAAAAGCTGATGCTAGAGTAGCAACCACAGTTTCTTTGGACAGCGTATACTATCCAGGAGAGAATGGCAAAGGGGCAACATTGACTTATGCAGGTAATATGTTTGGACCCTTGGTTGTGGATGGTATTACAGTAAGTTTGGGCGACCGTATACTAGTAAAAAATCAAAATACAGCAGTAACTACAAATGGCATTGTAACACAAGCCCCAAATCAAAATGGCATTTATGAGGTAGTTGAAACTGGTGCTCCACCCAACACTCCATGGATCTTGGTGAGAGCTACTGATTTTGACAGCTTGAGCAGTAATGTGATTGATGCACAAGTTCGGGTGTTGGAGGGGGCGCAGCAATTGTTGCCAACCACATACATTCAAACCAACAAGGACATTTTAAAGTTTGGTGTAGATCCCATACAGTGGCAAATTGTGCGACCAGTAAAAGGCATTTTGCCCAACAATTGGGATTATCATGTTGCCTCTTTAGCTGAGAGAGACGCTTTGATACCCAGCTTGATACCCGGTAACAAAGTGTTGGTGGATGTAAGTGCCATGACAGACAATCGATGGACCATTTGGGCTTATGAAGGACAAGGCTTGTTCTCTCTAGAGCGAATGCAAGCATGGGACACCAACAAGGTTTGGAGCCTAGTGGACTGGTATGCAGCTGGCTATAGCAGCGACACACTGATTGATCAAACTGTGGCCACTTTGGCTGATCGTGCTGATATTGTTGTGGAAACCGGCACTTTGGTCAAAGTTTTGAACACCGGAAATGGTAGGTGGAATCTTTTCAAATATACTCCTGAGTCAGATACTGAATGGACTGTTATTGGTGTGCAAAATGGCAGTCTTCAACTGAGTGATAATTTGTATGACTATCAAAAATACAACATGGGATTCAATGGTGGAAGTTACGACGTTGATTATCAAGGTTGGGAGTATGACACACGACTGGAGTTGAGTTTTATCTTGCAGGGACTGTGGCCAGAAAACAACAAGAGTGTTGGCTTGTTGAAGGTTGATTCCAATCTAAATGAGCGCAATATTGTGTTCTTTGAGTTGATAAATCATGTGTTGAGCGAACAAAATTTTGTTGATTGGTGTTTCAAAACCAGCTTCATAAATTTGAAGGGATTCAGTCAGCAACTTTTGAGTTCTGCATACTATGATCCCAGCAAGATCAACAGCTTGGAAAAATATATTCAAGAAGTCAAACCCTATCATGTGGTTATACGGCAATTTGTGGATTTCCGAGTAAGCTCAGACGTCTGGCAGAGCAATAGTAGTGATCTGGACAATCCTCCGTTTGTGGATGTCAACAAAAATGTGAGAATATTGAGTGCCAATAACCCTGTGGATCTTGCAATTTTAAGTGGTGATACAATATACAAGCCCTGGTTCAACAACTACAAGGCCAGCAGTGGTGCTCTTATCGAAACAGCTACGCTTGTAGGAAATAACTCTCAGCAGAGTATTCAATTGAGTCTCGCTACCAAGCCAGAAAATGTTTTGGTTTACTGGAACAACAAACTTACACAAGCTTGGACTCTGCGGAGTGGTGACAACTCCATAATTGATTTGGTTTTTGTTCCAAAAGCCACTGAGGTTGTGAAAGCTTATGTTTATGCTTCCAGTTACTTGGAGCGCAAAACTATTGTTGGCGACGGACTCACCAACATTGTTGCTATGGTAAATCCCATAACTTGGCAATTCACACAAGTGCGTTGGAACAATGTGCTGACTAACGACTACGTAATATCTTTGGAAGATTCCACAGTTGTGGAATTGAATTTCACACCTGGTGTGGGCGATATTGTGAGTGTTACAGTGTTTGACACAGAAAATCTCAGTGTCCGAAGTGTGCGTACAAGAATCATTTTGGACAGGCTGGCATGTGCTCCTGCTCAAAATTATTACAGCCCTGGTTACAGTGATGCCACTATACCAAATCGTGTTGTGGATACTATTGAACAAATGGAGCAGTTGAGCAACTTGCCCAACGGTGAAATCATCAAAGTCACTCGTGATAATGTGGGCCTTTGGAGTTTGTTCAAGTATGATTCTGGTGTATTTGATTTGATTGGTTATCAACTGGACAATGGTGCAGCAAACAGAATTCAAAGTTTGTATCAACCCAGTCCAGGCATGCCTCCTGCTACAGATCCTTTGTTGATCAGTGGGTGTGCCCCAAAAGGAACTGTCCTGGATGGTTTAGACTTCAATCTCAATGGCAGATGGGGCGAGCCAGTGTGGGATGGTGTATTGGGCTGGGACAACACCAGCCAAGAAGTTGACCGCTTGTTTGATCAATACATAAGTGGCGGTCAACGTCCACAATACTGGGTATTCAAAGGTGATGGTGTGCAATCCAAATTCAGTTTGCCACAAGCACCACAAGCACCCAATGACCTACGAGTTTGGGTTAATGGTGCTTTGCAAAACACACCATTCAATTGGACCATCAAAAATTACATCACTGCGGCTGAAGTTGCTAACCAAGGCACAGGATACAATGTAAATGACATTTTAACAGTGGTGGGCGGCACTTTCACCAGTGCAGCTAAATTGAAAGTTGTGAACACCAGTTTGACTGGGTCAATTTTAAACCTTGAAGTGGTATTTCCAGGTGCATACACTGTGACTCCCAGTGGGACAGCAGTACAAGCCACTGGTGGCAGCGGTACCAATGCAACATTTGTTCTGCGGTGGGGAGGAACCAGTCTTGAGTTTTCAGTTCCTCCGCCAGCTCCTGTAGCCAAGCCCAATATTTGGGTCGCAGAAGCAGGCAGCACATTTGAAAGTGCATTGGGTGGAACTCTTGATGCAGTATATGATGGCTTGGGTTTGAGTAGGCCCCACTTGGAGGGAAATCATCCTGAAGAGCTGTTTCCGTTGTTTGCCAAAGAAACATTTGTAATGGATGTGATGAATCAACCCACAGTGGGCTTTGGTAATGTGCTTTGCGAAAGTTGGGTTGGTGATGGCATAACTGACAGATTTTTCATTGGCCAGCCTGTGTTCAGTGCTGTTGATGTGATTGTCAGTGTAGGAGGAGTGTTGAAGACACTGGGACCAACTGCGGACTATGTTTTTGATCCCAGTAGCAACAGCATTGTTTTTGTGTTCCCACCAACTGGTAATGTGGCAATAACCAGCTTTGGATTCGGTGGAGCAACCCCTGGTTTGGGCAATTGGACCATTGTAAATCAGGGCACGGGTTACAACTTGAATGACAGTATATCACTTAGTGACCAATCAGTTTCTTACACGTCCACAACTGTATTGGTGACAGCAATTCGCGCCACCTCTGTGGTTGTAAATCAACCTGGGTCAGGCTACCAACCAGGTGACTTGCTGTATTTCAAATATGGCAGCGGAAGTCAAACTTTGGTTGTTAAGGTTGATGCAACTACTGCGTTTGGTGGAATAGCTGGGCAAATTGTCAGTGTCAGCATTGTGAATCCCGGTTTTTACACACAGCCCAGCATCTCACAAAATGAATGGTACACAAATGGCAATGGAGTGGGCGGATTTATAACTCCGCAATGGGGGGTAGCTGACATAAGGCCGTTGACTCGTGGCAGCTACTTGAACAAGAATGTGGGGTTGCAACAAGTGGGTGTAACAACAAGCAGCGGTGCACCAGGTTTGGGCACTGGATTCAGTATCAGCAACTACAGCAGTCATCTACAAGAAACAAAAACAGTTGTGTTTGACGTCAGCAGCCAACTGATCACAATGGATCAACCCATTGGTGTCAACACTGTTTTAATGACTTGGAACGGCGTGCCTACAGTAAGCTTTGGTATAAATCCTGCTGATCAACGACAAATTGGTTTGGGTTTCACACCATTGCCAGGTGACACAGTTGTGGTTTTGGTTTACAGCAGCCAATATCAGAGCTTACAAAAAACTCAAAGTTTGACTGTGAGTTTGCCTGTGCTTTCTTATCCCTTGAGCTTGAGCACTCCCACCAATCCTTTGGTTGGTTTCAATCCTGCTCAGAGCAACAATGCTATTGTGTATGCCAATGGCAAGAGGTTGACCCCACCATACTTGTTCAGTGCATTAGGCGATAACACAACAACTGTGTACTCATTGGCTATAACCCCAGATCCCACCTCAGTGGTTAATGTTTGGCAAAATGCATCCTTGCTGGCCAACACTGAATATTCCTTGGCTGGAAATCAAATCACATTCACAACACCCCCGTTGAGCCAAAGCTTCATTTATATTGAAGTTGCAGATCCGGTGGCTCAAAACTATGATTATCAAATAGTTGGCACTCAGCTGGAGTTGGCAAGCTGGGCTGTAGCCGATGGAGACATCATTGTTGTGCGAACCTGGGGCGAGGACAGCAGCAGTGCCTTCTACAACGAAGTATGGCCTGGCGATCCCAGCAATCTCTATTTGTTTACCAATACTCCATTGGAGTTTCCCAGTGTGCAGGTGTGGCTAAATGGTAATGCTTTAAGCTGGGTGTTGGACTATACAATACTTAAAACAGGCAACAGCTGGTATTTGAAGTTGGGCAATCACTACACATTGACAGGAGCTGACAAACTTCAAGCCTACTATCCCACAGCATTGCCCAGCAAAGATAGTGTGGCATTCAGAGTATTCACAAATGTGTACCAAGATACACAATACTTGCGCCTAGGTAATGAAGACAGAACAGTGTTGACACAAGACTTGAAATGGGATGACAAAGAAATTTTTGTGGCCAATGGCGGGGCTGTTTTGGATCCCAGTGACAAGCGACCTGGTGTGATTTGGGTTGAAGGTGAGAGAATTGAATACTTTGACAAAGCTCCTGCTGCATCCTCTCTGTTTCCTCAACAAGCTGTGCTGCGGAAAATCAATCGGGCAACCTTGGGCACGCCAGGCGGTATTCCAGATAAGTTTGTGGCACAATATTGGAGTGGAACAGGCAACAGTGACTTGTACTCTGTCACTGTTACTAACTTCCCAGAATGGCAAACAGGTCTCGTTAGTGCCTATGTGATTGTGGATGGCAAACCGCAAAACAGTTGGAGTTTGATAAACAATCCACCAAACGCAGCACCAGGATTTTATCTGCAATTTGCGTCTCAGGCCCTTGATCCCGTATTTGAGCCACCACCTGCTGGCAACAAAAACATTGGCTTGATAGTGTTTAAGCAAGACTGGAAAACAACTGGAGTTACTCATCCAGTGAACAGTGTTGTGAGAGATGGCAGCTTGCGACAAGTCATACCAGGTGGATATCAGTGGCCTTATGGATCATTGGGATTGCAGTATAGCAACACTTACCAAACACAATTTTTGTTGTCACAACCTGGCTCGATACCAGCATAAATACCTCCATGGAACAAAACACTGAAACCCCTGTGGATGAAAAAGTAGATGACTGCCAAAAACTAGTAGTAAGCAGTCATCTACTGATCAAAGATTTAAATTCAAACAAAATAATCCTAGACAAAAGGCTCTCCTAAAAATGGAAACTCCCTTGAACAGCATTACAGGCCACGTTTTGATTCGCGACTTTCAGTCCAAGGAAGTGTTGGTGGACAAATACAATGCCATCAATTTTGAGAATTTCAGTATTGCATTGGCCCAAGGTTTGGCCTATCGCCCTGAAGGCTACATCCAAGAGATGGTTTTTGGAAATGGAGCAGCCGTGGTGTCTGGCGTGGGCACAGTGATTTATCTGCCTCCAAATGTCCAGGGATTAGACGCACAGTTATATAACGAAACATACTACAAGGTAGTAAATGATCTCAGTCCCGACAACACTGACCCCACTCGCAATTTTATCAAAGTCATTCACAGACCAGGCACTTTATACACTGATGTGAAAATCACGTGTGTATTGGGATTGGGTGAACCTGCTGGACAAGATGCATTTGATACAGCAACAGATGTTTCCAGTCCATATGTGTTCAATGAGTTGGGCTTGAAAACAAAAAAATCTGCTCCTGACACAGGCTTGTTGATCAGCCATGTGGTGTTCTCACCAGTTCAAAAATCCTTGAATCGCGAAATTGAAGTAGTATATACAATTCGTATCCAGACAGCGTAAGCTTTCTTTGCCTGCCGCGATTGTAAGCTGCCTAAATATCAGAAATACTCTGAGGCAACAATTATGACATATGTAATCAACAGTTACAGTGGAACTCCGATTGCATCCATTCCTGACAAAACAATCAATACAACTGCAACATCATTGCGGTTGCCTGGCCGTAATTATCCCAATTATGGTGAACCTGTTGTGGAGAACTTGGTATGGATATTGGAAAATTTCGCTGGTGCTCCAGTATCAGGACCCACAAATCCAAGAGTTGGTCAACTGTGGTACGATGTTGCCAACGCACAATTGAAGGTGTATGATGGCACAGCTTGGAAAAGTGCAGCACCTGTGCAAACCACACCTGTTGTTCCTCCTCCTGCCCCACCTGGGCCGCCCCCTCCAGGACCACCCAGTCCTCCTGGGCCAGTCAATCCTGTTGACGGCGAACTTTTGTTTGATCAAGCCAAGAAACAACTTTTTGTCTATGGTTCAACCCAATGGAACCTAGTTGGGCCCATTGGCGCTGCTGACAGCAATGACGCCAACAGTCCCAGTATTCCCAGTTTTACAAGTGTTGATGCACTGTTAGTAACTGACACCGTGAGTGCCATCCACAAGGTATTGAGGTTGACTGTGGGTGGACAACTTGTGGCTGTGGTCAGTAACGATGCTACGTTCTCTCCTGCTGCATCTCCCACCAACCCATTACAAGGGTTTACAAACATATATCCTGGTATTACGTTAAATCCCACATTACCCAACGCCAAATTCTATGGCGAAAGCACCAGCACTGGTTTGGCACAAAACAGCTTGTTCCTAGGGGGCATACCTTCAGGAAGCTATATGCGTAGAGATCAAACCAACCTACCCATAAATGATAACTTATACAATTTGGGAAGTGTAAGCAACCGATACAATACTGTATATGCAACAAACTTTGAAGGTACAGCAACAACAGCTACCACAGCAACGTCGCTTGTGGGCATCTCCAGCAGTGTGCTTATGAGACGAGATCAGAACAACGTCCCTACGTTGAATGCTGCATTTAATTTGGGTTATGAAGGCACAGGGCCTCTTGATCCTCCATTTTTTTATAGCCGTATATATTCAAATAAATTCTGTGCTAGTGCACACAATGAAGACGATGGTCCTGTGAAATATGTGTTCCGCGAGAGCACAGGAACTGGCATGGGCACCCCGGCTGCAAACATGATTGGATTTTATATCTCCAATGTGGAAACAGCAAGATTTGTAAACCGTAGCCTACGATTGGGGGATGTCACAGTCGCTGCCAATGCAACTGCTAGCCCGGCTTTTAACGACTCTTTTCTCACTATCAATATGAATCAAGCCAATACTGATGGGATCAACATACGATCCACAGTTAGTGGGCCTGGTAATCCACAACCAAATACCATGATCAATATGTGGGGTAGTTATTCAGTTGTTCCATCAGTGCAAAAGGCAATTTCGTTCAAAACCAATACTTTATCTGTCTTGAACGCTTATGAAACTGGTAGCATCACTTTTGATGACACAGGAACCTTATACAACACTATTTCAGATTACAGACGTAAAACCAATGTATTGCCCTTGCAGAGTGCACTTGGTTTAATAGATCAAGTGCAAGCTAAAACATATACGTGGAAGGATTCAGAGCACGTTAACCCCAGCATTGGCTTCATAGCACATGAGCTACAAGAGGTTGTTCCACAAGCCGTGCAAGGCAAAAAGGACGAGGTAAATGACCTAGGGCAACCAGTTTATCAATCAGTAGATAACAGCAAGTTGGTTCCTATACTTTGGGCAGCAGTGCAAGAGTTAAGCCAAAAACTAGCAGCTTTGGAAGAGAAACTGGCTACTTAAGCCAGTTTCCACTGCCTCTCAAATTCTGCCATTTCTCGCTTGCTCATTCCAAACTCACTTTGAAGCTGAGCTTTACCACCGGCCTTTTGGCACATGGTCTCATAGCTTTCACCAAAGCCCACACTCTGTGTGCTGCTGAATTCAATAAGCGCCTGCAACAGGTTTTTCTCTAGCCTGCTGACTGTAGTGGCCTGTTGCCAATAGTCCTCAAAAGCTTCCCATGCGATAGGGCAAATCCGCTTGACATGTTCTGCAATGGGCAATGCCAGTTGTTGAATTTCCATTTGAGCGTGTGAGTCAACTCTTAGATTAAGATAGTGAAATAGATTCTTTAGGTCAATTTTCCAATACAGTTCAGTGTAGTTGTTCAGCGGGAGCACCATACGTGCAAGCTCGCGGGCAAGACCCTGCCGTTCACCAAGGTTATAGTTTCTGCCTTCTTCATCATTTATGAGGCTGAGATAGTCCAAATAGTTTTCTGCACTTACACGTTTGATGGTGTTCAAGGCCATTTCCAACTCTTGACCGTGTAGTTGTGCTCCGCTGCCTTGCTTGTTGTCACGGCTTTGTGCTTGCAGTCGGCTCTGTTCCGGAATATAAAACTCATCAGTCATTACTGAGTATCGTCCACTGTATTCGTTAATTGAGGCCATTCGGTGTCGCACATGTTGCCGCATTACAAAAATTGGCATTTTGAGGTGAAACTTGAACTCCACCATCTCAAATGGAGTTGAATGAGAATTTCTCATAAGATAGCGGATCAGTCCGCGATCTTCATTTACTGATTTGGTGCCAGCACCATAACTGACCCGCGCAGCTTGAACAATAGCAGCATCATCCCCCATATAGTCAATCAAGCCCACAAAGCCTTTGTCAAGCACCTGTGTGTATCTGCTGTCGCCAGCCACCTGTTCCCAAGTCGTCATCCCAATCTCCAATATCTATCCGTTATTTTGTGCTAGATACTGTAGTTAAATCAAGTTGAACAGGCAGCTTATAAAATTAACTTTGTTTGAGTTTTGCAGTTAATTGGCGTAATTTAGCAGCTTGACTGGTTTGGGCTCTGCTTTTTTTGTAACGACTGCTGGCCTTCTTGAGAACTGAATTGGCGAACCGTGTTATGTCTTGTTTCAGCCTATCAAAATCCAATGTGACTTTGCAGCTTTCAATCAGAGCATCCTCAGGATCCATCATGCGTTCCTGTTCCATTACGGAAACGAATTCTTTTCCAGATAATTTGATGCGTTTGCCGTAACGGGTTCTTACTACAGCATCTTTTATGTATTTGGCTGGAGGTTCAGTATCAAAAGATATACTGTTGAATATAGCCTCCCATTCCAAGTCTTCAGCTGTTTTTTTCTTTGCCATAGCTACCTCAAGAACTGGAGTTACTTTATTTATCAAAGGATCCAGTTCTTGAGATTTTTATGTTAGCCAGCTTGTTTGACCTTGCTGGTTTTTTTCGGAGGAGGTGCTGAGGTTGCTTCTTCCACCACAGGGGCAGTTGGCTGTGCTTTTTTACTGGGCTTCAAACTGGGATCAATACGATAAGCTTGCTCTCTCTTGCTATGAGCATCCATCTCAAGCATGCGAGCCATTTCCAATAGATTAGCAGCTTGTGCTCTAGTGGCACCAGTGTTTTCATTTTCGGAATTCACTGCATGAACATTGAACTTCTTGAGATCAGCAGCAACCATAGCCTTGGTTTCAGGATCAAGATCATCAAACCCTTGTGGCACAGTTTCTTGGGATGACATAGCTGAGATAACGTCAGTAAGTGGCCAACGAACGCCTCTACGAGGAACCATTGTTACGTTGGTTACTGGTGTTTTTTGAAGCCTATTGCTTTGATGAAACTTAACCAGCATGCTTGTTGAGCTGCCGTCAGGGCTGGGTCGGCGTGCCAAAACGTCAGCCAGATTCTTGGCCTGCTGTCCTTCTGTGCTTTCAACAACCTTGCGGAGAGCTTCATTATACATATCTGGCAAAGCATCTGTATCAATTACTAAAGCATGGGCTGGATCTTCAGGTAATTGCATAAACACAACTACAACATTTTTGCCTGTGTTGTTGAGTTGTCCTGTGTGACGATACATGTTGTCAAACATAAATGTACTCCTTAAATGCCTGTGGGGCTGGTGTTTTTGCCTTCTTCAGCTACACCAACAAAGCTTTGAATTTTGTCATATAGTCCAGCAACGGAACTAAGCTCTGGGCCACGAAAGGCCCCGCGTTGGGTACAAAGATCAATAAGAACCAGTACGTTCTTCAAATCTGTAATGGTGATTTCAGTTGCGCCAGATGCGCCTGGGGGAGGAGTTTTTTCCTCTAGTGTTTCGCTCATCAATATTCTCCTATAGGTTATAAGACTATGTTTGTCTTTCAACAACCTTGTCAATATTTTTATAAGGTTCGCGCACTGAAACCAAACTTGGCGACCAGCCAATGTAAGGAATCCAGTTGCTGTTGGGAACAATCACAGGCTGTTTTTTGACCTTGCTTATGATTTCGCCAATGCTGGGTTTGTAAGGCAACCGTTGCGGATGCACGTCCAAGCGATGGCCTTTCCGTGTGTTACATCTGCTGCATGCCATAGTGACATTGGTCCAAGTTGTTTTGCCTCCATGGCAGCGGGGGATCACGTGCTCAATGGTTAGACTTTTGATGTCAAATATTTGATTACAATACTGGCAAGTGTAGTTGTCTCTTATGCACAAATTTTGTTTATTGAACTTCACACTCCGGCTGGATTTAACATAAGTTTTTGAAACAACTACACTGGGTACTTGCATCGTAACACTGGGACTATGCACAAACCAATCAGAGTATTGCTCTATAACATCCACTTGAGAAAGATAAATCAGCTTGATGGCTTCTTTCCAGTTGAGTGCGCTCAAAGGAGCTACACCCAAGGGACTGTAATCAGCATTGAGTACCAATGTGGCATTCATAACACACCTTTTTTATCTGCTATGATATTTAACTGTCAAAATAGTAGGGCAAGACTTCGTTGCTTTCAAGATCAATAAAAAGTGAGCCTAGACGTCCACCCTTGCTGCTGCCACAATCTGTGACATATGCCTTACCGCCTCGGGCATTGGCTTTTTCCACTACGTTATATGATACCCTATCCAGCCAGTCATGACCCACTACTACTGTATGATCACAAGGGATATGTTGCACCCAATCCCAAATTCGGTTAGGATATCCGTCACCTCTGGTTGGGGACACAGTGTCTACTTCACCAAAATAAGCCATATTGGCACAAACCCCTTGGAGCCGGCGCTGGTTGTTTGCCCACATTGCATGTGTTGCAGCACCATGTGTAAACAAAAATTTATCAATAACTAAATGGTTGAAACTCCAGTTACGCAAAGCAGTCCAAGCTGCCAGAAACTTTCTCTTACGGCTTTCATTTAGGCTGTTGATTTCTCGAATAGTGGTTAAATTTGCCTCACTGAGCTTGCCGTTGAAGTTTTCACCAAAATCACTTCTTATCCATCTGTCAATCTTTCGTTCATGATTGCCCCAGATCATAAATGCCTGCCCATCGCGCACAGTTTCATATGCCAACTTCAAACATTTGAGATTGCTGGGCCCATAATCCACGACGTCGCCCAGCCACACGATTGTTGCTTGCTGTTGCTCTGCGCATTGCAACGCCTGTTGCATTCCTGTAAAATTGCCATGCACGTCTCCCACAGCAAGGATCTTGCTTGTTTTCAATTGTTGTGGGAAATCCACTATGGATTCTTGGCCAGAAAGTATTGAGGCAGTACCTCGATCCCCATTCATTACGTGCGCCTGGACATTTTTCCATAGACTGAAACTTCTGCGCAAAGCCTCTTGATCAGAGCAAGGCCCTGCATACTCCTGCAATGTTTGCCAGTCCACGTCAAAAGTTTTGATAAAAGCCTCTACGCCATACTTTTCTGCAATAGCCAGTAGGGTTTGCCTATCACTGTCTTTCAAGTTAGTTGCATCTACAACTACACGTTGGCCATGAGCCAAAGCCACATCTGCTCTGCGATATAGTTCTTGCCAAATACTAGGGAGAATATCTTGAGTATTGCTGCTACCTGTCAGCTGCTTCTTTAGAGCTGAAATACTGATGATTTCATGAGAAGGAAAATATTTTTGTGCCCAACTGCTTTTTCCGCTGCTGTTGGGGCCAACTAAAATCACAAGACTGTGTAATGGTATCTTTTTCATGCTTAACTATAGCATGAAATCTCAGGCTGTCAACGAAACCAGTCCACTAAGCCAGCAACTGCACCTGCAAATCCAGTAACTATAGCCAAAAAACTGACCCCAAACACACCGCTTGAGGTCCACAAACATCCATTTAATTGATATACCCAGGAGGCAAGAAATCCACTAGCAGCAAAAGCGCACAATGCACCTACATATGCAACAAGTATTAATGCTAGTGTTTTCATTGCCTGCCTTGGTAGTAGTCTGTTATTTATGGTTTCCTTGCATTTTCAAACCCGGAAGCCAAATCCAACCTGCTTTTGCGTCTCGGCAGTGTCAATGTCACGGTTGAACACTTCGCTTAGTGTCCACCGCTCTTTGTTGTTCCAGTTCTGCGAAGGTTCACCAGCAGCTTCAGCCGCAAGTGCAGCCTCACTTGGACTCATGCTCCGGAACTCCACAGCCGCGTAGCAACGCCCCTTGCGCAGCAGTGCTGGATCTACCTTGCTCATTTGGCTGATGTTGGTCGTGAACACCATCTTTTTGCTCGCAACCTTAACAATGCCATCGCTGACATTCAGGAACTTGCTCATGATCTTGTTTTGCTCGCTTTCCCTGTTGCTCAGCAGCAGGTCAGCGTCCTCTATAATCATGATGTTGTGCTCATCATCTGCCAGGAAGTCGATGAAAAAGCGATCATCGCGCAAGATGTCTTCATCATAGCTCACAATAGCATTCATCCGCCGGCTGCAAATCAAATGCTTCAGGAAGCTGGTTTTGCCAGTTCCAGGAGGACCATACAGAAGCAGCACCGTAGCAGTGCTGTTCAAATAGTCGTCAATAAACGCATCCACACCCTGGGTAAACCATGGATAGAAGCTGTTTTGGATGCGATTGTCTTGATCCACATACAGGCTGCGGTAGTCCACCTGATTGCCATCCTTGTAATACCAAGTGATTTTGGTGAAGGTGCGATCCTGAAATGCGTCTTCAACAGCAGTCATCAGCTGGTCCACGCTGTCAGGTGCACCATAAGCTTCAATTGTGGCACGATTTACACGAACGCCGCCTTCCTCGTAGCCCCAACTTTTCCGGCTGTTGGAGCTCCGCTGCTCACCAACGATGAACATGTATTCATTCTTCACCATCCAGTAATCAGGATCAACCTGCACAAAACTCCATGAGCCATGAGCCTCAGGAAAGGTTTTGTTGAGCAGGCTTTCCATGGATTTGAAAATGTCTACAATGTTCCGGCGCATTTCCAACTTCACCGCCCTACACACCACCATGCTCTTGCCACTTTGTTCCCGGAGAAAATCCAAGCGCACCTTGTTGCAAAGGCCATGGCCAAAATGGTCGTCACGGATACCAAAATCTACAGTTTCAAACATGTGTTTTCCTGACTACAAAGCTGATGTTCAGTTGTTATACGCTTAGTTTGGGATCAGTCAAGCTTTTGATCAAATACAAGAGTGCTTTATACCGCTGATATTCTTCTTTCAAATCCTTGTGTTGACTACACAAAAATTGCTCCTGATATTGATCATACAAATCTTCAGCCAAATGTACCATTTCAGCCCAGGGCATTTGAATTGTGATGACATCAGCATCGCGATCTACACTGGTGGCCACAACATTGAAATGGTCATAAAACCAGTTCACTGCCATGCGCCGCTTGTTTTCAGTGTTAACCATTTTGGTTGCGATATCCACCAGCAGCCAGCACGATCTCGCACACGTGGTTCAGTCGCTCGATGTGACCATAAGCCAGCCAAGGATCCACATCCACTGCCACAACACCATGCATGTGCAAACCAATGATGTGGCTGTTGATGCTGCCGTCCTCTTTCACATCAAATGCCTCAGCAACAGCCCTACCCAAGTCAGTGCTTTGAGCTTGCACCTTGCCTACTGTTGGGCCAACTGTGGTGTGGTTCTCCAGCTCAGGAAAATCTCGTACAATCTTCTGTAGGTCCATACCAGCATACATGGCAGCAACAATGTGGGTGGGGTGCAGATGCAGCACAACTCGATTTGAGGTGGGAGTGTTCACTTGCAGCCAATAGTGGAATGGCAGTTCCCCACTGGGTCGCAGCCCAATAATCCGCTGCTGGTAAGGATCATCGGCACGCCGCATCCTGCTCCATGCATCTGGGCTCATGGGATCTTCTGTGAAGTAGAGCTTGATCATGCTCTCACTGGTGAGCGCTTGCTTCCTTACCCCAGTGGGGGTGATATACATGCAGTTCTGCACCTGCCTGCGCAAACTCACATTGCCGTCTCGTGTGGTGATCCAGCCACGAGCATATGCGGTTTGCATAACCTCAGCCATTGTATCTAACATTGCTTTCCTTTCAAATTTGTGAAAAAACCAAATAAGTCTCAAGAGCATCGTCTCTGTTAGTGAACCAGTATTCCTGATACACATAGGTGCAGAGGCTGCCGCGTTTCCAAATGCTGGTGGAGGCTGAGTCTTTTTTGGTGAAGATTTTGGTCCAGTATTCGTGATCGTCCATGCCAAATCTCTGAATGAGCCAGTTGACTACCCTCTGTTCATGCCCATTAGTGCTGTTGGGCAGACGCACTACCCAACTGGTGACACCTCCCATAGGAAACTCAAAGATACAACAAGTCTCAACGTCTTTTGGCACCGACTCTCTTCAGCTCAGCTTTCGATAAAATACCTCATATACTGCATACTCAAACCCAGGATTGGCATTGTGCACACGCTCCAGTGTCTGCATTGCATCAGCTATTGTACCACGATGAATCTCACCCTGCAAGTAATACACACAGAGATTGTGGGGATCTCTGCTGTCCCATGGGCGCCCAATCACATAGTTGATGACTTCTTCACTCATCTGCGGGATTTTCAAAGCCGGGCTCGCCAACTGGACCACCAAAGTACTCTGTGCATTGTGTGGCCCGCCAATGTCGAGCAAAATCCAGTGCATCTTTTTCATTGGTGAAACCCGAGTGAGGATCAACAAGTGCATCCCAACCATTTTTCTTGCCAACTGTTTCGCCCCAATAGCGAAACTCAGGCTCTCCAGTTTTGTCCAGAGAAATTTCCACTCGAGTAATTTCTTTTTGCTTTGCACTGATTTGGAGGGTTTCTTCCCGGCGGGAATATTCTTTACCCTCATGTGTGATAGTGATCAGCTCACTACGATTGAGAACCCGAGGGCTCCAAAAGGTATAGCCTGGAGAGAATGGAACTGTGATTCGCATGGTAAAACTCCTGTTACAAGGCAACTGTAAAACAGTTTGGGCGTATGTCAACGCCGTTGTCGCTGCCTGATGACGTAAGGTATGCGCCACAAGGCCATCAAACCCCATGCAAGGTAGGTAAACATGGGATTGCCTGAAAACAGGATCACCCAATAGAGATCCAATGTGAAACCAGCAAGCATAGGCGTGAGAAACAGCAGGAACCTTAGGCGCTTGTTGCTCTCACTCAAGCTATCATACCATTGATTTTGTTGTGTGATTTTTTGTGAAATCCAGCGAATCATGTGTTGTATCCCTTTGGGCGTGCGAGCCGCCATTTGTATGCTGAGGCAACCAATGTGTCGAGATCACTCATTTGCGGTTGCCAAGCTAGGAGTCTTTGTGCCGCCATGCTGTTGGCAACAAGCACAGCTGGATCGCCCTCTCGTCTCTTACCTACTTTGTGAGGAACCTTAACCCCAGTGACACGCTCAACAGCATCAATTACCTGGCGAACACTGTAGCCGTGAGCGGTGCCTAGATTGAGCTTGAAGCTGCCTTGGTGAAGCTGCGGCACGCAAGCCAAATGCGCCCGGGCCAAGTCCTCCACATGCACATAATCTCTCACGCAGGTGCCATCGGGAGTGGGGTAGTCATCACCAAAGATCACAAGGGCATCTCTACGACCCAATGCTGCGTCAATACACAACGGAATGAGATGTGTTTCTGGATGGTGACTCTCTCCCAGCACGCCCTTGGGATCTGCTCCTGCTGCATTGAAATACCGCAAGCATGCTGAACGCAGGCCGTGTGCAGTGTCGGCCCAAGAGAGCATTTGTTCAATCATCAACTTGCTGTGGCCATACGGATTTACTGGCCACGTTGGGTAGTCTTCTGTGATAGGCCTTTCGCCAGCGTCTCCATACACTGCTGCGGTTGAGCTGAAGACCAATCGGTTCACACCTGAAGCCACACACTCTTCAATCAAGTTGAGCGTGTTAACCACATTGGCTCGAAAGTAGCCCAATGGATCACGCAAGCTGTCTCCTACCAAGCTCAGTGCTGCAAAATGAAACACACATGTCCAAGGCCCATCACCCAGTGTTTGTCGCACAAAATCTCTGTTGGCCAAACTGCCTTGATACAGTTTCACACCGGCGGGAACTGCCTCTCTATATCCTGTACTGAGATCATCCAGCACTGCTACTACAGCACCTTTCTCAGCCAACAGCTTGACCAAGTGACTGCCAATGTATCCGGCACCGCCAACTACCAAAAACTTGCTCACTTGTGTTTTCCTTTCAACAACAAGCCAATTGAAAATACGCTAGATCTTCTTCAGTGGAGAAACAATACCAATACACCTTGCGTTTGGGGTCGTACAAGTGATACCAGTCAGTTAACCAGTCCCCGATGTTTTGGCGACACCACTTGGTATGCTGCATGAGATCTTTGATTGTGACGGTGCAAGCCACCTTGTGTTGAAACAAAGATTCGGTCATGGATATCTATCAATGCTGTAGAGAGGCAGGCCATGCAGTATCTTCTCCACATCAAGACCACGACGGAGCAATTCCTGGGCCACTTGATCTAGGTAGATGTAGTAGTTCACTAGATGATTGCGAGCAAGATAGCTGTAGCGGAGCAGTGCCACCATCTCTACTTCTGTTTGTGCTGTGGGATCCATGTTGCCCAAGATGCTGTCCAGCTCTTGATAGCGTTCCTCACCGACTAAGGTGAAGATTTCTCTAGCCAAAAATTTCAAATATGTGCTGCTCACAGTGTTCATTCCCAGGTGAGTTTCCATTGCGCTACTCTTTCCTCGCCACGTACAACAAGTGTGAGTTGTGATTGACCAGTGAGCTTTTGCCACCATGTTTCACCAACCACTGGCGGACCCCATGCGTTTTGGCACCACTCCAGCATTGTGGAATTATCACGACTTTTGTAAAAGTCAATGTAATAGCAATCTTCAGTGGTCTTGATCTTGTGGATCAATGCAATATAGCTTTGTTGCATTATCCACTGCCCAGAACGGCCTGTGACCCTCATGTAGTGACCGATACGACTGGCAGGAAAAGCTATGTCAATCATCGGAAGTCTCCAGATACTGTCGCCAAGGCAGAGGGAAACTACAATTTTGTGCGCCACGGAACAGGGGTGCAACCTCGTGATCTTGATAACCAGCCAGGCCACAGCCTACTCGGGTAACCCAGTAACCATCGTTTATAACAAAACTGCTTTGTGTGAACCGCACAAACTCATCAATGTAGAGTTTGATCTCACTCAAAGGCAGAGTGTGGAGTCGACGGTCCTTCGTGGGAATGGCATAGCTCTGATTCCCAGGTTGCCAGCCCTGGCCGCAACCATACAGGGCACCAAACTTGAAGGCAGCTTCACGAGCTGCCCCAGCACCGTGGATGCCTGCTAGATTGCTGCCAAACACAAACACCTCAGAGCCTGGTTCAGGACTGGTTCCATCCTCATGCCACCTTGTTATTGGAGTGTTGCGTCGCATTCTGGTTTTCCTTGGCTGCAAAAAAGTGCGGAAAGAGAGGCCCAGTTTACTATCATGTCTGGACAAGATTGGGGCAATGTGTGTTGCTGACACACCCGATGAGAGTGTGCCAGAATTGTTTCACAACACCATAGAGCTGTAGTGGGTTTCATCTTGTTAATATACGTTGTAGCATTGCCAAGTCAATCGAAAGAATGTGGCAGTGTCTTGATCACGGAATCGAAAACAGTGCAAGGTGTCTCCCCACCAACCGTGTGTCCACGCCCAGTCCTTGTTTTCGCTTCCGGCATGTGCTCGCAGCCACTCTCGTAACTTTTGTGCCTCAGCAAGTTCAGCATTGCTAACCACTACAGGGTAGGGATACCGAGGGTCGTATTCATTTTCCAACCAATGTGCTACTCTCCTGGTCATGACCACGCCAACAAAAAGCTCACAAGGTCGCTTTCTGTACTGAATAATATTGTGCCATAGAATGTGAAAAAATGTGGGGATTGGCAATGCTCATTTACCCATTGACGTATGGGTCTATCTGTCCAGTGAATTTCCTCTAGAGTTGGCGGCCACTCTTGCTGGTCCAAATGGACGATTGCATACCATTCAGCATCTACAAAAAGCTTACGTACCTTCACGGCCACGCCATGTCATATATAGCCGAGTCACATTCTCTGCTGAATCCCAACACATAATACGTGTCTCGTGGACGCCACCAACGACCCATTACAATCCAATAAGCAGGGGTAGTTGACTCAACACCTAAGTCGGGAAAGATTGTTTCATCAACAGCAGCTTGGTTAGGCCATACTTGCGGACTTTCGGACGGATAGGGCTGCACGCCAATACTCTCACACCGTTGTTGAATATCATGCCATTCATCACCTTGTCGAATGGGCGAAGCGATGAAGTGCCATGTTTTCAACCAAGGCCGTTCAATAACCAACTCATGCGGGTTGAAATTGTCGCATGACGTACTTGCTTGTGTCCAATTGATAATCGAATCCCAACGCATATTGTTTTCCTTTTGTCTTGTCTTAGGTGGTCTAGGACCATACCATACAAAAATGCACAAAGTCTTCCTCTCTGTCAAACAGCACACGAGGATCTTCTGGGTGCAGTGCCAGGCGCCAACGATAGCGACCCCGCTCGTCAAAGCCAGCGGTATTATACTGATTCATTCGGGCTGCTGGCTGATGAGTTTTCAACCACTCAAAGATTTCCTCTTTAGTGGCATTTCTGTAGATGGCTATGAGATTGCGATCAATCATGTCCAAGTGAGCTCAAACTCCACAGCCATTTCCCTGTCTCGGAAAAGGCATCCGCCACTCCACACATGATATCCTCCCTCCGGATAATGCTGCTTCAACCAAGGCTTCACCTCGTCTGGGTCCCAAGGGTGGGCTCCATGTCGTGGCACCAGAAGCCAACCGTCAGTTTTGTAGAGCTTGGCCAAAATCTCTGCGTCAATTTCTTCCTGCAAGGCCTGAGCGACCTCCTCGCTCATCTCCATGCGTAGAGTTTGAGGCTGTTCCATTGTCCACGTGGAGCTCAGCTGGCGTAATGGGGCTGTGACAGTTTGTCTAGTGATCTTTATTGCCATTTGAGCATAAATTCCGTTGCTGATTCTTCACTATGAAACCGGGCATAGAAACGACACCAGTTAGACACACTGAGAGGCTCCGCAATCACCCAATTGATTGGTGTGATTTCTACACCAGCTAACAGGGAGATTTGGCGTCCTATATGTTCGAGAACATCTAGATCGTTTTGCCAAAAAAGCGTATAACTGGGGCTTATGCATTTGTGACCGTCAATCAACACCACACACATGTTACCACTACGTCTTGCGAACTGGGGCTGTGACAGTTTGTCTAGTGATCTTTATTGCCATTTGAGAATGAATTCCGTTGCTGATTCTTGTGTGGGGAACTTGGCTCGAAAACGACACCATGTTTGCCGGTTTAGGTCAATGGGTTCCACCCACTCAAGAGGCTGTATTTCTGTCTGTGACATCACAGAGATTTGAGCACAGACTTGATCTAGGGTTATAGCGTCTTTATATTCCCAGGCCCACCGCTCTACATTCAAACATTTATGAGCATTTATTACCACTTCGCACATGCTAACCCCACGTCAAGGTGAACAACACAGCATCATCCTGTTTTTGAAAGTCCCACGTGTTGTAGAGAATCTGTTCGGATTTTCCCGAGATGCTTTCTTCTAACCAAGCGTTAATCTTGAATCCAGTTTGTGGCAAGCCTCTCAAAAGCTCACTCCAGGGATTGGGCACATTGGGTAAGGTGACTCTAGTCCAACCTCTGCGTGGTTTGGGCACTTTACCCCACAGGTTACGCCGTGACATAACCACCTGCATACTGGAGCATCAACTGGCGCCAGTTATTTCCCTCCAAGCGAAGCACAGAGTAATCTTTCAGTAGGGTCAATTCCAGGTCTTCATCTTCAGCCAACTCTTGCCGCAGGTCCACCTCATCAGTGTCTGAGACTGGCTCAGGATAGCCAACAGCATGCACCACATGCGTGTGAAAAATCACAGCAGCACCACAAGGATACTGTTGGAAAAAAGCTTCCCAGTCCCAGTCAACTTCGATATTGTCCATGTCCCTGTTCCTTGTATTAGAGAAGTCAGCTGTTTTTAGTTTTGATTACTGTGCAGCCTGCAACAATGCGCCAGTTCAAACCCTGGCGACTTTTGGCAATCATGGCTGCATAAGCCTGTTCTGCATCAGCAAGAGTTTCATAACTTTTGTGCAAAGTCCACTTTTTGTAGTCAGCGGTTTTTTCTGTGTTTTTACGGAAAAAACTTGTGAGACGCTTTTCAAGTCGGAACATGCACGACCTCTGTATGCTATTACCACACTGTAGCATGCCCTGCATGTTATGTCAACTGTAGTTGAAATGCAGTTGACCGCTGAACTCACGCATGCAATGCGGATCCTCCAAGTTGGTCAGCGCAAGTGGTGTGAGCAAATACTTGCATGCCACATGGCTTCGATTCACACCCTCTGAAACTTCTGCCCCTTGTGCCCAAAAATCACCATTGGGCACAGCCGCTCGAAACTTTTCAACAGCATGATCTGGATCGCGGGCAAAGCCAATCCACAGGCTCAATGTGTGGCCTTCCCCTGTTGCAAAATAGTTCATTGCTACGGTGTAGAGCACTAGTTGGGTCCCTTCCAAGTCAGTTGAGCATACATGCGGTCAAAGCCGCACTTTTGCAGATGCAGAGCTTGTTCACAGAGATCAAGATCAAACACGATGGCTTGTAGCTTTTTGGGAATTTGTAGCCATAGCTCACCGTCAAACCATGCGGAAATGGCCTGTGTGATTTCCTCGTCCCTAAGGCTCAGCAACCAAGGGTTCATCAGGTCCATGAGGTTTGTTCCTCCATAGCAAAATGTTTGGCAATCATTTGGGATGGCAGCAAGTGATCATATTTGCCATAGGCTCTCAAAGGTAGATCTGCCTCTCGCATACATTCTCGCACAATCAACTCAGCAAACTTCTCCAAGAGTTCTGGCTCGACGGTTTGGTAGTCTGGTGTAGAGTAGCGCTCAGCGCCAGCTGTGAAGCCCGCTGATTCTGCCAACTGTTTGACGAGATCTTTATTCATCACTTGCTCCACTCTTTGTGGGGCTCAGGACAGATTTCCTGCACAGGACAGCTATCGCAATACCATTCTTCTTGCTGAGAGTGGATACAACCCCAAGGCTTGGCTTCCTCGTCCTTGCTCCATCCCCACTTCACTGGCATGGTGTCTGCAATCTTGGTGCAGAGTTTTTGAAGCTTCTTGGTGCTAAGCTCAATCTCATGCTGCTGCCGAGCACGGAGCGCATCGTATTCTTCCTGTGTGAGAAGGTATTGCATGAATTTACCTCATGTATTATTTTCAAGGATAGCACGGAGGCTGGGCTGCGTCAACAACTTTTCTGCCATGTGCCGATACCATGACCATCCGTCCACGTTATCATGATACCAGTCTGCATCAGCATCCAGTGGAGGTTCTGAAAAAGGCTCAAAGCCACGATACTCATCATCAGCTCGCGCCAAGGCAAGTGCTATATGCCGAATTTCGATATCACGAGGTTTAGAGCCGCTCATAATGCACACCCTCTTGTGCATCCGTTACCAACTCATATCCAGTGCCTGCCATAGAGAAGGGATATAGAGCTGGCTTTCCTGTAGCCCATTCAGTTTTGAGATAGGCCACATCACCCACTTGCATAGGTGATGGTTGATGTTTGCGAGGCTGGCCACTTTTGGTATAAGTTGTGGGCAAAGGTAGCGGACCCACTAGTAGTCGCACAGGAACCGCTTCATAAAATGCGCCGCTGCCCCGGGTTGGTTCCCATCCCTCCATCAGCCGGCGCAAAGGGTCTGGCACTGTTCTGTTCATGACTTTTCACCCAGTTTGCGCACAAGGATCCTGGTTGTCTCAATCCTGTCAATAGCAGCCCATGCCACACCATAGGTTTTGACCAAGGTCTCAATCTCTGCCTCGGCCTCTTCCAGCGTGTTAACTGTGCGATAAGTGCCGTTGGGGCTGCTGACTCGAAACTTCAGCGTGTCACCTTTGTAGGCCATCATTCGTCTCCCATCTTTGCATCACGCCACCGCGGAGCACCATGCAGCTTGCGCACGTCATCGACCTTGGTCTGGGTGCCCAGATTCTTTCGGATAACATCCAACACTGCCTCCTGCCAGTTGGGATCAGCTTGGTCCCAGTAGCGAAACACAGCACTCTTGAGGTTGCCATCCAAGTTTTGATACTTGGTATCAAGAGCAAAGCTCTTGCGGTCGCTGCCATGCTCTACCTTGATCACACCATAACGCCTCTTCCAGGTGTCAGCAGCCACCGCCACACCCTGCCAAAACGCCCGCTCGTAGTTTTCCACACGAGCAAGATCCTCAACGGGCAGGAAACCCTTTACATCGTCCAGCTTTTCCTCCAGGATCAGCTCCAAGAGGTTCTTTTCCTGCGTGAGCGCATCCTTGGCACGGTGGATCCGCACATACCAAGCACTCTTGAGCTTGGCCATGTGGCCATCAGCCCAACGGATGATCCAGCCTTCCTCACCCTCCATCTCGTGCGTCTCTCGAACCAGAGCCTCCATGTTCTCCACATTGCCTGGATAGGCCCGCACCAGGTCCAACTGATAGTCCGAGGCCAGCTCTTGCATCTGTCGGTAGGTGAGATACTCGCCAGTGCGGATGTGACGTACCGCAGTGAGTACCAACCGGTCTTCTGGATAATCACAAACAATAGTTTGTTTCCGAGAGCACCACTCAAAAATGGCAGTGTAGCCCTGGCTCAGCGTGTCGCGGATGAAGCGATCAATATTGGGACGAGCTGCCACAAACGGCTCAACCTGTGCTGCTACGTCGGTGGGCCCCATCTTCGTGGCCAGACGATAGCCGTCCTTGGTGGGCAGAGCTCGGATCATACTTCCATCCAACTTGGCGAGTATGATGTGAGGCTGGCTGAGATCGATGTTCTCGATCAGCGTCTCGCGCCTCTCACCTACATTCCAGAACTTGTGGTAAGCGCGGCTCACCAGGTTGCCATCCGGGTCAAACAAGAGACCCCGTGCCTCTCGCCGGATAGCCTTGAGGCGCGTCTGCCGCTCTCGCATGCTGGCACTGCCCCCTGCGGTGTGAACCTCAGGAAACATGTCCGGGCCCATCTGTACGTAGTTCACCACCGTGCCCCAGTCTCGCTGGGCCACAATGAAGCCTTCCACACCCTGGACAGCTTCCAGCACTTCGTTCAGGTGCGTGATCTCGGGAAACGTGTAGTGCATTGACCTTGCCTTTCCAGCTACTGTGGGCAGTATAACACGATTTTAGGGGCTGTCAAGCTATTTTTGGCTTATGGGTGATTGCCTGGAGCAAGGCTCTCGCAACAACCCGATCTTTTTCTTTTTCTTCTTCAGGCAAATGTGCATAGTTGATCTTGCTCAACTTTTCACGCTGTTGCAGTTTAGCATCAAGCCTGCCGCACTCTCTAAGGTAATGTGTGTCACTGAATTGTTCAGGATCTTGCACGAATTTTTGTGCAGTCACATTCCATCCGTCATGGATTGCCTCAGCAATTCTCTCAATATCACTTACCCCGCTATCAATCATGTTTTTCGCATACGTGGCACTGGTGAGATTGGCTTGCCATCCAAAGGATCCACCTGGGCTGCTGCGGCCGTAATGATATGCGCGATCTAAGGCCGCATCGCTTATAGCTGCTAACTGCTCAATAGATAATGTGCTTGAAGGATTGTTTACCATTTGCATAGTGACCTCGTTTCACAATATGTAGATTAGGCCTATAGGTTTTGAAATGTTGTCAACAAGTTTGTTTTCGATTAGCTTCTGTGCTGCTGGCGGGCACAGCTACAGTTTCGCCACACTCATCACAAACTGCTACCAGAATATCATGCAGTGTTCTCTCAGTTTTGGTCAACACTAGGTCACGACGTTGAAACGTGGTGGTGACTATCTTTTGGCAGTGTGAACAGATGGCTCGGCTGTGATCGCCAGGCTTGTACATTGCAGGATCAATAGCGTACGCAGTAGTTGCCGCTGGTATAGTAACCTGTGGGGCAAGAGCCCACCTTGGGAATAGCAGGGCGTTCGGTGCTTTGATATGGCACGCAGTAGTTGCCGCTAGTATAGTACCCTGTTGGGCAACTACCGTTCTTTACCACTGGTGTTTGTGCATTGGCTGCGGAGATACCAAGGAGAAGAAAAAGGGTTGCGAAGGAGAGTTTCATAGTTTACCTACAAAAGTTGTGTGTATGAACTATAGCAGCCCTTGTCCGTATGTCAACTCCAGGCGTTGCAGCAGCCCTTTGGACTCACAGTGCTGCCCAACTCAAAAGTGTCACTCATTGCTTTGTCAAGGTCAGAAAACAAACCACAGGTTCCATCCTTATACCAAGAGCAGTTTTCGCACCTTGGAGCACCTTCCATATAGCCAGCATCTTCTGGAGTGACGATGTTTTGGATTTTTTGGTTGTCGTGGGGCTTGCCTTGCAGATACAGCCCGCAACTAGCCAATGCCTTGACCTCGTCGTCAGGACCAAAAATTCCGCAACGCTTTTTGCCGGGCAAGAACAGCTGGCAGGTGCTGCACTGAGCAAACTCTTTTGCATCTTCCGGAGTTTTGGGCTCCATATATAGGAACGCCCACCGACCAATCTTTGTGCCCTTTTTGTAGCCAGCAGCCTCTAAAAGATCAATAAATCGTCTCATATCAGTCATTTCAATACCCTTTATCTACACATGCGTTCAACGATGGCACGCCCGTAGACATCGTATCCCACCAGCCTGTCTGTGCAAATGGGCTCGGGCACCGGAACGTAAATGTTTGGAGCTATGATGGCACCCAACACTGCACCGCCCACAATGCCTCCCACAAGTGGCGCCACCCAATTGCCACCACCGTAATGGTGATGGTGGCGGTAGTGAGGCGCAGGAGTGTAGCCATAAGGGCGATAATGGTATCCTTGAGCCA
>Ga0209972_10000632_pt1 | contig 34836 bp, 43 predicted proteins | sample NOAtaG_7_FD_187302 | JGI IMG/M metagenome (GOLD analysis project Ga0209972, IMG submission 187302) | Freshwater lake microbial communities from Lake Erie, under a cyanobacterial bloom - NOAA_Erie_Diel1S_2200h metaG (SPAdes) (version 2) | ecosystem: Environmental > Aquatic > Freshwater > Lake ...
CAATACGAACACAACTGTTCGCCACACACTTCCTATAAGTAATAACTAAGTATTAAACAAGTAATAGAAAAGTAAGCATATATGCGTATATACACAAATACGTATATACGGCTGTTTTTATTGCTGCAAAAGCACTCGCGGCAAACCATCCAGTATTATTAATAATAATACCTTTAAAATGATAACTACCATTACACTGTTAATCACTCTAATTACACTACTCTTCATAGCAGTAAACGAAATATTTTGTAACAACAATCCCAAAAACATTACCATGAATAATAAACTAAGAAAAACCCTAGTATTAATCGTCTGTACAATTACAGTGATCCCTCTCATACTAATTATACTAGAAAGCGTAATAGACGGCTATACAAATAGTACATTACATCATCTGTTGTCAGATGATTAAACCATATATACGTATATACATATTTACATATATACCCGTAATGCAGCATGAGCTTCACTAACCTACATCTACTAAATCGCAAATGCCTATATTCTAAAGATCCTAATAAAAATAATATCTATATCGTAACCAATATAATCTGGAACTGGAACTACGACCGATCCTTAAATATTACCATCACCCACCCAATCACCAATATCACCATTCACACAACAACAAATAATATACAATACATCCAATAAACAACACACTCCATTTACCCAATTCTATTATAACCCTCTCTATCCCCATAGAGAGTATTTTATACCCCCACACCCCCATATTCAAAAATAATACCAACATCAAATAAATATTCTGTAAATACACATATACGTATTTACAACTATATGCAAGTGTGTTATCTAATCAAATGATGTATATAAACAACAATTAGTGTACGTTAAACATATCGCGAATAACAACATTTTGTGCGTAGCACATAGAATGTTGGAATATTTAGCTGGCTCCACACACAAATAGCAATTATTTTCTGGAGAAATTGTAAATATTTTCTTACAATGCTATATTTGTTTTATGTTGACGGGTACTATTTATGGTGATAGTGTTGTGTATTATTTATGAAGACGATTGAGATTTATAGAAATTATCGTAAGCCCTCGCTGGATAGAGGGGTTGTTGTGACTAGGGTTGAGCCTAGTAAAAAGGGTCGAGGCAGTTATAAAAGAAAAGCTAAATATGGAAAAGGCATTGAACACTATGAATGTTGATAACACTAGCAATCAGGTTATTAAAAAGCGAAGCAAAAAGAAAATTGACAATGTTGCTGAACTTGACAAGCTAATAGAACCTATTGTTGCCAAGAAGCAAGTTAATATTATGGCACGTAGATATGAATTGGCATATACGAAGTTGCATAATGAGTTGCCTATTTGGAAAAAGCAATCATTTAATAAAAATAATAAAAATGTTAATGATACGCTGTATAATGAATTTATTTTGAGTGTGATTGCCTTGGCAGAAAATTTAGATGATCCAATTTTATTGACGGCTTAAAAAATCATACACTATATATACGTATATATGAAAAACACTAAGAATAATAATAAAGCGCAGCAAGTATTGATTAACAATTTGCGAAAGCAATTAGCTACTAAGCGTGATAGTTATATGGAAATGATTTATCGTGCGGCAATAATGCAAATTGTCAATGACAAAATTCCATATACTAAATCTGTATTAGATATTAATTTTAAACTTTAAATTAAAGTTTGCCACAAAAATTTCCCATTGTCAACCATAAAATCATTCTAAATTAAAATAAGTTTTCTGCTTGACATAGCATATAGAAAAAGTATATGTACATCATTATCAATTAACTTTTTTCTCATTGTATCTCTTTAAAAATTAAATTAATATTTATGTATATGTGTATATACAGAATATTTATGAATTGAGGATTGTGGACAAAGTGAAATTTGTCAAGCTGAAATTTTTTGAAAAAAGTGTTGACAGTTTGTAGAGAATGGTTTTAAGTAGGTGCCGACGTTGGAATACAGTTAAAAACAAAAACAATTATAAAGAAAGATTATGGGTAAGAGTTACAATCGTAATCAGGACAAGTATAACAAGTGGGATCGTGAGCGTCAGCAACGAGACCACGCTCGAAAGAAAACTAAGAAGAAGAGTGGAAGAAATCATTTGACTGAATCGGATGATCGTATTAGTGTGAGTTCGTATAGTGACGAAAGTTCGTACTAACGAAAATTCGTGCTAACGAATGTAAAATTAAATGAAAAAGTTGCAAGTTGAGTTTCAGAGTAATGCGGATCAATGTGGTCTGCATACTTTTAAACAAATTAAGCGTAGTGCCAATACAGCATTGTATCAGCGTATTCGTAAGGATGGTACTACACACAGTTACGAGGCTTTCAAGATTAAAATTGTTAAAGCTGGAACAACTTTTGCCAAGGGAGCCAAGCCTGTTGAAGAGGATTACGAGAGTTATCCGGGCAAGGGTGGATTTGGCAAGTATGCGTATAGTTGCACTAATTTGGCAAGTGCCGAGCGTCGATATGACGAATTGGTTAAAAGTCAAATTGTTTTGGATGATGTTGCCGAAGAAGATACGGATGGCGACGTTGTGCAAAAGAATCAATCAGAAAACAAACCCACTGGTGGAAAGCGTGGTCGTAAGGCCAAGGATCGTAGCAATCTAAAAATTCCAAAGGATAAATTCACCATCAAACAATTGGAATTGATGAATCCGGAGGTGAGTTTTGCCTTGCTTTACCAGCACGTTCGCTCTCTCCTCAATATTGAATTTAAAATTGTGGACAGCATTGGTGGAAAGCGGGGCAAGCCCACCATTGTGTATGCTCCGATTGAATTGTCAACCTGAAAAATTGAAAATCTGGCAAAAAATCCAAAAGATAATTTTGCCAGATTTTTTTTGAAAAAGGTGTTGACTGGGGTGGTAGAGGGGGTAAATTGGCCCCCATGAACGATTTTTCATTTCTGACCGACGACGTGATTGGAAAATTGGCGACGATTGGTTTGGAAGAAATTTTTGAAAAAACGGTTGACGGTGAACATGGTTTGAAGGAGACTACTGACATGAACAAGGAACAATTCAAGGCGAAGCAGCGTGAGGCGCGGTTGGCTCGTACCGATAACTTTGGTATTCGGATGGCTAACCTGCTGTTGGGCAAGGCTGTGTCTACGTTTGACAACAGTCACATTTGGGCATTGCGGGATAGCATTGCCGAGGAGATTGCGCCTATTATTCGCAAGCGGCAACTTGCTTGGATCAATGGTTGACGACGGCTAGGGAGGGGTAAGGGGTAGTGTGGTTTACGGTTATCCCAGAAAACCGTTTTGTTTTTATGAAATTTCGTTTAATTTTGTTTTTAGCGATTGGTATCAATGTAGTAGCTAAAGACATTGATGTTGAGCGTATTGCCGACGCTATTTACATCATTGAGGGTGGTAAAAAGACGAAATATCCCTATGGCATCAAAAGTATTAATACTAGGGGTAATAGGGTAAAAGCAAGAATTATCTGTATTAATACCATTAGCAACACGCACAAGCGATGGATTGACGATAATAAACCAATTGCTTTTTTGGATTATCTTGCCAATCGGTATTGTCCGCCTAGTGTGGATAGGGTAGGAAATGCTCGGTGGAAAAAGAACATTAGAAAATATGTGACAATTAAAAGTTAATTGAAACTATTTATCGTATATATGACAATTTATTTATACGATGATGCCACGACTAATTACATTGGTGAACTAAAAACTGCTTGGGTCAAGGAGCAAATTCCACCGGGCACCCTCATCATCTACGAAAAAGTCAAATATATTGTAGTGACCAGTGAACCACAAAGTCAACCCTATACTTTTGTGGTCACTGTGAATCGTTCCTAAAAAAGTTAATCGATTTTGTTTTGCCCTGAAATTTTTTGAAAAAAGCGGTTGACGGTGTGCCGCAATCCTCTAAGGTGGGGGTGTCGAAAGTAACCGCTAAAACACGTTCACTATGGTTTTGACTCCTGATTTCGTTCCCCCGACTGTGGATTTGGTAACGCAATCCATTCGGTTGACCAACGAAAATAATTCAATTAAACGCCAAATCGGGGGTGCCGTCGAAAATAAATATTATTTTCCTCAGTGGAGGTTGGTATGGGATGAACTGCCCAAATTGAAATTTGGGCCGGGAACTGAAATTGAGGTGGATCATATTGAAACTCTGCGGCATGATAATGTTGAAAAGAAGACATTGACCAAAATCAAGAAACGAGCAATTGATTTTTACGGTCGTGAGTATTGGAGAACTCGCGGCATTGAACAAACAGATATTCATAATCAACTGCTGTCAAAAGGAATTAAAATTTCTCGTAACCGGGTTTTAACGATTTTGTATCAGTTAAACAATATGACATATTTGTCGGAGTTGACTGAGCAGTTCATTCGTTCTTCTGGCTTTTATGTGGATCACATTTGGCTTCATGAAATGAAAAATGGAAAAATTGATACTGCATCTCACTTGAGTATGCGCTATTATTTTCTGGCTCCTATGCGAAATTTTTAAATTCAAATTGTAAGATAGGTTGCCGCTAACACATCGTTTCCGAAAAGTAGTTTAAAAAAGCTACACTGGTCAACCCCCTTGGAAAAGGATGGCGATTGCAGAACGTGATTTCTGCTCGGTTGAATTGACTTTTGCAATTTGAATTTAAAAATTTTTTCCGAAAAATCTGTTGACTGCATCAAAATTTCCTATAATCTCGTTCGTGACGGTAGAAATAAACAATACTAAACGTCGGTAAAAATTGCCTAGTTATTATGAAGAATGCACCTGTGGTGGTTATTCGCAATCGTGACGCCAATATTCCCGAGAAGTATCGCATTCGCAATCTTCTCACCAACCAAATCAGTTACAGCAACAGTGTGACACTGGCCAATCCACAGTATATTGACAATGTGGATAGTATGCCCAACCTTGCGCCTGAACAGGTTGTGCGTTGTAATTGGGCAATTAGCGGCAACATCACTTCGCTGGATGCTCTTCGCAAGTTGTCCAACAAGACGCCCGTTGAAACGGATATTTTTGGATTTACTTTTACAGGTAGTAGTAGTTATTTTGAATCGCAACATGGTTCGCTCAAGGCACTTCACTTTGGTGAGAAATCGGGAAAACGGTTTGTGTGGCTCAAGACTGCGTTGAAGAAGTAATTCTATTTGTTTTGGGTTGAGTATCAAGTAAGGTGCCGTGGCTGAAGTTTGTCAAGAGCAAAATGCCAGATGCAGGTAGGTGCGGCATACCCAAGACAAGTCAGTTTCTTAAAAAAATGGTTGCTTTGTGCCGACGATGCCAATACCATGATGTATGACTTGGATTCACATCCTTTTATTGAGCACCATTTTTCTTTGTGGTTTTTGCGTAGGATGGATTTTTTGTAGTTTTAACGTGCAATCGCGTGAAAACAAACGCATGATACTTGAATGCGACCGTATTCGGCACAATAAATAAAAGGAATAATATCCATGAAATGGCCTACTCCCGAGGAACTTCGCAGCAAACAATTTGAGGCGAAGAAAAAGAAAGACGAAAATTGGCGCAAACATTTGCGAAAAATTGTCAAGTCTTTTCTTGAAACTCAAGTTTTGCCTGCAATGCTCAAAACTGAGTTCTCCTCTGTAAACATTCCAATTCCAATGGAGGCTTATGGAAATCTTGTAGAATTCTATAAGATTTGTAGAGAATTAATTCCAAAAGAATACGATGTCAAAGAGAACGATGATGGTGCTGGTCGCTACAATACTCTCTACGTTGGTTGGAGCAAGAAGTAAAATATGTTTTCTGTATTAATCAATCATTGTTGGTGTAGGGACTCCAATTGGGGAGGGATGTATAATTGTCGTGTGATTGCGGCACTTGAAAGAATTCCTGAAGGAAAAACTTTTTATGATGCTCCAACTGAAGATTGGACGAAGCTTGTTGACATTGACAATAATTATCAATCTACAGATGAATTTGGTTTGAGTGTACATGGTACAGTCAAATTGAAACCTGAAGTTTATCAGTGGTTGGAAGAAAACATTCCAAATAGAAATAAAGTTAAAGGTTGGGCAATTGGCACGGATGAGTATAATTCAAGAAATAAATTACATTTTAATTTCTTTTTTCAGTCTGCCCGAGATGCAGAACGATTCATCAAACGATGGTCGGTCATCGGACGCCCCTATACAAAATTAAATTATTTTCTCAACAAGCGGTACAAATACAATTTGTCAACCAAAACTTTGCAGAGAATTTCGGAAAAAAGCGGTTGACGACAGCGAAAAAGTTGCTAGAGTGAGTGGCAGATAACGGTTGATTGATAAGTGAGCACGAGGTGGTTAGCAAGACAGGCGGCAACCTAGAATGCGGTAGATGCCCTACTTTGCTGAAATCAGCAAGCTGCCGTGCTCACCTATCAATCAATCTTTAAATTACAGAGTGAGTGATGTTATTCGGGCAAATTTCAATGGTTAATATGATGGCAGTACGATTCATATTAACGGAGGTTTATACCGTAATGCGTGCTGCGAAAGACACTCTGTAATTCAATTTATAAATTTTGATGCACAGTCAAAAAGTCGTGTAATTTCCAGAATCACGATAACAATACTGGCGTTTATGGAAAAAACGTAATCAAACGTAATAAGCGAAACGAAGACTTGACTTTCACTAGCGCGATAGTGAGAATAAAAGTCTCCGTGGGTTGGATTTCTTTTGAAACTATGAAATACATTATTGTTGAGGATCGGGGAACTGGTCTTGAATCCGGAATCATCTTTTCGGAGTACTTGATTCACAAAAATGTTGCTGGTGAGCAAAAGGTTACTGCGGCTGGATTTTGTTCTTTACAAGATGGAGTGTTTGTGACTTGGGGGGAAAGCATCAGTCTTCGGGTCAAGTCTCGTCCTGAAGACAAGCAGATTTTGAATAAAAGTCTTTCCTTTCGGTGTTAAGAAAAACAAAAAAATCTGTTGACGGTGTTGGAAAACCTGCTAACGTCGCTAATATGAAGTTCTAAAAAAAGGTGATTGGCCTGCGATCCAATCCGGTGCGTCTCACGAAAGCAAGACTACATCTGCAAAAGGGCAATTGCAGACGAGGGAACGGCTAATTAACATGATGTTTCATTCACAAAACTGCGCCCTTGCCCAGCGCAGTTTTCTTTGAAAAAAGTTGTTGACGTTCGATAGAAAATCGCTAGATTGAGTGGCAGATAAAGAGAACGACGGCAATGCGAAGCTGCCCAAGAGTTCAACAAGACGCACGGTAAATCTCTTTGTCTTCTTTGAAAAAAACTGTTGACTGCAAGCAAAAGGATGCTAAGGTCAACGGCAGTAAGTGAGAGTTCTTTAAAAACATGGTGCGATAGCTCAATGGTAGAGCAGTAGCCTTTTAAGCTATTGGTTCCGGGTTCGAGTCCCGGTCGCACCACCACTTTGAATTTTGTTCTTTTTTAAATTTTCATTCGCATAGGGCTGTTTAAGCTGAATTCTGTGAATGACTCATTTGGTGTAAGAAATGATTGATTTGCCACGCGAGGCAGGTTGACATTGCGTAAAATTCATGCTCTTTTGTTTTTGGTTGCAAACAAAACTAAAATCTTGAAATAATAGGCTTGCATACCTATCGTGGAGATAGGAGGATTCCAAAAGTGGAAAATGAGACAATTTCGGCAAATTCTGTATATGGAATAAAAGGGAACGACCCTATAATTTCTATTCCAAAGTTGTTAGTATGCGAGCAAGGTGCATATCAGAAATTTGCCAATTTGTTCTTTTCTAGTGTGCTTGCAAGTGTAAATAATTGTTTGGCGTGATCCAGCAATGTTGCTTGCAAGCCAACCATTTGAATATGTTTGATTGATTTAAACGACTAATCACAATCCAAATGTATTAGGTTTCCGCCTGTAATCTTAATTGCGGTGAAATTCCGTGACAGGCTCACTTTTTGTAGATTGTTTGATAAAAACATGAAAAACTTAGTAGAAGTTACGGAGAGGGATAAAGCAGTTGGTCCCTGTCCCCGGTGCAAAAATCAAAAGCACTGGTATAATGATGTTCCGTTGAGAGCATTTTGTTGGGGCACTGAAAACAAACCTCACAAAGAATGGAAGAAGTTGGTTCCAAAGCCTCATAATCCTTATCTTTAAAACAATTTTTTGAAAGCATAGGTCATACGCTACAGGGTGTATAATGTAAGAAAGCATAGGCGGTATTTAACCGCTTGGTTGACACGCTAATTCAAATAAAAATTCGGGTCTGCGGCACGTAAGCCGAAGAAGCAGATACAAAATCGAAAAAAGTATATTGGCTGGTTTTTAACCAGTAATATATCTGTAATGGAGTAATTAACCAATACAACGAGAAACACGTCCCGAATTTTCAATTTCCTAAAAATATGCATAATAATATTCTACTAATCAATCCAATGTTGCTCGGGGCAAGAGTGGTGGGTTTGAGATTTGGTGAAGTCACCCTTGACAAGAGCAAGCAGGAAACTATTATTGCAGTGACTTCAAACAGTCATGGTGAAGTAATTATTCACACAAGTGATAATGACTTCAACGTGCATAAACGAGACTTGGCGGGATGTAAAGTTAAATTTTCATGAAAGAAGATATTAAACTGGTTGCGGTTGTGCTTGCTACCCTAGCAATGGCGGGGAGTATAATTGCACTTTCAGGATGCCAATTAGACACAGTAGAAACGCCAGTCGAGCGTATTCAGAGAAAATCGTCAATTGTGGTAATTGACGAATGTCAATACATTTTCATGGAAAACGGAATTGCTGACAGAAATAATTATGCTTTCAGCTTGACGCACAAAGGCAACTGCACCAATCATATTCACTCTTACAACAAGTGAAAACAATATTAATTACCTTTTTGGTGTCAGGTACTCTTTCGTTTGTGACGCTTGCCGCGATGATGATTTTTGGAAAAGAGTGTGACCGAACATACCCAAAAACATCATTTGTTCTTTTTTTTACTTTGTGGTTTCTTTTTCTTTATACCCACGTATACAATGAATAAAAAATTAAAGAGACTTTTCAAGTCTGCCGACAAAGTCGCTCATCAAGTGAGCAAACTCAGCGAGCCTGAATTGCAAAAACTAGACCGACAGTTCAAAAAATTGTCCGGCAAGTAAAATCCCCACCCCGATGAAAAAATTACTTTACATTACTTCTTACAAAGTGGTGTATGAAATCAATTCAGATGGTGAATTGGTAATTTCTTTCGAATCCACGGTGGGACTGACCCAACCAACCATTGTGAATTTAATTCAAGTTTTCGGCAACTATCTACTTGACGAAGGATTTGTCGAAAAAACGGTTGACGGATACATTTTTTGTACTTAGGCTGTCGCCAACAAATGGGCCGTTAGCTCAACTCTTTGCCAGAGCAGCCGTCTCATAAACGGCAGGTTGTCAGGACGATTGCTGACACGGCCCACCATTTTACCAATGAAAAATAAATTTATAATTTTACTTGCCGCCGTTGCTTTGGTTGGATGCGCTCCACCCTCACGCGAAGAAATTGCAGGGCAACAAGCTGAAAATACAGAAAATTCAAATAACCCACAATTGATTGCTTCTACGCCTCAAGGCAATCTTTATTTGATTTTTGTTCGTCCGTATCCCAAGCATCATATGTATGATCGAATTTATTTCTTTGACACCAACAAAACGGTCACAATCAATAGTGACCATACACAAGGAAAGTCAACCATAACCGAGACTACGGTGCTTGTCAACGGAAAAGAATACGTTCCCAAGCGATGATTTTTTTGGAAAAATCCGTTGACGGCAGATAGAAACCGGGTAGAGTGAAACCACGATTATGAAAAATAGTTATTCTCAACATCCCGGTGCTATCGCAAACAGGCTCCGTCGATTGACCGACGATCAATATTCCGAGAAGGAAATTATTCGTAAACGTAAACAATACGGAGAAACACGGACTCGGCAAATCGTAAAAACTGCTTTTCTTTTTTTGCCCCGTGTTGAAATTCAACTTGAACGTGTCAAGTTTCATTTGTCTAAGGGACGCACGGCGGCTGATATCGTGACACGGGAACGGTGGCCTATGTCGCGTGTCGTGGAGTGCATTGCACAAATCGAAAAATAAAAGGTTGACACCATCCATCAATCTGCTAATTTGATCGCGTCATGAACGACAAAATCATCGAACGGTTGAAGAAGTTGCTGGCACTTGCTGGCAACAATCCAAGCCAAGCCGAAGCCGAAGCTGCTATGGCCAAGGCGCAAGCGGTGGCAATCGAACACGGCATTGACCTCGCCATGCTTGGCGATAGTCAAGCTGAAAGTGAAACGGAAATTATCCGTGACGAAATGGAGTTTGGTCAACGGTTGCCTACGGTCAACAACTACGTTGCAAACATTTTGATTAAGTTTTTCAACGTCAAAATCATTACGTCTGGTGGACGCAACAATGGTCGCAAGCTGATTTTCGTCGGCAAGCGGGACGACATTCATACCGCAAAATACATTTACACTTGGTTGGCTGAAACCATGGTTCGTTGCTGGCACAGCTACTACCACTCCACTCATGGAGTTCAACTTTCGCACAAGCAAAGTTATTTGCTTGGTTTTTACAACGGGTTGGGAGCCAAACTGGAAATGAACCGTCGTAGCGTTGAAGCTGACAAGCTCAAGACGGATGCTGATAAGAACAAGTATGCGGTGGCGGTTGTCAACCTTCAAAAGAAGATTCAGGATTTCATTGACAACGAGTTTGACAGTCTTCGCACGGCTCCAGCGAAGAAAATTGAAATGAATGCTGGTAGCTATTCGCGTGGCATGGCTGATGGAAGCACTTGCAGCATTGCCAAGGGTGGCATTGGCAACCGGGCAGTGGGTCAACTGGCCTATTGATGCGAAAAAACCTTGGGGTTAGGTAAAAAAGCCCCTTGACAGTCTGTAAAACTCCATTTAAGGTATTGACATGAAAAAGATTTTTTCGTTGGTTTTGGTTGCGTTGGTTACTGGTTGCACCGAAAATGCCAGCACTCGCCAGTGGGGCGGTGATATGACGATAAAGTTGCCTCCCGGCAAGAAACTGGAAAATCTTACTTGGAAGGAGAACAGTCTTTGGATACTGTCTCGTAATCTGCGACCCGGAGAAATTCCTGAAAATTACACCTTCAAGGAAAATAGCCCATTGGGGTTGGTTGAAGGAACGGTTACGATTGTGGAGCAATAATTAACAGGCGACAATAAAAATCGTATGACTTTTAAAATTCCAGTGTCCTATCAAATGTATGGATACGTCACTGTTAAAGCTGATAGCTTGGAAGACGCTATCGACAAGGTTGAAGCGGGTCCACTTCCTACAGATGCTAGTTATGTCGAAGGCAGCTTTGAAGTGGATCGGGCAGCAATCGAAGGTTAATTTATGATTGGGGCGATAGTGTATATTCTCAAAGATGCAGGGCAAGCCGAAGAATTGTCAATCGATTATTCTGAAGCCATTGTTTTTTTGATTGTTCTTTTTTTTGTTTTGATGGTGATTGCTGGAATCGTAGGTTGGTGGCAGCAAAATGCAATTCTGCGAAAGCAACAAAAGCAATTGAAAAAGAACAGAATTCGTTCCAAATTTAATTTTGATAATTTGGATTGATTTTTTCGCCGGGCAACAATTTGCGATTTTTTTCAAAAAACCTGTTGACCCGTTTGGTGATTCTGCTAGATTGAAGGCGTCAAAAGAAACTGACCTATGAATACCAAGTAAACGGAAAATTTCAATGATTGGTTCGCCATTCTCCTAATAAATGGCATTAGACCTCAACCCATAACCTAAAGATTATAGATTAATATGGCCCGAGATTCGCCGAAATAAACCGTTGGTTTTGTTTTTGAAATAATCTACTAAAGATGGTTTAGGATTTTTGTATATGACTAAGGCGCGAGACTCCCCCAAATAAATTGTTCGGTTAATTTCTGCACCTAAATAAAAGATAGAAGAGTGCCGCTGGCAGAAATGTCGGCGGCATTCGCATTTTTGTTGTTGACGCCACTCAATCTACCATTTACAGTGGTTGCCGCATGAACTACGAAGTGGAGATGGAATTCAAGGAAAGCATTTTAATTTGCAATTTTCCGCACAATCGGGAAGGACTGATGGCGGCACTTGATAAAATAAATCAAGCAAAAAATAAACTGATTGCTGCCACCGTAACCAGTTCTAGGGATGGCATCGTTGCGATTTTTTGAAAAAATCCGGTTGACGCCGATAAAAACTCTGACATTCTCTCTTCATGACAACGGTCGAAACTCCCTTCGGTGTGATGGAAATGATTGCATATCGAACCAATCATTGCCGATTGCAGTGCGTCTCTGGCTCCCCAATTAAGGTGAACAGAGTTCCTATGAGAATTTCTCCCAAGGAATTCATGCTGATTGATGGTGAGTGGACGATGGTGGAGTGTAACAATACAGACTATTATAAAAACCCGGTCTTGTATATTCACTATGTTGATGGTCGGCAAGGCGATCCAAGTTATGCGGCACGGGAAAAATTGTTGCAATGGATTCATACATTTTTTATTGCCGACTTGAATCGTGGAGTTTACACAACACAACTCGACACAGGTGAACTCAATTACTGGAAGAACACGATACAAAAAATTGAAAAGGAATTGGAAGAAACTTTGACAAAAGTTGACCAATTGAAAGAAAACTTGGGGTTGGCACGGTTTATGTTGAACAACCTTGAGAAAGAATTTGCGAAAATCCCTTGACCGGGCACTGTAAAATGGTAACTTCGATCCATGACAATTCAGCTTTACGACGTTAAGGCGCAGAAGACAATTTTGATTGAGTGTGATATTGTTGTCATTCGTGCCGAAGGAGTTTATTGGCAGAACAATCGAAAGCAAACCAATGGAATTGTTCCTCACGACGCTGAACGTCAAGTGATAATCACCAAAGATTAAATATATTTTATGACATTCAAAGAATATCTCGACTCCATTCAAAAAACCAATCAAATTTCCCTCATCGAAGAATGGTGTAACGGCAAATTGATTGTGACGCATACAAGTTTTGGCTTTCAGGAGCCTATTTCTGACGAAGATGCAATTTTCATAGTAAATGGTATTGAAATCAATACCAAAGACGATTATGCTCTTTACGGAAATAATTATGAAAATGTTCCCACTTTCATCGACGCTCATCAAACAGTAAAAGTCAATCCAGAAAAAGAAGGAATTTTCGTCACTGATCGGGATGGAAACAAAATTAATTTGGTTTTCTTTTTCGCATCGCCTTTTCCACATCCCAAGGAACTCGTCGATTAGTTGGAAAATAATTGTTGACGGCACCACAATTGTCCATTAAGGTGAGTGCCAGATGAACGCAACATATACGAAGGTTGTGGTGACGGTGCATCACAATGGACAGTTCCGTAATTGTCACTTGCACGTTGTTCACCCGGAGGGAAAAGCTGCCATTTATTTTCTCACCGATTTTTACGGCTGGGCTATCGACGGAATCAATACTGTGACGGATGCCATCGGTAAATATCGCACCGGCAACTATACCGAAGTAAAAGATTAAATTTTTATATGCAGCGTGGTTACAATAGCAAACGTGTTTATCGTTGCCGCCTCAAAAGCAATATGATGGGTTGGCGTCAACGTTTACAAACACTTTATTCTAACTACGGTCAATGGAAAAACTATTCCGATACATACGGTCTAGCTAAACGTCTAGGTTTCAAATCGGCAAAAGATGCCTATGACGCAAATCCAATCATTGAAGGTGGATTGTATGATTCAGATTTTCAACTTGCTCCCTCTAACCCTAGGGGATAATTACTACCCCTCCCCCCACTAGAAAAAAATAAACTATCATTGTTTAGTATTGTTCATTAAATGATATAGTTACCACAATCGTTTGGATTACCTGCTACTCCATACGTAGAGGGTCAAGTAACCACCCCCCACCTTAAAAATCAATCGACGTATTTTAATCGCGGCACACATCCCTTGTAAAAATATAGCATACAGTATAATACAATAAACCCTAGTGCTGTGTTGACCCCATCTTTCAATCAAAATCAAATAATAAACAGAATAAACGCACTGTAAGCTATCTATAATACACCATTCTCACCTTGCTATGAGCCAAGTAGTTTATAAACAAGCTCCCTTTTTAACACATCGCAGTGCGAATGGATATCTTCAATGGAACCATTTGCCCACCGACAAATACATGGCAACAGGTGTGGATCGTGAAAATAAACGATTCAAAATTGTCAGCGATAGCTACGATTATATTCGCGGTCTCAACATTTGGCGTGGAACCAAGTGGCTAATTCGCAACGGCAAACGTCATCGCATCCTAACCGTCCATAATTGATACCACGTCGCCACCACAACTTTCCAACACTTTGTCAAACGAAAAAAAATTAATTTAACTTTTTTTCACCCAAAAAATAGTTAAAAAAAGATGTTGCACCCATTGAAAATACCATTTATTCTACGGATGATGGAAAACGTGCCGCGCAAAAAATTGAATTAGGGCAGGTCGTGGTCCCCCAATCATTGGCGTTTCATCGCCTCACTGAACTTTGTTTAACCGGGTTCGCCTCCGGACTCACCAACTCTTAAATTGTGCTTTCAGCATAAACTTGAATTGAACATTGGCAAACAAAATCCGAAAAAAGAATCTGCTTTTTTTCACCACAAAAAAATTGACAAACAGATTTTTAGAAGATTGGCACGGCATTTGCTATCGCGTGTGCGTGCGCTTGAATGCTTCCCGAAAAAAAGTGAAAGATTTTTAAAAAAAGCCATTGCACCTTTTGCGCCACCTGCTAGAACTGTCTCCGTCAGCGCGGTTCCTCTCTGCGAAACCTCCGAGTAAATCGGCCAGAGACCCGCTTCCCTGACAACTGTTATGTCTCACCAAATCATGTTCCGCGACTTACAATCTGGTATTATCCAAGCGTGGCACGGATTGACCAAAGTGGTGCCGCAAGTGACGCGGGAGCTTGCGTTTCCTTGGGAACTCAAGGAGGTGCCGCTTTACGTGCAAACCGGCAAGTTGACCAAGGTGCCGGGGTTCAAGGCGTTTGTCGCGTCGGACGATAAGCTGTTGTGTGGCAAGCCTATGGCTGAAACCTATCAGGCGTTGAGCAACGCGGAATTTTGGGACACGGCAAACGAGGCACTGGAAGGCACTGGCGCTGTTGTCGAATCTGCCGGGACAATCATGGATCGGAGCCGCCGCTTCCTAACGATCAAGTTGGCGGACGACAAGCGCGAGATTGGTGGCCGCAAGTTCCTGCATCGCATCAGCTTTGTCGATAGCATCGATGGAACGACTCACTTCTACGCCGTAAACACCTCCGTTTGTGTGGTTTGCGCGAACACGGCGCGGATGGTGATGGGTGACATGGCTGGCGAATTCCGCTTCAAGCTGAAGCACACCAAGGGGTTCCGTGCGAAGATTGAAGGCATGAACGCTCAAATCGAATCCATGCTGGGCGTCCGCGCTGAATTCGAGTCCGCATTGGAAATTGCTGCAAGCGAGCCGCTTGTGGAGGACAATGCCCGCAACCTCTTTGCTGGTTGGCTTGGAACCGATGCAACTAAGCTGTCTACCCGTGCGGTTAATACCGCCGAACGGCTTACCGCACTGTATCGCGGTGGGGCCGGAAACAAGGGAAAGACGTTGCTGGACGGTGTTTCCGCTGTTACGGACTTCTACTCGCATGAATCCTCCGGTGGCGAGGACAAGGAAGGCTTCCGGGTCAAGCAGGAACTTTCCTCCGAATTCGGAGCCGGGGCGCGAGCCAAGACCGATTTTCTCTCCGCTCTGTTCCTCACTGAAAAGGGCAAGGTGAGGGGACTTAACCGCAACGGCATCACAGAGATGCAGAATCGGGGAAGCAAGTTGCTTGCGGACTATGCGGCCAACTAACGCAACCGCAACTGGTTAGAGAGGGCCGGGGAGCAATCCCCGGCCATTTGCTTTTTCCGGCATGGAACCAATCTAAGCCAATGCCCCGCAATCGAACGCTAATGCCCCGCCATTGCGTTTTGATTGTCGGACAGGGTGATGACAGCCAAACCAAGGGGAGACTCCCTAGTGAGGCGTCTAGGCACCAAAAAAATGAAATTCACTTTTTTTAAACTTTCCGTTGCATCCCTTTTTTTCCCTGCTAATCTCGTTCCGTTGGTAGAAACAAAATCGATTCACTTATGAACCTCGTTCCTGCAATTCAATTCATTGCCGCCCTCGGCGGAATCCAAGGATGCCGCTTTGCATCCTTGACTTATACCGCGAAGGAAAGCGGCGAAACGGCACGGCATACCGTTCTCCTCGGCTTTTCCTATCGCAAAGCGTTGGAAAATAGTCTTTTGGAACTGGAAATTCAGCGTCCTAACCTCACGGGCATCGATGCGATTGCAGCCGATGAACTGTTGACATCGTTCAAAAAATCACTTGACGGAACGCAAACGGGTTACACAAAGGCGCACGTCTACGCCGACACGGCAATTTCCGGCCTCAAAGTCAACACAAACGACAATAGCTTGCAACTTTTTGGCTTGACTCACGCCAAAGTCGTTTTGATTCCCGGTGTCCATAAGGTTGTCAAGTCCGCCGAGAAAACCATTGCAAAAGATAAATTGCGAAAGAGCTTGCCTGTCGGCAAGTTCCGTGAATATGCCCTCGACTCCGGAGCAATTCACGCCGCCCGTGTCAACGGCGAAGTGATCGAATTCGCTTAAAAAAATTTCAATTTCCCATTGCGTCAGTCCCCATAAATGTTACTTTCATCCCGTTAGCAGAATTCCGAACCTTAAACGCTCCGAAAACATGAATAAGAACATTCAACGCGAAGTCGCCGCCACCCGCGCCCGTCAAATTGAAGCCGGTGTCCCGAGTACGCAACTTGCCCGGAACCTCATGCCGATGCGCCAGCTCGTTCCGTTGGCGATCCTTAGCGCCCAATCCCTCGCCACTGTCAAGGGCGAACTTTTCCACGGGTTGACGCTTCAAGGAATTCTAAAATGGCTCGCAGAAAACGATTGCAGCGCCAATTATGGCACGGTTGCAGCTACGCTGAATAAGCTGCATCGGGCGAAAATCATCAAGGGCGGATACGACCGCAACGTGGCAACCTCTTATTTGTGGACTGTCAATTAAAAAAGTGAATTGCTCTGAAAAGGCAAGTGGAAAACCCACTTGCCTTTTTTTGTGTCCACAAGGCAAAGCAAGTACCATGCCACCCCGCCATACCCCCTCAAATTAAATTGTATTTTTGTGCTTGACAGGATGCCCCCTCCCCGGTATGGTTCTGGATATGGGCGGGGGGTTGGGCACCCCCCGCCCCCAAGTTATACCACACGCATTGAATTTTTTTATGGGAGAATTTATATATACGCGGCATTGCGTAGAAAATTTCTATAATATATTTTCCTATACAGATTTGCGTATATGTTTTTTATGTGTGTATAAAAATGTGTATTTTGTTATACAGTTTTTTTGTTTTTTCTATGCTTTTTCAAAAAAAATAAAAAGTAAATTTTTTCTTGGGGGAAGTTGTATATATGAAAAAATATGTTTATAGATGTTTTATTGAAAAATATGTAAATATTTATAATTGCTTTGTTTTGTATAATTTATGAATGTTTTAGAAAAATCTACGATTATTAATGTTGCTGAATCCTACTTGAATAATTTTAAAAAGCATTTGCTTGAGCATGTGCGGCACAATGACTATGAAGCATTGAATGATATATATACAGAAATAGATGTTTTGGAACATGCTATTAACACCAAGCAAATAGTTAGTAGCGATTATTTTTTGGATGTATTATCTGAAATGAGACAATTGACAATTAATATTATTAACGATAAAAAACAAAACAAAAATAAATTATTATCTGAAAGTATTTTATTTGAATTGAATCTTGATAACCGTAATGTTATAAACTCAAGCAAATTGAAGCGTATGATCAAGTATACATTGATTAGCAACGATCAGCTACGTGATATGAGTTACAAGTTACATGATGTGATAAACAATTATAATAGCAGTCAATATGCTGTTGAATGCAACTCATTGTTTGGAAAATATGATATTGAGCGTTACAATCAATTATATGAAGTTATTATAAAAAACAACAATATTTATGATAGTGAGCAAAACAATAATATGAGTACAACAAACAATAAAACTGGTAATGATTACATTGATAAGATTAGTATCAATGAAATTAAAAGCATGATAGATACTATTATCAACGAAACGTTAACAAATGAAATTAATTATCTAGTACCTGATCCTAGTGATCCGCAAGATAGTGTTGATGATTTTGCTGGTGATAATTTAAAAGATTTGCGAGATACTGTCAACACTTTGATTTCTAGTGTGAAGAACGAAACTGGTGATTGGGAAAAGTCGTATGATCGTTTGGTGGATATATATAAAAAATTGACTGCTGCTATTGACAATCCTCGTTTGAGCGGCAGTGAGCGCAAGCGATTGGAGCATGATTATGATGGTATATTGGGAATGATACATAATGTTATTGGTGGTGGGGGTGGAGGTGCCGAAAAGATGTATGTTGCTGAAACAACATCCAAGCCAATCAATGATCGACAACGCATGTTGATTGTCAAGTGGTGTGAAACAATGGGATGCAGAAAAGCTGCAATTCGTATGATTGATAGTGTATTAAATACATCTATTGGGTTGAGCAGTGCTGATTTGGCTGATACTACTACATTTGCCAATGGAGTTGATGGTATTGAAGATGCATTGGAAGCGCAAGATTATCAGGGTGCATATGAAATGGCAAAGGATACTGCTAGTGAAATGGTTGCTGAAGAAGGTGGTGATGATTTGATGGAAGGTAAATGTGGTTGTGGTGAGATGGAAGAAGAGTGCAATTGCAAGCAATTATCTGAATGTGGCAGTTGGAATGAAGCTGTAAAGCATCCACAATTCAAGAATGTAATTATGAAAGAAGTTGCGCCACCGGGAATGGAAAGTTGGATCAAGTCAAACAAAGAGCGTTTTAAGAAGCAATATGGCAACATTAAAAAGGCTATGAGCATATTGTATGCAACTGCATGGAAGATGTTTTATAAGAACAAGAACAAAGGTAAATAATTTATATGAATATAACTAAAAGTGAATTGAAACAATTGATACACGAAGTATTGAGTGAAGTTGAATTTAATCCATTGAAGCAAAAATTGGCAAAAAGTGATGCTACTGCTGCTGCCAATGCTGCTGCCCAAGCTGAATTTGATAGATTGGATGCTTTGAAAAAAGGAAAGAAAGTACCTGCAAGTGGATCCGCTCCTGCTGCTGATTATCAAATTAATCATGAAAAAAGAATGATTAATTTGATTAAGCGTCGTGATATGTTTAACAGTCAATTGAAGCAAATTGATGAGCAATTGAATGCACTTGGCAAGCAATTTATAAGTATCAAAAAGGCCGATGAGCAATTGAATTTATTGAATACGCAAATACAACCATTGATGGATCAAAAAGAAAAGATATTGGACGAATTAAAACATATTCATTCAGCAATGGAAGAAAGCTACACTGAATTTTTGAAAAAATATACTGGTGTATTGTCTACTTTGAAAGCCAAATAACTGTATATTTAGTTTGTATATTGCCGGGAAAAATATTTTTCCCGGCATTTTTATTGATTGGTGTAGACGGTATCTGCAATTATTTTTACATCATTCAATACTTGTGCGGCAGTAAATGTTGTGCCGTCTTCGCGAGTATAAACAGTATTGTTTAAATTTTCAATTGATGATATTATTGTAGGAGTAACAAATTGTGCAACTGGAACGTCGTTTATATATTTTACAGTTTCTCTATGAAACTCAACTGTCCATTGACCGATTTCCAAATTCACTGGTGATGATACCACCAAGCGAAAGCATCTATTTTTAAATAGTGGAGTTTCTGATTCTTGTAATAAAACGCTCATAATATTAGTTGTTTAGTTTTTTTATTCCCACGAATATACATATTGTATATTGTGTGCAAGTACACCGGCTGTTATGCCGCCTGTAATTACGTGTTTGACTGTTGTTTGTACAAATTCTCCCGGATTTACGTAAATTGGCTGATCAAATGTACTAAATCCATCTTGTTGTGATGCTAATGTTCCAATTGCACTTGCGCTAGGTAGCGTTTGTGTTAATTCTGGCAATAATACAATACGACGTGCTTTTGTTGTGGCGGCTTCAGTAGTTGCTAGTGAAACTGCTGTGTGGCCGAAAGCAAGTGTAAATACATTGACCATACTTGCACTATTAGTCATTGTTGTTTGAACAAATGACGCCAATTTTACTGCTGTGATTTTCAAACGTTTTCCTTGTACGGCTGTTGTACCTGCGGGTACTTGATACGACATTAAAATACCATCAACACCTTGTGCTAGACCTGCCGTAAATGTTTCCCATGCTTGGCCGCCAAGTCCTGCTGGTAAGTTTGCTGTTAATGCTGTATTGGATGGTACTGCGGCTGTTGGGTTTGTGCTGTTGGTATACACAGATAGAGAACCCATTGTGCCGCCGCTTAAGCCTTGATAAGAACCAAATGTTCCGTTTGAAATTTCTCCAAATAATTTCGGAGTATTAAGACCACCAATACTAACAGCGTAGTTATTTAGTACAAATTGTATTGCAGAACCTGCTGTGCCAACGTGTGCATGACGCACACTGAGTGGTAGTGTGGCTGATAAGAACGGTTGTCCTTGTCCAAGTGGAGTAACCAATGTTCCGTGTAATTGATCATCAATCCAAAAATCGACATTTCGGTGACTGATTGTAATAATGAATTGATGTTTTTCGTTATTGTTGTATGAAAATCCGAAAGTTGCTGTGGTTGTTTCTGATCCGTTGTTGCTTATAACTCCTTGCAATCCGGCTGATGTCATTCGAAAAAATGCACCATCAGTTGGTGCATATGCTGTTGCTGCGCCACGACGAAATGCGCCGAAATCAATAATAACGTTTGCGGTTGGTTGTTGTGTGAATCCTGCTTCAAATTCAAAATATGCTGTATTTACTCCGAGTATTGGAAATTCTGCATATGTACCAAATGTTGTGCCTGTGCCTGTGGTTGTTACTGCGCCACCGTTTGTTGATACACCTGCTGTGCTCCATGTTGTTGTAAGTGTGGATGTAGAGTAGGTGTGTTTGCCTGTGTTTTGGGCGGTGTAATTAAAAGTTTCAGTATCTAGAAGAGTTTCTAATTGAGTACGTAAACGATAATCGTCATCTGTTTCTGGAGATAGTATTTTTGGTTCGCCTGTGATATCGCCTGCGTCACTTTCGCTGAAAAAACGTACACAACCAACATTTGTTGGATTTTGTGATGCTGAATTTTCCAATGCAACTTTCAGATAGTTTGAGGAATTGACATCGGCTAAATTTTGACTTGCTCCACCTTTAATAATTACGCTCATATGTTACTTTTTTGTTCTGTTGCTACAATGTTGTATGTGCCCCATGTATTGTTTAGGGCATGACAATATATATCAAATGAAATTCCGTTTATTATATTTTCGGTTGAAAAAATTAATCCGTCGAGTAGGCTATCGATTCTATCGTGGTCATTGCTTGGAATTACGCGTATGTGTATCAATGAAGAGGTTGTTACCCAAGGGGCAAGAATTGTTGTTTCTGCAAACGAATTTTCGCCACTTGATGTAAATCCAAAGTTTATTGATCCGGTTGCTGTGTTTGTTAATATTACAAATGATGCGGTTGTAGCGTATGAAGATGATATACTATTTACTACATTATTTGCCCAGCTACTTGTGATTGGATAGGTGCTTCCAGTTGTTAATTCTGTTCCGGACGCATTTAATGAATAGCTTGCGGTGGCGGCATAGCTTGCGCTTTCAATAGAACCCAGTAAAACGGATGCAGTTAGTGCATAACTTGATGAAACCACATTATTTGCCCAACTACTTGTTCCAAAGTGACTACCGGTGAATCCACCACTTGCACTAATGGCGCTTGCTGTTATGCTACCACGAATAATTGTAGAAATAATATTTGTTCCACCTAAAATCGTGGTATTTGCTGCATTAGATGTTACATTATAGCCGATCAAGATGCTACCACTAACATTATCATTTATATCAACCGCATCTGAAAAAGCGCCGATTATAATAGTGTTTGATCCAGTTCCTAAATTTGTGCCCGCCAAATATCCAATTACGGTTGCATCATTTAATGTTTGACTATATGCTTGTGGACCTGCAAAAGATCCTAATATTGTATTTCTGCTTCCAGTTGCAAGATCAAATGCTGTGCTTGAACCTATTGCAACGTTTCCATTGGATAAAGTTGTGTTTTGTCCTGCGTAGGAACCAATAAATATTGATTCTATTGGAGTTGAAGATATTGTATTATTTCCGATCACAAGACTGTTATTGTTTGTGTCTAAAATAAAATTATTAACTTGGTTTGCGTGTGATGCTGTGCCAAAAAGACTACTAGTTAGTGATCCAGAAATTCTAACACTTCCAGTTATAAAAATTGTATCACTTGTTTGATTTCCAAGAAATGTGTTGCCGGTTATTAAAATATTACTAGATGTAATGCCACTTGCACTGATTGTTGATGCGGTTAAATTGGTTATTATGTAACTATTTGTTGTTATTAAACCGCTTGCAGTCAATGCATTTGTAGACCAACTTGCTGTAATATTAGTGTTTGTAGGAGCATAACTGCTGCTTAAGCTATAACTTGCACTATTTGAATTGGTGCTATAACTACTTGTTATAGAATTGTTACTCCACGATGCTGTGATATTATATGTTGCTGTTGGTAAATAACTTGCTGTTTGTGCATTTATGCTATTACTACTTGTTTGTGCCCAGCTTGTTGTTATGTTAGTATTGGTTGGTGCATAACTGCTACTGAGAGAGTAACTTGAGCTAACTACACTGCCATTATAGTAACTTGCAGACTGTGCATTAACTACATAAGAAGCAGTCAAACTATTGTTACTCCAAGAAGAAGTAATATTTGTATTGATTGGTGCATAACTGCTACTAAGAGCATAACTGCTACTAATTACACTACCATTATAATAGCTTGCGGTCGCTGCGTAACTTGCACTGGCTGCTATTTGCGTATTTGTTACTTGTGTTGCAGTTACTATAAGAGACGGCGTAGCTGGTATTGCTGCTGATTGACTTGGTAAAGATTCCAATTTTATCGTCAATTCGGATGAATTCCAATATAGTTCTAAATAATCGTTTGATTGTAGTTTCAGAACATAATTCCAAGCGGCAATTGCATTTGATTGACCTGCAATCGTCAATACTGTATTTGAATTTTCTATGACTTGGTTATTTTTATTGAACCATACATTAACATCATTTGAACTTGCATTGTCGCTAGTAAAAACTGCGCTGAATTGTATGTTATATACACCATCATGAACAAACTTAATACGTGATCCGCTTTCAATATACACTCCATTTGAATTACTATCTGTCGTATTAAGCAACATTTTGTTGCTGGATGACGCATTGGTTTGTGTTGTTGTATCCCAAAATGAACCCCAATATCCAAGTGATCCTGATATTGGAAATGGATTTAAGCAATAACTTGAGGTTAAACTGTTGAGAGCGTATGAAGCACTAATTGTATTGTTGCTCCAACTGCTTGTAATCGGATATGTGCTTCCAGTAATTAATGTGGCTCCACCGCCTCCATTCAAAGCATATGAAGCGGTTGTAGCGTAACTGCTGCTCAATACATTGGTTGCCCATGAAGATGTACCAAATAAAGATCCAGTTATTTTTGATGCACTGATATTACTTGATGTAATTGATATAGAATTTAATCCATCATTTGTAGTCAAACTGCCACTTAAAATATAACTACCACTCAATGTTTTTGTATTATACCAGTATGTACTATCATACATTAGCAAATCACCATATGTTGGACCTGTAATGTTGACATCGCTTAGACTTGCAAGTGATGCTGCAATACTTGGTACACCACTTGCACCAACACCACCAACACTTCTAAATAATCCAGCCTGAATTATGGCAGATTTTCCGGATGTCGTTAAATTGACAGCATCACCTTCCATGATGATGTCTCCAAGAAAGATTGCATTTAATGATGTATTTGGGGCTTCTGTAAACGGTTCTGTGTCTATTGCATTTTTTGCTTCCAACAAACTTCCGTATACTCCATTACCGTAGTAAACAATAAAAGCATTGGTAGGACTATTCGGAATCCAGAATACTCTTTGAATTGTAAATTGATTATTACCACCACCACTCACTGATGTTAATTGTCCGGTTGATATATTTACGTATTTTGTGTTATCTAAGGTAGTATATCCAGCGTTATTTATTCCTGTATCAATTATTGGTGTACTTCCTGACAGATAATATCTATATATTTTGGATGTATTGATAGCACCTTCTATCACTGTGCTTGGATGATTTGGATTACTGGTGTATGCCGCACCTTCTCTGTATGATGTGCCCGATGTTTTTGTTATTCCTAATGTGCTACCACTCGCTTGCAAAGTGTGTCCACTGATTTTAAGAGGGCCGAAAGCTCTAAAAAAATCATCTGTTTTTTGTGGAAATCCATAACTTATTTGAGGACTATTGAATACACCAGTACTTACGCTACCGCTCAAATGTAATACAACACCAAGATGTATTTGGTCATCCCATTGATCAATGTTTGTTGATCCCCAAGCATCTGTTTGTTGAATAATAGATCCGGTGTTATCAATTCCAATATATGTTATTTTTGAACTGCCGCTGTATATTATTTGAACATTATTATAGTCCGGCCATTGTATTTTTTTGATTGTTGGATATGGATCACTGCCTGTGGTAGCATTCATTGTTACTATGATACCACTACCACTTTTAATATTAAAAGTGGTTGATCCGACGGTTGTACTCAACGTACCACCATATAAAATACCGGTATATAAAGTACTTTCCAACCAACGAAGACGTGTTGTGTTATTATATCCACTACCGTTTTGACTAAAGTATAAATCATTTGTTGAACCCGAAACATAAATGTAGGATGCGCTGATGGATTGATTTAAGTTTGTTGAAACTGGGTCGAATCGAATATATCCATTGTGTTGCACGTCGCCATATATTTGTATAGAAGGAGACGTATTGATAGAACCGGATACAACCAAACTTCCACTCAGTGTTGTATTTCCAAATAGATTATTGTTTCCAATTTGAGTGGTTGATCCCGATATATTAAGACTGCCGGTTTGGGTCACTGTTCCGATTATATTACTACTTCCTGTTACAATAACGCTTCCGGTGAATGTATTTGTGCCTCTGAAATTATTGCTTCCAGTTGTTGCAAAAACAGCACTTGAACTGTTGTTTAATAAGCTACTGTTGTAAGCAAAGCTACTTGTCAGTGTGTAGCTTGATGATATAGAGTTGTTGCTCCAACTACTTGTGCCAAACATGCTTCCTGTGTGAGATCCAACAAATACACTTGCGCTTATGTTTCCACTGGCGCTTAAATTTGTGATTGTGTAATTGTTTGAGTTGATCAACGATGATGCAGTCAGAGCGTTGGTTGACAAACTTGCAGTTTGGGAATACACTGCATTGCTTGCAGTAAAATTAATACTACTTGCAGTCAAGCTATTATTACTCCAGCTACTTGTTCCAAAAGTGCTTCCTGTGTGAGTTCCTATTAATAGATTAGCGGTAAGAGTACCGCTTGCGCTTATGTTACTGCCTGTTAAATTGACAATTGTATAGCTATTATTTTGATTGAGTGTATTTGATACACTTGATGTTGTTGCTATACTTGCAGACAATGAAGTGTTTGAATAACTAGAAGAAACTGAATAACTGCTACTATTAACACTACCAGATACATTGACACCCGATATGAAACTTGCAGTCAATGAATTTACACTCCAGCTACTGGTTATATTGTTATTGGTCGCTAAGGAATAGCTACTGGTTATTGATAAGCTTGATGTCTGAGAGTAAATGGAATTACTTGCCGTAAAATTGATACTGCTTGCTGTTAAACTATTATTTGACCAACTGCTAGTTATATTAGTATTAGTTGGAGCGTAGCTTGAACTGATTGAAAAACTACTTGTTTGTGCCCAACTACTTGTAATATTTGTATTTGTGGTTGATGAATAGCTAGAAGTTAATGAGTATGAAGAGCTGATGCTATTGTTGCTCCAACTACTTGTGATGGTTGTTGGGCTATATGATGCGCTTGTGGCAAAGCTGCTGGTTGCACTGTAACTTGCACTCGAAACAGTTCCCGCTACATTATTTGCATTTATGTAACTACTGGTTAGACTGTTGTTGCTCCAAGATGATGTGATGTTTGTGTTGGTTGCAAGCGAATAGCTGCTTGTGGAACTATTGAGAGAATAGCTGCTACTATTGACTGTGCCGATTACATTATTCGCAGCCACATAACTTGCTGTATTTGCTATTAATGCCACGCTGCTTGTGTTACTCCAACTACTTGTAATATTTGTATTTGTTGGAGCATAGCTACTACTTAATGCATTTAAACTATAACTACTTGTTGTAGAAATTGATGCTGTAATACTTGTAACTGCTATACTTGAACTAAGTGAAAAGCTACTACTTGCAACACTACCAAATACATTGATTGCGTTAACAAAACTAGCAGTTCTAGCTAAAATTGCATTACTTGCGGTGAAATCAATACTGCTTGCAGTTAAACTATTGTTACTCCATGAAGAAGTAATATTAGTTGGCGAATAACTTGAACTTAATGAATATGACGCAGATATACTAGTATTAGAAAAACTGCTGCTATCTACAGTGGCATTTATATAACTAGCAGTTCTTGAAAAAATAGAATTACTTGCAGTAAAATTAATACTACTTGCAGTGGCGGCTATTACAGATACGCTTGAACTGTAAGAATAAGATGAGCTTAGTACACTTCCATCATAATAACTTGCTGATTGTGCTATTTTTATATATGAAGCAGTTACACTATTTGTACTCCAACTACTAGTCAAATTATAATTTCCACTCGGCAAATAACTTGCTGTATTACTAAAATTTGAATTTTGTGAAAAACTTGCACTTTCAACAATTCCATCAATGTTATTAGATTTGATATAACTACTAGTTGAACTGTTGGTACTCCAACTACTAGTAATTGTCAAAATATTATTTGATGTTACCGTTGCATCAATATTTAAACTTCCACTTAAAACAGATGATCCTACTAAAATTGCTGAATCTATTATCATATTTATAATTTATAAATATCGGCTTATTTATAAATGTACTAATAATAAATAAATCAAATTTTGATAAAATGAATCATTTATGTACATGTACATTTTTATATCCACTCTGTCAAGTTTTTATTTTTACCAGTTGAAATAAAAAAACTGTAACTTCTGTATAGTTTATGTAAAATTAATTTTTAATGACAAATATCAATATACAGAATATAGAATTTATTTTAAAATCATATTATGGTGCCACTAAAGTTTTTGTTGACAACGATGAGGTTAGCGTATATGGTAGCGACATCGATTCGGTTTATGTCGCATTGAGTGTTGAATACGGCAACGAATATGATATTTTTTATCAACGGCGAAACGACATTTTAAAAGAGGTTGTTTTGAAGTTGGTTAAAAAAGATTCAGAAAGTTGTTGACAAAAACAACATGCTGAAGTAAGCTGTTTGAACGATTGAGAGATACAAATGAGTTTGCCGCGAGGCAAAAAGATTGTTGAAGAAAGTTGTTGACAACTATAACAAGAATCTGTAAGATGTATCGACAATCAAGACGGTTGGTTTCGTTAAACGAAAAATTTTTCAAAGAAATTTGAACGATTTGTAAATTTGACGATACTTATAGAAAAGATAACATGATTATTACACGCACAGAAAATAAGAATCACTATTGGTTTAATAATAAAACCGATAGAAGTGATGACTGTTGACTGGAAATGTAGTAGCTAGTGTTAGATTCCTATCAACCGTCATCCGAAAAAGATGACGGTTTTTTGTTTTTCTGAAAAGATGTTTGACAGAAAAGCAAAAGTGAGTAAGATAAAACATCATAGGCTTGAGAACTCTATCTGTTGAGCCTCCCGCAGTAAAAATGGGTGAAGTCTGCAAAAATCAATTGATCGGTTCGTGGGTGTTATTGGTGAAACAAGAACCCATTGAGCGAATGCGGTAATTAGAAAATAATTATTGCATGCATAAATAAGTATGCACAATGCCATCTTAGCTCAGGGGTAGAGCAATAGTTTTGTAAACTATCGGTCGTCGGTTCAAATCCGACAGATGGCTCCAATTTCAAAGAAAAATATTCCATTAAGAAAGTGGGCTTAGAGGTAGCCATCTTTTAAAAAGTAGCCAACGGCAGGTTTAGTCTCTTTAGTCGCCACCTAACCGCAAGTATCGTTGTGTCTAGTATGAGACACGGCATCCAGCAAAATGATTAAGTACAAGAGGAAAGAAAAAGCGGCGGTCACAGGCTTTTGGTGTAATAACATACTTTTTGGAAATTTTTCTTTATGGTGTTGTAAGAGAATGGTTAACATCGCATGCACTGTCTATGCATGAAAGCTGGGTTCAAATCCCGCCAACACCGCCAATTTCAATTCCAGAGTAGCTCAATGGTAGACGCATTCGGCTGTTAACCGAAATGTTGTAGGTTCAAGTCCTACCTCTGGAGCCATTTTTTAAAGGGTTGGTTAGGAATGTAGCCGAAAGGTCAAGAGATTATATCAAAGACTTCCTATTAAATTGTTAATTCAATATGCCATCCCAATATTTCATAATGGGAAAATAAAAAATAAATCTTGGTTGAGATTTTAACAGCAAAATTAAATATTTTCCCGCCAATTTTAATGGTAGTGTATCCAAATGGTGAAGGAGGCGCACTGTAAATGCGTTGCCACGTTGCTAAACATGTAGGTTCGAATCCTATCGCTACCACCAATTTTTATGGAAGAGACATTAGAAATATTAGATATAATTACATTATTTTCAGACTGTTATGATATTAGTAAAGCTGAAGCAAGACGTTTGCTAAAAGGCGGCGGGATATACATCAACAATATAAAAGCAACTGAAAATAGATTTATAGAAAAATCTGATTTGTTATTTGAAAAATATATACTATTGAGAATAGGAAAATCAAACTATTTAGTTGTTAGTTTTGCCTGACACAATTTTAAATGCGTCGTTATACCGTAGGGGTAGCGGTGCTGGCTGTAAACCAGTTGCTTAACGGCTCGGGTGGTTCGACTCCATCACGGCGCACCAATTTTGGAGATACATACAGCAATAAAATTTTTTATTCACACCTATTCTTGTGAAAAAGAAAAAGTATCTCGTTATTTTAAAATCCGGTAGTAGCTGAAATAGATTAGCGCGAGCCTGAAGAGCTTGAGATGTTGGTGCAATACCAACCTGCCGGGCCAATTTTTATGAAACAAAAAGTTAAATGACCAACATTAGCTGGCCGATTAAAACATCCATTAACTAGTGAATTGGATGCTTTATTGCAATTGAGTAGTTCACTAGAACTTAGTGAGTATGGTGAAACGCGATTAAAACAATTGCTCAACAAAAAGAAAAAAATAATTTATTATTCCCGAGTAGTGTCAAAGTAGCACGGCTGGTTGTTACCCAGTTAGGTGAGGGTGCAAGTCCTTCCTCGGGAGCCAATTTAAAATCTAAGATAAAATTATAAAATAATCCATATTTATTACAATATGGATGTATCATACAATCTTCGGAGAAAAGGATATCGATATTGCGGTAAAAATAGCAAATCGGTAGTTTATAAAAAAAATAAAAATTATGTATTAGTTCATTCAGATGGATTGTATGAAGCCTTTATTAAAGGCAATTTGAATGAAATTAGTGCGAAACAAATTCGTTCATTGATTGAAACTATAATATTAGTGGGTGTTACTTATACATATTTTTCCACAGATATAACAATTGTGGACGGTATCTCTATGGAGCCAGCACTTAAAAATCATCAATTAATTATAAAAAGTGCAACTGCAAAGAATGTTGAAAAAATAGGATTGAGAAAAAATTCTATCATTAAATTTATATCGCCACATGGTGATACTTGTATAAAAAGAATAGTTGGAATGCCGGGAGATGACATAGAATATGACGGAGCAAGAGTTCTGATAAATGGAATATTTGTTGGAGAAAGTGCAACGGCCAATATGAATCAACAATTGGCAAAATTAAATAAAAAAAAGTCATCCAATAAATTTAAATTAAAAAATAATCAATATTATGTTATTGGTGATAATAAAGAAAATAGTATTGATTCTCGGGATTATGGTCCCATACAAGATGTGGCGGTTGTATCGATAATACAAAAATAATTTTAGTAGTAGTCGCCTTCAATATCGCTTGAAGTCAATATAGATGAATCGCAGTATATCTATAGATTTGCAGTGTTGCAATGCGGCGAATGATTTATTAGCAATAACGTTGTAGTAGTTTAAGTGGTAAAAGCACCGGCATATGGAGCCGGAGATATGGGTTCGATTCCCACGCAATAGATTATTGGCTGACTGAAAGACGCATTGAAAATTCTAGACAAGTAAATACGGAACGTTCGTGAAATCCAGTATAAATTTTATGGCCTTGTAACTCAATTGGTTTAGAGTAGATCCCTTTTAAGGATAAGGTTGTGGGTTCAAGTCCCACCGGGGCCACCACTTTTTAAGAGATATATACAGCAACAAAAAAATGCATGTGGAGCCGTAGATGCCGTGTGAAATTCCGGCTACCCCAGCCAATACAATTTTCAATTGGGGTATCGTCTAAGATTAGGACAACGTATAAAATGTATCTCGTTAATTTTATTATTTTTTCCCTATAGCTCAGTGTTAGAGCGTTCGCTTTCTAAGCGAAAGGTCGTGAGTTGACAAAAACAAAAAGGGGATTACAATCATACTAGTAAATGTTGTAATTGAGATATTGGAAGTAGTCGATTTTATGGTTCAATTCCAGCTAGGGAAGTTAATTTTAACACCAACTCTATGAAGCAGGTCGTGTGGTAAAAGAGATAGCGGGATTATTATTGACGACGAATAATAACCGAATACGCCTAGGAGGCAACTATCGTGTTGGTGCCACCATTGTTCGAACAGTGGTGGGTAATTTAAAGGCGACGTAGCCTATAACTGACTGCCAGCCGGTACATCTGGTAAAAGAACGTGACAGCACTGGAGAGACAGCACCAATTTTTAATAATGGAAGTAAGGAAGCATGAACTTGTAATTAAACATAGATGCTAAGTTATAGGTACCATACCTATTAAGTTAATTACCCATTATAATATGGATCGGTAACTCAACTGGATTAGAGTAACTCCCTCTTAAGGAGAAGGTTGTGGGTTCAAATCCCACCCGGTCCACCAATTTTAGATAGTTGGGACTATCTGTAAACTTGATTCGGACCTGCGGTGGTTTCCGAATCGGCCTTAGACAGGCGATAATAGTTTAAGTGGTAAAAGTCCATGACCGCATCCATTTTTTAAAGTAAATATTTTATATGGGGGTATGGTGTAACTGGTTAACATGCAATCCTGTCACGATTGAGACTTGCTCGGTTCGAATCCGGCTACCCTCGCCATTTTAATTGTCTCGTAGCTCAGTTGGTTTAGAGCAATGTGTTGATAACGCATGGGTCGTCGGTTCAAGTCCGACCGGGACAACCAATTTTAAGTTTCATGATCAAAAGATCACGGTCCTGTCCGTGATGATCAATCAATGAGGAAACAGCGTGTATAAGAATGTAGAAATACTCATTATAAGGGTCGCTACCTCCGAATTTTATAGTTCCATAATGTAATGTAACATAGTTGCCTGATTAGCGACTTTTCTCAGTTCAAGTCTGAGTGGAACTACCAATTTAGAGATGCACACAGCAACAAATATACTAATTGAATTATAAATCAAAGGATGTGAGTTCGAATCTCACTCGCGGCTCTTGACGCCGCGATAGCTTAATGGTAAAGTAAAAAAGTAAAAAATGCATCTCGTATTTTAACAATGCGTCCGTAGCTAAATGGAATAAAGCAACTCGGTTCTAACGAGAAGACTGTAGGTTCAAGTCCTACCGGATGCGCCAAATTTTATGGACACGTATTGGCACTGCCTACGAAGCAGTTCGCGCATAATTGGATTAATGCAGGTTCGACTCCTGCCGTGTCCGCCAATTTAAATATTATTAAATTTTCGAACCTTTATGATATACTTATATTAGAGGTTCGAATATGAATGAAATTACAAATATTATAAAAACATCTAAAACTATTAGAGAAGTTTTATTAAAATTAAATAAAATTGATAGCAGTAAAAATTATCAATGGTTTAATGAATACGTTAAAGAAAATAATATTAACATATCACATTTTTTAAATAAATCTGATTATGTAAAATTCATGCATAAAGAAAATAAGTTAAAAAAACTAGATAATAGCTTTATTTTTAATGAACATACAAAAGTCGCTAGATCAGTAGTTAAAAACAGAATTATATCTGAAAATTTAATTCCTTACGAATGTAATTTTTGTAAAAATAAAGGCGAGTGGCGCAACATTAAAATTTCTCTTATTTTAGATCATATAAACGGTATTCCGTATGACAATCGACTTGAAAATTTAAGATTTTTATGCCCAAATTGTAATTCTACGTTGGAAACACATTGTAGAGGACACAAAGGATTGGTTAAACCCGAAAAAATAAAAGCTGTAAGACAATTAACTATAGATTCAAGAATAAATCTTCGTAAAGTAAATAGACCAGATAAATTAACTTTAGAAAATGATATTGAATCGTTGGGATATGTAGGTGCTGGCAAAAAATACGGTGTGAGTGATAATGCTATACGTAAGTGGATAAATATTTATAAAAAATATGTATAGTAAATTTCTACTAGCAGTACCATTTTAAAAACTAATAGATATTTTACAGATTCAATATCTATTTATTAACATATGAATCTTTTTGAAGAAACGTTTATTAAACATAGAAATTTAGCATTACAAAATCAATTGAATGAAATTTTTGTAATAGAGCATCGACAAGTTTTAAAAAACGATTTGATGGCGTTTCTAAAAAAACAATTTGAAACTGGCAACATAAAACCAATTCATAGTGGATTGAGTACAACAGAATATAAACCGGAAGATTGGATAGAACCAATGGCAGATAACTTGATCAATCACATGGTTACATATTTTGAAACTACACGCAGTCAAACAGAAAAAGATATGAATTCAAATGTTCCGCTGGAACAAGATTAATTTATAATGGGCACGTAACTCAACTGGATTAGAGTAGTGGTCTTCGAAACCAAATGTTGTAGGTTCGACTCCTACCGTGCCTACCAAAAAATATAATTGTAAATTCATAATAATAAAATATTCTGTAATATTTATAGTATATGAATGAAACTAATACAATTATAGACATAGTTCAATCAAATATACAAAATACGATTGGGCACTATGTATGGTTATTTATAATAGGTGTTATTGGTTTGATTTTTAAATCTAGCATAGAAAAATTTGTATGTGCTTTATTTGTCTTTTTTGGGCATGATTACAAAGAAGATGATGTAGTATATGTGAATGGTGCGCCGGGAAGAATTGTTAGAATCGGCTTTATCAAAACAACATTTTTCATTTACGAAGTCAAAGATGGAAAAGTTATTGGTGGTAAAAAATTAGTTGTTCAAAATGAGCAGCTAAAAAATCTAAATATTGAAAAACCACTTGATAATTTAGATCTTACAAAATTTAATAAATAATTTACAATGGAGTCATCGTCTAATGGCTTAGGATAGAACGCTTTCAACGTTCAGATCGTGGGTTCGATTCCCCGTGACTCTACCAATTTAAAAAAAAGTTATGTTTATTTCCAGTGGAACGTTGCGGTATAGCTATGAAGATGGCTATAAAGTTATTGTAGAGGTTAATGATGATTTAGCTCGATATTATTATTCTTTAATTCCAAAATATTATCAAATTCAAAGACCAAGATACAAACCGCATGTAACTGTTGTGCGAGTAAAGCAAGAAATGCCTACACAACTAAAATATTGGGCAAAATATGATGGAGATACTATCATTTTGCGGTATAGTAGTGATATTCGTTTTGATAATAATTATTATTGGATACCTGTTTGGTCAACTGAATTGGAAAAAATTCGACGTGAATTAGGACTATCCGATACAAGTCGAATTTTAAAACCACCGACTGGATTTAAAAAGAATTTTCATTGTACTATTGCTAATACAAAATTTTAATATAGGTGTCTGATGTTTAACGGTTTAGCATGGAAGTCTCCAAAACTTCTCGTATCGGTTCGATTCCGATGGCACCTGCCAGATTTAGTTTGACAAGTATGCCTCATTCGTATATTGGTATTACACGACATTGGTAATGTTGAAAAACAGGTTCAATTCTTGTATGAGGCTCCAAATTTATGAATAATCCAGACGAATATGGTAAATATGATCATATACATTGGTCTATTATAGATGATATATCACTTGATAAACATATGGGAACTACGTCTGGAGGAAACAGTAAAGATAAAGGTAAAATCTGTTTATTAGGCAGAGGATCTGATGGATACCATCACATTTTATATGGTCCAATATCAAAAGCACAATATTGGAAAGTAAAAGATAAAAATTATTCTGAATTAATAAAATGAGATTGATTGTAACAGGACATCGTGAAGAAAAATTATTCAATTATGATGTTGATTGGATTGTATTGACA
>Ga0209972_10000637_pt1 | contig 34754 bp, 31 predicted proteins | sample NOAtaG_7_FD_187302 | JGI IMG/M metagenome (GOLD analysis project Ga0209972, IMG submission 187302) | Freshwater lake microbial communities from Lake Erie, under a cyanobacterial bloom - NOAA_Erie_Diel1S_2200h metaG (SPAdes) (version 2) | ecosystem: Environmental > Aquatic > Freshwater > Lake ...
AAGATATCTGCGATCGGCAATTATTACGCAGCACAACGAGGGTTGGTCTCAATTAAGTATAGTTGTGGCACAAAGTGCCATAACTATACTTAATTGAGACTTTAACCCAAAAAATTTTCTAGGTTAAAGTCAGCGCGGCACTGGTTCCGCGATATGGGAAAAAGCCATGAAACCCTTTTGGTCTCTGGATTTCGACGATTTAATCATAAAACGACTAAAACCCTACCTGACAAGGATTTTAGCCAAATAATCCTATCAGACGGAACCAGTACCCTTAAATCAAGTCAGCTTTATAATGTAAGCAATCATATCTTTGAGAGAGATCAGTTTGCCATAGTCGGCTTCGGGAATTTCAATTTTAAATTCTTCGCTGAGTCCAATCAATAAATTCAGAAAATCAAAGGAATCAATTCCTAAAGTCTGGCGAATATCTTCGTTATCATCCAGACTTTCGAGATCAGCTTCAGGGGCAATGTTGCCTAGCAATTTGAAGATCGATTCTTTGATTGCAATTTCGCTAGCTTTAGCCATTGGGAATCACCTCTAAATTTAATTTGATTTTAAAGATTTTGAATGTCTTGTAAGTGAACATTCAAAGCTTGCAGAAACTTCGCGCCCACCATGCCATCGGTAGCCCGATGATCGCCAGCGATCGTCGCAGTAACCACTGGACGAGCGCCCACCATGCCATGCTCTGCCCAAGGCTGTTCAGCGATTTTGCCAAAACCCACGATCGCCACTTGAGGAGGATAGATGACACCGTAGACTTTTTCTACGCCGATATCGCCTAGATTTGTGAGTGTAATCGTGGCATCGGATAGTTCCGAACTGCGAAGATGTCCGCTTCTGGTTCTTGCAATTAGGTCGCGCATTGCTGCCATCAATTCATCAAGGGTTTTTAGATCAGCATGATGGATCGCGGGTGTGACCAATCCGCCTTGTCGTAGTGAAATCGCAAAACCGATATGAATTCCTTCTTGCACTTCAAGCCGATCGCCGATCCAATAGCCATTTAGTTCGGGAACATCGACTAGTGATCGCGCTACAGCCTTAATCAACAGCACAACGGGCAGAATCCGATCTTTGATTGATCGCCTTTGATTTTCGGCTTCTAGCCATTGCAAAGGATGGCTCATATCGATGCGAGTTTCGAGATAGTAATGCGGAATATCGCGATTTGCTAAGGACATAGCGGCAGCAATCGCCCGTCGCATTCCTGCTTGAAAATCGCTGGTTGAGCTAGATTTAGCAGGTGCTTTTTCTGTGACAGTCTTTTCTGTAACTGGCTCAATGGAGGCTTTGACAACTGGCTGAACTTGTGATGCGGCGGCACGTTCAATATCTATTTGTTGAATTGCACCATCAGCGCCCGTACCTTGGACTTTGCTTAGATCTATGCCCAATTCCGTCGCTAATTTTCGCGCCATGGGAGAGATTCGCAAACGTTCTTGTTTAGTGATTGCAGGAGTAGGTGTCGCTAGAGGAATCTCTTTGGAGATTTCTGGCGGAGTAATTATCGTAGGTGCAGCAGAAGTGACTGGCACGACTTCAACTTTGGCAGTCTCTTCAGTGAGAATTCTTGCCATCACCGTACCCACAGGAACCTTGGTTCCCTTTTCTAGTAATAGTTCCTCGACAATGCCATCCATAAAGATTTCGATCTCCATGATGCCCTTATCGGTTTCGACATCGGCGATGATGTCACCACGCTTTAGGCGATCACCCTGTTTAACGTGCCACTCGACTAGCGTGCCAGTTCTCATGTCTGCGCCTAGACTCGGCATACAAAAATCAGCCATGTTTTGTCACCATCCTGCGTACAGTTTTCACAATCGTTTCTACCTGTGGAAGTGCGGCTTGCTCTAAATGACTAGCATAGGGAATGGGAACTTCCACCGCACAAATTCGCTCAACAGGGGCATCAAGCTCATAAAAAGCTTGTTCCATAATCCGAGCACTAATTTCGGCAGAAATACTGCCACTGCGCCAACCTTCATCAATAATTATTGCCCGATGAGTTTTGCTAATGGAAGCGCAAATCGTAGCATCATCAAGGGGACGCAGGGTTCGCAAATCGATCACCTCGGCTACAATACCTTCTTTCGCTAGGATTTCGGCGGCTTCCATGGCTTTAAACAGACTCATACTGTAGCTGATCAAGGTGATATCTTGACCTTCTCGACGTATAGCGGCACGATCTATATTCACGGCTCCTGCATCGGCAGCAATTTCACCTTCCATGTTATAGAGCAGAGTGTTCTCAAAGATCAGCACAGGATCGGGATCTTGCAGCGCCGTCCAGAGCATTCCTCGTGCATCTTCCAACACCGCAGGCACTAGCACTTTAATTCCTGGAATATGGGCATACCAACATTCCAAACTATGGGAATGTTGCGCGGCTAACTGTTTACCGCCGCCCGTTCCCATGCGAATTACTAGCGGCACATTGAAAAGTCCGCCCGACATGTGCAGATAAGTAGCGGCATTGTTGAGAATTTGGTCGGCGGCAAGCAAACTAAAGTTCACGGTCATTACTTCCACAATCGGACGCATTCCATTGATGGCTGCACCGATGCCTGCTCCTGTAAAACCAGATTCACTCAGAGGTGTATCTAAGATTCGCTCAGCACCAAATTCTTGCAACATTCCTTTGCTCACGCCAAAAGCGCCGCCATAGCGTCCCACATCCTCACCCATCAAGAACACGCGATCGTCCTTCTGTAACGCCTCGCGCATCGCCTCACGGACAGCTTCACGATAGCTGATATGGATTTTGGGTGGTGTTTTACCGTTGGCTTCACTCGTTGCCACATTGGGCATGGCTTCCGTAAAAAGATCTGTAAATGCATTCATAACACCCTCGCTTGCTGATCGCTGGTAGTCATTTCAGAATTTGATTCAGAATTTGGCTCAGAATAAACAAAGCGAGTTAAGTCCTCTATCGGTTCCCAAGTACCCGCTTCTGCAAAGGTGATCGCCGCGTCGATTTCCCGATCGATTGAGGTTTTCATGGTGGCGAGATCTTGATCGCTCAGTAAATCTTGAGCTTGCAATTTTTGGGTTAAAGTGGCGATCGGGCAACGTTGTTTCCATTCTTCCACTTCTTTTTTGTCACGATACAGTTCAGCATCAAACATAGAATGGGCTCGGAAGCGATAGGTGCGACATTCTAAGAAAAAGGGCTTCATCCGATCACGAACAAACTCCACAGCCTTTCGCGCTGCATCTTCTACAGCTATAACATCCATGCCATCCACAGAGGCGTTCTCCATGCCGTAACTTTTGGCTTTTTCGGTGAAGTTATTGACTGAATGGGAGAACTCGATCGCAGTACCCATCGCATAAAGATTATTTTCACAGATAAACAGAAGTGGAACTTTCCACAGTGCCGCCAGATTCATCGCTTCGTGGAACTCACCCTCGGCGGCGGCTCCATCACCAAAGAAACAACAGGTGACTTGCTTTCTACCGAGTTTTCTATCGGCTAGGGCAAGCCCTACGGCAAGGGGCAACCCTCCGCCAACGATCGCATTGCCGCCATAGAAGCGATTCTCCTTATGAAATAGGTGCATAGAACCGCCACGACCGCGACAGCAACCTTCTAGTTTGCCAAACATTTCTGCCATCACCACATTCATGGGAACTCCTCGCGCTAGAGCCTGACCATGTTCACGGTAGGTCGCCACGATCGCATCTTCGGGCTTTAATGATTGCATCACGCCAACAGCGATCGCTTCTTCACCATTGTAAAGATGTAGGAAACCACGAATTTTCATGGCACTATAGAGTTCTGCACATTTATCTTCAAAGTGTCGAATCCGCAGCATTTGCTGAAGGAGATCGCGTAAATGCTGTGCGTGATTGGGATCTATAGGATTAGTAAGAGCCGATTTTGGCAAGGAATGCGACTCCACAGCCGTTTTATTCTTCATTAGTTTGTCTCCAATGTCGATAAATCGCCTTCGGGTAAACCCAGTTCACGGGCTTTGAGCAAGCGACGCATGATTTTACCACTGCGGGTTTTGGGTAAATTGTCTTGAAATTCCAGTTCCTTGGGTGCGATCGCCGATCCTAATTTTTGGCGGGCAAATCCAATCAATTCCAACCGCAACGATTCGCTGGGTTGATGGCTAGGTTTTAGAGATACAAAGGCTTTCACCAGTTCGCCAATGGTAGGGTTGGGTTTACCAATTACACCTGCTTCTGCCACCGCAGGATGTTCCATTAAGGCGCTTTCCACTTCAAAAGGACCCACCATATGCCCAGAGGTTTTGATGATGTCATCTTCACGACCAACAAACCAGAAATAACCGTCTTCATCGCGCATCGCTAAGTCGCCCGTGATATACCAACCACCGACAAAACATTTACGATAACGCGCCTCATCATGGAGATAGCCGCGAAACATTGAGGGCCAATTAGGACGTAGGGCAAGATCGCCATCCATATTTGGTTTGTCGATCACTTCTAAGGTTCCATCTTCATGTCGCCTAATGATCGCCGCTTCAATACTGGGCAAAGGACGACCCATCGAACCAGGACGAATATCCATTGAGTCATAGTTGGCGATCGCAATGCCACCTGTTTCGGTTTGCCACCAATTATCGTGAATAGGTAATCCCAGCTTCTCTAGCCCCCAAACCACAGCTTCAGGATTAAGCGGTTCACCAACGCTACAAACTAGACGCAAGTGGCTCAAGTCATACTGTTGGCGTGGCTCAATATCCATTCGCATCAAGCGCCGAATTGCGGTGGGAGCCGTGTACCAAACGCTGACTTTTTGAGTTTCCAGAATGCGATACCAGCGATCAGCATCAAATTCCGCTTCATCAATGATGCTAGTAATTCCATGGGTAAGCGGTGCAATGATGCCATAGGAAGTGCCTGTGACCCAACCAGGGTCAGCAGTACACCAATAGATATCATCGGGGTGCAAATCGAGGACATATTTTGCAGTCATGTAATGCATATAGACCGCTTGATGAACGTGAATCGCCCCTTTAGGCATTCCCGTTGTGCCACTTGTAAAGTGGAGCAGAGCCATATCCTCTGGCTCAGTGGCGACGGTGCTAAACTCCTCAGCCGCCGCTTTCATCAGTCTTGGCAATGACAGCAAGCCTTCGTCAACATCTTCTTCAGCATCAGCTAATAGAATGTATTGCAACTTGGGTAAGCGTGATCGTAAAGTATCGACTTTCTGCTTATAAAGCAATTTTGTCGTAATCAATACCTTGGCATCACCACGTTCCATCCGTTGATAAATTGGTTCGGGACCAAAGGCGGAAAACATTGGACAGAAAACACTGCCATTTTTCAACGTGCCAAGCGATGCAATATACAACGCGGGAATCCGCCCTGCTAGTACAAATACCCGATCGCCTTTCGCCACACCCAAGCTTTGCAAGACATTCGCAAATCGATTACTTTCTGCTTTCAACTGGTTGTAGCTAAAATCGATAATTGTCCAATCTTTGCCAATAAAGCGCATTGCCAGCTGATCGCCATTAGTACCTGTGGCATGGCGATCAATCGCAATATCAGCAATATTGATACCTTGGCGATCACTCACACTCTTTAGCTCATTAGCGATCTTATCCCAAGAAAATGTGCTGCAAGTTTCCTCATAGTTCAATAAATTCGGAAGCACAGTTCCCTGTATTTTAGGTTTCTCAATCGGTTTCCAGTCCATTTTTAGACAACCTCCGAGTAAACTGAATGACTAAAAAACTTGCTTTAAAATGCATAATTCATACAAATATTTCCAACCTATTTGGGAAGAGGTTAGGTCGGGCAAGTTCTTTGCTGTGATAGAGTTTTAGCAACTCTATCAAGTTATATACTAAGAATATTCCACAATGTCTTTAAAAATGACTTAATGTCACAGTTCGTAACCAACTTGTAGCTTTTGTAACTATAGCGGTTTTCATTTTCCCGTAAGCAAAATGAAAACTCAAAACTCTTAATGGGACTGATTTTTTATTTTCAAGTGAGTACACACTCATTTGAAAACCGCTATAGATTAATTAAAGTGAAGGTTTTGATGTTTTCATTTTGAGTGCGGCACAATAAAAGTATCAAAACATCAATTATTCTCAATTTCATTGGAGGTTCACTATGTCTGAATCTACAACCAAGCATTCCTATGCTGACCAAATGAAACACATTCGCAGCTACACTGGTAAACTATCCACCGCGATTCCTGAAGTAATGAAGGATTTCTACGCGCTCAGTAAAGCTTCGTCAGCGTCGGGTGTCATCGATAGTAAAACCAAAGAATTAATTGCTCTAGCGATCGCTGTTGCAATTCACTGCGACGATTGCATTGCCTTCCATACCAATTCTGCTCTTCATGCAGGAGCAACCAAAGAAGAAATTACAGAAGTACTTGGTGTCGCCATCTTTATGGGCGGTGGTCCTGCTTTGATGTATGCCACCCATGTGATGGCAGCGATCGATGAATTACAGCAAGCTAATTCTTGATTCTAATTCTTAATTTTTCTAGCGGCAGAGCGATCGCATGATTAAAGCACAGTTGCCCCAATGGTATTAATTCCGCGATCGCGAAATATATTAACTGTTTGCTGTACGAGTTCGGGTGGTGCTGGTGGTGTGTCTTTGAGGGAATAGGGCAAACCTAGTTGCTCCCATTTATATTCCCCCATTTTGTGAAATGGTAAAACTTCTAATCGCTCCACATTTTTGAGGGTGGCGATAAAATCTGCGAGTTGATTTATATTGTCCGTGTTATCGGTGAGATGTGGCACTAATACAAATCGAATCCATACAGGTTTACCAATGTCACTCAGATATCTCGCCATTGTTAGAGTTGGCTCAATAGAAACGCTGGTAACTTTGTAATAGAGTTCAGGAATGTAGGATTTGATATCCAGCAAAACTAGGTCAGTTTCTTCGAGAACGGGTTTCGCAACTTTGATCGCACAGTAGCCCGATGTATCAATGGCGGTATGCAAGCCCAACTGATGACAACGCGACAAGATCTCCCTCGTAAATTCAGGCTGCATCAATGGTTCCCCACCGCTTATGGTTACGCCACCTTTACGAATGAACGATTTACATTTTTTGATCTCATTTATCAGATAATCAACCGTAACTTCTTTGCCATCATGGGCATTTCGACAGTCTGGGTTATGACAGTAAAGACAGCGCAAAGGGCAGCCCTGCGTGAAGACAATAAATCTGATCCCTGGTCCATCGAGTGTACCGAAAGTTTCAATAGAATGAATACGTCCAACTCCAGACATTAAATTTCCTCAATAACCTCAATAATTTTTAGGTAGTGTTGCAAAGTTAGGACTTACGCAAACCGAACGAATTTATTAGGCTTGAGGTAGATGTGGTGCGGGCTTCGCCCGCACCACATCTACCCAATGCGTAAGTCCTAAAAGTAATTTTTTTATTAACTGTGTTGCGAGCGCTTTGCGCCCGCAACACAGTTACGTTGCATGACTACCAATTTTTATAAAGAGTGCCGCTTTGCAGTACTCTTTATCGATTAGACACGTTCGTGGAACGTGCGTTTAATCACGTCCAGTTGCTGCTCACGGGTGAGCTTGATGAAGTTCACGGCATAGCCTGAAACGCGAATTGTGAGTTGTGGATATTTTTCAGGGTGTTCCATCGCATCTAGTAAAGTGTTGCGATCTAGAGCATTAACATTAATGTGATATCCACCATCATGGAAGTAACCATCTAACAATCCAACAAGGCTATTGAGGCGATCGCTTTCCTGTCTACCCAACGCCGCAGGCACAATCGAGAAGGTATTGGAGATACCATCCTGACAATCACTGTAGGGCAGTTTGGCAACCGATGAGAGTGAGGCGATCGCGCCGCAACAGTCGCGTCCATGCATCGGATTTGCTCCAGGGGCAAAGGGTTCGCCAGCCCTACGTCCATCGGGAGTATTACCCGTTTTCTTGCCATAGACAACATTGGAAGTAATCGTGAGTACCGATTGCGTAGGTACAGCTTGGCGATAGGCAGGATGTTTGCGGATCTCATTCATGAATCTTGCAACAAGGTCAACTGCGATACTATCGACGCGATCATCGTTATTGCCATACTTAGGATATTCGCCTTCGGTCTCGTAATCTACCGCCAAGCCTTGATCGTTGCGAATCACCTTCACCTTGGCATATTTAATCGCCGAGAGGGAGTCCGTAACTACGGATAGACCCGCCATACCACAAGCCATGGTGCGATAGACATCACGATCGTGCAATGCCATTTCGATGCGCTCGTAGCAATACTTGTCATGCATATAGTGAATGACATTCAGCGTATTAATGTATGCCTTCGCCAACCATGCCATCATTTGCTGCAAGCGATCATTAACTTCTTGAAAATCCAGATATTCACTGGTAATTGGTGCAAAATTGGGAGCGATTTGATCCCCAGACTTCTCATCCTTACCACCATTGATTGCATAGAGCAATGTCTTAGCAAGGTTAACCCTCGCACCGAAGAACTGCATCTGCTTACCAATTCGCATGACCGACACACAACAGGCGATCGCATAGTCATCGCCATAGATCGGGCGCATCAAGTCATCATTTTCATATTGAATAGAACTAGTATCGCTGGATACCTTTGCACAGAACAGTTTGAAGTTCTCAGGCAAGTGTTCTGACCATAAAACCGTCAAGTTCGGCTCTGGGGCTGCTCCTAGATTTACCAATGTATGCAGGAAGCGGAAACTGCTTTTGGTCACTAAAGTCCGACCATCGGCACTCATGCCACCGATCGCCTCAGTTACCCATGTGGGATCGCCTGAGAATAGATCATTGTAGTCAGGGGTACGCAAGAAGCGCACCATGCGTAACTTCATCACAAAATGATCTACTAACTCTTGCAATTCCGTTTCCGAAGTCTGACCATTTTGCAGATCACGCTCGAAATAGATATCTAAAAATGTCGAAACCCGACCGAGGGACATGGCAGCACCATTTTGCTCTTTGACTGCTCCTAGGTAGCCAAAATAGAGCCATTGCAAAGCTTCTTTAGCGGTCATGGCAGGACGACCAATATCAAAGCCATATTTTGCCGCCATTTCCTTGAGTTCAAACAAGGCTCGAATTTGTTCCGATAGCTCTTCCCTTAGACGAATAGTTTCTTCGTCCATGACATCAACCTCAAGAGAGTCTTTTTGGGTCTTCTTGTCATCAATCAGGCGATCAACACCATAGAGGGCTACCCGACGATAATCACCAATAATTCGTCCTCTTCCATAGGCATCGGGTAAGCCTGTAATGATTCCCGATTTCCTTGCCTTTCGCATTTCCGTGGTATAAGCATCAAATACACCATCATTATGGGTTTTGCGATATTTAGAAAAAACTTCTTCTGTGGCGGGATCAAGTTGATAGCCATAGGCTTCTAGTCCCGATTTCACCACACGAATACCACCATTGGGCATGATGGCGCGTTTGAGTGGCTTATCTGTCTGTAATCCGACAATTAGTTCTAGTTCACGATTAATATATCCAGCATCATGGGCAGTGATTCCTGCAGGAACTTTAGTATCAACGTCCAATACCCCCTTTTGACGTTCTAGTTTCATCAGTTCCAGCACTTCGCTCCAAAGCTGCTGGGTTCTAGTGGTTGGTGCAACCAGAAACTCAGCAGTTCCTTCGTAGGGTGTGTAATTCTTTTGGATAAAATCTCTGACGTTAATCTCTTTTGTCCAACTACCCACTGTAAAGCCCTGCCATTCTACATACATTGCTTTAACCTCCAATAGATTTTTGTGGCTGAAAGAAATAAAAAGTATCTTTATCTTTCAGTTCTATTATAGGTTTATCCATTAATCTCTCAAAGTAATAGCAGTAATCTTATTACAAAAGTTAACTAGTAAAATCTAATCCAATCAGGGGATGTAGACTCTGTTAAGGCTATGACTAGTCATGTAATTGTGTTGTGGGCGCGAAGCGCCCGCAACACAATTACATTGGATAACTATAGCGGTTTTCATTTTGCCGTAGGCAAAATGAAAACTCAAAACTCTTAATGGGACTGATTTTTTGTTTTCAAGTGAGTGTGTACTTATTTGAAAACCGCTATAGCAAATAAAGTTTAGTTCTCTAAAAACTAGTGATGGGCATCCCTAATGTGTCGTCTATGTAGTGGGCAACACTTTGTTTTTTGTTACCATTGGCAGAGTTGTGATGGGGAGGTCATTGAAGGTTGTAAATATCGATAAAATCCCGCCAGATCTAATGTAGCCTGTTGGAATAAAATCCATTCAATGCGATTGCCTCTATCATCCCCCTCAGAGCTACGCATAACTTTGTAATCATTGAGACTTAAATGTCCTTCTTCATCCCATTTAAATTCAGCTTTAGGAATATTCATCCATTCTCTACCTGCCCAAGAAACTGCGAGGGCTTCCCCCATAATGTTATTGTCGATTACTTTTCCCCGTATACAGATCAAGTCATCGCTATGCGGATAGGCATAATATCCATCGACGCGATCGCCTATTTTTGTGAAGTTAAAACATACACCCGCACCATCAAGCTTTTGGGGCTTGGGCTTACTACAAAATTGATAATTGCCATTGCCTAAATTAGTGATCGCCTGTTGTGGTTGGTTTTGCGAATCAGTTGCAGAACTTATGAACAGGCTTGAAGACATCACTACTAAAGCGATCGCTATATCTTTGAGGAAATTTTTGAGGAGATTATAAGTACGCAGCATAATTGCATCACCTCCTTAACCTATATTTTAGTCGTTTTCTATGCCCAAATGTTCCCTAAATGCATTCAGAATCTTGTTTTACAGCTTTAGGATTACAATTTCGCTCAGCCAAAGTTGGCTGAGCGAAGTCGAAACTGTAGGTACTTTAATTAATCGCAAGTCCCATAGCAGTCCTAAATGGTTTGTAGAAGCGCACCCCTTCCACAAACCATTTAGGACTGCTTCTAGATATGAATTTATGATCTTAGTACACAAAAACGATATTTTTATGCCATAATCGCAGATGAGATACATTCCTCCACCTGTTCTTGAGAGTTTCAGAATATGGATATATGGCAATTTAAGGATCGACTTTTAGATTTGGTAAGCAAGTATAAATCTCAAGTTGATTTCTTTGCAATTCGTTTAGAGCAATCGCAGGGTGCGGATATTTTTTTACGCAGTAGTAAAGTAGAAACCCTGAGTACAGGCATCTCCATTGGTGGACAGGTACGCACTTGTCACAAAGGGGGCTGGGGATTTGCGAGTTTTAATAATCTCCATAACTTAGAGAGTAAGCTGCAAGAAGCGATCGCGGCAGCTAAATGGGTGGGTAATGAAGAAACGATTCTGGCTGAGCTTGCCCCTGTGCAGACGAAAGTTTCTCTGATCAAGGAAAGCCCCCATCGCATTGATCTCATAGCGAAAAAAGATCTATGTAGTCATTACAATGATATTTTGAGATCGGTTTCTGACCACGTTGTAAGTACGTCTGTTCGCTATGGAGATTGCACTCAGCAAGTGATTTTTGCCAATTCCGAAGGCACAATGCTCGAACAGGAATGGGCGGATTGGGAAATGCGCTGTTCCGCAACCGCGCGTAAAGGTGATATTGTGCAAACAGGTCGTGAAACCTTTGGCTCAAGGCGTACATATACAGATTTATTAAATTTAGATCAACAGGTGATCGGTGCAGCCCAACGTGCCACAACTGCCCTAAATTTACCGCATGTGCAGGGCAATAGCTATCCCGTCGTCATCGATCCCATTTTGGCGGGACTATTTGTCCACGAAGCCTTTGGACACCTCTCCGAAGCAGATATGCTCTATGAAAATCCTGACATGTTGGAAACGATGAGCATTGGGCGTAGATTTGGCTCTGAATCTCTCCAGATTTTCGATGGAGCTTCTCCTGCAGAACATCGCGGCAGCTATCTGTATGATGATGAGGGAGTTCCTGCAAGTACCACCCAATTAATTAAGGATGGTGTATTAGTAGGTAGACTGCATTCTCGTGAAACTGCGGGTAAACTCGGAGAAAAGGCGACAGGCAATGCCCGATGCTTAGATTATCATTATCCCCCGATTGTCCGTATGACAAATACTTGGATTGGTCGCGGTCAAACCCCTGTAGCTGATTTATTTAATGATATTCCTCTTGGTGTATATGCTAAAAACTGGCAAGGAGGTATGACCAATGGTGAAATGTTTACCTTTACGGCTGGAGAGGCTTGGATGATTCGGAATAGCGCAATTGCTGAACCAGTCAAGGATGTCACCATTTCAGGAAATGTCTTTGAGACTTTAGCTGATATTGAGGCGATCGGTGATGACTTTTTGTGGGATGAGTCGGGTGGTTGTGGCAAAGGTGGACAGAGTGGGCTTGCTGTTGGTTGCGGTTCTCCTAGTTTGAGAATTAAAAATGCGATTGTCGGAGGTGAAGCAAATGGTTAAAATTCTCACAAAACTTAAAGAAGTCAACCTACAGTTAGTGGAAACGATCGCTGAGCAACAGCAAAACGAAGATCGATTAAATTTGCAACTCACACGATTGCGATTAATGTACGACTTTGTGTCAGCGTTGAATGCGGCTCAAACTATCAATGAGATTTATCAAATTGCCTTAAATTTTATCTGTCCTGCATTGCGAACTTCCCGCGCAGCCCTGATGACTTCCGATACAAATTACAGTTTGAAGTATCAAGAGTCAGTGAGTATTAGCGAAGATTTCAAACAAGCGATTGAAACCTTTTTTGCTGATCCATTGCATAGAGTAGAGTTAAAAGCACGATTCTTTCCTCGCTGTGCAGTCTTTCCTAGCGATCTCCTTTTACAAACTATTTGTCAATCAGAAAATATTGGTGCATGGGCAGTATTTCCCCTCGAATACGAGAATCGGCACCTTGGCGATATTGTGGCGTATTTTGATGCTCCCCGCCAGTTCAATGACGAGGAAGTACAATTAATGCAAACCATTGTGACTTACATTGCGATCGCTATTACTCGCAAGCAAGCCGAGCAAGCACTCAAAGAAAGTCAACAATTTATCCAAAGAATTACCGATACTACTCCCAATATAATTTATATTTACGACATTGAAGAAAATCGCAATGTCTACTGCAATCAAACTATCCATCATATTCTTGGATATACCCCCTTAGAAATTCAAGCGATGGGTGAGTTATTTCTCAGTATTGTCATCCATCCCGATGATTTATCGAAGATCAAAGAGCATTATGCGAGCGTCCGCCATAAGAAATTTGATGACCTATTTCTACTTGAATACCGTATGAAAGATTCTCATGGCAAATGGAAATGGTTTTATAGCCAAGAGACAGTCTTCCTCTGCAATCCCGATGGCACAGTCAAACAAACAATTGGTGCTGCCTCAGATATTACAGAATTAAAAGAGGTAGAAAATCGCCTTCAAGCCTCTCTAGCGGAGAAAGAAGTCCTATTGAGAGAAATCCATCATCGCGTCAAGAATAATTTGAGTGTCATTGATAGCTTACTATCGATGCAAGCGCGGTATGTCAGTGACATTGAAGCATTGAAATCGCTCTCAGATAGCCAACGTCGCATTCATACTATGTCTCTTATCCATGAGCAGTTATATCATTCCCATGATGTGTGCAAAGTTGATTTCTGTGAATATCTACAGCGTCTTGTCGTCAATCTCTATAGTTCGAGTAATTTTAATACTAATCAAATTGAACTAAAGCTCGATCTTCAACCAGCTTTACTCAATATTGATACAGCAATTTCCCTGGGATTAATAGTTAATGAGTTACTCACTAATTCTTTTAAACATGCCTTTCCCGATAACCTAAAGGGATTAATCGAGGTGATTTTGCATGAAGATACTAATAATGAACAGCATAGATTGCACTTAACTATTCGTGATAACGGTATTGGTATTCCCCAGAATATTGATGTTAGTTCTACAGCTTCTCTGGGACTCAGGTTAGTCAAGATTTTGACGCAGCAACTTAGGGCTAAATTAGATCTATCTTGTGATATGGGTACAAGTTTTCATTTCGTCTTTGATTCAAGTCTATAAATGGTTCCCAGTGGCTAAATTGTGTTACTTGGAACCTTCCTAGTCCCTATAATTAGTTGCGTTTTTATAGTTGTTTTAAACTGGTAGATGGGCTTAGAATTCTCTCAGCCGTCGGCGTCGGCTAGATGGATGAAGTAGAAGTTGCAGTTTTTATATAAGCATGGGTCGCCTGATATGCAGGCGACCCATGCTCTAGGTTTAGGTTTGCGTAAGGACGGGCGGCGCTTCGCGCCGCCCGTCCTTACCTATTTGGCACTAACATTCTAGCTTTTGTTGGTCTTCGGGTGTCATTTGCTTCAGGACGGAATTTTGCTTCTATTATCTCATCCCTATACTCCGTAGAATATTTTAACTATTTATGAAATTGACAAGATCAGGATGAACATCGATAGAGAACTGCGATGACTTTCTCTAAATTCTTGTTTGCAGGATCCCGTAACAAAAATGGTAAATGACCAGTGGGCGGAGCTTTAAAATTAGGTTGGTGACTTTCTAGGTAGTCCCATCGAGAAGTTTGACGATTGTAGGCAGTTTCGATCACTAATTCACCAAAGCTATTCATCCAACCTATAACTTCGTAGGTTTTATGAATATCCTTATCATTAGCAGTGTAAAGTTTCTTTTGAGCCGATAATCCCAATTTGCCATTACTTGCCTGTGTCCATAGCTGATCAATCAAGACTAAATCTGCACAACTAATCTGTTTAAATTCGTCAGGATGAAAGCTGCCATCATTATAGGATTGATTCCCCGCAGCTTTGAGCAATGATAAATAGGTTTCGTTATCAGCCTCTTTCCAATCCTTGGCATCTAGATAGCTACGAAGTTGAGCATAATTACGATCAATTGGTATGATCGGCACAGCTTGAGGACTAATGGCTTCTAAATAGCTACTTGGTAAAGGTGCGGGGCTAGCAGTAGGTTTAATAGTTATGGAATTATCATACCGCAATGGATTCCAACCTGTTGCAAATAGATAACTACCAGTAGCGATGATCAAACATGCGATCGCAGATGGTAATAGCCAAGGGCGAGGTGGAACTTCGCGATCATCAGTAATCCTCGGTGAAGCAGTACTTAGCTTAGGCAGTTTTGCCATATCCTTGAGAACTTCATCAACTGTTTGGTAGCGATCGCGATGATTACAACGGATCATCCGATCCAAAATGGTGGCAAAGTCACGGGTAACCTTGGCATATTTATGCCAAATAATTTCATTGTCCCGATCTCGTGAAAATTGGCTTGGATGTTTGCCTGTCAATGCTTGTAAAGCAACCATTCCCAATGAATAAATATCGCTAGATGATACCGATTGTCCTCGCTCTTGTTCGTAGGACATATATCCAAGAGTGCCAATTGGTAATGTAACCCTTGCTTTGTGATGGGCATTGGCAACTTCCATTTGAACTTGTTTGACCGTACCAAAATCAATCAGAACTAATTTGCCATCACTATGACGACGAATCAAATTGCTAGGTTTAATATCGCGATGAATAACATTGTAATGATGGACAAATTGCAGGATTTCCAAAACCTCTTTAATGATTTGGGCTACCCTTGCTTCTGCCATTTGACTTCCTGGCAACATTTCGGTGCTCAGGGGATGTCCTGCAATATATTCTTGAACGAGATAGAATTCTTTATTTTCTTGAAAGTACGCATAGAGTTGGGGAATGCGATCGTGTCTGCCCAATTCTTGTAAGGTTTCCGCTTCAGCTTTAAAGAGTTCCAAAGCCTTTTGCGTAAAAATGGGATCATCAATAGTGGGATTGAGATGCTTGACGACACATTTAGGATTTTTGGGCAAACGAGTATCTTCTGCAAGGTAAGTTTGGGAAAAACCTCCTTCTGCCAATTCCTTCATAATCCGATATCGCCGATCAAGCAGCCTGCCTATCATAGTAGTCCGTTTAACTTAATTTAGGACAAGCCTGATCTGCGAGACTTGCCGTTGGGCATTGATATCCTAAACATGATTGCTCATAGGCAGGATCTACTGCTGGATCGGGAGGCATTTGTCCAAATACCATTTTGCAACTGAGATCTTCAAAATTTGGAGTCATGGTCAAGGGAATCCCGAACTTTTCCGTAAAAAATTCTTGAGTCGGAACTTTACACATATTGACACACATCCCCACACAACCGCTATCCACTAAATAGCGGCATTTTTTAATATGCACTGCTGAAGGTTGCGATCGCACATTACCATCGGGCAAATCCACCTCCGCCTCAATAACTTCACAGGGACCAACGAGCCACTCAAACATTTGAGCCGCAAACCATGCATTGAGAACACATACTAACCGCGTTGGTGCAAAAAAAGTGCGGATTGCCCAAAGCGCTGGTGATGGTACTAGGGATTGCAACACCTTGGCGACAAGTAATTGCTGTTCCTGAGCATTCCGTCCCTGCATAATTTTCTTGGATAAGTCCACAAAGCCATCATAGCCCTTGATTTCAGTTCCTTTGCCCAAAGCCTCTGACATTTTGCGCGAAAATAACCAGATAAATAAACGATCAATAAAATTATCGTTATATTCATCTTTAGCAATTTTTTGCAAGGCTTTAGGCTGCATAGACTCTCTCAAACTCAACTAACAGGAAGCACCGCATACTTAAAACCCAAAACCGGTGTTTATATCGCCCACTAAACAGACGACGCAAGCTTCTAGATTTTCATGGATTTGTTTCCCCGCCGAAGGCGGGGAAACAAATCTGTATTTCACTAGACTGGTAAACGCTTTATGCATAGCTACTTAATTATCGTAATAGACGCATAATCACATCCGCTAAACAATCATAAAAGAAATAGTCGTGAGCACCAATAGTCTTTGTGATTTTGCCGCCAAATTTAACTTTAAATCGTGAGAACTGGTAATAGGCATGAGTGGGATCATCACTGAAGCCATAGAAATCATAAATTCTGTAACCAAGTTGTTTCGCACGTTGAATCGCAGCCCAATGTAACGCATAAACTGGCATTACCTGCTTTGCACGCTCACTGCGTCCACCGTATAGATAGGTACAACGCTCGCCCCAGTAGATTAACAAAATTGCGGCAAGTATTTCACCGTTATATTTCGCAAAGCCAATTTCTGCTATATTTTCACGAAATAGATTTTGGCAAAGCTTAATAAAATATCCATAGGGTTCACTCAAAAAGCCTTGACGTTGAGCCGTTTCATAAAACAGATCATAAAAATGAGGAATCGCAGTATCCTCCTTAGTGAAAATTGTTTCCACAGCATAGCGCTGACTGAGACGGATGTTATAGCGTCCCTTGGCATGCATTTGTGCGAATATCTCTGCTTCACTTTGGGATAGATCGATCCAAAGCGTTTCTGATGGCATTATATCTGCTGGCGATCGCCTAAAATCTTGTCCCATCCAGTCAGGTTTTTTAGATAACAAAGGCTCAATCCGTAAAGCGATCGCACCATATAAACCCATACCTTTAGATAATTTTTCTGCTTGATTTAATAAAAGCCTCATTCCTTCTGTTTCTAAATTTGGCGGTAATAGAGGAGCCGCAGGTGCAAAAATCAGATTTGCTGCACTACGTTGAGGATAAAAATAGAAAATACAGCCCCCAATTAATTGATTTAATTCATCAAACAGTCCGTAGCGAAAGGTTTGATAGCCATCAAGTTCACGAAAGTTTGCCCATGCCCAAGACTGCATAAAACAACCATGAAGATATGTTTGGGTGAGCTTGTCCCAAGCTCTGCGATCGCCATCTAACAACTCCCTCAAAATCACTTTATGCTCGTTTGAAAACTGCTATGGATTATCAATTTTTCTTGTCATCGGCAAGGTCCATTAACCAGACAATACCGCCCACTGTCATCATAAATCCTAAAAATCCTAAGGCAAAACTACCATCATCCGAACTACTAATAAACCCTGAAGAGGAAGTAGAACCCTTAGCAAATACAGCATCTGGAGCTGCTAAATTAGATACTATCAGGGTTAAAGAGACGATCACAATTACCTTAGCCATAGTCAGATTAAAAGAAGGTCTAGATTCAGAATTTATGGAAAGTGCTTGGGAATGCTGCTCAGGCTTTTCTTCCAAAGACTGAGACTGCTGAAATTTAATAATCTTAGTTTGCAATTCGCGCAAATCGTCAGCAATTTCATGGGTTAATTCTTGCGATCGCTCTAGTAGTTTGGCAATTAAGCGAGGAAAATCAATTTGATTAAGTAATTGCTTGGATCGTCCTAACCATTCCTGCGAAATTTCTGGCGTTTGCGAGTGATGCTGTGCAGGAATTAGTAGACTATCAGGGTTGAAATCTAATTGCTTGAGCCAAGATTGAGCTAAAGACTCTAGACTCATGGGATCGCTAAATAGAAGATGATGATTGTCATTAGTAATCACTGTTAGTGAATCTTGAAGATCTAAAAAATTAATTTGAGAAGTTTCTGAAAAAGTTGTTGATTTATTTGGATTAGATATGTGTAAATGATTGAGTAAATAGAAAAGTAATTGCGATGAATCTTTTTGATGAATAGTTACGGAATGTCGGGCTTTTGCGATCGCTGTATCAAAAACAAACATATCCTGTAAAGCATCTAAGCTTAAATCTCGCAAATTAGGAGGTAAATCTAGAGACTCAATTTCTGAGCGGATAATGGCGTTCTCGGAAGCGAGCAAGAATCCCCAATTGCCATAGTCATGATTGATAAAAGAGGGGATTTGCAACTGCATCGGTTTGACAGCTAAACCTGCAGCTTGCATAGTTTGATAAATGCACCAGAATGCTAACGTATTGCAATCAGGCGAAACCGAATTAGCAGCAATAATTCCCGAAGGTACAAGTACTTGTTTGAGTAGGTCAAACCACTCTAACGCATAAACTTGAGTTTCTGTAACTGAGGTGGGATAGGTAAAGTCACAAATAATGGCGTGATATTTATAGTTCTGAAGACTTTCCGCACAGAATTCTTGTACCAAACGATTGAGAAATGCAAAGGCTTCGTGAATATGAATCGTAACTTTAGGGTTAACTAAACTCCCTTGATTAAAACTCGCAAAATCCTGTTTACCTAGATCAATTACTTCTTGAGAATAGTCCACTAGATCAATGTGACAGACCTGTGGAAATCTTAAAATATCCCTCCCTGCCAGCCCATCCCCACCTCCACAAATAAGAACTCTGAGTAATTCATCTGGAAATCGCTTAGCGGCTAAAGCGATCGCAGGAATCGTCAAATATTCATGATAGATCGCTTCATCGGCACTATGAAACTGCAATTCCCCATTGATATAAAAAGCAACTCCATCGGTGTGCTGCTCGACAAATAAAGAGGCTGCCATACCTTACCTAACTCCTGAGATTATCAAAATAAAGCCAAGAATGATTGATTATTAATGCCCAAGCATCAAGCCATAAAATAAGAAGCCATCAAAATAATGCCAATAATTACTAAACCCCAAGCGCAGATCCATTCCCAAGTGCGATCATTACTTTTTTTATTATGACTTGGAGAATATTTAGAGGAAAAGCTTTGGGTGGTGATGGACTTCTCGGCGATCACAAAGTCATCAGGGTTAACTTTCTTGGTGGAATAAACATGAAGTTCCCGATTTTGCCAAGCCTCAATTGCTAAATTCCAAAGGTGTTTCTCATCCCAATAGTCCCATGTGATCCGAGATTCACTATTATTTTCGCTTGTATAAATTCCCTCTGTTTGAGATTCAAAATAATAGAGTCTTCCTAAAGCTCTTAACTTGAAATATGGCTCACGATGTTCTTGCATAGCATCCCATAGCGCAAAACGGACATCATCGCCTACATGTTCCCCCGATACACGATTAACGCCAATTTCCTCTGATAAATACCAATTGATCCGAGTTTCAAGATTCTCAGGATCGCCTTCCCGCAATAGATAATAACTAGTTTTGCCTGAATTCAGTAACCATTCCATGGTCTCGTAACCGTTAGGATCATCATAGGTGCTAAAGTCTTCAACTTCCCATTGTGTTCCCCCATAGGTAACGAGATCGCCTGCTCTCAGGCGTGTAAGGAAGCTAACATAATCAGTACTAAAAGATGATTTCATAATATTCCTGCTATTAGTTCAGGCTTTATAAGCCAATTATAATTAAAAAATGAGAGTTGCATTGCTTTGCGATGCAACTCTCATTTTTTAACTCTGTGGAGCGGCTTCGCCGAACTACAAAAAACAAGAAACCTAACTAATTTAGAACTTAAATTTTGTACTGTAGCTTTACCACATTCTAAAAAACAAGAAACCTAACTAATTTAGAACTTAAATTTTGTACTGTGGCTTTACCACATTCTAAAAAACAAGAAACCTAACTAATTTAGAACTTAAATTTTGTACTGTGGCTTTACCACATTCTAAAAAACAAGAAACCTAACTAATTTAGAACTTAAATTTTGTACTGTAGCTTTACCACATTCTAAAAAACAAGAAACCTAACTAATTTAGAACTTAAATTTTGTACTGTGGCTTTACTACATTCTAAAAAACAAGAAACCTAACTAATTTAGAACTTAAATTTTGTACTGTGGCTTTACCACATTCTAAAAAACAAGAAACCTTAACTAATTTAGAACTTAAATTTTGTACTGTGGCTTTACCACATTCTAAAAAACAAGAAACCTTAACTAATTTAGAACTTAAATTTTGTACTGTGGCTTTACCACATTCTAAAAAATAAGAAACCTTAACTAATTTAGAACTTAAATTTTGTGGTGCGGCGAAGCCGCACCACAAAATTTAAGAAACTTTAACTAATTTAGAAAGGGAAGGTGAGAGTGTCTGGGAAAAAGCGGTTAGCTTCGATCAAGATACCAGCCGTGATCGTGAGCCATACAGCAGCTACAACAGGAGCAGAAGATAAAAAACCGTTCAATGGAGTTCTCCTTATTAGTATAGTTAGTTTTTATGATTCTCCAAAGTGTTCAAAGATTTAACTAAAAAACTTTGGAGCAGTTAGTAAAGCGATCGCTAGATATCAAGACTAGCGAGGCGAAACTGTAACTTCATTCTCAGGAGCTACGAGTTCACCAGTTCCAAATTCTTTGAGAGCAAGAAGTGGCCATGCAAAACCAGTTAATGAAAACTTAACTGCAAGAGGAAGATCGATTAGGATTTCCTTTTGGGCTGCGGTTGCAACATCTTTGCGAACTGCGATCAAGTAGCTGCGACCAACCCATCCAATCCAACCTGCGATGTATAGGAACAGCAAGGAAGGAATAGTGAATTCTCCTGCATGGCTCCAACGACCATCGCTGATCAAGTGAGGTAGACCATCATCACCGCAAAGCAACCCAGAGCTAGCATATTTAGCAAAGCGATCCTTGGTTTGAGCAACTTTAGCATTGAGGTAATCTGCTTGAGGAGTACCAGCCTTGAAATTGGCTAGTCGTGCAGTGTAACCATCAACTTCTGATTGCAAACGATCTTGAAAAGCCGATGAAGAAGCACAAGGTGTCAAAGCTGAGAAATCTGCGTATGCAGCAGGGGTTGAGGAAAGGCTAACACCAAACCACAAAGCAATAACTAGAATGAGAGCAAAAAGTCTTTTCATAGACTGACCTTAACTTACCTTTGTTTAAAATTAGGCAAAAATAACGAGATTTTCGTTTGAGAACTTGGTTTCAGATCGTATATCAGCGATCGCGCCTTGGTAAAGCAATCTTCACATCCTGTAAAGTAAATTATCAATTAAGATGATCTAGATGTCGCGACGCGACATCTAGATCATCTTAATTTTTGTTTAGAAATGCCAACAATTCTTGCGATCGAATCTAGCTGTGATGAAACGGCGGCAGCAGTAGTATGCGATCGCCAAATTCTTAGTAGCGTGGTTTCATCACAAATTCAAACCCATGCACTCTTTGGTGGCGTTGTGCCTGAGATTGCCGCCCGTCAACATGTCGAGATGATTAATCCTGCGATCGCTGAAGCATATCGCGAATCGGGTAAAACATGGGCAGAGATCGATGGAATTGCGGTTACGACAGCCCCTGGATTAATTGGCTCACTAATGATTGGAGTGACAGCCGCTAAAACTCTGGCAATGCTTCATAAAAAGCCTTTAATCGCCATACATCACCTTGAAGGACATATTTGCTCGGCTTTACTTGCTGAACCGACCTTAGAGCCACCCTTTTTATGCTTATTGGTTTCTGGTGGACATAGCAGCATTATTCTCGTGAAGGACTATACCGACTATCAGGTGATGGGTAAAACCCGTGATGATGCCGCAGGGGAAGCCTTTGATAAGGTAGCGCGGTTGTTGGGTTTGGGCTATCCGGGGGGACCCGTTATCGATAAAATCTCTAGTTCTGGCAATCCCAAGGCATATAAGTTGCCACAGGGGCGCATTCCCGATTCTCCCTATGATTCTAGTTTCAGTGGTTTAAAAACAGCGGTGTTGCGATTGACTCAAAAGTTAAGCCCCAATGGAGAAGAATTGCCGATCGCGGATATTGCTGCTAGTTTTCAAGAAACTGTAGCATTGGCTCTGGCAACCCGCACGATTAAATGTGCGATCGCGCATAATTTATCCACTATTGTGGCGGTTGGCGGTGTCGCCGCAAATAGTGCTTTGCGATCGCGCTTAGTCACTATGTCCGCCGAAAATAATATTCGCGCCATCTTTCCGCCTTTAAGTCTCTGTACCGATAACGCTGCTATGATTGCCTGTGCAGGAGCAATTCACCTATCACGAGGTGAGACTTCATCGATGAATATTGCCACGCGATCACGCCTCAATCTTGAAGATTGCCAGAGTTTGTATATCTAGAAAAAGAGCCGCCTCGTCGCTCTTTTTCGGTAGTCATGCAATGTAATTGTGTTGCGGGCGCAAAGCGCCCGCAACACAATTACTAAAAAAATTACTTTGCAGCACTACCCTAGATCGTTGATCGCACGATTAAATTGTTGAGGGAATTGGAGATCTCTTCGGTGAGCTTACGAGTACATTCCTTGGCAGCAGTGCGACTAGATTGGTATTCGGATAAGCGATCGGAGACTGATAGAGGCTCAGCGACAGAAATAATTAATTTGCGATCACCAAAATTAGGAGCTTCTTTAAAAACTGAATCTGGGTTGCGTTCAGTGACACGATACAACACACTCCACATTAGTTTTAAAACCTCCACATAGCGACTGGGACTAGGATGTTGACGTACATAGTCGCTAGTAACCCCAATAATACTTTCAGCAATTTTCATATGCCAATTGCTGTAGTTAGCTTCGAGAGCAAGTTGATCAGCAAAGCTCCGTTCTACCTGTGTTAACTGGGTAAGCCCTTTGATGTCATTACGAAAAATCCGATCCCAAGTTGCTTGCTCTAGACGACGACAGCGGTCAATCGCCGTTCCTTTAGATTTGATGCCAAAATTCATTTCGGCAACACGCAAAATGCGATCTGCTAAATTCTGAATGCGAGTTGCTAAATCATCACTATCTGTGATCTCAGGAGCATTACTAGCATAGTTCCCATAAAAATTTTTGTAGTAGTCGCTGACCCATTGAACTAAATAACTTCCTAAATCGTAGAGACGCTGGTAGCGAGTGTCGGACGTGATTTCAGGTTTAGTAACACCGCATTCTTTTTCGATAGTGAGGATCGTTTGATCGATCATCACCCAAGCCTTAGCTGAGTATTCATATTGAATACCCACAGGAACAATCAACATCTCCTCGGTACGCCCTTCCTTTTGCAAGTCTTCGGCAGACCAGAAACCGATTTGAGCAATACCTGGTTCTAACTCGGCAATCATTTCACTTTTGCCATTAGTACCACCTTCGGGAGCCATTGAAAGCGGCTCTTTACCGTTAGTGATCTGTTTACGCATCAGGTTTAAGGCAGGGCGATCAAGCTTGCCCCGAAAGATGGAAATGCCGCCTAATGCAGGAAATAGCCAATTAATATATTCCCCTGCCCATAGAGAAATACCGCGATCATAGACAAAACTGCTATGGGGAGTCTTCCTTAGCTTAATACCCATTTCCTTGGCTTGTTCGGGTACGGCATAGGCAAGTAGATACAACATCGCAAAGGGATCATCGGTGGTGGGATGCCGAAAAGCTAGGAGACAACGCGATTTTTCATCTTGAAATTTTTTGGTAACATTCACAAGGCGATCAATATATCGGGTTTCAATCTGCTTGATGCCACATTGTCCCCACAACCAAAAAGGCACTACTAGTCGTATAAATTTCAGTAGAAATTGGCTAGGTTTGGGCGGATAAACCTTAAGTGGTGGTTGGACGCGAGTCAAATCTACTGCCATAATCTCCATTGTTTTGCTTAGCAATACGCATTAAAACACGCCAAGCAAGAATTCACAATTTGGGACTTAATTGAGTCAGCGCTCTGAATGGGGCAATTAAGACTTAACAACTACATATAGTGCACGTGCCATATGCACAGTAAAGTCACTAGCGGTGCGGGTGAAGCCCGCATCATATCTACCCAATGCGTAAGTCCTAAAATATTTAACTAAATAGGGATTATGCGAGTCTTGTAGAGTATGGTACAATCGCGCCCAATTTCCCAAAACTTAATTTTTTTATTTCGCTACCTTTGGCTGGCAAGCAATATGAGACTCCACACACATCCAAATCTGCATAGTTTTGCCATTGGGCTGATATCTCTGGCTGGTATTAGTGCAAATATCAGCTTTAGTGCCTCAACCAATGCCCAGTCTTTCCCTAATGATTCTGTGCAAGTCACCCCGACTAACTCTGTTGCAACTCAATACCTTGTGTATCTGCCTAATGTGGCAGATATTAAACAGGCAAAAATTTTAGCTCCAGATGCTTTTGTGAGCCGTTTAGATACTGGTGAGCAAGTGGTGCAATTAGGACGCTTTAATAACTTAAATCTTGCCCAAAGACGGGCAGCCCAGTTTAGTCAAGCTGGACTCACACCCCAAATTAGAACTGTCCAAAGTAAATTTGCCATTAATCCCGCAATCACAATTCCCTCAATCCCTACTTCTAATCCTGTCCCCAATAGTTCTGTTCCGATACCTGTAGATTCTATCCCAAATTCTACACCGAGAAATGATGCCTTGCCTGGTGTGCCAAATTCAGGATTCCCGAATACATCAACGCCCAATAATTCTCAGCCTAATTCGATTGAGATTGTTCGATCGCCTCAACCTCAACCAATTCCTCAGCAAATTCCTCAACAAAGCCAACCAATACAAATTCAAACTGCTGCTCAACCTATCCCTGAAACCTCCCAACCCCCAAATCAACCCACAAAAGATGTGTCATCAATGCACTATTTTGTCATTGTTCCTACTAGTTCTGTCTCAGAGCTACAAAGAGTACAAACGGTTGTTCCCACTGCTCAATTGCGATCATCCTATCGAGGTACTTATATTGAAGTCCAAGGCTTCCCTGATCGCATTAGTGCTGAAACCTTAAACCTAACCATGCGTCGCCAAAACTTTGATAGTCGTGTTGTTTATTTCTAGTTAAAAAAAGCAGCGCTTCGCGCTGCTTTTTTTAGTAGATACGTCCGCGCCAACTTTTCGGTTTAGTAAATGCAGAAATCCAGATCCGTATTACGGCAAAGGGATCAGCAAGGGGAGATAGCCAAAACCAAAAACCCACTTCGGTATAACTAGTCCGAATACCAAATACCAGTAAGCATCGGATCAATACTAAAAAGGCATTGAGCCAAAATAGAGTATTAATTATTAATGATGGTGCTGGTTGCCCAATCGATAGGGCTATTAATAAGGGAATAGGTAGCCCTTGAACCGCCGTTAGCAAAAGACAATCCGCAAAGGTTTGACTAGGCGTTGAGGCATCCTTAAGATCGAGCGATCGCCCCCATTCCTTCCATGTTTCCTGCATTGAGTTATACATCCGCACCTGCATCAAGGCTGCCCCATCAAGAAATCCCACCTTTGCGCCCTTTTGAGCGGCGGCTCTAGCAAGGGTGACATCATCACAAAATGAAGATTTGGCAAGCTCATAGCCATTTAGTTCGACTAGCTTGGTGCGCTTTGATAAAAAGCATTGACCATTTGCCATGACCCGATCTTCAGTAAATTGATCGCGATCGCCTGTTGCCCCAAATCGGTAAATCAAGGTAATTAACAATGCAGGTTGTAGCCATTGTTCGCCTGCGGTCTTAAGAATAAATTTAGGCGATAGGGATACAATATCAAAATTTTCAGCAGTGGCTTGCTGCACAAAACTTGTGACTAGTCCTTTTTGTGGGAAGGTATCGGCATCAATACCGAGAATCCATTCACTAGTCGGATCAGTATGCAAAAATCCTGTATGTAAAGCCCAAGGGCGACCAACCCAACCTTCTGGCAAGGGGTCATCGGTAATCAGCTTTAAAGGAATCGGAAAATCTGGTTGTAATTTCTGTACATATTCGGGTGTGCCATCCTGCGATCGGCTATCAACAACGATGATTTCCTTCGCAGCCTGATCGCGCAATCCTTCTAAACATGTCGGTAAACGCTCAACTTCGTTAAGCGTCGGGATCACAATCGAAACACTAGGTCTTTGTTTGGCTAAAGCTTCGTCATTTGCATCAAGGGGCAATAGTGGCGGCGTGCGATCACGGGCAGTGCTAAGCCTTTTTAGGAGTACAAGGGTGGCGGGGACTTGTAATAACAAAAGGAATATTAAGAAGCCTGTCAAGAAAAGCGGATTATTCAACTTCGATAAGTTTGATAAAAATAATTAGGAATCAGTAAAAACTTACTCCTCCTCTCCTATTGGGAGAGGAGGCTGGGGGGTGAGGGAGATATTAGTCTTCTAGCAAACTTCTCAACATCCATGCAGTTTTTTCATGGACTTGCAAGCGTTGAGTTAACAGATCGGCAGTTGGTTCATCATTGGCTTTTTCTGCGATCGGAAAAATGGAACGCGCGGTTCTCACCACCGCCTCTTGCCCTTCCACCAATAGCTTGATCATTTCCGTTGCCTTGGGTACTCCCTCTGTTTCAGGAATTGAGGTGAGCTTAGCGTAGGCAGAATATGTCCCAGGAGCAGGAATTCCGAGAGAACGAATTCGTTCGGCAATCAGGTCAACTGCGAGAGCAAGTTCGGTATATTGCGCTTCAAACATAAGGTGCAAAGTATTGAACATTGGTCCCTTAACATTCCAGTGGAAATTATGGGTTTTTAGGTAAAGGGTATAGGTATCAGCGAGTAATCGCGAAAGTCCATCAGCGATTGCTGTCCGATCATCTTCAGTAATACCAATATTAATTGTGCTAGGTAGCTCTTTATCGACAGATTTTTCCTTATTCTTACCCATATTGATGTATTTCCCTTAATAGTACTGATGGCGATCGCAGAAGCCGAAGGAGTCTTTCACAGAGACATGGAGCACAACTAAGGTTGAATCGATCTGTGAAATGCACAAAAATTAGGCATAGGTTTACCCAGATAAAAGCTTATGTGTAGCTATATCTAGCAAGAATGTCAACCAAACTATTTAGGATTAGGCTCAAAGAATACTTTATATAAAATAAACCCGACTAGTGCCAGAATACTGATCGAAATTGCGGCTGTTACTAGTTTAAACACAAAGTTCAGAATCGAAAATGCGACTAATCCAATCACAACAATTGCGGCAATTTTGGTTGCCCCAGTCAAGCTATTTACCCAATTGATGAGGCTGCTTAAACTAGTTTTCGCAGCATTCATTCCTTGGCTAATCGTAGCAAACTCTGGCTCAGCCCGTTTTTCAGGTTCGTGGGTTTGCTTATTTGTTTGTTGCTTGCCCATCACTTCTTGCTCTAGCTGACGAAAGCGCTCTTCTAAGTTATCGTTTTGACTCATTGCAGCAAAGAATAAAAAAACTATGGCTTATTCTACTGTAAACCTTAAAAGCTAATAAGCTTGCTTAGGATGTAATTAGGGGAACTGCACAAGTTTATGAATAAAAACATAGATTAGTAATGGGTTTCTCATTGAATGGGGACGTAACTTATTTACGGCTGTTCGTTCCATAATATATTTAACGGTCTTCAAAAAAGGAAGAAGCACCAATGGGTGCTTCTTCCTTTAATATGCGTCTTGCAACTCGTAAAAGTCTGGAGTGACATAATCCTTTCGCATCGGATAGCCAATCCAATCTTCAGGCATAAGAATACGCTTAAGGTTGGGATGTCCTTCGTAAACAATGCCGTACATATCGTAGGTTTCGCGCTCTTGCCAATCCGCGGTTTTCCAGATCCAGTAGACAGATGGACAGTGAGGATCGGTGCGTGGTAGAAACACCTTAACGCGAACTTCCTCAAGTCGATCGCTTTTATCAATCCCCTCATCGGTCAGTTTTGCGAGATGGTAAACACTCACCAAACTATCGCCAGCACCTGCATCATAACCACATTGACACATTAAGTAGTTAAAGCCATAGGCATAGAGAGCTGTGGAAAAGGGAAGTAAAAACTGGCGATCAATTTTGAGAATTGGAACACCTTGTTGGTCTAAGCCAAGAAACTCGTGCTCAAAACCATTATTAGTTAGCCATTGAGAAACTGGTGCAGTTGCCTCAGTCGTAACCAATGCTGCTTCTTGATTATCTGCCAACTGTCTCGACCTCCTTTTGAGCCATTTGTAATGCGGGTAAGGGAATACCAGACTCGACCAATTCCTTTGGTGGAGCTACACGGGTAGGACTTTCTAAATATTGTCCTGTGAGGATGGGGCTAACTACCTTCAATTCATGCTTGACCGCATAATAGCGATGAGTACGATTGAGATTAGCTCTTTCATTAAAGCCTTCAGTACCAATCTTTTTGCGAAGTTTGATAATTGCATCCATAATTGCTTCAGGGCGAGGAGGGCAACCAGGGATATACACATCAACGGGAATTAATTTATCAACTCCGCGCACGGTGGTATAGGAATCAGTGCTAAACATTCCGCCTGTAATTGTGCAAGCACCCATTGCAATTACATATTTGGGTTCTTGCATCTGTTCATAGAGCCGCACCAGTGCAGGAGCCATTTTCATGGTGACAGTGCCTGCGGTGATGATCAAGTCAGCTTGGCGTGGGCTAGAACGAGGTAATAGACCAAAGCGATCAAAGTCAAACCGAGAACCAATCATCGCCGCAAACTCAATGAAGCAACAGCTAGTACCATAGAGCATCGGCCATAGGCTGGACATTCTCGACCAGTTATAAAGGTCATTAAGCGTGGTCAAAATGACATTATTAGATAAGTCTTGGGTAACTTGAGGCGTTGCCGCAGGATTGATAAGACGTTGGGTTTGTTCTTCAATGCTAAAGTCCAGACCAACGGTTTCGGATTTCATGACCATTCTAATGCTCCTTTTCTCCAAGCGTAGACTAGACCAAAAATGAGAATAGTAATAAAGATAAGTGCTTCAACAAAGGCTAGTAAGCCGAGTTTGCTAAATGCGACTGCCCAAGGATACAAAAACACTGTTTCCACGTCGAAGATCACAAAGGCGAGGGCAAACATGTAATAACGAATATTAAACTGAATCCAAGCTCCCCCAACAGGTTCGCAACCAGATTCGTAGGTAGTACGACCTGCAGCTCCCGACTGTTGTGGACTTAAAAGACCAGATAGCAATAGCCCCGATATCGGGACAAGCGTACAAACAATGATGAATACCAGTAAGTATTCGTATCCGCTTAAAATCAAGATGTATTACCTCTTCAAGCTAGCTTGACTAAATCTAATTTATAACGGCGGATATTAGCAACTGCTACAAATTAGGAGATCGTGACTACATTATATGGTCGCAGTGGTAGATGAAAATTTGTTACAGACTAGAAATTTTTCTATACATTGGCTTATATACTTGAATACCGTGCCAAATGGTTGTGATTTAAGTCTTTAGCAGCAATTACAGCTTTTTCGGTATCTTGGCATTATCCTGATAAATCTCACAGATTTATCCCAAAATATACTTCTAATAACAAATTTAACTATCAATAAATTCACTTAAATTCACCATCCTGATTTAAAAGTTTTAGGAGTTTTCATGAGTCAAGGTTTAGCAACAAAGTTGCGCGTAGGTACACAAAAATCTCACTCGGCAGCAGAGAGTACCGATTTTATTAAATGTTTTTTAAAGGGTGTTGTTAACAAAACTGCCTATAGCCGACTCGTCGGTAATCTTTACTTTGTTTACAAAGCGATCGAACAAGAGTTTGAAGTTCACAAAAATGATCCTATTCTCAGTAAGCTCTACTACCGCGAGCTATGGCGCGAAAAGAGCTTAGAACTCGATATGTTGTTTTACTTTGGCTCTAATTGGCAGGAAAAAGTAAAGCCTACTCCTGCTTGCGAAAAGTATCTGGCTCGCATCCGTGAGATTTCGGCTACTGACCCAGTCTTGCTCGTAGCCCATGCTTACACTCGTTATATGGGTGATTTATCTGGAGGTCAAATCCTCAAGAAAATCGCTAAGGAGTCGATGGGGCTAGTCGATGGCGATGGTACTGCTTTCTATGAATTTGAAGATATTCGCAATCACGGTGAATTCAAGAAGAATTATCGTGCGGCTCTTGATACTTTGCCTGTAGATGAAGCGACCGCTCAGCGCATTGTCGATGAAGCTAATGCTTCTTTCCATATGAATATGGCTATGTTCCGTGAGTTGGAAGGTAACTGGCTCTTGGCTTTAACCAAGTTTGGCTGGAACTCCTTAGTTTCTAAAATCAAGGGCGAACCCAAAAATACTTCTCTTCGCCGCGAATCAAACGCAGCTAGCTAAATAAGAAAAGGGCGCTTCGCGCCCTTTTCTTTTGCATGGCTATTTCAAATTAACGAACAAATGCAGGCATGACTTCAGCCGCAGTCATCAATCCATAGATACCGTGCTGATGGAATTTTTTACCAGCTTTGAGATAGCCAAAAGCAGGACCACATACATTTGCTGCCATACTGGTTTCATCACCAAGAATGAAAGTATGGGTAGAGATTTTGCCCTCAAAGGTGCGCCCTGTCAGCTTCATATTCGTGCTGAGGGGTTTCTTAGGATTACGGGTATCGACTACGCCACCGACGGTAACACGATCGCGATCACAAATACCGACACGCTCAAGCATAATGTCATCGGCATGTTCCATGTTTTCCAGCGAGATTAAGCCATTGGTCTTTTCGAGCAGAGCCTCTACTTCAGCTTCACTCATGGCTTGGGCAATATCGACAGTGTAACCCGACATATGGGCGATATCTTCGCGAATGGTAGCACGATATGCGTTCCAGTTAGCAATACCAACCCCGAAGGTAATCTCAACCTTGTGGACTTCGGCAAAGCTCTGAGCAGCGATCGTCGCTGCCGCAGTCAATAATCCAGGAGTTGCGCCACAACCAGACATATAGGTGATGCCTGCGGCTTCTAGTTCGGGGGCGAGGGCAATCATTTGCTCAACGGCACTAGTGCGTTTGATCGCATCGACAAGCACACCCTTCCAACCTGAAGCGATGAATTGCTTTGCCACGCTTGCCATGAAAGTATTAGGCAGGTTCGGCAGGGCGAGGAAATAACCATCGACATCTTTGGCGGTAGCGATCGCCTCAGCAATGCTGTCTTGAGTAAGAATACCTGATGATTCGAGGTAGCCAAGGGAGCCTTTGTTTTGATAGGTGGAGATCAATTGGTTAGCATCTAGCCCCTTTGGGGCATAGGCAAAGCCTTCTTTGTCCGCCGCAACTACTAGCTGCATTTCTTGCTTAGCACTAAGCAATTTCGCCGCCGCTTGTCCTAATCCACCAAATCCTAAAATTCCAACTTTTAATGCCATTTAAGTTTAACTTCGTTTTTTGCTATGGGAGTTTACAATTCTGATGCGATCCTTTAATGTGCCATATTTTCGGACGCAATAACACATTAGAATTTTTAGAATTTAATGCAATTTCAGGATAATTTGAAACGGGCTTTGAGAGAGAGTTTGTGTAGAAAGCCTTCTCTTAAAGTCCAGAGGTAAAAGCTTTGCGTAGCAAGGCTTTTACCTCTGGACTTTTAAAATTTGCCAGCTTAACCCGAACTGACGTTACATTTTGGAGTGGCTCAAATCGATGATTCACTGAGAGTTGTTGTAATTTTTGTTTGGTTGCTATTTGTTTACAGATTTAAGAAATAATAATGAAGAGGCTATCTCACCGATAGCCTCTTCATAAAAAGTTACAGCATATAGTTTAGATAATGCGGAACGGGGGACTTGAACCCCCAAGTCTTTCGACACATGTACCTGAAACATGCGCGTCTACCAATTCCGCCAGTTCCGCTTCTGTTTTTTTTACAACTACCAATTAGCTATTAGCGATTAGTAACTAGCTATGCTTGTAAATGAGATATTTCTTTTTACTTGCAGATAACAAGTTTGCTGTAAAGCTTGCACAATGTCAATAATCAAAAACTATAAATTTGGGTTAACTGCATATGTTTCTAGATAAACAGCAAAACAAAGAATTGCAACGTAGAATAGAGCAATTCTCTTTTGTTCTTTATTCTACGGTGACAGATTTGGCGAGATTTCGAGGCTGATCGACATCTAAACCCCGATGTGCTGCGACATGGTAGGACAGTAACTGTAAAGGAATTACAGTAAGAATTGGTGAGAAAATCTCATCAACCACAGGAATTGGTAAAATGTGATCGAATACCTCATGAGCCGCAGGATCGTCAAGAGGTGCAACCCCGATTAGCTTGGCATCCCTAGCTTTAGCCTCTTGAGAATTGGAGAGAACTTTCTCATATACCGACCCAGGGGCAGCGATCGCTACTACTGGAACATCTTCATCAAGTAGGGCGATCGGTCCATGTTTCATTTCACCTGCTGGATAGCCCTCAGCATGAATATAGCTGATTTCCTTGAGCTTGAGAGCACCTTCGAGGGCGATCGGAAAATTGATGCCTCGTCCAAGGAAAATGAAATCCTTAGTATGGGTAAACTGCCGTGAAAGGTCTTCGATATAGCGCTCTTGACTTTCTAAAATCCTTTCCATATAAGCAGGGAGTTGGCGTAAACCCTCAATTAATTCTTGAGTTCTCTCTGCTGATAAAGTTCCTCTAGTCATGCCAAATTCTATTGCTAGTAAATAGAATATTAGTAATTGTGCCACAAAGGTCTTGGTTGCTGCTACACCAATTTCTATTCCTGCTTGGGTATCAATAACAGCATCAGCAATACGACCAATCGAACTCTCGGTCCGATTGGTAATGCCGAGACAGCGATCTCCTCTCGATTTAGCTAGTTCCAGAGCCGCCAGAGTGTCCGCAGTTTCGCCTGATTGAGTTACGCCAATCACCAGCGTATTTTTTAGAACAGGTGGTGGTGAATAGCGATACTCTGAAGCATATTGGACGCTAGTTGGAACCCCTGCTATCTGCTCTAGTAAATATTTACCTACCAGAGAAGCATGCCAACTGGTTCCACAGGCAAGAATCTCTACTCGTTCAATGGAATCAATGCAATCAGTAGGAAGTCCTAACTGCATTTGATTGGTTTCACTAATATAGCTAGCTAGCCCTGCTCGAAATACCCCTGGTTGCTCGTAGATTTCCTTGAGCATATAGTGCTTAAAGCCCTGTTTCTCCACCATAGTCGGATTCCAGTTGAGGATCTGGGGTGAACGACGTAGGCGATCGCCTTTGGCATTAAATACCTGTACCGAGTCCTTCGTTAGTCGAGCAATTTCGCCGTTATCTAAAGGAATGACGGTACGGGTATAGGCAACTAATGCAGGGGTATCAGAGGCACAGAAATTTTCATCTTTACCAAGACCAATCACCAGTGGTGCTTGCTGACGCACGACGATCAATTCATCGGGATAATCGGCATGAACCACCGCGATCGCATAGGCTCCTTGCAATCTATCAACTGTCAAACGGACTGCTTCAAAGAGAATTGAAGGTGATTTTTCAGGAATAATATTGCCTTGCTTTTCTAACTGGGTCAGAAACTCGGCAATCATGTGAGGGATGACTTCTGTATCAGTCTCGCTTACAAAAATATGACCGAGTGCCTTTAAATCAGTCCGCAGAATGTGATAGTTTTCGACGATGCCATTTTGGACTACCGCTAAGTTACCCATCGTATTGGTGTGCGGATGGGCATTATGTTCTTCGGGCTTACCATGAGTTGCCCAACGAGTGTGACCAATGCCAATAGGAGCGATGGGAGCCGCATCTGCATTGAGCTTTTCTTCGAGTTGGATCAGCTTGCCCTTAGCTCTAACCCGATGCAAGCAGCGTTCAGATGGATCATCAAAGAAGGGAATTGTTGCCACGCCTGCGGAGTCATAGCCGCGATATTCTAGCTTGCGTAGCCCTGAGATTAAAACTTCATTCGCCGAACGATGTCCGATATAGCCAACAATTCCACACATAATGTCAAGTTGAAGTAGATACGATTACAATTTTGTACGCTTAGAGTACAAAATTTATGATCGTATTTAACCACGTGAGGTTCCTGCTAAGTATCTGAAGTACAATTAAATATAAAACTTCAACACATGTAAGTAGCTCAACTTAATTAAAACCCAAAACGAGAGTTTGTTCCGCCCGTTACGCGGGCGGAACAAACTTCTCGGTTTTTAGTTTACTTATGTCTAGCTACTTAGCGCAAGCTAAGAGCGTATTTGAGAAGATATTAAGGATAAAAAAGATCAAAAAAGCTTCCAAAGGTATAGCCTGTCAATATACAAAAAACAAAGACAGCCTTATGGAAGCAACCAAAAAATCCTACCCCACAGACTT